>SL_8KL_010_SEDDRAFT_10001767_pt1 | contig 18624 bp, 16 predicted proteins | sample SodLakKL_010_SED_4_FD_11160 | JGI IMG/M metagenome (IMG submission 11160)
TTACCGTGATTCCCTCTTTCTATGANAGTTTCGCCCTGGTAGCCCTCGAATCGCTGGCCTGCGGCACCGGAGTGGTCGCATCACCTGTGGGAATTATCCCTGAACTGCTCACCTGGACAGAAAAAAATGGTTGCGGTCCGCTTGGTTGTCTGGTTGAAGGACGCTCACCGGAGGTCTGGGCTGCGAAAATAATGGAAGCTGTTGAAAAAAGAGAGCGGATTGATCCCGGCACTATAACTGCCACCCTCGCTCCATACAACTGGGAAAAAGCGGCTGCAGAACTGATCCGGCAGGCCCGGCGGGTAATCAAGTCTCCTCCTTTGTAAGACAGGCCGCAAGCGATATGTTATAATATTAATCGCGTAATTTTAAGTAAGAAGGCAAAAATGCTAAAAAGGAGGCGAAATTGATGGATTTAGAGATGATCTATAATGCCTTGATTACCTATGGAACCAGGNTCCTTTTATCCCTGCTGGTTTTACTGATTGGTTTGAAAGTGGTATCTGCAATTGCCGGGGCCTTTTCCAGAAGGCTTGAACGGGGTGAAATGGATCCTTCCCTGCGCCCCTTTCTTACCACCCTGGTAAAAGTGGCCTTGCAAGTACTCCTGGTAATTTCCGTCGCTTCCATGATCGGCATAGAAATGACCTCATTTATTGCAGTTATCGGGGCAATGGCATTTGCTGTAGGGTTGGCGCTGCAGGGAAGCCTGGCCAACTTTGCCGGCGGGGTCCTGATTTTACTGCTTAAACCATTCAAGGTGGGGGACTATATCCAGGCAGCCGGGCATGCCGGAACGGTTAAAGAAATCCAAATATTTTATACCATGTTGGATACCCCGGACAATACACGGGTGGTGGTGCCTAACGCCTTATTATCGAATACCAGTGCGATCAACTACAGCACCAACCCGGTCCGGCGAATTGATTTTACCTTTGGGGTTGGTTACCAGGACGATATTGATACGGTCAGATCCACTCTGCTCGAAATTGCCGAAAACCACCCCCAAACTTTTGAAGATCCTGCACCGCAGGTGTTAGTGGGCGAGCACGGTGACAATGCGATAATCTGTTACCTGCGGATGTGGTGTAAAATGGAAGATTACTGGCCTATCTATTTTGAACTAATGGAGAAAGTGAAGAAAGCTTTCGACGAAAAAGGAATCAACATTCCCTATCCGCAAAGGGATGTTCATCTAATCAGCACAGAAAGCAGCACTGATTAAACGAAGCAGTCGGCATAACTCCGGACTGAAACTTCTGCCGGCTGCATGCAAGGTGGTATAGACCATGTTTACAACAGAGCAATCAAATGATCTCAAAGCCGATATACTGGTAATCAGCCCTCATCCTGACGATGCGGAATTTGGCACATCCGGGTCGGTAGCCCGCTGGGTGAAGGAGGGAAAAACCGTAGTTTACGCTATCTGCACCGGCGGGGAAAAAGGTACCAACGACCCCCGGGTGAAACCAGAAGAATTAAGGGAGATCAGAAAAAAAGAGCAGCGGAAAGCCGCCAGCCTACTGGGGGTTAAAGAAGTAGTCTTTTTAGACTACGAAGATCAAGCTCTGGAAGACACCACGGAGTTTCGCAAGGATTTAGTCCGCCTGATCCGCCGCTACCGCCCGGAAACCCTGATCAGCGCCGATCCTTACCGGCGATATATCTGGCACCGCGACCACCGCATTACGGGTCAGGTGGTTCTAGATGCTGTTTTTCCCTACGCCCGCGATCACCTCTCTTACCCGGAACTGCTTGATGAAGGCTTAATGCCGCACAAGGTCAAGGAAATCTTAATGTGGGCCAGCGAGGATCCCAATTATTTCTCCGATATTACTGAAACCTTTGAGACCAAGCTGGCCGCCTTGCGCTGTCACGACAGCCAGGTTGGCGGGCGCGACTTTCCCACCATCGAGAAATGGTTGCGCAAACGCGCCGAAGACGCAGCCCGCGAACAAGATTTTACCCTGGCCGAAGCTTTTCACCGCGCCGAGATACCCTGGTAGGTAGCGGTTACTCTTAAGCGCCCAGCCAGGTGACGTCGCCGCATAAGGCTTCGCCCTGGTCCCGTTCCTTGAAAATGTTGAATTTTTCCCGTTCGCTTTTTAAATCGGTTGGTTCGCCGTGCCCGGGGAGGACCTTAGTTTCGTCTGATAGTGGCATAATCATTTTTTCGATCGAGTCCACAATCAGCCTGAAATCCTGCGGAGAAGCGGTTTTGCCGGGACCACCGGGGAAGATGGTGTCACCGGAAAACAAGTATCTGCCGGCCCGGAAACAAAGGCTTCCCGGCGTGTGACCGGGCACATGGATTACTTCTAAGTCAATCTTGCCGCAGCGAATGTATTCACCGCCGCCGAGCAGTCTACCCGGTTTTACCGGTAACTGGCCGGCGTCTTTTTTATGGGCGGCGATTGTTGCTCCCAAATTTGAGTGCAGTTCTTCCAGCACACCGGTGTGATCCATATGTCCGTGGGTCATTAAAATATACTGCGTCCTGGTGTGCTGCAGCTTTTCCTTGATTATGTCTGCATTACCGGGAGCGTCGATCAAGATGCTTTCGTTTGTGTTCTTGCAAATTAACATGTAGGCGTTTGTCCCGAATGGTTCAGATTCGAGGCACATGATTTCCATGTGTTCGTCACTAGCCACTGCCGTTACTTTTCCGCTCATAATAACACCCCTTCTGAAGTAGAATTCTCCAACTATTATAACATCCGTCTATTAGTATTTCCTAATCTTGCATAATCGGTTATAATGTTCTTTGGGAAATAAGCATATTTGTGTCACACCAAGCAAAGGAAGAGGGATTCAAGCAAATGTCCAAGATCAAAGTAGCTATTGTCGGTGTCGGCAATTGTGCCAGTGCCCTGATCCAGGGAATACATTATTACCATGATTATAACGAAGATGATGCCATTGGCCTCCTCCACTGGAACATCGGTGGTTACGAGCCTTATGATTTAGAGATAAGCGCAGCTTTTGATATTGATCAGCGCAAAGTTGGCCTGGATGTGAACCGGGCGGTGTTTGCTCCGCCTAATTGTGCCTGCATTTTTTACCCCGATCTGCCTGCAAGCGGTATAAAAGTGCAAATGGGCAAAGTCTTAGACGGTTTTTCCGAGCACATGGCAGAATTTGAAGATGAATATACTTTTGTAAAAAGTAGTGCCCTCGAACCCGGTAAAGAGCAGGTAGTAGAAACCCTACGCAAATCGGGCGCGGAAGTGATGCTTAATTACCTGCCGGCCGGATCGGAAGAAGCCTCCCGGTTTTATGCTGAATGCGCCCTTGAAGCAGGGGTGGCCTTTATCAACAATATCCCTGTTTTTATTGCAAGTGACCCACAGTGGGCGAAGAAGTTTAGCGAGAAAAACATCCCTGTAATCGGCGATGATATCAAGTCGCAGATGGGGGCAACCATTATTCACCGGGCCCTCGCAGAACTGTTTCATCGCCGCGGGGTTAAGCTCGAGCGTTCCTACCAGTTAAACACCGGTGGCAATACCGATTTTTTGAACATGACCAACCGGGATCGCCTGGCCACCAAGCGGATTTCAAAGACGGAAGCGGTCCAGTCTGCCGCTGCCAAACGCCTGGCTGATCGCGATATTCATATAGGGCCGAGCGATTATGTTTCCTGGCAAAAAGATAACAAGGTTTGTTTCCTGCGCATGGAAGGTCAGATCTTCGGAAATATTCCTATCAACTTAGAAATGCGCTTAAGCGTTGAAGATTCACCCAACTCAGCAGGCATTGCCATCGACGCGGTGCGTTGCTGCAAGCTAGCCCTGGACAGAAATATAGGAGGAGTGCTTGAAGGCCCGTCGGCTTACTTTTCCAAGCATCCTCCCATTCAACACCCCGATTACCAGGCTTATCAAATGACCGAGGATTTTATCGGCGGTGTTTAACTAAAGTTACAACTCCCTTCCCAAGTCAAAGCCTTCTTTTATCGCTTCGGTGATTTTGCGTGGCCGGTAGGCATCACCGATTACATGCAATTCTTTAACCTTGTCTTTCAACTGTTCTTCCAGCGGGTTATTTGATTCTGCCCCAATGGCCAGTGCCACCGTATCTGCCGGCAGCAGGGTTTCTTCACCATCCTTTTCAACCAGCACCCCTTTTTCATTGACTTCTTTTACCGTGTGCTGATCCATCACCTTGATGCCCAGGCGCCTGATGCATTTGACAACCACCCACCTGGTGCTTATACCGATATCCCTGCCGATGCCTTTTTCCAGCTCGATCAGGGTAACTTCACGGGTGCCTCCGCTTAAAAGCTCTTTTAGTTTTTCCGGGCTTTCGGCCTCGTTTTCTGCCAAAAACTTGATGTTTTCACCGGAAGGGATGCCTCTTTCGGCGATGCTGATCGCTGTTTCACAGCCCACCGAACCGCCGCCGATCACCACCGCTCTTTCACCGGGGACATGCGTTCCATCAAGAACCTGGAGGCAGGGAACCACTCCAGCGGAATCTTTGATGGGAAACGGCGGCTGCGTACCCTTAGATCCGGTGGCCAAAACTACCACATCTGCCTTTTCAGAAATAATTTCCTCTGCGGAAACTTCACGGTTCAATATGATGTTCACTCCGTAGCGAGGTAGTTCATGTTTGTAGTAATCAAGTAAGGTTAAGAATTCATGCTTGCCCGGGGGTAAAGCGGCATAATAAAGGTGCCCGCCAAGGGATTCGCCTTTTTCCCACAGGGTTACCTTGTGACCGCGGCTTGCTGCCGCTCGGGCAGCCTCTAAGCCTGCCGGGCCGCCTCCGATTACCAGAACCTTGCGTTTATTTTCAGCCTGGCTGACTGTTATTTCATGTTCCCGCCCGGCCATTGGGTTGACCGTGCAGTGAACATCCTGCATCGTGAAGACCATGTCCAGGCAGCCCTGGTTACAGGCAATGCAGTGGCGGATCGAGTCCATCTGGTTGCTCATTGTTTTCTTGGGCAGATCCGGATCGGCGATCAGCGGCCGCCCCATGTTGACCAGGTCGGCCTGTGAATTTTCTAAGATTTCTTCCGCTCTCTCGGGGTCGTTGATCCGGTTACTGGCGATTACCGGCACATTTACCGCTTCCTTGATTCCTCGGGCCAGGTAGGCAAAGCCGCCGCGGGGCAGATCTCCGGTAATCTGGGGCACTCTCGATTCATGCCACCCGCCGGTAACATTCAGGCAGTCCACTCCGGCCTTCTCCAGCTCGGCGGCAAAAAGCGCCGCTTCCCGGTTGGTGTTGCCCTCGGGCATGAAGTCGTGTCCGGAAATCCTGGCCATCACGGTGAAGTCGTCACCGACTGCTTTCCTGACTTGCCGGGTTACTTCCAGGCCAAAACGCATGCGGTTTTCTAAAGATCCGCCATACTGGTCGCTGCGCTGGTTGGTCAGCGGGGATAGAAACTGGCAGATCAAATAACCGGCGCTGGCCAGTATTTCTACAGCGTCAAAACCCGCTTCCCTGGTTCGCCTTGCGGCCTGGCCGTAGTTTTCAATCACGGTTTTAATATCTTCTGAAGTCATTTCCCGTGGGGTTTCGCGGGTCAGGCGCGAAGCCACGGGGGAGGGGGCTACCGGTTCTTTCCCGGTCATGATACTGTGAGTATACCGGCCGGCCTGGTAGAGCTGGGCTGCCGTTGCCGCACCGTTGGCTTTGATTATGCCAGAAAGTTTTGTCAGTCCCTCGATAAATTGATCATCGTGCAGGCCGATCATCATAGGCCCCGACCCAACGTCGTCAATGGAACAGCCCCCGACGGTAATCATTCCCGCCCCGCCCCGGGCCCGGGTTTCATAGTACCTGATCAGGCGCTCGTTGACGAAGCCGTCGGGAGTGTAACAGTGGTGGATGGCCGGCATGGCAATGCGGTTTTTAAGCTCCATGCGGCCGACTGTGACTGGGGTAAAAAGCATCATTAGAGATTCGCTCCTTTTTTAATTAAAGCTGGTTTTGGTTAATTAACGCTTCCGGTTCAGGTTATAATCTTATATAATTAATTCAACATAATACCCCAGTTAGCCTTTTTTTTAGAGATTTTTTGCAGGATTTAAACTAATTGTCTTGAATTTTAAAAGAACAATATTTCATATTAAGGTGGGCGATAAATTTGGTTAGTGAATGTAAAAGATATAGAATGGATTTAGATAAAAATCCCCTGGTAACAATGCTTAGTCCACGGTCTATTGCCATCGTGGGTGCCGGTAATAACCCAATGAAAATGGGAGCCCTGCAGGCTTTAAGCATTATCAAGGACGGTTTCCGGGGATCTATTTACCCAATCCACCCCGAAGAAAGCACGGTTTTTGGCCACAAGGCTTACTACACCCCTAAATTGCTTCCGGAAGCTCCCGACCTGGTAATTTTTATTCTGCCGGCTCACCATGTGGTCAAACTTCTCGATGAATTTGGTGAACTCGGGACCAGGCGGGCTATTATTATTACCGCCGGCTTCAGGGAAACCGGGCCCGCCGGTGAGGAGCTGGAAAAAGAACTCTTAGAAGTGGCCTCTAAACACGGGATCAGGTTTCTCGGCCCCAACTGCATGGGTATTATTAATACAGAACAATCTTTAAATGTGACTATTGCTCCAGTAGGAGAAAGCAGCGGTTCGCTCGGAATGGCTTCTCAGAGTGGCACCTATATCACTCAGACCTTGCCATATTTGCAGAAAAAAGGAATCTGCTTTAGCAAAGCAATTAGTGTAGGCAACGAAGCGGATATTGATATTATCGATTCGCTGGAATACCTCGGCGAGGATCGGCAGACCCGGGCAATTGCTCTTTACATCGAAGGACTCAAAGACCCCGCCCGGTTTTTAGGTGTCGCCCGCCAAATTACGCCATATAAACCTGTAGTAGCCCAGTACGTTGGCGGCACTTCCGCCGGGGCCAGGGCCGGTTCAAGTCACACAGGGGCCATGGCCGGACCCGACTACCTTTACGAAGGTTTATTCAAGCAGGCGGGAATCTTACGAGCCCATTCTATTGAAGATCTCTATAACCTGGGGTGGACCCTGGCAACTCAGCCTCCACTTAAAGGAAAACGTATAGCCGTGTTAACCAACTCCGGTGGACCGGGCACGGCAATGGCCCATACCTGCAATGAAGAGGGCCTGGAAGTACCAAGTTTTTCAGATGGTCTCCAGGAAAAGATCAAGGAACATATTCCGCCTCATGGGTCTGCAGGCAACCCGGTTGATTTAACTTTTCACATGGATACCAAGGAATTGAGCAGGGTTTTGCCCGAGTTGATCATGGAAAGCGGGGAAGTTGACGGTCTGTTGATTCAAGGTTTGATGAAAACCGGGTTTTTAAAGTCACTTTACCCTAATTTAAAAGATATGGTAGGCAACGGAGGGGCAGAACAGTTTGCTGCTCGTTTTATAGACGATAAGGAAGAAGCACTTTCCCTGCCTCGAAAATATAACTTTCCCCTGATCCTGTCTTCATTTTTTGGGAGGGAGGATGATTACACTACTGCTTATCAAAACTACTGCTATCCTGTTTTTGATGGCCCGGAAAAGGCAGCCCGTGCTATGGCAGCTCTCTACAACTACAGCGAGATTCGCAAAAAAGTAGGCAAAGATACTCCCAAACCGGCCCCGCAATCTGCTCCTGCTACGAAGATAGTCAGGGAAGCTTTGGAAAATGGGAGCAGATCCCTCGATGAATACAGTGCAAAAAGATTACTGGCCTGTTACGGGGTCCCGGTTAGTGAGGAAGCTCTCGCTTCATCTGTAGAGGAAGCAGTTGGTATTGCCTGTAAGCTGGGCTATCCGGTAGTCTTAAAGGGCTGTTCTCCAGATTTGACCCATAAAACCGGCAGTGGCCTGGTGCATACCGGGTTGGAAGATGAGGCAGCCGTCCGCCGGGCTTACAGTGCCATCACCAGGGCCGCCGGAAAAGATATGGCAGTGCTGGTGTCGAAAATGATTAAAGGGGAAAGAGAAGTAATGAGCGGGATGGTCCGGTATCCCGGTTTTGGTCCCTGCGTTGTTTTCGGCCTTGGGGGGATTTTTACCGAAGCTCTTAAAGACAATACCTTTAGACTGGCCCCTTTAAGCAATTCCGATGTGCAGGAAATGATTACAAGTATCGGTTCTGCATCAATGCTGGAACAATTCAGGGGGATGCCCCCGGGCAATAAAAGAGCCCTTGGAGCGATCCTGCAGGCAGTGGGCAGCATCAGCATTCTCCACCCCAAAATTGCTGAAATAGACTTAAACCCGATCATTATCAGCGGCAAGGAACCGATCGTTGTTGATGCCCTGGTCACCTTTAAAAATGGTATTGCTTAGAGTCTCCCTTTTAAACAGAGCCGGAGGACTAAAAAAGTGAGGAGATGACCTTAGATGAGCACCCTGGAAGTGCATGGTTTTGGCAAGCTCCTTTTTCTGTTCAAGGAAAGAAACTGGCCTAATCCGCTGGTGTATGAGGCAGATGAATCGCTAACTGCGGAAAAACTCAGGCAGAAGCTGGAAATACCACCCGAGGATGTGGAAGTAGTTTTTATTAACCGCCTGGTCAAACCGCTTTCTACGGCGCTTGAAGACGGTGACCGGGTAGCTTTCATCCCGCCGGGCGTACCGAGCATTCACCGTTTCAACCTTGGTTTTTACGAAGCTAAAGAGCAGGATACAGAGGATCCAGGCGATAAAGATTCTTAATTAAGATGAAGAAGTAAAAAGAAAGGGGGCTTTTTATGTGCGGCCGTTTTGCTCTGGCTACCGACAAAAAAATCTTAGAAATGCTTTATGATTTGGAAGTTAGAGCGGAGCTTCCACCCCGTTACAACATAGCCCCTTCTCAGGATGTGTTGGGCGTGCGCCTATCTCCGCAAAACCAAAAGAAAGAAACGGCTTTTTTCAAATGGGGCCTCGTTCCTTTTTGGGCGGATGATGAGAGCATCGGGAACAGGATGATCAACGCCCGCGGCGAAACAGCCTCTCAAAAGCCCTCCTTCAGGAACGCTTTTAAAAAAAGGCGCCTCTTAATTCCAGCCACCGGATTTTTTGAGTGGAAAAAAGAAAACGGCCGGAAGCAACCCTTTTATATCTGTCGTAAAGACGGTCGGCCCTTTTCGCTGGCCGGACTCTGGGAGCGTTGGGAAAAAGGCGAAGCCCCCTTAGAAACCTGTACGATACTCACAACTGAGCCCAATGAGTTGGTTGCCGCTATGCATAACCGTATGCCGGTAATCATTCCAGAAAAAGCCATCGAATACTGGCTGCACTCTCCACCGGGAAGTAGCTTAAACAGTCTGCTTAAGCCTTACCCGGCTGAAGAGCTTACTGCCTATAAGGTTTCCCGCATGGTCAACAACCCTGCTGCAGACAGCGAAGAGCTGATTGAACCGGTTTAACTATACTTTTCAAAGATTATCGCTTGCCGGCGACCAGCCCCCGGTAAACAAGGTAGAGTCCGCCTGCTAAAACTATGGTCAGCAAGAAAAAGCCAGCCGGTAAGGATAGGAGCGCTTCGTCCACTAACGGGACGATGAACAGGCTTCCCGTTGTTACAAAAAAGACGATAGCGCTGCCCAGCACAGTGCGGGCCAGGGCCGGCAGCAGTAAAGCACGGGCAGTTTTTTGCAAGTCTGCTTCTGGGGGAAGTGCCTTTTCATCGAGCAGGGTTAGGGCATACCCCAGCTCCAGGATCCCATAAACCACCGGTCCCATGAAGACGCCATAAATGAACCCGGCAGTCCCGAGAGCAGGCCTTGAAAATAAGCAGATTATGATTAAAATAAGGGCTCCTGCCTGTAAAAAAGTGAAGTTTTTAACTTTTATGCCTGCTGAGAGCAGTCCGGTAACCGCTGCTGTGCCGAAAAGCCACCAGGCTGATATTGCCAGGGCCGGGTAAAGGGTGCCGCCGGCGCCCGCCAGTGGCAGCGCTATAAAGAAAAATTGTTTTAGGGAGGACTTGTTGATTTTGCCTGTATTTGCCGGGAACAAAAGGTTGCTCACCGCAGATCACCACCTTTGACCGGACCTGTTTTGAACCCGCCCCGCCCTCCGGTACCGGAGCCGCCTTCTGCGGCAATTTCAGCCAGGGCCGGTCCAATACGATCGCCAGCAGGCCTGGCTACCCGGGCTCCCAGGCTTTTTAAACTGGCAATCTTTGCCTCCTGCCGCAGCTCCCAGATTTCCCTGGCAAAACTATCTGTTTCCGCATCCCAGCTATTTACATTTCCCGCCAGCCCGGTTGGGGAAATGTAAATCAGCACCAGGTAAAAACCCCGCGAGGCCAGGTCAAAGAAAATGTTATAAGCCCGGTCGTCGCTTAAACAGGTTAGGCCGTAAATAACTCCTTGTGGTGGAAGTACTCTTTTGGGGATGGTGGTGGCCTTTTTTGCTACATATAGTTGAGATTCGCGGAGCCTGGAAAGCCGGGTGAGGATTTTTTTCAGCTGAACCGAGCCGCTCTGGGGAAGGATTGGGTCGATCGTCCCATCATAATCGATCAGTCCTACCCGGTCATTACGACCGGTGTAGTAGTGAGCGAGGCTGGCTGCTCCCCGGGCAGCTATGTGCAGGTAGTTGCCTCCGGGACCCTTGGCTTGGCTCAGGCTGTCTACAATAATAACTACGTCGATGTTCCGGTCCAGGTAGCGGTCGTTGACCAAAAGATTGCCCCACTTGAGCGATTTTTTCCAGTTGATATGTTTCAGGCTGTCCCCATGGCGGTACTCCTTGATTTCGCTGAACTCGAGGCCTTCTCCTCTGAAAGGAGAGGTGTAGTAGCCGTGGTAAAGACGGGGCCGGTTTACCAGGTTTGCATTTTCTAAAGTGTTGATCGCCGGAAAAACAGAAATTTCCTTAGTCTGCTTGATAAAATTCTTGAAATAAAGCATGCCCGAGTTATCGGTGCCGGAAAGAGAAAATTTACCAACGTGGTAGCGTCCGGGGCCAGGCAAAGTAGAGATAATAAATTTTAATTTTTTTGTTTCCCCTTTGTCCAGGGAAAGTTGCCGTTGCTCATAGAGGGCGGCCCCGGAATTAAAGATAGAAAGCTCGTGAGTTATTTTGAGCAGGGGTGTCCTTGTCTTTCCTCTAACCGTCAAATGTAGCGTGGTTTCGCTCCCTTCGACCAGCTCGCTGTTTTCTATCTCTGCTGCAAGCTCTGGTAAAACTGTTGCTTTGGAGAACAAGGGTAGGGCCAGGGAAATGGCAAAGGGGAGGCTCATCAGCATAAGCTCAGGCCTGCCCAAAGCAATTCCCAAGAAAACCAGGGCTCCGGTCAAGTAAAGATAAAGTTTTGCTTTGGCACTTAGATACATCAGCTGGGTTCCCTTCCGTGGATTGGTGGAGGAGTTACTTCCCTGAGCACTTGATCGATCAATTTGGTAATACTGCGCCGTTCAATCCGGGCCTCCGGAGTGAGGATAATCCGGTGCACCAGGGCCGGTTTAATTACTTCCTTGATATCTTCAGGGATAACAAAGTCGCGACCTTTAATCAAAGCCAGAGCCCGGCACAGCTTGAAAATAGCCAGCGAACCACGTGGAGAGGCGCCTACTTCTACGTAATCCAGGCCGCGAGTCGCCTGAGTGAGCCGGGAAATATAATCTAAGATGTCCTTATGAATATAAATATCCTCAGCCATAACCTGCAGATGAGTAAATTCATCCCGGCTGATGGTTTTGGTCAGGGAGATTTCATCCTGCGAACGCTTAGTCCGGTTGTATAAGACTTCCGCTTCTTCTTCAATGGTAGGGTAGCCCACTTCCAGTCGCATAATGAAGCGGTCTAATTGTGCTTCCGGCAGGGGGTAGGTGCCGTCGAACTCAATCGGGTTCTGGGTGGCGATAACCAGGAAGGGTTGGGGTAAATCAAAGGTGTTCCCTTCAACAGTAACCCGGCGTTCCTGCATGGCTTCAAGCAGGGCTGACTGGGTTTTGGGAGTTCCCCGGTTAACCTCGTCGGCCAGTAACAGGCCGGTAAAAAGAGGCCCCTTCCTGAAGACAAACTCACCCGTCCTGGCATCGTAAAAGTAGCCCCCGGTAATGTCCCCGGGCAGCAGGTCAGGCAGAAACTGGACCCGGCCGAAATCTAGGTCCATTACCTGGGCAAAACAATTGGCAATCAAAGTTTTTGCCACACCCGGCACGTCCTCGATTAAAATATGACCGCCTGCCAGGAATCCGGCCAGGATCTTCTGTAAAAGCGCATCTTTCCCGACGATAGCACCTCTCATGGTTGAGATGATTTCTTCGCAAGTTTTTTTAGCTTCTTCAGGATTTTTCTGTTTCATGGTCAGCCTCCTTGCTGGGACTTGATTTATAAAGATACAATTTCTGCAGGATTTCTTTTAGTTCCTCAGGGGTTACCCGCTCATCCCTGTCTTTGCCGGCCATAACCCTGTCTCTTAAATGTTCCGGGGCTCCTTCATCGCTTAACCAGCCGAGCAAATGTTTGCGACTTTGCCTGCAGATGTTGATCTTGCGAGCCAGGTGATAATATTCACCGGGAAGTTTGATCGCTTGATCATATTCTTCTCTTGCTTTACCCTTGCGGTCGAGCATGCGGCGTAAACCGGCTACAGCTTCGACCGGATCAACACTCCTTGCTCGGTGGTCAAAAAGTTTAAGGAAGCGGTCGAGCACCCTTTTATACCAAATTAAAAACCAAATCGCGGCAAAGAAGCGCAAAAGCAAATCCGGGATGGTTTCGTAATAAGCGGATATGAAGATGGCGATAAGGCCCAGGAATAAAAGGGGGCCGGCGATGAATCTTGCTACAGACTTGATCACTTTCGCGGAACCTCCCAGGCTTCTTTTTTTTCAAGATCTCCTACTAAAGAGGTGGTTTCTTCCAGCCACCAGATCGCTTTTTCCCGGTCATTTTTAGAAATGCGGTGTTTACTGTAACGGGCTTTCAAGTAAAGGTCGGTTAATTGACGGACCGGGTTGATCGGTGGCAGCTTGATCTCTTTTTCCACCCGGCTCAATTTTTCCTCAGGTGTTGATTTTTCCGGGAAATAAAGCCCGGCACGGGAAAAAGAAGAGACCATTACCCGGTATGCCTGCAAGACAGCCGGGCGGGGCGCTTCTTTTGCCAGCAGGCGACATATTTCTGAAATATCCGGCCATGTTTCTTCGCTTTCTCCCGCTGCGGGGAAGGGTAGATTAGTACCATCCATATCTTCTTCATCATCTGTTTTGAATCGCTTCTTAACCCCTTTTAAAATGATTACTTCCCGGATTTTGAATACTAAAGCCACGACAAAGGAAGCCGCTACAAGAGCTGAAAGAGTACCCATGTAGGGAAAAAGCCAGGCGGGGGGATCTGCTTCTTCGAATTCTTCAAAAGTAGGATCGCCCATTTCTCCCCCGACCCGATCGGTTAAAGGCTGCGGCACTTCGCCGCCGGCGAGGTAGAGAACAAGGTTTACCATGCCGGCCAGGGTTAAAACGGCCAGGAGGAGCAGAGGTATGTCTCTGGCCAGGAGTTTTTGCAGGGCGAAGGTAGTTTTACGCGAACTAAAATCTACAATCCCGCTGAACATTAAAAAAAAGATTATGGCGATAGCAAATAGGGCTCCGAAAGTTAGCAGGAAGAAAAGCAGGAGTTCTCCGCCGACAGCAAGCAGGCGGTCTACGGCGAAGGGACTATATTCTACTTCTGCAGCCTCGCCGGCCATGGTCAGCGCAGCAAGCAGCACAAGCGCTGCCACGATTATTATGATAGCGGCAATTGCTTTTTGCCTGGTCATTTAAATCCACCAATTAGCTCCCGGCAGGCAGCTTACTTTTTGAGAATATTAGTTTTTGTGCAAGTCTAAAAGCCGGGCGCTGTTTTTTTGACTGACCGTATTTTACACTTTTATTTAAACTCGGGGCAATACCTGGAAGGTTTAACCTTATACAAGTTTTACTCTGCTCCGCATTCCGGGCAGGGTCCGGTCGGGCGGTGGTAGCTGTGGTTGCTCCAGATGCCGCAGTCGAAGCGGTACCCCCGGTTGCCCAACTCCACCGGGCACTGCTCATACATCTGGTGATAGCCTTCGTAGGTTTGACAACCGTCACTGGTGCGGGTGCATTCTGTGCAGATAAATTTGGGTGAGCGGGATCCTTTTTCGTTATTCTTAAACCCCTGGAACTCAACGGGAGCCTCGCAGACAAAACAGGTGGATTCGTCCAGGGCGTCAAAATCAACATCGCTATGATCGGTATACTGTTCCAGGGCAACTTCATTGCTGAAGTAGTTGCCCAGTTCTTCGGGGTAAACCGCCAGATGGGGAAGGTCCACCGGTAGGAATGCTGAAAGGGCATCGTACATGCTCTCGGTTACTTCCATGACTGGAGGGGCCAGGTGCGATTCTTCGACGTGATCCTGGAAGCCGGCAAAAAGCGGGAAGGCGGTCATTAAAATTAAAATTACGCCCACGATGGCCGCTCCGATTAAAAGGCCTGCCACACTGCCACCAATTTTATCCGCCGCCCTGAATAATTTGATCCGGGTGATTATTTCAAATAAGAAGCAGACAAAATGGACTATGAGCAGGACAATTGAAAAAAGCAGGATAAAGCTGATCGCATCGGCGAAGATATTAGGAAGGGCCACATATTCCAAAATTAAAGCGCTTCCCTGGGCGTAAAACCTGATCGCCGCAGTTAGGCCGGCGGCAATACCTATAATCTTGAAAACGCTCCTGATTAAACCGGCCCTGATGCCTTGCAGTAAAGAAACTACCAGGCAAAAAGCAATCACGGCATCTAACCAGTTAAATTCCGCAGGCATAATTATTTGCACCACCATTTACTATAAGAGGCCGAAGCTTCTATTTACCCCTCTATTATACCACGCCCTGCCATATATGTCCGTCATGTATAAAAGTATGTATTTTTCTTGATGCTTGTTGTATAATTATTTGTAGTTATTATGCAGGAATAATTGAAACAGTAGAGAATATCCCGTATTGCAAAGATTAAATTAAAAATGAAAAGGGGGGATAGCTATGCTATAGTAGAAGTAAAATGCTTGTATGGCCTGTAATTGGTCGAAAACTTTGTTTAAAAAAACTAAGGAGGGTATTATAACATGGATTATGGCATTTTATCAGTTCTGCCACCAATCCTGGCCATTGTTTTGGCTATTGCTACCCGTCAAGTAATCATTTCCTTATTCATTGCCGTTTGGTTGGGGTCTACTTTTCTACATGTCAATCCAATTGACGGCTTTTTCCGTTCAGTGGATACTTACGTTCTTGAAAGTGTTGCCGATCCATGGTACGCGGCAATTTTAATTTTTACCATGATTATTGCTGCGACTCTGGGCCTGGTTACCAAGGCTGGCGGAGCCCACGCAATTGCCGAAGCATTAGCCAAAAAAGCAAGAACTGCCCGCGGTGGTATGCTTTCAGCCTGGTTGATGGGTATGATTATATTTTTTGACGATTACGCAAGTTGTTTGATTGCCGGTAACACGGCCAAACCGGTTACCGACAGGTTGAAAATATCACGAGAAAAGCTATCCTACTTAATTGACTCAACAGCAGCGCCGATTGCCACTGTAGCCTTAATTTCAACCTGGATTGGGTTTGAACTCGGGGTAATCGGTGACGGTTATGCCGCGATCGGCCAGGAGGATGCTCCGGTTTACCTAATCTTTCTGCAGAGTATCCCTTACCGTTTTTACAGCATTTTTGCCTTTGCCCTGGTCCTGATCCTTTCGATTACCCAGCGTGACTACGGGCCGATGTATGATGCGGAGGTAAGAGCACGTAAGACAGGGAAATTACTTCGCGATGGAGCAGAGCCGCTTGCTGCAACTGATACCGCAGTTCTTCAGCCTGATGAAAAGACACCGATTCGCTGGTATAACTTTGTTATACCGGTACTGGTGATCATTATTGCTACCTTTGTGGGGCTTTATGTGGAAGGTGGCGGTCCTGAACCTGGAGTCAGCATTACTGAAGCATTTGGCGCAGCCGATTCCAGTGTGGTCTTACTTTGGTCTTCAAGCCTCGGAGCTTTGGTAACTCTGATCATGGTCCTGGCCCAACGGTTAGTGCCGCTTCAGGAATCAATCGACACTCTAATGAACGGGGCCAAGTCGGTGTTTCCTGCCCTGGTTATCCTGATACTGGCCTGGTCGCTCAGCTACATCTCCGATGAACTGGGCACTGCCGATTACCTGGTAGAGCTTGTGGAAGCGGCAGGAATAGCACCGGCAATTCTGCCTCTGCTAATTTTCTTGCTCTCCTGTTTCATGGCCTTTGCCATGGGAACATCCTGGGGTGTAATGGGGATTGTTACCCCGCTGGCTATTCCGATCGCCGCGGCAATCGGTCCTGAAGAACTGATCATTCCCACCCTGGCTTCAGTGCTTACCGGAGCAATCTTTGGTGACCATTGCTCGCCGCTGTCCGATACCACCATTCTATCTTCAACCGGTGCCGGAGCGGACCATATCGATCACGTGCGCACTCAGATTCCTTACGCGATCACCGGGGCAATTATTGCCGGAGTCTTTGGTTTTATTCCGGCTGGTCTCGGTTTGCACCCGCTAATCTCGATTGTGCTCGGTATTGCCGCCCTGATTGTTATCGTCAGGTTGCTTGGTAAACCTTCCGGTACTGTCGAGGAAATTGACGCAAGCTCTAAGTAAACTAGAGAGATTAGTTGGGTAAGCAAAAATAATAGCCGGCCTCCGGGCCGGCTTTTCTCATGGGAATATGGCGAAGTGGCAAAATAAATTTTCCCTCCGGCGAAAAATTTGTTACAATATCAGGGTAAGTATATTCGATTAATTTTTGTCTAAGGAAGGGTAGACTACATGGAAGTAAGGCTTGCCACACCAGCTGATGAAGAAGATGTATGCCGCCTCTGGACCCTGCTTTTGGATTTCTATAAAAAACAGGCCTCCCCGGAAGTGCTACGGCGAAGCTTTCGCTATGCGGTCAATCACCCTCAAAAAGTCCTTATTTTTATCATCATGATTGAAGGAGTGGTGACCGGAACCGTGAGCCTGCACCTGGGGCATTTTTCTACCTGGAACAATAATTTTTACGGTCACCTGGAAGACTTAATCGTCGATCCAGCCTGTCGTGGCCGTGGCATGGCTGAAAAACTTCTCCGGCAAGCTATTGATGCTGCCCGGGAAAATAACCTCAGCAGAGTAGAATTAAATGCTCTCAACGATAACGAAGCTGCCCGTAAACTATATGAAAAACTAGGGTTTACCACCAACTCGGTAGTTTACGAGCTTCCACTTAATAAAACTTAAAAATACTTAATTGAACAGGTTGTCGCTGCCGTAAAATGATCTCGGGCTTTAAAAGATATTTTTCCTCGAGGTAGCGGGAACCTTGTAGCTACCTGCCTGTGAAAAATCTCGCCGATGGGGGTTAATGCCCCGTGACTGTTTGGCAGGGTATAATTCACCGGATCAGCGAGGCCGGATTGGTTCTTTACCTGTACCGGTCAGCGATCATTTAACTTGAAAGGAGTAGATAAGAAGTGCGCGATTACCGTGAAATACCGTTATGGAAAGATGTTAGCGAAGAGGAATGGAATGATTGGCGCTGGCAGTTGAAAAACCGGATTACCAGCCTGGAACAGCTCAAACAGGTGATTGATTTAAATGAAGAGGAAGAAAAGGGGGTAGCCCAGTGCCTGGAGACATTTCGCATGGCCATTACCCCGTACTACGCTTCTTTAATGGACCCGGAAGACCGCAACTGCCCAATCCGCAAACAGGCGGTACCTACAGGCCTGGAAGTGCAGTACACTGATTCTGATATGAGTGATCCTTTATATGAAGATGTCGACTCACCGGTACCGGGCTTGACCCATCGCTATCCGGACAGGGTTTTGTTGCTTGTCACCGATCAATGTTCGATGTACTGCCGCCACTGCACCAGGCGCCGCATTGCCGGTGAAACAGACAAAGCGCGGTCCAGGGATGAAATCGAAGAAGCGATCGGCTATATCCGCCGCACCCCGGCGATCAGGGATGTTTTGATCTCGGGCGGTGACGGCCTGATTATCCCTGATGATTTAATTGAATACATCCTGCAGCAGCTTAAAAATATCGAGCACGTGGAAATAATCCGCTTCGGTACCCGGGCGCCGGTGGTTTTACCGCAAAGGATTACCCCGGAACTTTGCGAGATGCTGGCCAAATACCACCCGATTTACTTAAATGCTCACTTTAACCATCCTAAGGAGATAAACGAGGTCAGCGCTGAAGCATGCGCCCGTCTGGCCGGTAGCGGGATTCCCCTGGGCAACCAGTCGGTGCTTTTAGCCGGGGTGAATGACTGCCCGCAGCTGCTAAAAAAATTAAGCCATGAACTGCTGAAAATAAGGGTGCGCCCCTACTATCTCTACCAGTGCGACCTTTCTCAGGGAATCGGGCATTTCCGCACCTCTGTCAGCGCCGGGATCGAGGCGATTGAAAACCTGCGCGGCCATACCAGCGGACTGGGTGTGCCTACTTTTTGTGTTGACGCACCCGGTGGCGGAGGCAAAATCCCGGTGATGCCGCAATACCTGATCAGCCAATCGCCGTACCGGCTGGTCTTGCGCAATTTTGAAGGGGGCATTTACTCTTACACTGAAACGAAGCGGGAAGTTGATCCCAACAAGCCCTGCGAGATTTGCGGGGGAACCCACAACAATTAT
>SL_8KL_010_SEDDRAFT_10001768_pt1 | contig 18619 bp, 15 predicted proteins | sample SodLakKL_010_SED_4_FD_11160 | JGI IMG/M metagenome (IMG submission 11160)
ATCATCCATATCCATATCGTCATGATCCATATCCATTCCCCACTTGTCGCGCATTTTGTGTGGTTCTTCCCTGCCGGGACGAAATTTCATTCCGGGAGCACCCATTCGCATATCCATCTTCGCCATTTCCACCATCATTCCTATTTTATCCGGCCGTTCCACATCCGTTGCAGACAATACGTCGCCTTTACCCAAAAAGGCGGATGTTGAACCGGAACCATCCTGCACGGTTGCCCTGAACTCTATTTTGCCGTTTTCGGTTATAGTTACTATGAAATCGTAGGTTTCGGCAATGGCAATAAATGTCTTTTCACGCCTGACCGGCTCAACATTTAACCCGTCAGCAGAAACGAGGACCGGGTCGCCGCCTCCGAAGGTTAGCCAGTAGTTGCTCGAGGCAGAGGCATTGATTATTCGTAGTCTGACCCTTTCACCGGGCTCAAAACCGGGATATTCCTGTTTTTCTTCTCCATTCATCAGGAAACCGGAATAGGCTATATCAGAAATATCGGCACCACCCATGCGCTGGCGCCAGAAATTAAACTGTGCGCCCAGGGCACCCCTGGCAATGACCTTGCTAAGAGGCGTAGCGGTGCCCTTTTTTATATCATACCATTCGTTTCCCCTTTTCAGATTGCGAAGAATTGTCATTGGCTTTTCATTGGTCCAGTCCGCCACCACCAGTACCAGGTCCTGGTCGAAATCAAGAGGATCATCCGCCTCATCGATTACCACAGCGCCAAAAACCCCGATTTCCTCCTGCAGCATGGTATGCGAATGATACCAGTAGGTGCCTGTTTGCCTGAGCCGAAACTCATATTTGAATGTTTCGCCGGGCATAATAGGAGGGGTATTTAGATAGGGAACACCGTCGAAAAAGTTGGGTAATAAAAATCCGTGCCAGTGTATTGATGTTTCCTCATCCATTTGGTTTTCCACATAAATAACAGCATAATCTCCTTCACTGAATCGAAGTACAGGACCCGGAATGGTTCCGTTGATAGTCATACCGGCAACATCCTCGCCTGTCTTATTAACTGTTTCCTGCCTTAATGTTATATGATATGTCGTTGTATCAGCTTGTCCATATCCCGGCAGGATATAAATGGTTGAAAGAAAAGAAAGAAATATAAAAAAAAGAATCGGTTTCATCAGCATCAGGAAATTATTGAGTTAACTATTATTTAAAAAGAACAAATACTCTTATATCTGCAATCAACAAATAATTAGAAAAAAACATGCCAGAATCATTGCCTGTAAACATATGAAATCGTAACAGCTTGAATTACCGCGGTTTAAGTAGGGAGGTTTCATTTGGACTCATCCATTAAGGATTTTTTGGATGTGGATTTTTTTACACACTGGAAATATTTTTCCCATTTTATATACCAAATATGTTGCCAACAACCATCGGGTGATGCTCAAACGGGAATTTCCTGGTATATTTTCTCCCCGGCACGATGTAAATATGTAATTTCTTGAAATGGGAGGGTAAAGTTCCAATTCTGATGAATGTGGCATCCATACTAACTGGTGCGTAACAACTCTGGCCGCCAATTTTTGGATGGCTTAGCATTGGATTATGCGAAAAAATGTTCAGAAAATTAAAAGGTATATTTATGCCGTGTTATAATATCTAAATGATTTAGGGCTTTTTGCCGGGGAAGCTGATCCAAATTCAGATACCATGCTGGGAAATATTCCCCGGAGTTTGTGCATACTTCCTGTATTGAGTCAAAACGGGTGCATAGGCAGATAGTAACGATGCGCACCAGATGTCGATTTTAGAAAACATAAAATTCCGTGTACATGTAATTCACCAAAGGCCTATAAGGCTCTTCAGCTGGAATATAAAACTGGTACCATGCTTCTCTGCAATGTAATAGTGCAGGAAATTATCCTTTTATGTTGTTTGCCATTCCGGCTGATTACAACCTTTTAAAACTTATCTCGTCTTATAAGTAGAAAACACAAAATTTAAAATAAAAGAATGTCATGAAAAAACTGTTATTTTACTCAATTAGTATTTTTTTAATCTCACTTTTCCTTGTTTCCGGATGCGATAAATCGGATGAAGAAGCTATTGGAAAATGGATAATCGGCACCTGGAATATTGACCGGTATGTTCAGCAAGATTATGAGGATGGCGAAATTACCAGTCAAAGTGAAAGTACTGACCAGGGAGAGATCGTATTCAGGGATGATGGTACAGGAACTGATATCGGCGGTAATTTTAATGGAAGTGATTTTACATATGAAAATACCGATACAAAGTTGATCCTAACAGCCGGACAAACTGTTACTGAATATGTGGTAGAATCATTTTCAACTTCAGAATTCGAGTTTAGTATAACAACACCTTCAGGGACGGACAAGTCGGTTGAGCGCTGGTATATGTCAAAGTAATCAAGCCAATAAAGACTTACTGAGAGTGAATTTGAAGATATTATCGCAATTACCCAAGAGATTAAAGAGTTATTCAGGAAAAATACAGCCTAAAGAGTATTGAGAATTTTAAAATATATCAATGTTTTATAATTCAAGACCCTATGAGAACAATTTTCTTCTATATCTTAACCAATTCTTTTCATTTTGCCTTTCAAAACAGAAGTGCACTTGATGACTTGTAATATATTGTAGAAAATCCTCCCCAAATTTGCAAAGCAAGTAAGAAATAAAAGCTTTATTTTTTAATTCTAAAATACTGGTAATATTGATTGTATGATAATCAATTGCCAGTTTCTAGTATCATTTGGCATGTTCTTTTATTCATATAATGTAAAATAAATAAAACAAGCAATTTCATTGCAAAAAGCAACTGAAAACATCTTAAAAAATAAATTGATATTTTATATGAATGGATTTTCGATAGATAAGTTTAATGAATTGACGCAGATTAATGAGCCTCATTCATTAAGTATTTATATCCCAACCCATCGGGCAGGTAAGGAGATAAATGAAAAGATTGATCAAATAAACCTGAAAAATCAGGTACAGAAAGTTGCTAAAGAGCTTAAGGCCTGGCAACTTGATAACAAACATATTGAGCACATTAATTGTGAAAAGTCGCATAAATAAAAATAGTTTTATTATCTAATATTAAATATGATTGAACTATGAAAAAGTATAAGTATATTATAATTGGTGGTGGTACAACAGCGGGCTATGCTGCGATCGAATTTATCCGGCAGGGTATTAAGAAAGGTGATTTGTGTATAGTTTCAGCTGAATCAATATTACCTATGAATCTCTCGCCGCTCTCAAAGGAATATCTTAAGGATAAAAATCAGGATGATGAGCTGCTTATCAACCATAAAGAATTTTACGAGCAAAACGGTATTGATGTGTTGATTAAAACCATTGTCAAAGAAGTAAAATTCGACGAAAAAATTATTGAACTTGATGATGGAGAATCGTTACAGTATGAAAAACTTCTTATCGCTACTGGTTCTAAATCAACACAACCGGATATTTCCAACGAAAATTTTGAAAATATTTTTTATCTGCGCAATGTAAAACATTCAGATAAAATAAGAGAAAGAGCTGAAGATGCAGAAAATGCTGTAGTAGTCGGAGGGGGTTATTTAGGTACCGAAACAGCGTCAGTACTTACCGAACTTGGTGTAAAGGTAACAATGATTTTTCCCGAAGATAAACTCCTGGCAAAATTTGCATCTGATTATATTGCTAATTTTTTCAAAGAGAAATTTTCTGAGAAGAGGGTTGTTATTTTATTCGGAGAAGAAGTTTCCGGCTTTTATGGTAATGAAGAGGTTGAAGAAGTAGTGTTGAAGTCGGGTAAGCGGGTTAAAACAGATATGGTCATAATAGGGATAGGAGTTGAACCCAATCTTAAGATGTTCAAAGATAGTCATCTGAATATAAATACCGGAATAGTAGTAAATAAATTTTGCGAAACCAATATCCCTGATGTATATGCCGCCGGAGAAGTTGCTGAATTCCCGGATATACTTTTTGATAAAATTCACCACGTTGAAAATTGGGAACATGCTTTTGAGCAAGGTAAACATGCAGCAAAAGTTATGACAGGAAAACTCGACCCCTATACTTTTCTTCCATTTTTCTTTTTTGATGTTTCATACGAATATTTCGGAGATAATAAAACAGCTACAGATATAATCAATCGAGGTGAACTGGAAGAAGGAGATTTTAGTAACTGGTGGTTTAATTGAAACCGTCTTGTGGCTGCTTTTATTATGAGTTCGAATTGATACATCGGAAACTGAAGGATTCGCTTTCTAATTGTGTAAAAATTCTACAGTTTTGTGGAAATTTATAGGAATTCAATTATAAAGGAATCAGACAAGGCTGCTTATTAATACAATTTTTTTTTGATTAAGTTAACCATAAACGTCATCAAAGAAGGCTTTGATCAACTTTTTTCAAGTGATAAGTAAGAATAAAGGCTTAATGTAGTTTACTATACTTATAAATTGTCAATTAATGGTATGGTTTTTCTACTGTTTTGTTTAAAATAAATTATTAAATCACAAAAAATAGGAGATAAAATTATGATTGTAAAAGTAATTGAAGTTATTGGAGCGTCTGACCAAGGATTTACAGAAGCAACGGAAAATGCTGTTTTGGAAGCTGCTAAAACAGTAAGTAATATCAAGTCTATTTACATTAAGCATATGAATGCAAATGTAGAAAACAACAAAATTATTTCTTATGCTGTAAATGCCAAGATTTCTTTTGAAGTAAAAGGTAAATAGATGGCATAGTAAATTAATATTTACTTTAATTATTGTAAAAGATATACTCCCTTTTGGTTCTTTCTGTAAAACATTGTATATGAGGTTTTTTCACATTAGATGTTATTTGTTTTAACGATTAGAGAAGAAATATCTGAACAATTATGCAATAAAATTTATAGAAGGTACAAGATGTTTTTTATTTTGGATGGGGAATATTTTCATCACTATTATTAAATAAATTTGTCAGACAATATCATTGTATCAGGAAAAATGTTCTTTCATACTAACATACTAAAAATCATTCTAAAACAGCCAATAAAAAAAATATCCGGATCATAACCGGGGAATAAAGCAGTGCTGTATATAAAGATCCCCACTTGAGTATAATTCTACACATATCAGGATACTCGAATTAAACATCCAATCCTAGCTGGCTAAGCTTGTTATAGAGTGTTTTTCTGTCGATGTTAAGCAGTTTGGCGGTAAGTGATTTATTGTAATTGGCTTGTTGCAGCGCCTTTTCAATCACTAGCTTTTCGGCTTCAAGTGCGGTAGTTTTCAGATCAAGTGTTGTTGCTGTTTTTTCCACCACATCAGAAACTTTTTTCTGTTTGCCTCTGAGTTCCTCAGGAAGCGAATTCAACGTTACAACATCACTGCGGGTGAGGAGTACGCTGCGTTTTATCACATTGCGCAACTCGCGTAAATTTCCATACCATGGATGGTTCCGGAATACTGCAACCACTTCATCATCAAGGCCTTTTACTTCTTTGTTAAGTTCATGGTTTGCTTCTTCCAGAAAGTGTTTTGCAAAGATCAGGATGTCATCGCCTCTGTCGCGCAGTGGCGGTAGCTCCACTTTGAACTCGTTGATACGATGGTAAAGGTCTTCGCGAAAACACCCATCACCAGATGCTACCAGCAGATCACTGTTAGAAGCGCAAATAATACGAACATCAACATCAATAGTTTTGCTGTCGCCCACGCGCGTGATGACCTTTTGCTGTATGGCACGCAATAGCTTCGTCTGTGTCTCGTAGGGAAGATTTCCGATCTCATCAAGGAAGATGGTGCCTCCATTGGCTTGCTCAAAATATCCCGCTTTATCTGATATTGCTCCTGTGAAAGAGCCTTTCACATGTCCGAACAGCTCACTGGCAGCAAGTTCACGGGGAATAGCACCACAATCAATGGCCATGAACTTTTTGTTTTTGCGTGCGCTGTTTTTATGGATCAGCCTGGCAATATATTCTTTTCCTGAACCGGTTTCACCCTGTATTAACACCGACATCTCCGTGGGCGCCACCAGTTTTGCCTGGTCAATGAGTTCCAGCATTTTGACGGATTCACCTGTGATGAACATATCATCCGTTTTTGCCTGATTTCCAGTTCTCCTTTGGATTGCTTGTTTGATGATATTACTTATTTCTTCCGGATAAATGGGCTTGGTTACATAATCAAAAGCCCCGGCCTTGATGGATTCCACAGCAGCCTTTATCTCAGCATAAGCTGTCATCATTACTACTGCAGTGTCGGGAGATATCTGCCTTATAAATGGCAGCAGCTCTGTGCCGTTGATATCCGGTAATCGTATGTCGCATAAGGCAACATCAACCACTTCCTTATGTAGCAGCTTAAGCGCCGGCTTTCCTTTGAATAAAGTAAAAACCTTGTATCCTTCACGTTGAAAGTATTTTTCAAGTAAGTTGATTATGTATGGATCGTCATCAATGATAAGAATAGAAGCTTTCATAAGCGTTGTGATATTAAGAATTTGAAGTAAAAGTAATCAATTATAACTATACCGTGTGACATCAGTGAAAATTGTCCCTGGCTATGCTGATTTTCTCAATACATGATTCCACTTCATTCAGGGCATGTTCAATCATTTCCGGATCTTTGCGGAATTTACTTTTTTTAAGATAACGGTCTTCAATACGTTTAAGCAAGTTTGTGGCCTTTCTGAACTCCAATTGCTCAACTGAAGGCAGTAAACGGTGTGCAGCTTCCGCTATTGAACGATAATCACCCTTATTGTATGATTTTTGCATTTGATCCAGCATTCTCTTTCCATTCTCAATAAAAGTGTCAAGCATCAGCAAGGTGTAATCTTTATCACCTTTGGTGATCTTAAGCAATTCATCCAGATCATAGTCTTTATCCTCATTGGACGGCTTATCGGCTTGCTTTGGTTCGGAATGCACGGGATTTTTTCCAGTACAGTGGATGGCGATTTTTTTAATCAAATCCGATTCGCTGAAAGGCTTTAAGATAAAATCGTCCATTCCGGCCCTTAAATATTCATTGATATGCTTTCTTAAAACATTTGCTGTCATGGCAATGATCTTTGCGCGTGGGAGGTTTTTGTTGCTGCTTTCAATTTTTCTGATGTGTTTAGCAACATCAACACCACTTGTGCCGGGCATGTTTATGTCAAGTAAAATGATATCGAACCGCCCCGGCTTAAACTTTTTAACTGCCTCCTCGCCTGAACCTGCAAAAACACAGTTTGCTTTGTATTGTTCCAGGATCACCTTTCCGAGCATACGGCTCGCAAGGTCGTCATCTGTAAAAAGTATACTCACCTGATCCAGCCGGGTAGGTGACAGAAGGGGTTTATCATGATCGTATCCGGGCAATTGTGTTTTTGCTTTTTTAAAAGTCAGCGTGAAAGAGAAAGTTGATCCCTTTGCCGGTGTACTTTTAACCGTGAGCTCACCCCCCATTGATTTAACATGGTCTTTGCTGATGGTAAGGCCCAGTCCCGACCCAAAATAGCTGCGGCTCGGGGAATTGTCAACCTGGTGGAAAGGTTCAAAGATACGTTTAAGTTCGTCGGCCTTTATACCAATCCCGGAGTCAGCAATATCAAAGCGAATTGTAAGTGTTTTGCCGGTGCGCTTAATAAGAGAACAACTCAGTAAAATACCGCCCTTGTGCGTGAATTTTATGGCATTTGCTATAAGATTGATAAGCACCTGCCGGATTTTAGCAGGATCGCCCAACAGCACTTCTTTGACCGATGGGTCGCAATTGATCTCAAAATCCAGGTTTTTTTCCCTGACACTTAACTCAAATATATTCTTTACAGCGTTGATTAGCTTTTCAATGCTGAATGGTTCTTCATCCACCTCGGTCTGGCCCGGTTCTATCTTCCCCGATTCTATTCTTGTAAGTAGCAGAATATCATCTATGGTAGATAAAAGGTGATGCGATGAATTATTGACCACCTCAAGGTAAGTTGATTGCTTTTTAGTAAGTTTTGTTTTAATGAGTTGGTCGGTAAAGCCTATGATCGCATTGAGTGGAGTTCGGATTTCATGTGACATTTTGGCTATGAAAGCACTTTTTTCTTCGTTGGCTGCTTCTGCCACTTTCTTTGAAATATTTAATTTATTCTCAATAATCTTGGTTTCAGTAATATTTTGCAAGATGATTGCACACAAATCGTTATTATTTTGATCCGATATTGGGATCAGGCGAACTAAAAAATAGTCGTCTTCATGCTTAAACTCGCGACTGACGGAAGTGCCTTCGAAGGCAATATCAAGAAGCGGCTGAATGATCTTGATGATATTTTTCGGGAGTCGCTCCTCAAGCATTTTATCTTGTTCATCATCTTTTATAGGTTTCTTTTTTTCACTCCCTAAACTACATAGTATTTCAAGGTTATCATCAATCACCAGCATCATTAAGCCGGGAACATTCTCCGCCAGGATCTCTAAGAAATGAAGATTCTTAAGCTCCTGCTCCCGCAGCGTTTTTTCACCGGTATAAAAACCCGATTGAATGTATCTGCTTTCATCCGGGTCCTGCTTGCCCTTGATAATGACGAACTGTGAAAAAATGCTCACACGCTTTCCATCTTTACGTAAGTGCCTGATCTCTTGGCTAAGAAATTCACTTTTCTTGTTTTCAAGATCCCGGCAAAAATTTTCTGCGGCACCGTGCTCGCTTTCATGCAGAATATCTTTAAAAGGTTGCCCGATAAGTTCATCAGCTTTTGAATAGCCTAACAAAGAAATAGCAGATGCATTGATCTTACTTATTTTCCACCTCGAATCATAAACAATAACCAGGTTGGGCAAGTCGTCTGGCAAAATATTATTCATATCAAATAGCTTTTTGGCAAAATACTCCTGAATTCCATTGCAATGATTGCATAAAGGTACAAATTTTTTATAACTGTTGAAATTATTCTACATATAAAATGTAACTTCAATGTTTTAGCAGGACCTAAGATATTGAGCATTAGCGATTTATGGGTATAATAGGCAAATTGATTTTAATGGTACGGATTTGGGACTATGGATTAGAAAAATAAATAGAACCAACAGTTATGAATGTCAAAAAAATTTTAATTCCCTCGGAGCTCGATGAGCTTTCGGCAAAGGTTACCGGTTTTGCAGTAGAGTTGGCTGAACAATTGAATATTTCAGAAATCGTATTGCTTAATGTGATTATTCCGGCACATACCCAAGCATTTATAACTTCGGGTGATGTTTTTGCTGCCGATAGCGATATGGCCAAACGGTATAATGTGATTTTGATGGAAAAGCACCATAAGCTTGCCAAAAGGGAAGCTGAAAAGTTCACAACCAATAAGGTAAGAATAAGACCCTTTGCAAGGTTTAACGACAGTAAAACCGATCTGAACAAATACATGGAAGAGTATGAAGCAGGCCTGATTGTAGGTGGAAGTCACGATGAACAGAGCTTTCTTCAATTATTATTTGGGTCCGGTACCAAGAAAATGATCCGTAAAGTGGACTACCCTCTGATCATTATACAGGATGAAGCAGATGCCGGCGAAATAGACAATATTTTGGTGGCCATTGATATTAAAGAGGAGGATCAGAGCGGCCTGAGCGAAATTGCTGCTTTAGCCAAGGATTTAAATGCCAGGATGCAACTCTTGCATGTTTTCACCGATGATTCGTATTCTCCTGAAGAGGCTATCAGGAAGCTTCGCGAATTGGCCATTAAAAACACGTTTAGCAATTACGATATCAATGTGGTGAACAATGATAATTTGGAAGATGGCATTCGCAGCTTTGTCAGGAAGCATAATCCCGACATGATTGCTGTTTTATCGCAGGGAAAGGGAAATATCCACAAACTTATTTTTGGCAGTAGCACCGTAGACAGCATCAGTAGCACCGTAGACATCATCAAAGAAAAGGATAAACCGGTTTTTGTCAGCAAAATCAGTTAAACTGTAAATCATCTTACAAACTCTTACTTATGTTTGAACAAATATTTGATAATGATTTTGTTACCTCGTTTTTATTTCTATTTGATTTCAAAAACAGCCAAACCCAGCCTTAGTAATTTCAAAAACTTTAAAAGAACCTTATTGGTAGGGGTAGTTATTGTATTAGCTTCAAATCCCGAGAAACAGTTTAATACATTAATAGCTACTATCCCATATAGTTCCTGCGAACCTGAACCATATCAAAGATGGATTTTAAAGGGTATGTTGGATATTGAAAAAGAATTAAAATTAGCAGAGGAATTTTGGGATTTTCTAGGCGAAGAGGGAGCGTGTAATGACTTATTAGACTGTTTTAAAGTTGCCGGTATTGAATTAAGACCAGAAATAGACGAATATTTTTTGAAATTTAATAAATAAATACTGCTTATAACTACTGGTAAATCAATATATTGCCAAAAAATAAATGACCTTGATTAATATAATACCGGGGTTTTTAATTATCTGTTTTTTATAAGAATAATTTATATACTTCTCGCTAAAAAATTTTTTACATTTGAAATAAAATTATTTTAACAGGATATAGGAAATTTTGCTATATTTTAGTTAAATCAGTAAGTAGCAAACAAGGAGCCAATTTGATATAATAAATATAGATACAATTGTACTTTTTGAATAGAAATGGGAGTTGTGTTTATGGATATGTTGTGAGGCATTTAATGAACTCTTGAAAATTATAGAAGAAAAATGAAAATTAGATTTGCCAAAAACGATGATTTAAAATCAATTATTGATATTTATAATCAGGCCATCAATTCGGGAAATGTAACCGCTGATTTGAAAGAATTATCGGTAGATGACAGAAAAGGTTGGTATGCTGAACATAATGAAAATGAATATCCTATTTATATTCTTGAGATAGATGGAAAGTTAATTGGATGGGGTTCTTTAAGTCCATATCGTAAAGGCAGAGAAGGTTTAAGAAAAACAGCTGAAATCAGTTATTATATTGACTATAATTATCATGGTCTTGGATACGGGAAAAAATTGATTGACTTCATGATAAATGATTGTAAAAGAATAGGTATAAATAATTTATTTGCTATATTATTGGAAATAAATCAAACAAGTATAAAACTGCTAAAACGATTTGGGTTTTCAAAATGGGGTTTTATGCCTAATGTAGTAAATTTGAATGGGAAAATATGCGGACAACTGATTTATGGAAAAAATTTGAATATAAATGATTGACTTATATAAAATACCATATTGTGGTCTTTATTGTGGAACATGCAATCTTGATCCTTTTTGTAATAGGCAAAAAATAAATGGCCTTGATCAATATAATACCGGGATTTTTAATTAGCTGTTTTTTATAAGAATAATTTATATACTTCTCGCTCAAAAATTTTTTTAAATAACAAAACTTTTTATCATATATTCCTGCTGATAAGTTTTATCTGGAAAAGTGTGCTAAGTTGTATGCAAATAAAAAAAGAGCTATGCCAAATAATAGCATAACCCTTTGATTATCAAGTGGGACGTGCTGGATTTGAACCAGCGGCCTCATGCCTGTCAAGCATGCGCTCTAAACCAACTGAGCTAACGCCCCGCATTTAGATTACAAAAATAATAAATTTTGGATTAATTGAAATTTTAAGTTTAATGATTTCAAAACATTCAATCAAAGATTAAAGCGCATTGCCGGAAATCTTTTGTAAAAAGCAAGAAAGTCAGAAACAAGTTATAATCCTTTTGGTCGGGATAGCTAAAAAGATAGTGGAGGATCTAAGCCATCACCCAAATCTCCTGATTTGGTTTCGCCATATATTGAAGGTTTCCAGCCTTTCGTAGGAGTGGGGATTCGTTTTTGATAAGAATAGAGAAAAATTATTTATTATTTTTGCCTCGGCAATATTGACTTTGAGGAGAATCTGTTAGCTAATAGGTAATATTAATTAAGTAATAATACTAACAGAAAAAGGTTTTATTTTGTATTTTTGTATTAATGATACCTAATTTCAGAAGACATATCGCCATTATATTTATCCTGGTATTTTTTTATCCTACGATTTATCAGTCCAATCATATTCTGCGTTTTCCTCATCAGCACCACCATAAACACAAGCATGAACATCAAGATTCACATTCCGGTTTAGCTCATTACTCAAAAGATTGTGAAGAAGATTGTCCGGTATGTGAGTTTCATTATGCAGTTTTGCATGTCGATAAAAATAATCCTAATGATTTTTCTTATGACTATATTGTAATAAGAAATTCAAATTTACCTGATAGCCCTTTTATTTATTATTCGGGCAACAATAAGCTTCTTCGTGCTCCGCCTGTTAATCATTCACCTATCTCATAATTTGGAACTTTTATTACCTGCTTAATCCAGGCAGCGTTTACTGTGTTATTTATATTTTTTCAAGCTTAACAAGAATATGAAGTTACTTAAGCTTTTTTGTTTATTATGCATTGCAGGCTTGCATGCTGAAAATATATATTCTTACGAAGTTAAAGGATATGTGGAAAATGAACTTCATTCACCTTTGCCAGGAGCTTCAATTATGTTGTATAATGAAGAGACAACAAAGTCAACTGTTTCTGATGCAGAAGGTGCTTTTTCATTTACCGGTATACGGGAAGGCAAATATATTTTAGAAGTTCAATACCTTGGTTATCAATCATATCAACGTGATTTAAAAATAACCAATTCAATGAATTTAACTATACATATGACGCCTGGAGTTAATAATCTTGAGGAAATTGTAGTTGAATGTACTTATGGAGAAAGGAGAAATAGGATAGAATCACATAATATTGAAGTTATTGGCCGGGATTATTTAAGGCAAAACTTATCGGGAAGCCTGATGCAATCACTTGAAGGGCTGCCCGGGGTAAGTTATATAGGTATAGGATCGAGCCAATCTAAACCCGTAATTCGTGGGCTTGGCTTTAATCGTTTGGTAGTAGCAGAACATGGAATTAAACACCAGGGGCAGCAATGGGGCTCCGACCATAGCCTTGAATTAGATCAATACGCTGCTGATAATGTTGAGATCATAAAGGGGCCGGCTTCATTAAAATATGGCTCAGATGCTATTGCCGGGGTGGTTAATGTCTCTCAGGCTTTTGTACCCGAACCATATACTCTTAGTGGTTCAGTTGATCTAACAGGCAAATCCAACAATAGAATGTTTGGCACATCCGCATCACTGCATGGCAGGAAAAAAAGCTTCTATTTCAATTCACGAATTACTCTGAATGATTATGCTGATTATAGAGTTCCAACTGATAGTGTAGATATTTATTCATTTCGGGTACCGCTTCATAAAAACAGGCTGCGAAATACTGCCGGTAATGAACTTAACCTGCATTTTTCGACAGGAATAATAAAGCCAAACTGGAATACCAAATTTTTTATCAGTAATGTTAGCAGTAAGGCCGGTTTTTTTGCTAATGCCCATGGACTTGAGCCACGAAAAGTTGATATGGAACTGTATGACAAATCAGACAGGGATATTTTACATCCATATCAGAATGTTGATCATCTGAAGCTGGTAAATCGTACTATGATAAATCTTAATAAAACCATGGTACGTTTTGACTTAGGTTATCAACATAACTATCGTGAAGAGCACAGCAAGTATGTGAGCCATGGATATATGCCACCAGTATTTCCTGATACGCTGGATTATGCTCCGGATCTTGAAAGAAAGTTTGACAAACATATATTTTCGGGTAATTTAGAATTAACACGCTCAATTGGAAGCGGGTATTCAATTACTACAGGCATAAATACAGAATTGCAGGATAATGATATTGGCGGAAGAAATTTCATAATACCTGCTTTTCAGCAACTATCTGCGGGTGCTTTTGTTATTAATGAATGGATTGCAAATGATAATTTGGTAGTTAATGCAGGTATTAGGTATGACTATGGCATGTTGAAAATAAACAAATATCATGACTGGTTTCCTACTGAAGGTGAATATCTGCTAAGAGCACCTTCAATGGAAAAGGAATTCTCAAGTATAAGCGGTGCGGCAGGAATTAATTATCACAAGGACGATATTATACTTAAGATAAATGCAGGAAGAAGCTTCCGAATGCCTATAGCCAAAGAGCTTGCAGCAAATGGAGTAAATTACCATCATTTCAGTTATGAAAAAGGTGATTCAACACTTACACCGGAAATTTCTTATCAGCTTGATGCAGACTTTGAATATAATCCGGGTAAGTATAAAATTAAGCTGAGCCCTTTTGGAAACTATTTTCCGAACTATATTTACCTAAATCCAACATCTCAGTTTGACTATAGTTATGGTGCGGGTAGCCAGGTGTTTTACTATACGGGCACAAGCGTAGGGCGTGCCGGTGGTGAGTTATCTGTAAAATATGATATACTGCCGGAACTTAAAGCCGGAGTGACTGCAGAATATATTTATCAGGTGCAGATGAACGGGGATAAAAAGGGATTTACACTCCCCTTCTCTCCACCTCCGTCAGCCTTGATAAGTTTGCGATACAACCCCGACCTCCCCGATTTTATGTCAAACACTCACATTAAAGCGAACTATAGAATCACTGCAGAGCAGAATTCGATTGTGCCGCCGGAAAAAAAGACTCCCAGTTACCAGGTATTTGACTTATCAATCGGAGGAAAAGTAAAGTATAGGGAAGAAGACATAAATGTTAACTTTAAAATAAATAATTTGTTTAACACCAATTATTTAAATCACACAAGTTATTATCGTTTAATTGGGGTGCCCGAACCCGGCAGAAACTTTATGCTTTCTATAAGCATACCTTTTAAAATTAATACAAAGAATAACCAGTAAACAATAAATGATGACCATATATTATCATGTATTCACTCGTTACTCGTTACCCGTTACTCGTTACAAGAAACAAATTAAAAATAAATAAGCATTTAATAACTAATTTATTAAAAATAAAATCAGATGAAAAAACTAATTTTATTAACTACAGTTATAACATTTGCATTAATCTTTAATGCATGCGGTAAAGATGACGAAACAACAAAGCCATCAATAAATAATTTGGAAATCGGACATGATAACAGCAAAATTGGTTATGCAGGCTCGGATTTTCATATAGAAGCAGAAATCCATGCTCCCGGCAGGATAGACCGGATAGTTATAGAAATACATTATACGGACAGCCATGATTATAAAAACGAATACAAAAACGGAGATCATGATAATGAGTGGGAGTTTAAAAAAACTTATACGGATTACTCCGGTCTGAAAAACACTCGTTTTCATAAGCATATTGATATTCCTGAAGATATTAAAACAGGAGATTATCATTTCCACTTTAAGGTGGTCGATGAAGAAGGTTATACAGAGGAGATTCATGAAGATATTGAGATTAAAGGAAACGAGTAACGATTATAGAACGACGGGTAGCGGGTAACCCCGAATGTCTTGGTTTTGCTGTTGCTCAGGAGGTAACGGGTAATGGGTGTCATTTAATGTTGAGTATTATATGTTTTAAAAGCTATGAATAAAAAATAAAGCATTAAACAATACAAAATTTATAAAAATGAGAACAGTCTTTTATATAACGATTATAGCAGGTTTATTTCTTTCTTATTCATGTAAAAAGGAAGATATAGATGATGAGCCTCCGGTTATTGATATTTCAGGTGAAGATGCTTTCATAAAAAACTGTGATACTATATATCGCGGTGAAACTTTTAATTTCAAGGCAACTTTTACAGACAACCAGGAGTTAGGGGCATTCAGTATTAACATACATCATAATTTCGATCATCACACTCACACAACAGAAATAGAACAATGCGAACTTGATCCGCCTAAAGAACCTACGGAGGATGTATTTGTATTTATAGAATCTTACGATATACCTTCCGGAATTAAGGAATATTCGCCGGAAATTTCAATTAGTGTGCCATCGGATGTTGATAAAGGTGATTACCATTTTTTTATAAGCCTTACCGACGCGGAAGGATGGCAAACGGTAAGGGGGCTTGGTGTTAAAATTTTGGATAGGTAAACTTTTAGATGCAGGTTTGATTAAAAAAGTCATCTTGTTCTGTGAAGACATAAAAGGTGTATATGAAAGCGGAGAAAAACTTGAGTTTAATGTTACTTCTACCATGGACTGCTATTTGAATATTTTTAATGTAACAGATGATGAAACATACTCATGTATCCTAATGAATGGGAAGATTTTAAAAAAATCCCTAAAGGGAAGGATGTAAGTTTTCCATTTGGTGCAGTAGATTATTGGCTTGAGAAGTCAGGCAATGACCCGGAGATGAACCGGTTAATATTTATATTTTTTTATATAATCTTCAACCTTTTCAACCATTGGTTTGTTGCCTGCAAGAAACGGAGATCGTTGATGCAGCGATTCAGGGTTTATTTCCATAATTCGGTTATATCCATCACTTGCTTTTCCTCCGGCTTGTTCAGCCAAAAATGCGATAGGGTTACATTCGTAAAGCAGTCGTAATTTTCCACTGGGGCTTTTTTTATTGCTTGGGTACAAGAATATTCCTCCCCTTATTAGGTTGCGATGAAAGTCAGCTACCAGCGAGCCTATATATCTTGAAGTATATGGCCTATTGGTCTTTTTATCGTCTACCTGGCAGTATTTTATATACTGTTTAATGCCTTCTTCTAAAAAAATATAATTTCCCTCATTTATTGAATATATTTTGCCGGGTTCGGGAAACATCATATCAGGGTGTGATAAACAAAATATTCCTACTGACGGGTCAAGTGTGAAACCGTTGACTCCTTTGCCGGTTGTATATACCAACATGGTAGAGGAGCCGTAAATTACATAACCGGCGGCTACCTGGTTTATGCCTGGCTGAAGTATATCTTCAACTTTACCTCCTTCGCCAACTTCTGTCTTTCGCCTGTAAATAGAAAAGATTGTACCTATAGATACATTTGCTTCAATATTGCTTGAACCATCTAATGGGTCAATAGCTATAACGTATTTACCCAATTCCGATATTTCATTTTTAAACGAAACTATTTTCTCGTTTTCTTCAGAAGCTATAGCACAGCATTCAGCTCCTCCTTTCAAGGCAGCAATGAATTGTTCATTGGCAAACACATCAAGCTTTTTTTGAGATTCGCCCTGAATGTTTTCTTTGCCTTCGTAGCCTAATATTTCTGCCAAACCTGCTGCATTTACTTCACGGTTAACTATTTTTGCTGCTGTAGCAATATCATTTAGCAACCTGGTTAAGGCGCCTTTGGCATGCGGATATTCTGATTGCCTCTCTATTATAAATTCAGTTAGAGTTTTGATCCTTTTACGTGATACCATATTTGGCTGTTTTGTTTTATGTTCGAAGCAAATATAATTTTTTATTATATACAAAATAAAATTAATTTTTTTTTAAAATAAATAATTAAAATTTAATCAATAATAATTAAAAATTGGTATTTGTTTGGTTTTTTTGTAATTTTAAGCCTGTAAAAATATAGATAAGGATTTAAATATTAGCATTATGGAGGATCGATTAATCACTATTGCAACAGATCATTATACTGCAGCCGAGGTTCTTAAAGCCCGGTTAGAAGACGCAGGTATAAATTGTTTTTTGAAAAATGTTAATGTTGTTCAGGGTGCTGCTTCTGAAGGAGTAAAAGTGCAGATTCGTGAGAGAGATTTAGAAAAAGCATTGCAGTTAATGCATACCTGGAAAGCCGAACAGGAAAAAAGTGAGCTGAAGGATGTTAAAGATATTCGCAGAATATTGGCTCCGGTTGACTTTTCGGATTATTCAAAAAATGCTTGTTTATATGCCCTTGATTTGGCACATAAATTGAAAAGCGATTTAAAAATTTTTCATGTATATTATGCCCCAATTATTGACTTGGTGCCGATTACTGACGCTTATAGTGTGCAGGTTGATATGGATATCAACCTTAGAGAGATGGAAGAAAACGCAAAGAAAAAACTGATTAATTTTGTTAAAGATATTCGTTCTATTGCTAAAGAAAAGGGTATGGATGATGTAAAAATCAGCTATTCCTTGCGTGAGGGTATTATAGAGGATGAAGTAGCTTCAATGGCCGAAACATATAAACCCGGAGTTATAGTTGTAGGAACAAAAGGAAAAGGTGAAAAACAAACTGAGATCATAGGAAGTGTCGTTCACCGTATTTGCGATAAAGCGCGTGTACCAGTAATTGCAATTCCTGAAAAATCAGAATTTACTCCTGAAAGTGAAGTTAGAAATGTAATCTATGCTACAGAGCTTGATGAAAGAGATTTCGTAGCTATTAGGAGATTGATGAATATCCTGTCTCCTTTTAATGTAAACATTTATTGTATTCATATATCCAAAGAAGGGAAAAAAACATGGAATGAAGCAAAAATGAATGCCCTTAAAGAATACTTTAAAAAGGTTAAAAAGAATGTTAGTATTGAATGCCAGTTTCTTGAGGGGAATAATATTTTTAAAGAACTAGAAGATTTTACTGAAAAAAACAATATAGACCTTATTGCTATAAGTAACCGAAAACGAGGTTTAATTTACCGCCTGTTTAATCCTGATATAACCAAACAGCTCTTAGTACGCAGTTCTACACCATTATTGATTTTCAGGTCTTAGTATTGTATTAAAAGTGAGTTTTTTAAGAAGATTTTGGAGTAAAATAATTTTAGATTA
>SL_8KL_010_SEDDRAFT_10001770_pt1 | contig 18614 bp, 19 predicted proteins | sample SodLakKL_010_SED_4_FD_11160 | JGI IMG/M metagenome (IMG submission 11160)
AGTACTATTTCTAGAGTTAGACAACAAATTCCTAGAGTTAGACAACAAATTCCTGGATTTACTAACTCATTGCTGATTCTAGCTGCAATTTTTGCAACTATTATTTACCATAAGAAAAACAAAAAATGAAAGAAGCAAATTATGGGGGGAATAAAGTAAGTGAACGAAAATACTTTATAGATTCTTTCGTTATAATTTATAAACTCAGAAAGCTTGATTGGGTCTATAAAGTTTAAGCTAGAATCCTTTCGTATCTATATGTTGAGGGAAAAATATGCAAATAAGAAAATATCTAGGCCTTGGGATTATTGCTTTATTGTTATTGGGTAGTTGGGGCTTGGGCTTAGGATCGTCTGAAACTATAGAAGGAATCGAAGTTGGGATCGAATCTACACTAGAAGAAGATACTGATGAGTATACTCTCTCCGTGAGAGAACCTGTTGGGGAGGGGACTGTAGAAGTTGATGGCCAGAGAATAGAAGAATGGCCATATGTCGGAGTTTATGAAAATAATACTGAAGTGAATTTAAAGGCTGAAGCAGAAGAAAATTGGGGATTCAATTATTGGGGTGGAGATGTAACTGGGTCGAAAAGAAGAGAATATAATATAACTTTAGAGATGGACGAGGATAAAGATGTTCAAGCGTATTTTGGGAGAAAAGAACTTAAAGTAAATGTACAAGATGGTGAGGGCATTGTAATTGTAGAATGGGATGGAGAGAGCCATACAGTTGAGGGTACAGATACACTTTATTTTGCAGAAGGAACTGAAGTTACTCTAAAAGGAGAACCAGAAGGTAGTTGGGCTTTTGATTATTGGGGAGGGGATATAACTGGATCTAAAAGAAGAGAGAAGGATATAACTTTAACAATGGACGATGATAAGACATTGTCTGCGCACTTCATCAAACTCTTTGACTTAACAGTGGAGATTATAGGAGAAGGTTCGATTGAGATCGATGGTGAAGAAATAGAAGACGATTGGATAGAACAATATAAAAAAGACACCGAAGTTGAATTAGTGGCTAGTCCATTTGAAAACTGGTCCTTCAGTCATTGGAGAGGAGATTATCCTGAGGGTGAAGAGAGAAATGAATCCATTACTATAATGATGGATACTGATAAAAATATTCAAGCTCTCTTTTCAGAGAATTATACGGTGGATATCTATCCTACAGAGGATCAGACTATCACAGCTGGAGACAGTATAAATTTTACTGCGGTAGCTTATGACGAATACAATTATACGGTGGAGGAGAGTGTTGATGAATTTACTTGGAATAATATCTATGATATTAATGAAACCGCAAATGTAGCAATATTTTACCAGGAAATGAAGGGAGAATATTACGTAACCGTTGCCTATGAGAATTTTACTTCACAAGCAACTACGGTCACGGTTTTACATTCGGATTTGGTGGATTTTTGGATAGAACCCAAAGAAAATACAATAACAGCAGGGGAGATGAAGGAATACACTGCTATGGCCGTTGACGAATTCGGCAATGAATTCGAAGTTACGGAGGAGACCACTTGGGAGATAGAAGACGATGCAGGTGGGCAGTGGGATGATAACGTCTATACCTCAGAATACTCTGGTGATTGGACAATTGAAGGGGGATATGGTGGACATACAGACACGGTGGATTTAAAAGTAGAACCTGCGGCAGAAGATTATATCGAAATATCACCAGAAGATTCTACAATCAAGGCAGGAGAGCCGTTGGGATACAACGCTATCGTATATGATCAACATGGTAATGAAATAGGAGATGTGACTGATGAAACAGAATGGTCTGATGATATCCCTAACTCCTCTTGGGAAGGAAATGAGATTACAGCTTATACCGCGGGAGAAGATTGGGAGATAACGGGTGAATATGATGGATTCGAGGACACTACAACTCTTACGGTCGAACCTGCAGAGGTTTACCATGTACTGATCGTCGAACCCGAAGAGGATCAAACTATAGAAGCGGGAGATACAATAGAGTTCTCTGCAGAAGCATACGATGAATACGATAATCTCATAACCGATGACGATGCTGAGTTCAGATGGGTGAATACCGAGGATACTGGATTATTTGATGAAACAGAAGCAAGTGAATATGATGTTACAGCGACTTACGAAAATGTGACTTCAGATACAGTTACGGTTACAGTAAAACCAGCAGAGGTAGATTATGTGCTCATCGATCCTGCTGAGAATCAGACAATAAGGGCAGGTGAAATAATAGAGTTCGATGCATCGGCTTACGATGAATATGACAATCTGATAACGGACGATCCTGAGGAATTTGACTGGACTAACGCTAAAAATGGTATTTTCGAGAAAATTGAAGCTGGTGAGTATGAAGTAAAGGCAGGATATGACGGTGTTTTATCAGAACCTGTTGTTGTTAATAATTTAAGTAACGTAAAACCATCAATAATATTCTTTTCTGGTATATTGACAGCCGTGGTAGGCTTAGCAGTTTACAAGAAAATGGGAGGGGTGATATAAATGGACGAAGAGTCTTTCGAGTGTCCTATATGTGGGGCAGAATTAGAAGAAGGTATTGAGGAATGTCCTGAATGTGGAGAACCTCTTATTGACGAAGAGTCTTTCGAGTGTCCTATATGCGGGGCAGAATTAGAAGAGGGGATTGATGAATGTCCTGAGTGTGGAGAATTCTTTACAGATGATAAAGATAAGAAAAAAGCTGTTGATCGACTTATGGAAATATCTGGTCTTGGCAAACAGAGAGCAATAAAACTTTATGAAGAAGGTTTTGAAAATCCTGAAGATATTTTAGAAAGAGGTATGGAAGGAATAGCAGGAATTGATCAGATTGGGGTTAGAACTGCTGAAAAAATAATAGATGGAGCAGAACAGCTCGTCGAAAAAGAGGGAAAAGATGAAGAGGAGGTCCAGAAGGAATTCGATGAAAAAGAAGAGATCTCAGAATCTGAAGAGCTTACAGATAAGAGTGAAGATGAAGTTGTAGAGTCTATAACAGAGGATATTAAAACTACCGTTGAAGAGGATTTAGAAGAAAAACCGAAAAGGGTGATTATTGGAGAAAATATTAGTAAAAATCTTGGAGATTTTATTCCTATCTTAAGTGCCTTTTTGATACCTGTTTTTCTCTTGTTATTAGTGGCATCAGAATTAATGGTAACTTTATTAGATTATACTTCCATTTATCCAGCTCAATCTATTTATTATCTTACTCCTTCACCTTTCGTAGTGTCTTCTTGGTTTGCTTCATTAGTTTTCTCTTTTTTGATTGTTTTAGCTCTTTTCGTCACGACTTGGATAGGATTTAAATTTGGCTCAGTACCCAGTTTGAAACTAGATAAAAATATGATCTTCTTTTCTGGATTATTTTCTTTGATCATCTCTGTTTCTCTCATATCTCACCTTTATCATAGTCAAATTTACTCGGGCATAGTTTTGACTATAATTTTGTTGGTTCTATCTCTATTCATGTTGATCTCCCAGTTTGAAATCCTTAGAAAGAAAAACATATCGTTTCCTAAAGTTATAGAAAAAAAGGCATGCTTCGAGTGCGGCGGAGTTATGGCATTAGAACTAGAAAATTGTCCACGATGTGGAGTAGAGATATCTGTTCTAGAAGAAAGTATATCTCCAAAAGAAGATGATTGGTCTTTAACTCTCTCTAGCTTGACTAACAAATTCCGGAAAGAACAAAAATACGTAGAAGAGGAGACTATTTCGGACATACAAGAGGTACCAAAATCACCGGAAAAAGAACCAGAGGCTATTGAGGAGATGCCAGAACAGCCTGAAGAGGAAGTAACAGAACCAGCAAAAGATATACCTCCGGAACCGCCTGAGCTTGAAGGGGAGGAACCAGGAGAAGGGGGAAGAATCTTTAGACCTATTAGTAAGGTGGCGGATTCGATTCGAGAAGGTTGGTCCTCAACCGTATCTTTCCTTCAGAGAAAATTAAGCAGAGGCTCAGAAGAAGAGGGGACGGTAGGAGAGAAAGGCGTATGTCCAAGTTGCCATGCTGTTATATCCGCTGAGTCAGAAGAATGTCCGGAATGCGGTGAAGAACTTGAACCAGCTACAGAAAGATTAGAGGACGAAGAAGTTTTAGATAGCAAGCTAAAAGATTTAGAAAGATCGTTAGAAAAAGTAGAGGAAGAAGAAACTGAAACGAGCGAACTAGTTTGTTCTAAATGCGGTGCAGAGTTAGAAGAGAGTGTTGATGAATGTCCTGAATGTGGAGAACCTCTCGAAAGTGAAGAAGATAAAGCAATTGAAAAACTCACGGAAATTTCAGGCGTGGGTAAAAGTAGAGCAAAAAAGCTTTATGAAGAAGGTTTTGAAAGTCCTGAAGATATTTTAGAGGGAGGCATAAGAGGCTTAGCGGGCATTGATCAGATCGGTATACGCAGAGCTGAGCGATTAATAGACGAGGCTGAAAAACTTATTGAAGAAAAGAGTTCTAGGGAAAAATCTGAAGAGGAAAAGGAAACGATAGAAGCTGAGGATCTAGAAGAGAAGATACCGGAATCGGAAGGCGGAATCACTAAGACCTTTAGCGATATTGGGGACTCTGTACGAAAAAAATTGTCTTCTTCTTCCTCTTTCTTACAAGAAAAATTTCGAAAACTGACTAAAATTATAAAAAATTTAAAACCTTCCAAAAAAGAAGAATTCGAAGAGATAAAAGAAATAGAGGGTGTGGAAGAAAAGACAGAGGAAGAAGAGGAAGTAAAGGATGAGGAAGAAATAGAAGAGGTTCCCGTGGACGAAAGAGATCATTCTTTCCATTCGTTTTCCCCCCAAACTTATGAAATAGAAGAGGGAGAAAAATTTGATGAAGAAACGGAAGAGATAGTGTTCGTGTGTCCAATATGTGATGCTGAATTGGAAGGGGATGTTGATGAATGCCCGGAATGTGGTACAGTGTTTATAGAGGAAGAAGAAGAGGCTGAGGAAGAAGGAATTGTTGAAGAAGTTTTGAAGGAAGATTAGAAAATTTAAGCATATAGTTCACATAGTGAATTTTGGATAAGGGATAGATATCAGAGAGAAGATAGTCAAATCTAAGATATCTAACGTTATGAAAAAAATTTCTAAATCATTTTTGAATAGTGGACTCATTTTATTTCCCTTCAAGAATGATTGATCAATAATTTAATCCTAATATAATCATAGGCCTCCCCCAAATTCTGAAAAAGAAAACTCAGCTAATCCTTTGAACTTTACACCCTTAAGATCAATCTCCCCTCCAAACTTCACTCTTTGGAAGTCTGCTTTTTCTTTGAATTTTACACCTCTCAAATCTATATATCCCTTAAATTTTGTTTTAGAAAAGATAGAATCAGCCCCAAAAACAGCATGGAAGAAGTCAATTTCTTCTTCAAATACTGTTCCTTTAAAGGTAGCTTCGCCGATAAATTCTGCATAGGAGAAGTCTATCTCACCTTCAAATTTCGTTTCTCTAAAGTCTGCTTCTTTTTCAAATTCAACCCTTCTAAAGTCCGCATTTTCATTAAATTTAACATAAGAAAACTCAGCTTTTCCCTCCAATTTTGCCCATCTAAAAGCGGCAGTTCCTTCAAACTCCACTCCCCTAAAAGAGGTGTCTTTCTTAAAAGTAGCATAAAAAAAGTCAACATCTTTGACAAAGTTACCACCTCTAAAAGTTGCACCTCTTTTAAACTCTACATGAAAGAAATCTGCTTTTTTTCTGACTACCATATAAAAGAAGTCAGCATCTTCATGAAATTCAGCTTCTCTAAAGATAGCAGTTTCTTCAAACTCTGCATGAAAGAAATCAGCTTTTTTCTTAAATATTGTATAAGAGAAGTCCGCCTTTTCAACAAATTTTGTTCCCGAAAAGTCAACCCCTCCCTGAAAGATACTATTTGAGAAAAATAAAGATTTATTTGTATTTTCAGGAATTTTAGGGAACACAAATTCTCGCCAATCTTGTTTTTCGTCAAATATCAATCTTTCTTTTTTATTACTTTCTTCGTCTTCAAATTTTTCAATTTTTCCTATCTCTTTTATTTTCTTATAAAATCTTTTAGCTTCTTCTTTATTTTTGTTTGGTTTATGGAAGAGGCAGTAATCTCCTTCTACCTCAGGTCCACAATTATTGAATCCAGATTTACAATTAGAGGACATATCTTTGTTTTCCCTAATATAATAGTACATCCTTCCTATTTAATTTATTTATCCTATAGGATGGTACTTTTCCTAATAAAAGATTATGTGTTAGATTTGTATATTTTGAAATCGATCTTTAAAGTAAAGGAAATATATGATTATCCTGATATGGAAGATAAAAACATATTTACAATGTAATCTAAATTTTGTTTTTGTATTTATCAGTCATCTGTATTTATATATTTTGAAGGAATATACTCGGTCAAATACAAATCACCTCTTCTAAAAAATTCGATACCGTCTTTCCAGGCTTTTGATGAATCGATTTTAAGTAAAACGGGCTCAGGATGATGTCTTTTTCCTACCTCTATCGCTTCCTCTTTTGATATGGAAAGATGTACGTATTTTCTCCCCATCGGTTTTAAACCTTCATCCAATATCGAAGATAAAGCGTTAGGAGAAGTTCCATGATACAATTTAACCGGAGGTTTTTCACTCTGCTTGATTTCTACATCAATGGAATGTCCATATAGCGCTCGTATCTTTCCATTTTTAATCTCAAATCTTTTCTTACTGCTGTTCTCAATCAGGAATTCAATATCCTTTTTAGATGCCCATGAATGTTTTGTAGCATCTAAAGAATCAAGAACTTTATCTAGTTCAGCGAATCCTTTATTGTCAATAGCAAGTTCTCCCTTTTCTGGATGATGTCGGAGTAAATAAGAAAGATGTTTACTTAATTCTCTGTATCTCCTAGATAAATCAGACATTTTATTAAAAATATCTAAACCGTAGTTAATATTTTTTTTCAGTTTTCTTACTTTTTCCATCTGTAAATTTGATTTTCATCTTCTCTTTCAATTTCCAATAAATCTGTATTTTCTTCGATAATATCTAAAGCAGATTCACTGATTTTCCACATCTCCTTTTCAGTTAGATTTTCATTTTGCTTCAATATCTCTCTTATTACGTTTCCACTTGGATCATCTAGAAATTTTAAATAAATAGACATCTTCAAATCTCTACGATGCACTTCTTTTTCATCTTGAAGATATTTCATGCACAAAGAAGTTACTTTTTTGATAGTATCGTCTTCATAAATTTCTTGTTTTCCTTTTAAACTTTTCAAGGCGTCAGAGACAGATGGATGTAGATCTAATTCTCGTTTAGGATTCTTATCATTTTTGGATTCATTGCCATATTTACCTTCTTTATCTCTCATTTAGTTCTCCCCTTTAAAGTGTCGGAGGCTCACCCTTCTGATTACTAATTAAGAATTACATTATTATATCTTAGGGTACTTTAAGTTAATTTAACTTATTCTGCTATGATAGTTTAGGAATAGAAAGATTCAATAACTCTAATTTATGTAAAAAAACTGAGGAATGAAATATGAAAAGCGTAATCATAGACCAAGATGCTTGTATAGCATGTGGTATGTGCGAATCTACCTGTCCGCAAATATTTTTGGTCTCCGGTAACTCAAATTCTACTATAATAGGAGAATTCCGAGAGAATGGTGATGATCAGGGAAGAGTGCCAGAAGATATACCCTGTTTAAAAGATGCAGAAGAGAACTGCCCCGTTGATGCGATAGGTGTAGAGTGATAGACCTGAATAGATTCAAAATAAACTTTGTCTCTTCTAGAACAGTTAATTTATTTTGGATATTTCTTTTTTACTTCATCCATATTGTAGAGAACAGGCGCTTTTCTTATTCTATCATAAATGTGCTTCATCGCGATCACATCATCTTTAGCGTAAGTCTTAAGTTCTTTCCAGTTGGGTTCTTTTTTCCTATCTTCCATATATTCAGAATAGATTCTTCCGACCTCTCCTCCATCTAATCCTATAATATTGGATTCGAAACCTAACCTAGAAGCAACACTTTCGAGTTTTGAACATCTACAGGGAATGGCCGCGTGTTTATCTACCCAATACATAAAGTCTATCTTTTCAAGCTCCTTCCAAATATATTTTCTGCCAGGGATGTAGTCCTCAATAAATCTATTCAGATGTTTAAAGTCGAATTTCTTTCCATACCAAGCCAGCAAAACACTGTCTTCTCTAGCATTGTTTTCAAGGTACTTAACAAACTGTTTTATCACCCTCATTTTCTCACTCGGCCTTTTCTCTAAAAAACTATGATATTCATCTTTTCCATCGTCGTATAACCCTATGTGCCAGATTATGGAAGGTTTCAAAGAATCAGTTTCTATATCGATAAAAATTCTATGTTTTTCTTCAAGGTCGTTTTTATTTATACGATATACATTTTTATCTTCTATTGCTTTAGCGGAACTTATCCATTTAGTGCTTCTATACGGGCCTATACCTTCACACTCCAATATGCTCTCGGGATCTATAGAACAAAGATCTTTTCGAGATTCAATACCTCTGCTTTCAAGTTCGGTAGAGAATCTTTTTCCAAGTCCAGGGACTGCAGAAAGACCTACTTTGCTCGCATTTAATGTTTCGATATAGGGACGTTCTCCAATTGTAACGCTAGGTATTTTCATCCCTTCTACACCGTTAGATAGTCCGAAACCGTAGATTCTGTTTTTTTTATAAGCTAATTTTTTCCCACTCTCTATTTCGGTAGATAAGACGTGAAAATCGTCTAATTTATCTTTTATATCTTCTATAACAGAAGTATTAGTTAGTTTGAAATCGAAGGAATTGGGATCTAAGTCCTCCTGTATAATATCAGTGATAATGGAGGTTCTTTTATTCCTGTAATCACTTAAATTTATTTCAGATAGTGATCCCCTATCTTTCAATAATAATAAAACTTCGTTACCTAGCCGTCTCTCTTTAAAATTCTTCACATCATCCATATCTATAGATTCGTAGGAGAAATTTCTCTTTATATTTATTCTCTCGCGATCCCTGATTTTAGAAGTTATTGTTATATCTGGTTCAAAGTACGTCAAAATATCTTTTATTTCCTCTTCTGAATATCCCCAGATTGCCCTGCCCGGTAGGTGCAGTATCTTCATCTATGTAAAAGAGTATTTCAAACCATAAAAGCCTTATCACTAAACGAAATTTTTGGTTTAATGGACGAATCTTATCTTCGATCAGCTTATCACGAATATCAAGGACAGATTGTTTTTTCAACAACTATTCCTGAAAGGAAACCTGATTATCGAGAGAGCAAGATGTTAAATAACTCTCTCAAAGAAAGGTTACGGGAGAAAGAAATTTTTCTTTACTCTCATCAATCTAAAACTATAGATTCTTTCCTGAAAGGCAATGACGTTTGTTTGACCACAGGGACAGCTAGTGGAAAGACGCTTGCATATGCGCTTTCTGTGGCACATCTAATATCCCAAAAAGAAAATTCTAAATCTTTACTCATATTTCCCACAAAAGCTCTCACTAGAGACCAAAAAGAAGAATTACAGGAGATTTTCAATTTATTGAATCAAAAGGTGCATCTAGGTATTTATGATGGAGATGTTCCCTCTAACAAGAAAAGAGGAGTAAGGAAAGAAGCTGATATTATTCTCACGAATTTCAGCGGCTTGAATCTATATCTAAGCCATCATGAGAAATGGTCAGGATTTTTTGAACAATTGGACGTAGTAGTCGTTGATGAGGCTCATCACTATAGAGGTTTGCTAGGAATCCATGTAGCTTGGATAATAAGGAGATTGAGAAGGATATCAAAGTATTATTCGAGTGATCCTGGATTCATATTGACTAGCGCCACCCTAGGCAATCCAGAACAGCATTCTGAGAATTTAGTTGGTAAAAAATTCGAGGTTGTAGACCAGGATGGAAGTGATAGAGGGAGAAGAAATCTACTATTTTGGAATCCTCCAAAATTTCATGAAAATATAGGTGAGAGAAAGAGCACTCATAGAGAGAGTAGCGAGCTTATGGCTTTCTTAGTAAATGAAGGTCTTCAAACTCTGATGTTCGCCCCGTCAAGGAAGATGACCGAGTTGGATGCTTTATGGGTCAAAGAGATCCTTGAAGAAGATTTCGACAATCAAGCAGCAGAGGTAAGTTCATACCATGCAGGACACTCAAAAGAAGAGAGGAGAAAGACGGAGAGGAGTTTAAGAGAAGGGGATATAAATGGTGTAGTTTCCACGACAGCACTTGAATTAGGGATAAATATTGGTGGTATAGATGTTACTCTCCTTTCAGGATATCCTGGTTCGAGGATAAGTTTTTGGCAGCAAATAGGTAGAGCGGGAAGAGGAACTGAAGAAGTTATGTCCGTTTTAGTACCTTTCAATAGTGCCCTTGATCAGTACATCGTAAATGATCCCGATCATTTGCTCGGAGAACCGATCGAAGACGCGGTAATCGACCTATCTAATAATCATGTATATTCTAAACATTTACTTTCTGCGGCTCAGGAATTGCCGCTTAAGAAAGAAGACGAAGAGTTGTTGACTTCAAGACTAAAAAAAGCGGCTAAAATGTGGATAAAAGAAGGAAGTTTAGCCGGAGATTTTGGATCGAGATACAGATATGTGAGGAACGATTTTCCTCAGAGAAAGATCGATCTTTACTCTTTAGGGGAAGATATTTTCGAAGTACAGATAAAAAAAGACGGATCAGTTGAAAGTTTACCGAGTGTTGAAAAAAACAGAGCTTACAGAGAATTCCATCCAAATGCGATTTATCTACATCAAGGTGAATATTACCAGGTTGTAGAGTTCCAAGAGGGCCCTCAGCCTAGAGTTATCTTGGAGCCGGTAGATACAGATTATTACACGGAAACACTTAGGGACACTAGTATCTCTAACATAAAGATTGATGAAAGCAAAAACGTGGGTGGATACAGAGCGTTTAAAGGAACCGGTGATGTGAGCATACATTACTTCGCATATAGAAAGAAAAAGTTGGAAAACGATGAGATATTATCTACAAAAAGATTAGATTTGCAACCTGTTNCTATAAACACGCATGTCAGTTGGATCGAAATTCCAGATCATATCGAGAAAAAACTGTTAAAAACTGCAGAAGAAAAAGTGAATTCAGGAGAATGGATGGGAAGTCCTGAGAAGTATTACGCAGGGGGTTTACACGCGGCTGAACATTCGCTTATACATATGCTGCCTCTTTTGATGCTCATCGACGAAAAAGATGTTGGTGGCGTATCTACGGATTTTCACCAGGAACTTGAAAGTCCTGCGATCTTTATCCATGACGCGGTTGAAGGCGGTGTTGGTTTCTCTCACGACGCATACTCTCGATTTGAAGAGTTGGGAAAAAAAGCTGTGAAGAGGTTGAATAGTTGTTCTTGTGAAAGTTTGAAGGGCTGTCCCGCATGTACCTTTTCTTCGGATTGTGGAAATGATAACGAACCATTGAATAGGCTATTAGCTGTAGACCTGCTGAAGAGATTGTGTCGGGTTATAAAATAAAGTTTTAATCAGATAATAAAACCCTAGCTCTTCATCATAAAGGTGCGGAACCTGGGGGCTTCGGAAATAATCTTGTGTCCACTATCTCCTCTAAACCACAGATAAATCTTGTAAGTCTTTCTACACCTAAACCAAAACCTCCTGAATCAGGGATACCTTCTTCGACCATTTTGAGATAATACTCGAAGTCTGTTGGATCTACTTCTTGTTCTTTCATCCGCTCTATGATTTTTTCCTTCTTAGATTCTCTTTCTCCTCCGGAAAGCGCTTCACCGAATCCCTCTGGATAGATAAGATCCATGTCTTTCAGTATTCCGGGTCTTTCCGTATCTTCTTTATCATAAAATTCCCTCTGTTCGGCTGGGATATCTATTAGCCAGAAAGGATTATCTTTTTTTTGTGATAGCACTTCCTCAAATATTCTACCGTATTCATTGTATGCATGATGATATTTTATTCGTTCGAAGGGTCTATCGGGAATCTTCAGGACTCTATCGAAAAAATCTAGTTGTTCATCGCAATTTTTCTTCACGGTTTTGATAACGTTTACTAGGAGTTCCTCACCAAGTTCTAACAAATCTTCTCTTCTAGCGCCTGAAACTTCTAGATCAAGTTGAGTGAATTCAACGAGATGTTTACCCGTATCTGCTAATTCTACAGGCTCTAATCTGATATTGGGTGAAAAAACGAATATCTTGTCATGAGTCAAAAGAGAAATCTGTTTATGCAGTATCATACTTTTGGTCAACTGGAATTTTTTCCCATAGTACTCGATCTCGGCTTTACCAGTGGAATGGTATAGAGGATCAGTCTCTGGAGAGATTATTACAGGTGAAATCTCTTTGAATCCATTGTTTCTCAGATAATTCCCTAGTGCTTTTTTGATCTCAGTTTTCACTTTGACTACATGTTTCATCTTATCCCCTGTACATCTTTCTCGAAGCTTTTCCGGGCTTATTCTTGGGTTGGTCGAAGGTTTTTCTTCCAAATTTCCACCAATATTCTAGAGTGTAAAAGAATCTATTTAAGTCTTTTAGGTTATTTTTACCGAAAAAAGAGATCACTTAGAAATTTTAATAGATGGGCTCAGCCGGATTCGAACCGGCGACCTCCGCCATTTTGAGCGTCAGCACAAAGCCTAATGGATTCCATTGAGATCCAACGCGTGTCAAGGCGACGTCATGACCAACTAGACTATGAGCCCATAGATTCATTCATTGATTACCGTAATCCGTTATATATCTCTTTTGCTTTTGCAGTTTATTAGGGAAAAGATTGTTATAGGCATTCGAAGAACTAGATTATCGATGGATTACTTTCAGGAGATAATCGAGGAGATTGTTGAAGGCAAGATAACCACTCCAGATGATCTGCAGAAGGCTAAGATCAGGATCTGCAAAAAATATAATCGAGACGAACTTCCTAAAAATACCACTATATTGAAGAAAGTTGATGAGATGGAAGACGTTGATAGAGAAGATGTTCTTCACGTCCTTCAGAGAAAACCATCTAGAAAAAAGTCTGGTGTATCAGTTATTGCCGTAATGACTTCTCCCGAGGAATGCCCACATGGAAGATGTAGGATGTGTCCTGGTGGTCCTAAAAGCGAGGATCCGAGTCCTCAATCCTATACTGGGGAAGAGCCCGCCGCTTTAAGGGGTAAAAGGAATGATTTTGATCCTTATGAGCAGGTTAAAGATAGATTGAAACAGTATAGAGCGATCGGGCATGAAACCGATAAAGTAGACCTTATAGTGATGGGTGGTACCTTCCCAGCGAGAGAATGGTCTTATCAGAAGAATTTTGTGAAAGGATGTTTAAATGCATTGAATGATAGAAAATCAAATTCTTTAACTGAAGCTCAAAAGATGAATGAGACTTCGAATATAAGATGTATCGGCTTGGCTATCGAGACTAGGCCTGATTACTGCGGGAATAAAGAACTCGATAGGATGCTTAAACTCGGGGCTACTAAAGTTGAGATAGGTGTCCAATCTCTTAGAAACGATGTTCTTGAATACATAAGAAGAGGACATACAGTTGAGGATTCTATAAAAGCGACGAGATTAGCTAAACAGAGGGGATTCAAAGTCTGTCACCATATCATGCCTGGACTTCCCGGCATGGAAATGCAGAATGACTTAGATGATTTTCTCACACTTTTCGAAGATCAAAGATTTCGACCGGATATGTTGAAGATATATCCTGCGTTGGTAATCAAAGGTACCGACATCTATGATGAATGGAAAGAAGGAAAATACGAGCCGTTATCTACCAAAAAGGCTTCAGAACTCGTTGCCGAGATGAAATCTAACGTACCAAAATATGTGAGAATTCAACGAGTTCAGAGAGATATTCCATCACCTATGGTAGAAGGTGGTGTTAAGAAAAGTAATCTGAGACAGTATGCAAGGAAGGAACTCGAGAAGAAGGGAAAAACATGTGAATGTATAAGGTGTAGAGAAGCCGGCCACTCTGATAAGAGCATAAATATGGATTCGCTTGAATTGAAGACAATAAATTATGAAGCTTCTGAAGGTGAGGAATGCTTTTTGGAATTGAGCGATGACAAGGACATACTTTTGGGATATGCTAGACTCCGTTTTGAGGATGATTTTACTCCGATAATTAGAGAATTGAAAGTCGTAGGAGAGATGACTCCGGTACACGAGAAGGGGGAGGATTTCCAACATTCGGGCTTTGGGTTACAACTCCTTGAAAAATGTGAATCAATGGCTAAAGAAAGGGGGGATAAAATAAGGGTGATAAGTGGTGTTGGAGCGAGGAATTATTATAGAAAATTCGGCTATCGGTTGGAAAGACCCTATATGGTAAAAAGATTTTAAACTTAATATACAAGAAAAAATTTTAAATAAGATTATTCGATTTATAAGCTGGTGTAAATATGAATGAAGAAGGACAAATAGGTGAGGAACCTCCTGAAGAAGATACTGGACAACAGGGATGGTCACAGCAACAACCACAGTCTCCGCAGGGATATCAACAGGCTCCGTCGGCTCCACCACAACATCAAATGCCTCCAAGGCAAGATACTTTTGAAGGACTTTCAAAAAATAGTACATTAACTACAGTGGTGGTAGTAGGTCTTATAATAATGATGGTGGGCGCTATATTGATCAACTCGGCCACATTTAGTGATGACATGGGCACGATCAACGATGTAAGAAACGTAGGAAATATCTTGCAAGACATAGGAGTTTTCTTAGTAGCTGGATTTATGGTGATCGCATCTATCTATAGAGATGACTGGCCCAAATGGATGAGAATTGGAACTTTGACATTTAGTCTTTTGCTGATTTTGGTCGCATGGTTCAATTTCTTTGCGCCATTGATTCAAGCATAGAACAATAGAACTATCTTCAATGGAATGCCAAACTCACGCGCTAAACTGACTTAAAAACCCCTTCCTCTGGTTCATATATTTCTTCTAATTTTTTTACTTTTTTATATAGGTCATCGGCGTCTTCTCTACCGAGTAATTTATGGACTTTCTTGACGTCATCCTCTCTAAAAGAACCTAACTCCTTACTGAGAACTCTACATATAATCTCTAGCCTTTCTCTCTCATTATCTGCTATCTCCGCTTCCTTAGAAGCTTTGACATAGGGACTTTTCTCTTCTTTTTTTCCTTTTTCATCAGGAAGTTCTCCCCCACTCATCTCAGCGTTCAATCTTCCTATCGCCCATCGTGCTTCTTCTTTGGAATCAGTCTGATAATGAATCTTCATTTTTTTTAGATCCAATCTCTTCCCACACTGATGACACTTAGTGGTCTTATTGGTGAGAAGGGCTGTTTTCGGAGTTCTGCAATGAGAACAAATTATTACGGCATACTTTCCTTCTCCTGCTTTCATGGGAGGTACACCAACCCTGCGATAACGCAGCCAAATTCTTCTTCTCTCACATCTAAATTATCATACACCATATTCACATCTTTCAATGTCACACCTCTAGCTTCCCCCATCTCTTTCAATTTTCCTCTAAGTTCTTCTTTGAAATCATCCATGTCAAATTTCTCTTCTTCAGCGAAATGCTCGATCACATAACCTCCTTGATCATCTTCTCTAAAACCCCATGCTAAACCGGCAATTAGTCTTTTATCTGAACCAGTCGCTTTACTAAGAACGGCATGCCTGAAATCCCCCGTCTTTCCTGATATTTTCTCGACTTTTTCTATATCTTTTGGTAGAACGGAGGAAACTTCGATTATGTTCAGATCGCCTATCTCTGCATCTAGCATAGCCCTATCTATAGCGTTCAAAACAGATAAAGAACTAGTAGCTTTTCCCGTTTTGACCGTAAACTTAGTGGTTTTTTCCAACATCGTTATTGAGAGCATCACTGATTTCCTATAATCTTTTCGCTTTTAGCTTCAAAAAAGGTTTATATTTCATATATTTAAGGAAAAAAATATGATTGTACCTCGCCCATATTGATCCTGTTAGGACTTCTATTTATCATTCCAGTGGCGTGGTTAATCTAGCATATGATAAAACTGACTATTGTTCTTATGATGTTAGCTATAATATTTGCTGTCCTTTGGTACTTGGGCGGGTTAGAAGAGTTAATCCCTATTTTTCCACTCTTATTTTAAATAGATAATAGACTCAATATCTCTCATATTTTCCAGATTTGTGTTCGTCTCTCAATTCATGATAATGCTGAGCATTTTCCTTTGCTCTTTCTCTCAAATTTTCATCCCCCTCTTTCACTATATCTGCAGGAACTCCGACAGCCATGCTGTAATCAGGGATCTCTTTTCCAGGAGGTACAAGAGCATTCGCACCGATTATACATCCTTTTCCGACTTTAGCACCGCTTAAAACGGATGCGTTCATGCCTACTATAGTTTCATCACCGATCTCACATCCGTGTATGACGGCCCCATGTCCAATTGTAACATCTTTACCTATAACTGTGTTGTTCTCGTAGTCTACATGGACCATCACGAGATCTTGAATGTTAGCTCCTTCTTTTACTAATATAGAATTTTGATCTCCTCTCAAGACAGCTTGAGGCCAAACACTAACACCTTCCTTCAATTCAACATCTCCGATGATAGTCGAATCTTGGGCAACGTAACATGAATCATCCACTTCAGGAGACAATCTCAAACCTCCCTGGGTTTCTTAATCCGATTCTCCTGAGATCGAAATTCTTTCGGGGAAATGTTTCAAAATGATGATATCGCCTATAGCTGATACCCATCTATAAGGTATCAAGGTACTTTTTGAAGCCTCAACTAATAGAGGGTTTGTTTCTCCTACGAATATCCCATTCACTTCCCCTTCTTCTATATCCATGACTACATTATCCACAGTGCCTAGAAAGATACCTTGTTTTGTATATACCTGTAATCCTATCAATTCAGATGACTCCTCTAGCATGGTAATCATGAGGAGTATTGAATTAAGTAATTTAAATCTTTTTATGCTAAAGCATGTTTAATCAATCGATAGATTTATAGCTTGCATCATTGATAATTCAAACATAGGATTTGTCAGACAGAGGTCAGACGATGGATGATGGGGTCTCGGAAGAGGATGCACTCAATCGGCATTATGCACTATTGGATGTGCTTTTAATTCTGTTCTGGCTTCTTCTAACAGGAGAGCTCATCAAGGTATTTCAGGGAGGTGAGATATCTATATACACATTGACTTCTGGATTGATAGGAGCCAGTATCGTAACGTTTACCGTACATAGATTTGTCATACGAGGGGAGGAAAGGAAGAAGACCAGTCTTGCCGAATATTTGAACTCGTTGAAGAACATACTAGCCCTTTTTGTGGACGTTACGTTCAAACTCATAATAGCAAACGGCATACTCATCTATCAATCTTTAACGATGAATATAGAACCAAAGGTTGTAAGGACCAAGGTCAGTCTGACTTCGGAGAGTGAAGTCACGCTCATATCACTCCTTATAACTTTGACACCTGGAACCCTTGTCATCGATGTGGAGGAGGAAGGAGATACCTATTTCTTGTACGTGCATTTTTCTTATCTTAAGGCGGAAAATCTGAGTGAAAGTATCAAAGAATCTATCACTAGCTGGGACCAGATGATAAAGGGGGTATTCACTTGAGTTTATACACTGCGGTCTCGATAATCTTATTATTTATAGCTCTTCTAGCATCTTATAGGCTTTTTGTTGGACCTACCGTGTATGACAGATTAGTTTCTTTGAATGTTGTAGGGGTTATAATCACCATAATACTGATATTGATAAGTGTTGAGACAGACCTTGGTCTTTATTTAGATATAGCTCTTTCTTTTGTGATGCTCGATTTTGTAGGAACAATAGCTTTGGTCAAATATCTTGAGGGAGGTGAATTCGTTTGATCATGAATATAATTTCTTTGTTTTTTATTTCACTCGGTTCCGTGATGATGTTCACAGCAGCTTTAGGAATTCTACGTTTTTCAGATATATATATGAGATTGCATGCTAGCGGAAAAGCGGGCACGGGCGGAACCATAGCTATACTAGCAGGAGTTTTGATCCGAATTGGCCTAAATCAAATATCCGGTAAAATCGTGCTGGTGATGGTCTTTATATTGTTCACAGGACCTATCGCCGCTCATGCTATCGGAAGAGCGGCACACGTTCATTCTGGAGCTACGGATAATGTTCCCTTCCATGATATAGAAAACGAAACTGAAGATGATAGAGGTGAAGAAAATCATAATTGACTTATTTCTTGTGCTTTTCCTTGTTTCAAGTTTATTGGTTGTTCTAGAAAAGGATTTGATAAGGGCTCTCATATTCCTAGGTTTAGCTTCAGTATTTCTTATCTTACTTCTTTATCTTTATAGAGCACCAGATGTTGCTTTAGCTTTTTCGATAGTAAGTACAGGAGCTACAACGGTCTTGTTTCTCGCCATAATCAAAAAACTAGAGAGGTTTGGATATGAAAGAAAACGTGCTTAAGAGGATATTTACCGCACTGTTGGTAGTCACTATTTGCATACTATTAATCCAGGGTATGGACCTGGGTCATGAGGATAAATCAGAATCACCACTGACTGAGTTTTATGTTGAGAATTATGAAGAGACAGGAGCAGTTAATCTTG
>SL_8KL_010_SEDDRAFT_10001771_pt1 | contig 18613 bp, 13 predicted proteins | sample SodLakKL_010_SED_4_FD_11160 | JGI IMG/M metagenome (IMG submission 11160)
ATTGAATCATGATTTTTATAAATATTTTCTAGTTTACTGCTATCAATAAATGAAAAGCCTTGCGGAGTATAATTCATTTTATATCCTATAAATTTATTAAATTCTTTTACATCAATATTTACTTCTGAGATAATATCAACAAAAAATATATATTCCCAGGTATCACCCTTTAAATCCGTTCCCCATAACCTTTCTGCCAGTTCTTTGTTTTGAGTTTTTGCTACAGTTTTTCCGTATATAACAAATTTCTTTCCTGAGCCATATATTAAAAACCTATCGCCATTTTTTAGTTTTTCCCAGTTGCTTATATTATTTTTTCCTGGTGTTGCTCCCCACAAATGTACTGACTCGGGATTATCAAGACTATTAATTATATCATCAATAATAATATCCCTATATTCTAATAAGTTTACTGAATTCCTGATGGTATTATCAAGATGTTCCTGGGCATCTTTGTTACTGGCTGTAAAATAAAACAGCTTATTTTCACGTTCTTCATTCATGGTAAATCAAGCCTCCTAAATAAGCCAAAAATTATAATTCAGTATATTTAGTAAAGGATATTTTATTTAAAACCTTCTAACTAATAATATTCTGAAAAAATCATAAAATTCCTTTAAGATTTCCAAATTTAGTATCTTGAATATTCATTTTCCGCAATATTACCTAAAATAAAAAATCTTCCACCGGGAGAAAGGTGGAAATTATGGCTAATTCACTGGCAGCCCCTGGGCCTATTTCCAAATACAAATAAAAAGGTGCTGAACCAGCAGGCTTTTGGGTAGGATGGCTGCTGCTTTAAGCCATCCCGCCCGTTTTGCTGGAGTAACATTATCATATTTTACCGCTAAAACTCCCGGCAAGCCGGGTTTTCTGGGATTGGGTTTTCCCCGCTAAAGTATTGCATAGGTGCGGAAGATTGTGATATAATCTTAAGTAATTGCAATAATTATTGTTCAATATAAGTGCAATAAACAAATACAATAAACATCTACATACAACAAACAGAAGAAGCAAACATCAGCAACAAAACCTTTTTCGGTACCCTAAAATTCCTTTTAATCATTATTTTAACCAAAAGCAGCAGAATAGCTATAACCGCTGCAGTTTCTAAATGTTGAGGTGAATAAATTGTACGAATATACCGGTCTGGAGTTAGGAGCTTTATACAGCAATATAATTGGTTCTCTGGGCTTTTTTATAGTTATCAGCTATCTTTACTGGCAGGAGAGGCGCTCCTACCTGAAATCCTGGGCTTATTTCTGGGCTTTATCAGCAGCAAGTTTTATCCTGGCTGCTGTTTTCTCCCTTGATTATACCAGTTTTTCTCTGTTTTTCTACAACCTGATCATTATTCTGGCAGCCTTCTTTTTATTAAAGGGTTCGATAAATTTTACTGACCATCGGGTTTGTCAGCGCTGGAAGGTTTTAGGCCTGGCGGCCTTTATCTTCCTTGTAATCGGCAGCTATCTGGAAATCTGGGCTGTCAGCTTTATCGCCTCGCTCACCTATCTCAGCCTGGCCTATCTTGTGACCGGGGCTTTGCTGCTGAAGGATCCCGGCAATTTTATTACCCGGCTGACAGGAGGAGCTGCAGCTGGTTTTGGGATTATAACACTTTTCTATCCCTACATCTACCAGGCAGACTGGTTCAGTCCTCAGGGCATGATTATTTCCGGGCTGCTTGCCACCCTCTTTGGACTGGGGCTGATTGCTATGCATTTTGAAGTTTTATTCAGCAATCTCAAGGAGGTTAAGGCCAGGTATCAGAATTTAGTTGAAACCCAGGAGAGCTTGATCTGCCGGTTTAAACCTGATACCACCCTGACTTTTGTAAATAAGGCCTGCTCTGAGGCCTTCGGACTTCCTAAAGATGAACTGCTGGGCAAAAAATTAATCGAGCTTATCCCCGAAGAGCATCAGGAGTTAATTCTCACCAGGCTGGCAGAGGTGGAGAAGCAAAACGGTCCCCTCACCTACGAGCATAAAGTGATTGAGAAAAGCGGCGGAGTTCTTTATCAGCGCTGGACCAACTACCCTGTTCACGATAAAGATGGCAATATTAAAGAGTTTCAGGCAGTCGGGGTGGATATCAGCGAAATTAAGGCTGTGGAAGACCGGCTGAAAAAACAGAATTATAAAATTAAAAAATTACATGAGCTGGCCTTTGAGCTCAAGGAGATTAGCAGCACAGCCAAAGTCTGCCAGAAAACTGTCGAGGCGGCTGAAAATGTTCTGGAATTTCAGTTCTGCAACATCCGCCTGGTTGAAGATGACAGGCTGGTTAATAAAGCAGTCTCTTCTAAAACAGATGTTGAGCTGAAACCGAGGCCTTTATCTGAAAATAGCATATCCAGAAGAACTTATCAAGAGGGAGAGAGCATCATAGTCGATAACATTGAAAATTCACCAGATGCTGATCCCGTCGCCAGTTCCTACAGATCAGGAATCAGTATCCCGATTGGAAATCACGGAGTCTTTCAGGCAATCTCCTCAGAGCAGGGCGCCTATACCAGAGAGGAACTCGAGCTGGCTGAGCTGCTGATTTCCCACACCACTGCAGCCTTAGACAGAATAAATTATCAGGAAGAACTGGAATATGAAACTTTTCATGACAGTTTAACCGGTTTATACAATCGAAAATTTGTTGAAAAGGAAATCGAGAGGCTCGATACCGGGCGGCAGCTGCCTATCAGCATTATTATGATCGATGTTAACGGATTAAAGATCATAAACGATGCCTTTGGCCACAGAAAGGGAGATGAACTGATTAAAAAGGTGGCTGATATTCTGCGGTCCTCTCTCCGCCATGAGGATATTATTGCCCGCTGGGGTGGCGATGAGTTTCTCATCCTCCTGCCTCAAACTGGCAGGGATGAAACCCGGGAGCTGATTAATCGGCTCAAGCATAACTGCGCTGCCACCATGGGTGATGAGCTGCCAATTTCTCTGGGGATTGGCACGGCAATCAAGGAAAATCCCGGGCAGGATATCGCCGGGATTGTAGATAAAGCGGATAATATTATGTATAAAGATAAGTTAACTGCCAATAAAGGCAGCGAAAATCGCCTGCTGGCAAGCCTGCTTGGCACTTTGTATGATAAGAGCAACGAGACCGAGGAGCACACTACGAGGCTGGCTGAAATTGCCGATAAATTCGGCAGGAAACTGGGGCTAAGTGAGGAGCAGCTCTATAATCTTTCTCTGCTGGCAGACCTGCATGACATCGGCAAGGTTACCATCCCTGAAGCTGTTCTCCTCAATCCCGAGGAACTGTCAGAGAGCGATTGGGAGTTAATAAGGCGGCATCCCCAGAAGGGAGCTCAGATAGCTGCCTCCACCGAAGAATTTGCCCATATTGCCAGGGACATCATGTCTCATCATGAACGCTGGGACGGCAGGGGATATCCCCGGGGCCTCAAGGGGGAGGAAATTCCGCTGCTGGCCAGGATAATAGCTATTGTGGATGCCTATGATGTCATGACCCATGACAGCTCATATAAACCCGCCATCGGCCATGAGGAGGCTTTGCGGGAGCTTGAAGACTGTGCCGGAACCCGTTATGATCCCGAGCTGGTGGAGGAGTTTGTTGGGATTATGAGGGATAACTAAAAGACACTTTTTTCTTTGGCCGCTCTGCGCAGTTCAGCCAATTTCCACATTTTTTCTTTATTATCCTGATATAACTTTTTATATAATAGATAAAAATCATCATAAATATCTTCAATATCATTTCTAGGATAAAAGGCTCTATACTCTTTAATATTTCTTTCTAATATGTCCTTTATGTTTGATATCATTCCTGTGCTTTCAGCAGCTAAAATTGCTGCTCCATAGGCAGGATCATAACTGGTTTTACTCTGATAAACAGGCAGTTTAAGAACATCAGCAATTATTTGTGCCCAAGCATAGCTCTTGGAGCCTCCACCACTTAAAAATATTTTTTCAGGAGCTAAATTTAGCTCCTTAGCTATTTCAAGATTCCAGCGAAATGCATAGGCCACCCCCTCCATTATTGCCTTTATAAGATGAACTTCCTGGTGAAAAGCCCGCAAACCAAAAAAGCATCCCGAAGCCAGGGGATCATTGAGCGGGGATCTCTCACCCAGCAAGTAAGGAAGATATACCAACCCCTCACTGCCTGGAGCCAGTTTACTTATCTCTTCCTCTAGCAAATTTAAATTTTCACCAACACCTTTGTTCCCTTGATTTATATTGTCAAACCACCAGCTCAGATTATACCCGGCAGACAAAAGAGCTCCCATAAGAAACCACCACCCCGATCTGACAAAGGCCATGGTATGAAGTCTGCCTTCAGGGTCCACTTTAAAAGCTTTACTGGGCAGGATAATCTGTCCGGCTGTACCCAGTGAAATGCCTGCTGCATTCTCATCCTTTGCACCGATGGCCAGTGCTGAAACAGGAGCATCTCCTCCGGCAACAACTATCATCGGGCTCTGGCCGAAANCAAGTTTCTTTACCAGGCTTTCTTGCAGTTTTCCAGCCTTTTCTCCTGGTTCTAATACTTCAGGAAGGGTTTCTTCTCTTAATTTTAAGGCATCAATAATATCCCAATCCCAGTCTTTCTGCTCAATATTAAATAACAATGTTCCAGAAGTATCTGATTCATCAGTAACTATATTCCCTGTCAGGCAATATACAATAAAATCTTTAGGCAGCATTATTTTATCTATCTTTTTCCAGCTTTCCGGCTGATTTTCTTTAAGCCAGAGCATTTTAGGAGCGGTAAAGTTTGTAACTATAGGATTTGCCAGACGTTTTTTTTGCTTCTTGGTTAGGGTTTTTTTAATCTTTTGCACTTCTTTTTGAGTTCTATTATCAGCCCAGATTATTGCTGGTATAATAACTTTACCATCATTATCAAGTGCGATTAGGCCGTGCATCTGCCCGGTTACTCCTATTGACTTTATCACAACATCAGATTTATCTTTATTTTTTAGGATATCTATAACTTCTTTTAAGGACAGCTGCGTCTTTTGCCACCAAATAGCAGGATCCTGTTCTGCCCTATCAGGACCAGGATGAATAATCTGATAATTAGCTGAAGACTGGGCGGCAATTTCTCCCCTGATATTGATTGCGGTAACTTTTACACTTGAGGTTCCAAGATCTATACCAAGGCTGTATAACATTTCCCCACCTCAATCTAAAATAATTTTTTCAGGTAAACTATATGTCTATTAGGTCGGCTTAGTAATCAAATTAATAGTTGGGTTACTAACTATTATGGTTTCTTTTAATAGTATTATTTATTCTTTAACCGCACCCTGCGTCATTCCGGAAACAATATATCTGTTAACAATAAGAGCAAAGATTATAATTGGAACAACAATCATACTACCATAGGCAGCAACCACACCGTATTGTGCTCCCACATCAATACCTCCTACATACCTCATAATTCCTACAGTCAGCGGCCTATTTTCCGGTCCAGCCAGAAATAAAGCAAACAAAAATTCATTATACGACATAATAAATGCCAGTATTGCTGCTGCGTTTATGCCTGGTAAAACAATCGGCAGGCTTATTTTGAAAAATATTTGAAAGGGACTACAACCATCAATAACTGCTGCCTCTTCTACTTCATTAGGAACGCCGCTAAAAAATCCAATCATTAACCAGATCATAAAAGGCATCTGCATCGCCAGGTGAGCCATAATTACTCCAAATAGCGAACCGGAAATTCCTATTTCCCTAAATAGCAAATATAACGGCATTGCTATAACTACATAGGGAATAAACCTGGTACTTAAAACACCAAAAATCAAAGAGTTTTTGCTTTTACTTGAAGTTAATTTGGTTATTCCATAGGCCATAGGAGTACAAACCATTAAAACAACAGCTATAGCTAAAGTAGCAATTATTAAACTGTTCCGGAGATGAAACAAGAAGTTACCATGACCGAAACTTATTACATAATTTACAAAGGTTCTTCCTCTTAATGAAAAGAGTTCTGGAATACTTTGAAATAAAGCTGTATCGCTAATAGAAGCCATGAAAAGAGTCACCAGAGGAACAATACAAACTAAAAACCAGAAAGTTAAAACCAGATATTTAAAAATCTCTTTTATTCTACTTATAGATTTATAACTCATAAATAATCACCTCGAGAGTTTAAGTGCCAACTCTTCCTAGTTTGAAAATTGACATATAAACAATAGTAATAACCGCCACAATCAAAAACATGGTAAAGGCTATGGCATTAGCATATCCCATATTACCCACACTAACACCCTGCTGATAAACCATTAAACTTAAAACATTTGTTGATCTTGCTGGTCCCCGTCCTGTTAAACTGAAAATAACATCAAATTCTCTGAAAGCAGATGTGAAAATTATTAAACTTACAAAAATTAAATGATATTTTATCATCGGCAATTTAACATTGGTAAATATTTTAAACTCACCAGCGCCATCGATTTTTGATGATTCTATTAAGCTTTCAGGAATGGTAGCCAGCGCTGCATAAAAAACCAGCAGGGCCAGGGGAATAAGCCGCCAGGAATTAGTAATAATGGCAACTGGAAGAGCTAGTTCCGAACTGGTCAGCCATTCCACCCCGCCAAAACCAAATAAACCTAAAAAGTAGTTTACCAGACCAAATTCCGCATCCCAGATAAACAGTCTACCCAGAACACCTGTTACTACCTGGGTAGTAACGAAAGGCACTATAAAAAATGCCATGAAAAAGCGGGCTTTAATCGTTCCTCTAATATTCTCACTGCTTAAAAAACCAGCAACTATCAAACCAAAAAGCATACTTAGAACTGTACATCCTACAGCAAATATTAAAGTTACTCTAATAGCTATTAAAAATATTGGGTCATTCCATAAATTCATATAATTTTCCAGCCCTATGAATATTTCACTGCCCAAACGATATAGCCTTATATCATAGAAACTATTTTCAAATGCCTGGTATATAGGTACTCCCAGTGTAATCAGACCCAGTACCAGGCCTGGCAAAATAAAACGCCAGGGTTTAAAATATTTTTTATTCATCAAAATCACCTTGCTCTTATCATGTTTTAGAAATGTTGCCCCCATTAACGGGGGCAACATTCCTCTTTAGTTAGATATTTGAGGCTGAAAAAGATATCAGTCGTAGTAGCCCGCAGCTTCAAATTCTCTTTCCATATGCTGGATCCAGCGTTCCTGAGCCTCTTCTGGGGTCATGACACCTTCAACTACATCAGCAGCGAACTCTCCGGCAGCATTATACATAACTGCGCCCCACTCTGGTATAGGCTGACGCGGAAAAGCATAGCCTATCTGTTCTTCAAAAACTGGCAGAAAATCCTCATAGAAGTCATGAAATTCCAGAACTTCCGGATCAGTAAAGTGCTCTTCCCTGGAGAACATAGCTGTTCTTTTGTTAAACTCAATAGCCTGATCTTCATAAACCCACTGCATAAATTTAAATGCTTCCTCGGAATTTGGAGTATCAAATATCAAGTGTCCGCCGCCTCCCATAAAGGAACGACCTATGGGAAGATCCTTTAAATTCCCTTCCCATCTGGGTAAAGTGACATATCCCGTATTTCCATAGGCTTCTCCATCAGGATCTTCAACAGTTAATACTCCTTCAGGCCATAATTCAGCCATAGCTAATCTGCCATCTCGATAATAACTTAAATGTTCCAGAAAATCCCAGGTGCTCGCAGCTGAGGGAAAGGTATCGTTAATCAGTTCACTCCAGTATTCTACTCCCTCCAGTAAAATATCATGGTCTAGATCAGGCTGAAAATCTTCATCAAATCCCTCTAATCCAAGAGAATAGAATATTCCCAGAAAAGCTCTGGCCATCCCTCCTGGCGCATTAATTGAGGCAGAATATCCATATAAGTCTTGCTCCAACTCTTCTCCAGCCACTGTTTCTCCTGCTTCCCTGGTAAAGAAAACAGCAACTTCATAGAGCTCATCCCAGGTTTCTGGCGGCGCCAGCTCTCTACCATATTCAGCTTCAAATGCTTCCTGTTCCTCAGGATGATTAAACCAATCCTCACGATAAACAATAAAGGGTGTCTGGGGATTTCTAGCTATAGCAATTATTTCTCCTGGTCTGGCATCATGAATCATATGAGACTCTATAACTGAGTCAGCATAGGCATCCAAATTAAAATCGTACTTTTCAATAAATTCATCCAGTCCTTTTACATGCTCATAATAATACCCAAACCAGCCCGGGCTGTGATATCCCATATCATATGGGTTGCCAGCCTGAGCTTCTAACATCATCTGCTGCCACATATCATCTGGAGGCAGTTGTTCCATGATTATTTCTACATCATGCATGGCTTCATATTCTGGAACAAAATATTCTTCAAAAGGTCCTGTATGGGGGCCTGGATGTGTTGCCCATCTCAGAGTAACTGTTTCTGCCTGAACATCGCCAGTGAAATGCGTAAAACTAAGAGTTAAAACCAGAGTAAATGCCAGCATCATCACCATTACTTTACTTTTAAACAACTAAATCACTCCCTTTAATCATTTTCTTCTGTTCTCATACTTCATCTTCTCGATTCTGTCTGATGCTAATTACAAATAAAAGATATGGCTTTTCAAGTTAGTTTGTTATCACCTCCAGTAAATTATATGATCAACTTTCGGAATTAGATTCTAACTTAAGAACATTAAAGTAACTGTAATTATCAGTGAAGAGCTCTTTACTATCAAACATTTTTCTTAGGGTATAGCCGGTGAAAATTTCTGCAGCTTTACGAACTGATTGCATCCTGTTATTTAAAACTTGCAATATTTATCAATATCCCCGATATTATGAAAAGTTNGGTTAACAACTAACATTTTATAGTCCTTTTTATTTTGTAATTAAAGATTTATTTTTTAATTTTTGTTAATAATTTCGATTATTTATAGCAGTTTTATACATAGCCAGTATTTTTTCTGGATCAATATTTGCCTGTATATTATGAACCTGGGTAAAAACATAACCGCTATTTTCTTTGAAAATATTTATATTATTTTTTGTTTCTCTTTCTATCTCTTCAATGCTTCCATCTGTGAGGGTTGTCTGAGTATCACAACCTCCACCCCAGAAAATTAATTTATCCCCAAAATTATCTTTTAATTCTTTAGGATTCATATTTTTAGCAGAAATTTGAACTGGATTTAATATTTCAACTCCAGCATTTATTAGCTCAGGAATTAAATTATAAATAGAACCACAACTATGCAAGAATACCTTTGTATCTGGATGATTCGCCCTTACATATTTATATTGTTTTTCATGATATGGTTTAATTTGATTTTTATACATTTCAACAGAAATTTGTGAGCTATTTTGCATCCCTAGATCATCACCAAATTGAATTACATCAATATAATCTCCCACTACNTTTAAATACTTTTCTAAATTATATAAATGATGCTCTAAAAGTTTGTCATGATAATACTTTATAAGACGACTATTATAACCTAATTCCAAATAATATCTTTCATAGCCAAAATCAAACTGACCGGCTTCAAATANATTTCCTCCAAACTCCCCTAATATTGCATAATCTGTGTCCTCATAAAATCTTTTAGCATTCTTCTCTAACCATTCAAGTTCTTCTTCATCTATTACTGGAAAGTCAATCTTATCAATATCATTTGTGCTGCTAGCTTCAGCCAATGGTCTATAAACTTTATCAAAATACAGACCATTCTGTGGCATTCTAGCAATAACTTCTTCACCATCTTTAATCTCCAAATCCCCATTTTCATTTTTATTTGGCTTAAACCCTTTAGGAACCAAAAACTCATTACCATCATTCGATTGCCATTTTCTCCAGTCGTTTATTTTAATACCAAAAGCTGGTGCAAGCCTGGACAACTGAATTACATCAGCCTGAAATATTTCTAATATTTCTTCTTCTGGTTCAGCCAATTGTTGAAATACATCATAAACCTTTGTAGGTGAATTTATGTTTAAATGCCTTTTTAAATTTTGGTAGGCAGTAACATGTATACCTGTTGAACGCATAGCACCAAAATCTATTGGCATTTTATCTGGAATTTCATGTTTTAGTGCTTTTCTAACTCTTTTTCTAGATGTTAATTCTGACATATCTTTTCTCCCCTCAAGTTAAAATATTTAAAAAATTATTAATCTGTTCCTGATTTTTATACCTACTTCAAATATTGATACTAAAAATAGCTTTAAGAGCTCTTTTTATATATTATATCTGGATTATTTATTACATGGTTTATAGCTGCTATTCCAGCTCCGTAAAATGATGAAGAACTTTGAAGTTTCGAAAATTTTATTTTAACATTATTTGCTAAATGATCCATTGCTTTTTCTGCAAAAAATTCTTTAACCATATTAAGCCATATAGTTCCTGCTTCTTGTATTTCTCCCCCAATAATTATGTGAGGTGTCGCCAAAATATTTATTAAATTGATCAAACCAATGTTAAAATAATAGGCATTTTCACGTAAAAGTTTTTTAGCAGTTTCATTGCCCCCTGCTGCTGCTTCCGAAATTGACTTTACTGTAAGCTCATCTTCTTGAGTTTCATCTGGCAGGATCTCATGCCTGTATTTTTTTGCCTTATCTAATAATTTTGTAGTAGAACAATAAAGTTCCAGGCATCCCCTATTACCACATTCACATTCTGGTCCATTATATTTTATGCTGGTATGACCTATCTCTCCTGCAGTTAACAATACACCCCTTAATACTTTGTTTCTTGAAAGTATTCCAGCCCCTATACCTCGGTCTACACTAAAGTAAATCATATCTTCTTTTTTATAGCTTCCCAGATATTTTTCAGCCAAAATTGCTGCATTAACATCATGCTCTATCAAGATATCAATATTGAGCTTATCAGTTAAATATTCCTTTAAATTAACATTTTTCCATCCTGAAAAATTAGTAATAAAAGCAATTTCATCTTTTCTAGAAATAATTGGGCCTGGAGAAGCGATCCCCAAACTTAAAACATGTTTTTGGGGACTTTCAGTTATTTCTTTAAATTCTTTGATAAGTTTCATTAAGGTATTAATAGTATTTTCAAAATCCCAAAAGTCCTTAACTTCAACTTTTTTTTCCTTTTTTAAATTTCCCTTAAGGTTAAATATACCTGCTTTTATAAAGTTACGCTGAATTCTTACTCCAAGCACCACTGGTTCTTCCTCATTAAAAGTAATTGTAGCAGCTCTTTTGCCTGTTTCTGTCTTTATAAGACCGGTCTCGACTAAAATTTCTTTATCGACTAAAGGGTTAACAATATTGCTGACAGTGGATGGTGCTAAATTAGTAATTTCAGATAGTTTCTTTCTTGTTATATTTTGACTTATGAAAGATTGCTGATAATATCAAAGTGCGGTTATTTTTTTTAATTTGCTTTTGGCTGATAGCTTTATAAGGTAATGTCATATTTTTTTCTCCTTATTTTTAATGATATTGCCAGTTCATCCTTTATATTCATTTTTTTGATAAAAGTCATTTTTTCCGAAAAAATTACTTCTGTAATTATTATTATAGATTGAGCCTTATTTTCCTGCCTGAATTATAAATTTTTTGAAATATTTTTTTGTTCTTCTAAGTCTCTGTTGGCAGAAAATATCTAAGATCGTTTATATTAAGACAAACAGAAGATATATTAATTGAAAATGTATTAAAAAATAATTCAATAAAAATATAAAAGTATTAAAAATGAATTCTAAAAAGATAAAATCACTCAGCTTTCAAAAATTTTTGAAGTAAATATATTTTTATTTAATGTTCAAAAAGAGCAATTAATGGTTTAAAAATTTTCAATCTTTATAATGCAGTTCTGATTCAAAGTCAACACCATAAAAGTGTGCAAATTCATCGGATGCAACATCAGTCCTTTTTCACAGAGCTGTTTTCAGTTTTCTGCTGTAAATCAATTACCCCTGCAAAACTTCAAATTTATCTGCAAATAGTTTTTGCTAATAACTTTAAAGATGGCGGCAATAAAAAAGCCCCAACCATATTTAGTAATTCTTGATGGTCAGGGCCAAAGATCATTTTTCCTGAATCTCTATCTCTCTAAATTTCAAATAAAAATTATTTAAAAATTTAGTTGGTCATATCGATTTGATAACCATACATCCAGACCTGAAGAGATTCTTCAATAAAAGCATTTAAGGCATATTTAAATAGTTCCTCTCTTTCTTCCCAGGTTTCAAAGTCACCTTCTACCAATTTTATAGCTGCCTCTTCAAATTTCTTATCTTCAGGATAGTACTCTTCCCATACAGGTCCAGGAATATAATAACTAGTATAGTAAAAAGCAAAATCTGAACCTCTATCCCCTCCCAGCCCTGAGTTCAGGTGTCGGGTGGTAATGTGGAATTTCCCCTCTTTGGCGTTGGGTACAATATCTAAAAACTCATCAAACTCAACATATATTCTTTCAACATCAAATCCAATATCCTCCAGCTTGTCTGCAACATATTCACCTGTCCTTTTTTGAATTAAGTGATCATCCCGCAAAAGAAATTTGATCTCTATTTCTCCAATATCTTTTTCAAATCTCTCTAACTCAGTCTCTATTATATTCTTTGCTTCATCTTTATTATAAGCAAAATCTTGCTCTATATTTTCAATGTCATCTTCGAATTTATCAAAGTCAAATGTGTCTCTATCTATATGGGTAAAGTTAGGATAATATTTTATAATATCATCCTCTTCTATTCCATCATCATCTTCAGCTGCTGATTCAACTATATCAATCAATTCTGCTCGATCAATTAAATAATTAAGTGCTTTTCGAATTTTCCTTACAGAAAAAGGATTTATTTCTTCTGAGTTTTCAAACTCAAATGGATTTAAAAGCAATTGCCCTCTATGTGCTACTATATCTGCATCTCCGCTGGACAAATAACCTTCAAAGCCTAAAATATCCAGAACTTCTCGGCTATCCCTTAAAGTAAGGCTGCTAGGGATAAAGTGATATCCATCTTTGGCAGGTTCTATTATCTCTCCGCCCTCAAGATCGGCAATTTCCCATTTCCCATCTTCATCTGTCTTTGTTATTGAATCCTCTTCACCTGCAATATAGATAGATACATCATCTATTCCTATCTCGTTTTCATCTACTATTTGTCCAGAAGCATTGAATATATCTGACTCATCATCAGGGAGTCCATTTAAGTCACAGGCAGTTAAAACAACCAAAAAGATGAATGCCAATACCAATAACCCAGCACCTTTGAGACAATTAATTTTTTTGTATTTCACGGATAATACCCCCTCCAAAAAAATTGAAAAACAATGAAAGAATATTGCTCCAGTTTTATCCGGCCGCTTCAAATTAATCGCGCTGTGGGTCAAATACTACTGCTACACCTCTATTTTTCAATTCCTGAATTTTATCCATGTCTTCAGTGAGATCAATGTAGTTATAACTCATATCTATAAAATCACCATCTCCAAAACCATCATTATCCACCAGTGGTGATATGTCTGAGACTTCATTACTCATAAATCTCAACTCCCTCAGCTTGGTCAGATTAGACAGGGGACTTATATCTGATACTTCATTATTCTCGAAGGCCAGATATCTTAGCTCGATCAAATTCTCCAAAACACTTATGTCTGAAACTTCATTATTCATAAAGTCCAACTCCATTAAATTAGTCAGATTAGACAGGACACTAATATCTGATACTTTATTACCAAAGAAATACAGAGATTTTAGCTCGGTTAAATTCTCCAGTACAGTTATATCTGAGACTTGATTATTTGCGAAGCCCAGGTGTTCCAAATTAGTCAAATTTTTCAGCGCACTAATGTCTGATATTTGATTAGTCCAGATATATAAAGCTTCTAAATTAGTTAAATCCCCAACTGCATTAATATTGGATACATTATTAAAGCCTAGATGTAAATAGTTTAGATTATCCAAACTTTGAATCACATCTATATCTGATACCTCATTACCTGTAAAAATTAATTCTTCCAGGTTAATTAAATTTTCCAGTGCTTCAATATTTGATACTTCGTTAGAACGAAAATCAAGATACTTTAGCTTGGTAAGCTCAGATAATGCAGAGATATCATTTATATAATTGTAGTGCCAATCATTACCATCAAAATAAGTGCCCATATCAAGGGAAATCAGGTTTTTAAGATATTGAATTCCCTCTATTGATTCAATACCCCTTCCATTAACATCCAATATCTCAATATCAATAACATCACTTGTATATAAAATACCCTCTGCCTTATCTATTTCCTCTCTAACAGCCAACTCTAAATTTTCATCTTCAAATGAAACTACTTCTTCACCTTCTGGCTTGAATGCACTGGTTATCTCCTTATCTGCATCCATAGTAATTTTATAAGTATCATCCTCAAGCACAACATCGTCACCGTCAGGCCCCATCCAGTCATAAAACTCCCAGCCATCATCAGGATCTACGGTTATGTTTACTACGGAGTCTGTATCTTTTTCATGCTGTCCTTCAGATGGCGAGGTAGTTCCCTGACCATCATGGTTAATAGTTAACGTGTATTGATCTGGAACACCATTCGTATCACAGGCTGCCAACGTCAATGTTAAACTGACTAGAAGAATAAAAACTCCTAAAAATTTAATTCTCTTGATTTGCATCTGCTTTCCCCCTCATATAGTTAATTGTTTGAAACATGCAAGCAACCTTTACTGCTCTTATTTCTGTGGCTCATAAATAACTTCTACTCCTCGGTTTATTAAAGTATTGATATTATTCATATCTTCTGAACCTGGGGTTAAATCTAAATAATTATATCTTAAGTCTATCTTATCTCCTTCGCCAAAACCGGGGTTTTCTACTAAAGGTGTTATATCAGCTACACTATTATCATCTAAAGTCAACAATGATAAATTAGTCAGATTTTTTATAGGAGATATGTCTTTGATTTTGTTGCCAGTTGAAATTACACCTTCTTGAGATCCCCCTAATACAAGTATCTCTAAGCGTATCAATTTTTCCAAAGCAGATATATCCTCGATTTGATTTACCCCAAGATTCAATTCTACTAAATTTGTTAAAGCACTTAAAGCTGAAATATCTTTAATTCTATTATCTGCAATATTTAGTATCGATAAACTTTTTAAATTACTCATAAATGATATATCTCCTTCAGGAATACTTCTCCATAACCTCAGTTCCTTTAAGTTTACAAGATTTCCAACTGAGCTAATATCCGAAGTTATATTTGCTCCAATATTTAGCTTTTCTAAACTTAGTAACTCGCCCAATGGAGATAAATCTTCTATAAATGTTGGCTCCCAGCCCCCAAAATCTAAGGACTTCAGATTATTTAATTCAGCAAGGGGGCTTAAATCGTCTATATCATAACCAGCAAAAACTAGTTCTTCTAAATTCTTTAAATTCTCTATACCTTCAAAGGAATTTAGTCTATGATCAGGATGATATCGATCAAAATGTAATGCTCTGATATTAATAACATCATCTAAATATAAATTTCCTTCGGGCTTATCAATCACATCTCTTACTCTATTTTCTAGATTTTCGTCGGCAAATTCTATTATTTTATCACTAATATCATCTGCAGCTGCAATTAAACAATATAATGGTAAAATCAAAAGCATGAGCACAGCAATGATAACAGCTGATGCATGAAATATTATAGTCTTTCTCAAATTATAATCCCCCCTCAATAATTTAACCTAAATTTAATTAAAACAAATTAATAGGTCATCAACTCTACACCATCTAAGTTTATTTCTCTTTCTCCAATCGATTCCGTTATAAAATATAATCTTAAGCGAGATAAGTGATCAGCCTCTCTTGGAACATTGTCAATTGTCCAACTAACTACTTGTGGATAACCGGGCAGTATTTTTTCTGTTATTAAAGTTCTATTATAACGATTATGATGACTTAAACTATTTGAACCAATTTTTATTGTTCTATTATTAATTCGAGTTCTAATTCCCTGATGATCATAAAATTCATAACCGCTTCTAAAAATTAAAGATAATTCAGCTTCTTCTTTGGCTTCTACTATTCATTAACGGTAACCCTATCGCCTGTTATAGATACATTATCAATATAAATTTTGAACTCTGGAGTCGTTATTTCTTTTATCACTTCATCGACAACTCCTACCTGCTCCCGATCTTCAGAGATTCCGGCTGTATCCAATAAATCCAGTTTCACCAGATCTCCTACTTCTGGTTTCTCGTGTGTTTCTGTTGTTCGAACCAGGGCAGTAGCTGCATCAACAGAAGCAACCTCGACAGATCCAATGGTTACAATTAAAGGATCATCTCCTTCAGAAATATCTCTGGAAAGCGAACCGGTTATATCTGCCACAATTTCATCATCACTGCCCTTATCAATAACCAGACTTTCCCCGACAATGGCAATTACTTCTGCTTCAATTACTAAATCTTCAGGAACAATCTCTTCAACTTCAAATTTATCACGCTTCTCCAATGTAGCTGCGAATAAATCTTCAATAGCACTATCAAGAGCTTTTCCCACAGCAGAGTCGGCAAAGGCTCCTGAGCCTATGGAAAGACCTTCAATTTCTGATATCTCTAAACCAGTATCTGAAGCACTGCCCTTTCCGCTGAATGTCGCAATAACATCACCGCTAGCAATATTAATCAACCGGGCAGAGAGTTCCACTTCTGAAGCGATACCTGATAATTTAAGCGGCCCAACACTTATACTTCCTTCTTCAGTAACCCGTAATCTATCTAGTGATCCAATTATAAGCAGATTGCTTTCTGTCATTCGACCGACCTGACTGGAATAACCAGCATGAAAAGAATCACCTATACTGTGATCAAACTGACTTAAAACATCCCTAACCCGGGCTCTTTCAACAACTGTTCCAAAATCATTCTCTACTAACATGTTCGAATATTTTTGGGTTATCTGTTCCAGTATATCCCTTTCCAGCTCTTGATTATCCGTCCATGGCAGTCCCCCGGATTCAAAACCAATTACAGCAATTCTTGCAGCTGAGATTGTTGCCGAAAATAATGCCAGTGACAATACGATAATAATTCCAATAAACAAAATTTTTCTTTTGTTTCCTCCATTCACCCTGCTCATCCCCTTTTTAAGATTTTTATAAATCAAAACATACCCCCGATGTTCTCTACTTTCCTTTATATAGTTAACAGATGCATATATCTCTATTTTTAAACCAAATTATTCATTTGTTCGGAAAAAATATATAATAATTTGGCCTATTCAACTACACTTATGTAATTTTTAGTGTTTTCTATAATTCTTTTACCTCTGTTTTTGTTGTAATCTTATGAGTTTTTTATTAAATAATAATAAATATGTACTATATTGAATTAATAGTTTATTATTTTTTAACTATTAAAAATAGTAATATTGTACTATTCAATATAAGCATTTAATCTCCTGCAAATATTTTTAAATTTTCTATATTTAGTCAATGTTATGCTTTAAAATGTTAAATGATTATAATTGCTTCACAATTGATATATCAAGGACTATAAAGACTTTTCTGTGATGAGTCAATAAAAGTGTGTAAATTTCTTGTCCACACAATATCAAAACTTTGCCACAAAGCTGTTTTCAGTTTTCTGCTGTAAATCGATTACCACTGTAAAACTTCAAATTCATCTGCAAACAGTTTTTGCTTATAATTTTTAATGATGGTTGCAATAAAAAAAGCCCCAACCATCTTTAGTAATTCTTGATGGTCAGGGCCAAAGATCATTTTCCTGAATCTCTGTCTCTCTAAATTTTAAATAAATATTATAAAAAAATTTAGTTGGTCATATCAAATTGATATCCATAATCCAGACCTGAAGAGGTTCTTCAATAAAAGCATTTAAGGCATATTTAAATAGTTACTCTCTTTCTTCCCAGGTTTCAAAAATCTTTCATCATTTAAAGTAAAACTGCAGCAAATTAATTTAAAATTTAGCAAATCAAAATAATTTTGATTGAGTCCATATAATGGTGCAAAAAGAAAATAGTACGAGCCAAATGTTCACACCTCGGTTATAATATAAGTGGCAAACCAATACTAAAATCGAGGCGATGAACAGATGGCTCAATATTATATTACACCAAAATCAGAACTTTTGCACGAACTTTTTACCAAAGATTCAAGAGATCAGGCCTTCTCACAAACCTGGGATCATAAGGTAAACCTATCTCTCTGCAACATCTTCCACATTTTCTACATTCAAGTAGCGCCCAATCACTCTCTGTATGGATAATATTAATCACCGATTATGAACCCCTAATTAATTATTCATTTTTCAAGCCAACCAGAATTTCACATTAACAATAACATTGTTGATTTTCCGGGGTTCTCAGCCGTTATTTCTAAAAGATATTGTAATACAAACTGCTGATAAATGTAATAATATATCTGAAACTTAAAAAATGTAAAATATTCTGGTTTAATCAGTTTGTCAGCTAAAATGCCGTAATATTTGCCTAATATCAGCCTTATTGCACCTTATTATTAATATCCAGCAGATAATACATGCTTTTAAGTTTCATAAATAATTGTACATTTTTATTGACTTGCTGCCTCCTTTCCTGTATAATTTTTCTAAAGGGGGTTAGGATAAAATGAGTCAATCTCTTGAGAAAAATAAGG
>SL_8KL_010_SEDDRAFT_10001772_pt1 | contig 18612 bp, 14 predicted proteins | sample SodLakKL_010_SED_4_FD_11160 | JGI IMG/M metagenome (IMG submission 11160)
TCATTTACAAAAACCTCCTTTAAAATTTACCCTCCATTTTTCCAGAAAACTATTTCTCTAAGTTCACCTCCCTCCTGGAAAAATAAACCAGAAAACTGTCAGCTAATTTTTCAACTTCAATTATATTTAACTGCAAATTACGTGCCATAAAAAAAATAAGGGGAAAAACTGTTTTTTCCGGGGACCCCGGGCCATAAAAAAATGGGACAAAAGGTATTAATGCCTTTTATCCCACTAGGGCCCTTTTATTAATCCTGCAGGTCCCGGACCCGTTCCAGACCAGAGGGGGTTAAACGGCATCCGGCCCGGCCCCGCCGGATTTCCAGGTAACCCCGTTGCTCCAGGTTTTTTAAAATCAAACCTGCTTTTTTTTCGGGAAGGGCAATTCCTGCCCCGCGGGCAATTTCTACCAGGGATCTACGACCAACGGTCTGACCCTGTCCCCGGGCACTAAAGATCAATCCCAGAACCCTATCTTCCAGATCTTCAGCCAGACATTCTTCCGGGATTAAAAGCTCTTTATCCCCCTTCCTGAATTGTTCAACTTTATTTAAAAAGGGTAAATCTTCTTCNCTGATATCCCGGTCACTCATNGCAGTAACATAATCAATCACATTTTCCAGTTCCCGGACATTGCCCGGCCAGTGATAGGCAGTAAATTTCTCTCTGATGTTGGCCCCCACCCGACCCTTGAAGTTTCTTTTTTCCAGGAAATATTGCAGCAGGGGAATTATATCCTCCTCCCTTTCGCGCAGAGGGGGGACTCGAAGCTGGAGAACATTGAGCCGGTGGTATAAGTCGGGGCGAAAACCGCCTTTTTCTACCAGTTCCTCCAGGTCCCGGTTGGTGGCCGCAATGATCCGGACATCTACGGGCAGGACGCTGGTTCCCCCAATTTTCTGGATTTCTTTTTGCTGAACCACTCTTAACAGGCGGGACTGCATTTCCATGGAGATATCCCCGATTTCATCCAGGAAAATAGTCCCCCGGTGGGCCTGCTCGAAAAGACCCGGCTTACCTCCTTTGCGAGCCCCGGTAAAAGCCCCTTCTTCATAACCAAAAAGCTCGCTTTCCAGGAGACTTCCGGGTAACGCGCTACAATTGACCGCAACAAAGGGGTACTGCTTGCGGGGAGAATCCCGGTGAATGGCATGAGCAAAGATCTCCTTACCGGTGCCGGTTTCCCCCAGGATCAGGACATTAAGCGAATTATCGGCAATCTTTTCCCCTATTTCCACTGCCCGGGCCATGGACTCACTTTTAAAGATAAGGTCATTAAAGGAATAATGGGCCTGATGGCCCCTGGCCTCCAGCTGAAGTCGCAATTTCCGCTCCATCTCCCGGACCTTGGTGGCCACCTGCAGGGTAATTACTCCCCCGGTAAATTCTCCGTCACTTTCCATGCACTGTTCTGTAATTATTATATCCTGCTGGCCAATCCGGTACAGCTTATCCTGCACTTTGCCGGTTTTCCATTCCATATCCAGTCCCTTTTCCTCCCACAGGGTGGAAATGTTACGGCCCAGGACATTGCTTGCCCGGCGGGAAAAGATATTTTCCGCAGCCCGGTTAAAAACGGTAATTTGCCCCTTTTCATCATAGGTTATAACGCCATCTCCTACAATGTCCAGGGATTCCTGGAAAAGATCCTTGAGGTTCATCAACCCCCGCATCGCAGCCTGCAGACCCTGGCTGCGGGGAATTGTCCGTTGAGCATACCGGGCCATTATATTCATGGTCTCATTATTGAAAAGGTCAAAACGGGTCAGAATATCTACCAGGGTACTGATATCCACCACCCGATCCCCAATATCGATTACCTCCTGCAGCCCTGCAGGCACATGCTGGGCCTCTCCGGGAGTTAAGGCCATACCCAGATCGGGAACTTCATTCATACCTGGAAAAACCGGAACCAGGTCCACATGGCGAGCGCCCAGTTCATAGAGGAGAGCAATGGTTTCTACAGCGGCATCCCGTTCATCATTAACCAGCATTAGCCTGGTTCCCTGGGGGATATCCAGAACTTTTTGCCAGCTTTCGAGTAAAAGGGTCCGCCGCAGAATAATAATTTCCGTTTCCGGGCCTGCTTTCTGGGCTACCTCGTGGGCCAGAATATGGGTACTGACAATAACGGTGTCTACCTGCTTATTGCTTTCCAGCCACCGCTTCTGGGAAAAGGGAATAAATGAAATAAAATCCCCCAGTAGATTATCCAGTTGCTGGACCAGGGCCCGGGCAGTTTTTTCTTCTCGTGAAATCAGGGCTACCTGTCTTTTTCCCTCCATTTTTTCACCACTTTCCCGGTTAATACCTTAATATTCGATATTAACAGTTCTAACCCTTTTCCCTGAAGAGAAAAACCCCGGTTCAATAAAGCCGGGGTCCGGGTTCTCCAGGGTGTGCAGTTTTCTCCTGTCTGTCCTGTTAACAATTAATTTATTAAGCAGATCCCCCCCAGAAAAGAAAACCCCAGGGCCGGACCCCAAAAACTCTTCTTAACCATAAAAAGAAGAAAATTGGAAACGGAGTAAATTCAGGTTTATGGCCGGGCAGGAGCTTACTGGATATTATCCTGTTATCCCACTCGAAATAGAAGGTGCCCTTAATCAGGGGGGATCACAGGATAATTGCGGATGTTCAGACCCGATAAAAACAATTCCAGGGCACAATCACCTCGGGCAGAGAGACTTCGCCGTGCCGGTAGCGCTCCTCCCTGTATTTATTTTCGGGCCTGAATTTATGATTGATGGCAAAACCGTGATCGGAGAAAAAGAGCAGCAGGGCATAGGGAGGCAGTTCCTGTAAAAAGGGTACCAGGTTTTTCCGGGTCTGAAATATCAGGTTTTCCACCAGTTCAGCATAATCTTTTTTCTCGGTGTGGATCAGTTGGTCAATATAGTCAAACTTGACCACATCTTCGGGATCGGCCTGGCCGGGATAAAAATCAGGGGCGGAGATTATCCTGCCGGAAAACCCTTCTTTTTCCAGGGCCAGGAGTTGAGTTTCAGTATTTGTGGGCTCCCGGGCAATTAAAACCCCTTCTTCAATGGGGCGCAGGGTCAGGTGCTTTTGCAATTCTTTCCAGATTTCCCGGGCCAGGTCCAGGCGCAACCCATCCAGGAGAATTAAATAGCTGTGATCGCTTTTGACCCTGGTGCATAAGCGGGGATAATATTCCAGGACCAGGCTGGTAATATCGGTAATCTGAGGACTTTCCTTGAGGAGCTGGGGATTTAAGTTGCGGAAAAAATTTTTAAAGTCCGAACTGGCTGCTCCCAGTTCCTGCTGGATATGCCTGCCCTTGAGGTCCAGTGGTATCCGACTGCTGCGGTTTTTTGGCCTGATTTTCTTCTGCAGTCGACAATAATTGAGTTCCAGTTGTCCNGCNGGGCCCTGCANTAATTGCACCCAGTCCTTGAGGCGAGGAGATTCTANCCTGNGNGAAAGAGCTTCCAACCCCTCCTGTAGTTCCAGATAACANNTCCCCAGTTCAACCGGCTCCCGTTTAAAATCTGTTTCTTCCTCTGCTTTTTCCAGTAATTGTCGGGCGGGCCCCAGGTTCGTTTCCTGCCCGGCCATCTTTATCATCCTGATCAGGATTTCTTCCTGTAGTAAAGGGGAAAGTTCCTCATTGACAAGGGCCCGGGCAATCTTTTTTATGGAATTCAACTCCATGCGGTTGAGCAGGCTTTCCACCAGGGATTTTTCTCGGAGGATCCCATCGATAATTGTGGTGAACTCTCCTCGCAGCTGCTGTTGTTTAAGAATACTGTTCCCCAGTTCCTGCAGGGCGTTAATCGTAGGGGGATGTTCTTCCTGCAGTAATTCTTCGGGCCATAAATCCAGGACTTTAATCCCGTGTTTTTCCTCCCATTGTTGGGCGGCCAGGACCAGGAAAAAAGAGTCCCCTAACTCTTCTCGGTACGGCTTCAACTCGGGGAAATTCTGCTCCAAAAAACGGTCAATTCCAGTTTCATCCCGATCCGGGGGATCGCTGTCCCCTCCCTGAACCTGGACATAGGTGTTGCGGGGTAGTTTCTCGCTGCCTTCCAGCCATTCGGTGAATATTTTCTGCAGCTGCTGCGGAGTAAAACTGCGATCAACAATATTTTCATAGAGTTCATCCAGATTTCTCTGAATCACGGAATAATCGCCAGCCAGAGCCTTATTTATCCGGTCGATTACTTCTTGATTTAATTTTTTATCCAGCTCCTTGAGCCGGCTTTGCTCCTCCAGGGAAAGCTGCAGGATGGCCTGCAGGGGGCGAGCTTTTTTCTTTTCCCCGGCCTCCTCCATATTCTGAATATAATTAGAAATCTTCCCCGCATTTTCTTCGGCCTGCAGGGCCTCCAGGTACTCATCAACACCCTGTTCCATGATCTTTTGAATTTCCTGGAGGGAGGGCAGTTCCAGGCCGGTCCCCAGGGCAAATCCACAGCTGCAAACCGGAACCTGATCCAGATTTTCCGGGGCAAACACCCGACACCTCTGGGCCAGGGCCCGGTTTAAAAGTCGATCAACTTTAACCAGGTCATTTTTTACCGAAATTAATTCTATCCGGGATAGTAAATTTAAAACCCGGTAAGCGCTGCTCTCCTTTTTTTCCAGGTAAGGACGAAATCTTTCCTCCCCCAGTTCCTTTTGATGCTCCCGGGAATAGAGAGCAGAGTACTCATCTTTAAATCGGCGGAAGGTTTCCCAGGTTGCAGTAAAAAAGGAAGGATCAAAAATCAGGGCTTCATCCTGCAGGGATTCCTGCAGTCCCTGCTCCAACCCCCTGATTTCCCGGTATTTCTCTCCCGGAGGGATTTGCAGGCCGGGATGGGACAGATAACGGCGCAGGGCCAGGTACTGATCAAATTTCTTATCAAAAAAGTCAGCAATCTTGTCGGCCCGGTCCAGGTTTTTTTCAATATGAGGTAGATTGCGATAGGCGGTGGCAAAACGCTCCAGCCCCTCTTCTGCTGAATAGCTGACCTTAATTTCTTCCAGGAGGTTCTGAACCTGATGGAGATGCCGCAGGAGATCATCCCGGGAGAAGGGCTGGATCATATCCTTTTTCCCCAGCTCCCCAATCTTATACTGCAGATTTTCCAGTTGAGGGGCCTTCTCCTCCTTGAGATCAGTTAAATACTCCCAGATTGATTGCTGTAGGGGCAGGGAAAAGGGCTGATTCCTGAAACGGGGCGGTATTAGCTGACAGTTCTGCAATATCTCCTGACAGTCCTCCCGGATAATTTCCCCGTAACCAATATATTTAACCCCGGGCAGCTGAGAGGAATTAAAGTTTTTCAGGGAAATTTTTCTCTGTTCGGTGTAGGCGGTCAGATAGCCGGAATAAAGGAGGGCCAGGACTAAAATGGAAAACTGATGGTAGGTCAGGCCCAGGGGGCCTTTCCGCATTTGCCAGTAGAGGGATTTGATGTCCGTTTTTTCCCGGGAGAGGCTCTGGAAAAGGGATCGAATTAAGGGGTTTTTATCCGGCTGAATTTCAACCTGAATTTTCCTCTGTTTCTTTTTTATCAAACCCATGGGCTGCAGGTAACCATCAATCAGGCGAATCATTCCCGTAGAATGGGCCATATCAATTTCCATTTCTCCACTTTTAAACAATTTATCCTCCAGGACCCGGAGTTGAGAGCTGTTAAAATGGCTCTGAAAGGGAGCAATATTTAAATGTTCGGGAAAACGGCGGTCCAGGATCCGAAAAACAATCTTTTCCAGGATATTTTCCCAGGGCAGTAGACCTATATCCTCGAGATCCAAAAGCTCTGCACCGTTCCTGCCGTATATTTTGCCCTCCAGGTAGGCCCTGGTGAATAGAGAATTAATTTTTTCCCGGTCCTCTTCCAATTGAGTTTTTATCGCCTCGCGAATATCTCCGGCCCTGCTGCCAGAATCCTCCCGGTACTCTTCGTACATAATCAATCGGGCCAGAACCTCCCGCAAAAATTCCGGTTCCCCCACCTCCTGTGGTGACCAGAAGGCAAAGGAATCACCCTCGGTATCACTCAACCGGGGCAGGACATCATTGAATAAAATCCTGCGTTCCTGTTCGCAGTTACGGGCAGGGCCCACAACGATAAGGAAATCTTCTTCCCGTTCCCGGAGATAGGCCTCCAGTTCCTGGATTTTTTGAGGAGTCAATTCCTGAAAACTCTCCAGGAGCAGGTATCCCCGGCGGGAGGTATTCTGCCAGGTGAAATCCCGCAGGGTCCAGGGATTTTCCAGGATTTCTCCCAGGGGCAAATTCCGGTTTTTAACCAGGAGTCCCAGCCGGGTAAAAAGGCGGTGATCATCGGGGAAAATAGTATTTTTAACATATTCTACCCGCCGCTGCAAAAGGAGATTGGTATCGGCCTCCAGGTCAATGAAAAATATTTCTTCCCGGGGAGAACCGCCGCTTTCCCGGCCAATATAAGCCCCATTTTGATGCATTTTCTCCAGTATTTCGGCCACATTCTGATAATTGACCGCTGGATCCAGGTCGGTAATCTGATGGAGCAGCATATTGGCCATATCTTCAACTGTATAACGTTTTTCCAGGGGGGAAATTCGAAAGAGAATTAATAGTTTAATCAGGGCCAGTCCGGTGGCCTGATCTTCAGCAGGAAGAATGCTTTCAATTTCCTGCTCATAATAGCGGAAAACCTTTTCCAGGTAGGGATTGGTTTCGATCATTTCCCGAATGCGCTCCTGGAAGTGGTCAAAAATCAGGTCCGGAGTCAAAAGGTCATAACAATCCCGGTGCAGATGACCCTCGATATGGCGCCGCTCATCCCCTTTAAGCTGGAAATGAATAAAATCTATTATTCCCCGGTGCTGAGAAAAAAGAGGCTTCAAATTATCCAGGAGGTCGATGGTCAGTGGATGGACCGGGTACAGGCGGAGAAAATCTTCCCGGTCAACCTTCCAGTTAACAAAAGAACCCTGATAAAAATCGAAAATTTCCTCTATCTTTTCCCGGGCCCCGGGTTTAGGTTGGATCAATCGCTGCCCGATTAAATCCCGGATATGAGAACCGGTCAGCCGGAACCGAAAGGGATAGCGATCCTTAATTTTGTTAAAAGCCTCGGGAGTGGTCTCCCCTGTCTTCTCTATTTCTTCCTGCAGGGTGGCCACCACCCATACGGGTTCGCTGTAGGTCAGTTCTCCCAGAAATTGCAAAAATCGGATATCCTCATTGAAACGCCGGGAATCGGCCTTGGATCGCAAAAATTCAGATAGTTCATCAATAAGGAATACTACCCCGGCAAAACCCTGCTCCCGGAGGGCCGTATTCAGGCGGGAAAAAACCTCCCGCCGGTCATACTTTAAGCGGTAGGGTAAGTTGAGCCGCTCCAGGACTTCTTCCAGGTGGGAAAAATTATCCGGATCAAATAGTTCTTCCTCAGTCATTTCTTTTTCCCGGAGAATGCTTTTTAGTTTTTGGGGCTCAGTTTCCTGGAGAGTTCGGGCCAGGTAATTGATAAAATCCTCCGTTTGATGAGATATGGAACCGGAAAGCCCTTCCTCTTTCCAGGTCTTTTCCAGGGCCCGGAGGACAATATCCTCCAGGTATTCCCGGCTGCTGTGCTCTACCAGGGAGGTTTTTATGACCATATAGCGACCGGAACTCACCTGTTTCCGGGTTTTTTCCAGGATATCATCCAGTCCCGTGTTCTGTTCCAGGAGAGGAGGCCAGGCCTGGGGATAATTAAGGAGCAGGCTTAAAACCCCCAGTAAATGGGATTTACCAGAACCAAAATTACCCTCTACAAAAAAACCGCGGCCTTCCTTTTCCAGCAGGGCCGACCAGAAGGATTTAAAAAAGAGAGCAACTTCATCGGTGATTAAAAAATTTCGGGCCAGTAAATCCCGAAGGCGGGCATCATCCGCATCTTTAAGCTGAATAACCGTTTTTACCGGGGGGACCTCGATCAAATCCTTTATTTTACTCATCAGGTTCTTCACCCTCCTTACTCAACTTGCGGATAACCCCCCACAGTTTTTTCTGGGAGGGATTGTTCTGGATGATCCGCTTGAAGAATTCAATCCCCCGCTCTATCTCCCCCGCCATTTTATAGGCGGAAAGCAGGGTGGAGCGGGTGAAATAGTCGTCGGGATCACTGTTAAAGGCTTCTTCCAGGAAAAACAGGGCTTCCTCGGGCCGATTTTCCCGATAAAGGCAAAATCCGGCCTGCTTTAAAACAAAAGGATCCCCCGGCTCAATTTCCAGGGCTGCCCGGTACTGTTCCAGGGCCGGGGAATATTTCTTTTGATTTTCCAGTTCCTTCCCCAGGAGATTGTGCAGGTGGAATTTTTTACTGCCCCGGGCAAATTTTAATAGGCCCTGCAGTTCCTTAACCCGGGTCGCCGGTGGCTTATTCCTGATTTTCAATTTAATATTTTCCCGGTAGGCAAATTCATCCTCGCCGCTTTTTTCCAGGTATTCGCTATAATCCTGGCGGGCTTTGTCGTCTCTCCCCATTTTTTCATAGGTTAAAGCCCGCATTTTTTTTATATAATTATCATTGGGGTTTTTTTCCAGGAGGCGCTGACAGAGGCTTAAAGCCTCCTCCAGCTTTTCCAGGCGATGATAGGTCTTGATCAATCGCCCCGCTAAAAAGGGCTCCTCCCTGCGGTTAAAAGAGCCTTGATACAGATCCAGGGCCCGGGAATAATCTCGCCTCTGATAATAAACATCACCTTTTACCATTAAAGCCCGAAAATCAGCAGGATCACGGGCCAGAATCTCATCAGCCAGGCCCTCGGCAGCGGCGGGATTATTCTGCCGCAGGTATAAATCAGCCAGGCTGGCCTGTAAATAAGAATTGGTTGGAAACTCCTCCAGTCCCTGCTCCAGGACTATCCGGGCTTCTTCATTTTTCTTTTCCCTTTTCAGGTTGCGAGCCCGGTCAATAATTTCTCTGACCCGGGCAAATTCTCCCGAACTCATAAAAATTCTTCATCCTCCCAGAATTCGCACTTTATTCCTCATACTCCCGGGGATCAATTGGATGTTCCTCCTCTAAAAATTCTATGATCTTTCTGGAGTTGCGGGAAACGGTCCCTGCAGAAACCCCGTATCTTTCCCCGATTTCCTTCTGAGTAATAGTATCCTGATCTGGCTGATGTAGTAAAAATTCTAATGCAGCAGCCCAGCTGCCTTCTTTACGGATTACCGGGTTTTTCTTGCGGCAGAAATCATGCCAGACCCAGTGGCCGATCCGCAAATCCAGAGGAAAAAGCAGCTTCTGAAAACCCCTATTCATCAGTTGAATTTCTCGTTTTTGCCCTGATGTGAGCCAGTCCTCGGGCTCATCCTGCAGGGGATGCATGTCCGGTTCGAGGCCCAACAGGTTTCTAACAGTTTTCAGCATTGGGTCCCGGGGATCCATGTCCTGATCTTCAGAAATCTTCTCCAAGAAATCTTCCAGGAGGGGTTGCTTTTCCGGATCAAAACTTAATTCCTGGGGACTCTTTCCGTCCAGGATAGTACTGCCCACAGAAAGCATCATCCTTAATTCCGGAGGTGGATTATCCTGAACCTCCCTGCTGGACTCCAGTAACTCGGGCAGAGCTTCCAGGACGTATAGTAAAAACCAGCGGTTTTGTTCCAGGAACTTATCCCATTCCTCTGGATAATCCTCTTCCTCATCCATGTCTTCCCGAATATTCTCCAGGAGATAGTCCAGCAAATAAATTTCCCAGGGGGCAATAATTTCCACTGCCAGAAAGGAATAATAATTACCCTTAAAGGGCAACAGCCGGGTTATAAGAATGGAATCCGGATGCAGTTCTTTTAAAACGTCCTCTGATCCCCGCATTAAAAATACTTTTCCAGAATACCTGTCCTCCAGCAGGACTCCTTCTCCTGGTCGAAATTCTCTAAAAACATAGAGGGAGAGATAAAACTGGGGCCAGGACCGGATCTCTTCCGGATACTGCTTTTTATTCTCTTCTAAGATCAGCTCCACAGCGTTGCGTCCCTGAGGGCAACGATAGTCAAGGATAATCCACTCCAGCAGGAAACTCATTATGGGATCATCTTCGGGCAGCTCTTCTGGCTGAAAGGGGTCCTTTAAGGGATGATCTTCCATGGCCTGAAATAAATGCGAATCAAAATCCAGCAGGTTCAGACTGATTTTTTCCCGAAGATTTTGCATTTCCCGGTCTACCTTTTTCTGCTGCAGATTCACCACATTATCTTTCATACAACACTGCTTGAACTTTTTCCCACTTCCACAGGGACACGGATCATTGCGCCCGGTCTTGTTCACCTGAATTCCCCCTTGAATAATTTGAGAAGAAAAAATCCCCAGAAGACATTACCCTTCATTAAAGGCCAGATTGGAACCGGTTGATTTTCAATTTTAGAGCTCCGGCCAGTGAGTTTCAGGGCCGATGGGAAACCTTGCTCTCCGGAGAGCATTAATTGTTTCTTCTCCATTAATCTTTCTCAATCAAACTTCATTTTCCTGCTCCTCCGGTTGATCCTGTTTTCCGGGCAGGAATTTTCTTCTGACCCGCAGGAGAATAAGCAGCCAGAAAACTCCCAGAATAAGCATCCCGGCAATTAACCCGGGAGAAAGGGGTCGAACCAGGGCTTCCCCCACCATGGTGAAAAATATTAATTTGGGCAATAAACCCAGCAGGGAAGCCAGGAGATAGCGCCCAAAACGATTACCGCTGGCTCCCAGGGTCAGGCTCACTGATTCCAGGGAAATGGGTAATAAACGTAGAACAAAGGCCACCACCTCTTCTTTTTCAGCACTGAAATCAATGACTTTTTTAATCCTGGGAAAGCGGTCCATCATTCTTTCCACAAAATCATGGCCCAGGGAATAGCCCAGGAAAAAAGTAAGAGTCATCCCCATACTGACCCCGATTAAATTGACCAGAATTGCCGAATAAAGGGGCAATACAATGCCCGCTGCAATATAAATTATTTTTATGGGAATAATAAAAACCAGGGCTTTAAACAGGAAGAGCCCCCAGATAATGAGAGTTGCCTTGAGGGTATTTTCTCGTTCCACTACCAGACCTTCCACGTCCAGTTCCAGGATCTGATCCCGGACAAAAAATACCACCACCAAAAATACTATCACTGCCAGCAGTTTTACAATATTTTTTTTCTGCATTTTTTATCACCCCGCCTTTTTTGCTTCTCCTAAACCAGAGGGGAAAAAAAGCTAAAAATTCCTTCCCAGAAGCGAGGGTAAAGTCCCCGGTTTTTAAAATCCTGATAGTCCATTTCCCGGCTTTTTTTCTGATCTTTAATAAAAACCTGTTCATATTCCTGATTAAATTCAGGACTGTGAATCAACAAATAAATTTCATCATTGATTTCCAGGCTGCGCACATCCAGGTTAACCGACCCCACACAGGATATATAATCATCAATTAACACCGTTTTGGCATGAATATAACCCTGATAATAGAAAACCCGGACTCCATAATCAAGCAGGCGATCCAGATAATAATTGGTGCTGTGTTTCAAAAGCCTGTTCCCGGGAATGGAAGGGAGCATAATCCGAACATCCAGACCTGAAGAGGCGGCCACCAGGAGCCCATTATAAACGGTTTCATCGGGTATCAAATAAGGAGTCTGCAGCCAGACTCTTTTCTTTGCTGCTCCCAGCATGCGTAAATACCCCATTTTTATGTTTTGATCATCATCAGCACCGCTGGCCACCACCTGAACTCCAATAGAACCCTGCGGAGAAATTTCAGGGAAAAATTTATCCAGTTCAGAAAAAATCCGGGGATCAATTTTATTCTGAGCCACCATCCAGTCATTAATAAAAATGAACTGCAGTTGATACAGGGCAGTGCCCTCCAGGCGCAGGTGAGTATCCCGCCAGGGCCTGCGTCGGGGATGGGCATCAAGGAATTTTTTCCCGATATTCATCCCCCCCGAATAACCCGTCTTTCCATCAATAACCACAATTTTGCGGTGATTACGGTAATTGATATCAAAGAGAAAGGGGCGGATACTGACCACCTGTCCCCCCGCCTGGAGCAGTTCCCGGAAAAAATAGCGGGGGGTAAAGATACTGCCCATTCGATCATAAAGGAGACGGACTTCTACACCTTCCCGGGCTTTTCTGCTCAGGGCTTTTATCAGTTTTTGCCCTACTTCATCCCGGGCCAGCCCAAAATAAAGGAGGTGAATATGGGAACGAGCCTCCTCAATATCCTTAAAAAGACGGTCATATTTCTCCTGTCCCGAGGTAAAAATGGTAATGGAATTATCCGGGGAATAAACGCTGTTACTATAATTATAATTAAAGTTTAAGACCGGTCCATAGGGTTCTTCTTCCAGCTGCCCCTCCCACCGGGGCAGGTACTGTTGCAGACGGGCAAACTGCTCAGGATATTTCTGCTTCAAACGAGTTCGCCGAACTTTAAAGCGATAGGTGCCCCCTAATATCAGGTAAAGAACTATTCCCCCCACCGGGAATATAATTAAAATCAGAATCCAGGCCAGGGCTTCCCCTGGTTTTTTTCTTTCAATATAAACAATACTGAGCATGGCCAGTAAGGTTATTGTGTAAAGCAAAACAATCATCATTCTGCCTCCGGATCCCAGAAATTAACTTCGAGTCCCATCCTATTTATTCTTGTTTTTCAGTCTTTGAATCAATTTACCAACCCGTTCTTCTGCCTGGCGGGTTTCTGCTTCATCAATATTAACCTCTATATTTAAAATATGACCCTCCCGCACCTCCTCTGGGAGAAGTTCCAGGGGCCATAAAATTTCTTTTTTTTCATCCGGGCGATAAAGAAGAACTGCCTGCTCTTCAACAATGCGGTCTACCACCACCTGCAGCTGCATGGAATCACCCCCTTTTCAGTCCTGAACCAAATAGCGCTCAATAAAGGCCAGCGCATAAGGCAGGGCATCTTCTGAAGACACCCACAGATCAGGTGCCAGCCCTTTGCCTTCCCGGTTTTTAAGATCCATCTCCCAGAAAAGGGTCAGGCCGAATTGCAGGGAAATACCGCTGCGGGGCAGATGGAAAAAAACTGAATTGCCCACCATAAAGGCCCCCGCAGTTCGAGTCCCAATAAAGATTACATTTTCCAATTGATGGAGCATTCGGACCATGGCTTCCGCTGCAGAAGCGGTTTCCCGGTCAATTAAAACCACAAGCCAGCCTTCATTTGCAATACGGGGTAGTTTTTCTCCCTCGGAAGGAAGACTGCGTAAAGACCAGCCCTGGGGCACCGGTGAAAAAAAGCGCTCAATTTGTTTTAAAACCTCTTCCTCCTCCTGATGGGGAGTGTGGGCCACGGCCAGGGTCTGCGCAGTTTTGGTCCTTCTCTGGAACTCAAAAACACCCAGGAGGGGAGATTGCCCCGAATATCCCCTGATCCAGTCCCGGGCCGGGGCCAGAGTTCCCCCCTGATTGCCGCGGATATCCAGAATTGCAACTTCTGCCCCACGTAAATCCCGAGCACTCTCCAATAAATCCTGTCTTAAAGCCCGCTGCTCCCGGTCGATATGCAGACAACGAAGTTGAACCAGGGGCACATCCTGCTTTTTTTGGACCTGCAATGTCTCCCCGGAGAGCCCTGCCCGTCCGGCACTCTGGAGCAAAATTTCTTTTTGCTCTTCTTCCAGGCTGAAGATCAACTGCTCCGGGCCAGGGCGGGAGGAAAAAATTACCGGGCGAAAGACCAGTTTCCCCGCGGAATTGAGAGAGGGTTTCAAAAATTTATCGGGCTCCTGGCCATTTATTTCTAATAGGGGCAGGAGCTTTTCCCCCTGGATCAGGGAAAACTGCCCTGATTTTTGTTGGAGTTCATAGTCTTGGGCAATTTTTTGATGCATCCTAGGCCCTGTTTTTTTCCCGCCCAGGAAAAAGTGTTGATCATAAATAAACTCCAGTTCATCCCACAAAATCCTTTCCAGGGTATTGCGAAAAAGAACAGGAAAACCTTCTTTCAAGCGTTTTTTAACCCTATCTCGGGCTGCAAAAAAGGCCTGATCCCCACCAAAATGGTGATAACCGGCATATCCATACCGTAAAATCCGAAAAAGATATTCAACATCTTTAAGAGCACTGGTTCGGGTTAAAACAAAAGGACGCGGCATGGGGCCTTTTTCGGCTATTTTTTCCGGTGGGGGTTCATTGGGCTCGGGCAGGGGCTCAAAAAGCTTCTTTCTTTTTTCCTCAAACCGGTCCTGATCAGCAGGGAACAGCAGGCGATTTTCTTCAATTACTTCCTGTAATACCAGGGGCAGTTCCCCGGCCAGAACCTCAGCCCCTCCCCCCACAAAAAAAATCGGGATAAAAAGGAATAAAATCACCCGGGCCTTTTTCCAGAAATGATCATAAAAGCCCATATAAATATTCCTCCTGTGAGAAAATTTTGCTCCCTTAATGGGCTTCGTTTTTATCCACCCAGATGCCATGATAAAAAGCAATTAGAGCTGGAATTTCTTCATTGCGTTCTCCCCAGCATTTTTTATCTTCGAGTAGAATTAAATCCCCCTCCCGATCCATCAGGATAGTTATAATTTCTCCTTTCTCCCCTTTAAAACCTTGTTTTTTTTGTTCATCCCGGGGGGATTGACTGTATTTTTCCACAACCTTTTTTTCTAAAGGGATTTTCTTTTGATCCCAGTTTCCGTACCAGATTATGCCTCCCCGCCCTCCCAGAACTTTATGGAGAAAAATTAACCAGCGCCGGGTTCCCGACTGCAACTGATATTTGACCTGGCCGGGATTGATCCGAACCACCTGATGGGGCGGTCCCGCAAAATTAAGAAATGGGAAAGCAGTGACACTTTGAACCCAGGCCTTGTGAACTTTTTTTAGTATAGAAGCCATCCCTTCACCCTCTTTTTTGAAGCGTCTATATCCATTAACTCCCTTTTATTCTATCTTTGTTAAAAGAATTTTGCAATAACATAAAAAAGAGGCTGCTGAACCAGGTCAGCAGCCTCAAGGCCCCTGCGGGCCTTTACCTTATTTTTAGTTTTCGGAAAACCACTCGATCACGTCGTCGGTAATTATTGTGATCCATTCCAGTTGTTTTAGATCCTCAACTTTTTCGGGATCGGTGGGCTTTTCAAATTCTTCTCCCTTAATTATGGCTTCTTTTACTTCCTCAGTAGCATTGCTGTCGGTGAGATCGCTTACCTCACTTAAAATTCCGTCAATGTAGAGCTCAATTGTAGAATAATTAACTACCAAATCATAGCCCTTTTCCCGGGCTGCCTCTTCAACTTCCTGATAGCTTAAACCTTCTACCCTTTCTTCAGAAACAACATCCCGAGCCTGCCAGAAATCTACAATAGCCAGCTTTATATCCTCCGGTTCAACCTTCTCATTATTATCATTTTCCGCCGCTACAGTTACTCCCAGGGTCAGAATAACAGCCATAAGCAGCACCATTATTTTGCCTCTCATTATTGCAACCTCCTTTATCGTCTATTCAATTTTTATATTAACTGACAGATGTGAAAAAAATGTGATTGAATAACAAATAATTTTAAAAAATTTTCGCCACTGCCCGAAAAAATAAAAGGAAATCTGTATTTAACCGCTAATAAGTAAACTTAATGCAGCTCGTTATTGCAATAAAGGAGGACAGTCATGACCAGCAGCAGGGAAGAATTTTTTCAGGGAATTACAACCGGCTTGCCTGTTTTTTTTAGTTATCTACCAGTGGCTATTACCTTTGGGCTGCTGGCCCGGACCGGAGAATTGAATATTTTCCAGACAGTTTCTTTTTCCGCACTGGTTTTTGCCGGGGCCAGTCAGTTAATTGCCCTCAATCTATTGAGTCTGGGAGTAAGTATTCCAGAAATTATTGCCACAACCTTCCTGGTTAATCTCCGCCATCTCCTGATGAGCGCCTCCCTTATTACCCGAATTAAAGAAACCCCCCTGCTGCCCATACTGGGGCTGGGGGTAACCGATGAAAGTTTTGCAATTGCCAGTCTTAAGCCTGCTCCAGTTTCTGCCGGATTTCTGGGGGGTCTGCAGATAACGGGGTATCTGGGATGGGTGGTGGGAACAGCCATAGGTTTTGGAGCGGGTCAGATTCTCCCCGAAATCCTTCGACAGGCCATGGGGCTGGCCATTTATGCCCTGTTTATTGCCCTCCTGGCCCCTGCCGCTATCCGTTCCCGCACTGTTTTTGTGGTTGCTATTATTGCGGGAGGAATAAACTGGGGCCTGGCCTTAATTGGGCTGGAACAGGCCGGAATTCGGATTGTGCTGGGGATTCTGGGAGGAGCTGCAATCGGCACAATTATGGAACACAAGGGGGGCAGGGAAAATTGAGAATTTATTTGTTGATTTTGGGTATGGCCCTGGTAACCGTTATTCCCCGTTTATTACCCTTCATCGCCCTGAAAATTGATAAAATTCCTTCTCTCCTTCGGGTTTTTTTATCCTATATTCCTTTTGCGGCCATGGGAGCCCTGATTATTCCCGGAATAGGGGACTCAATTCCCGAGAGCACCACGGCTGCCCTGGGAGGAACCATAGCTGCCACCTTAATCGCTTTAGGCACCCGCAACCTGCTCCTTACTATTGGAGGTGGAGTTTTCACCTCCGCTCTGTTTCTTCTTTTTTGAAATTTTTATTATTTGTTTAATCTTTTATCACAGCTCCTTCACATTTATCCTCTAGGGTGGAATTGTAACATAAATACTGAAGGAGGGTTTTTTCAATGCGTAACACCACTATGATCATTGTGCTGGTAGGAATTCTGACTCTGGGTTCCGGCCTGATAGCGACAGCCGGGGAAAATGATGTGGAATTGGCCCTGGTAGACTTTTCGGGAGTAGCAGGTGAAGTTCTGGAAGAGGATGGGGAAATCCAGAAGATTTCCCAGCGCGAGGTAGGCGAAATTGCCGGTGAACTGGGTTATGAGCTGGCCGTGGACGTAACTACCCTGGAGCTTTACCTGGAGGATGTTGTCGGTACATTAAGGTGCCTTGACGGGGAAGAGGTAACTGAAAAAGTTGTGGACATAATTGAGGATGAAAACGAGCTTGAAGAAATCAAGGAACTCGACGAGGTAAAAGAAATAACTGATGAGGTTATTGATTATCTCGAAAATTAAATAGGAAAATTAAGGCGCCGGGGTTATCCCCGGCGCTTTTTCAATTCAGGCCCAGGACCAGCCTGATCCATAAAAAGGCGAATAAAAAGAGGGTTAAGAGTATCCCCATACCAGACAGGACCGTAAAAAGGTCTTTTTTTTCTAGCAGGGCAATATTCAGTCCCGCCCCCAATCCGGCAAAGCAGATAGCAAAAAAGATCTGGCTGGAGGAGTTAAGGACATCCAGGATTGCAGTGGAAAAAACCCCCAGGGTGGTGAGCAGGGAAAAAAATAAAAAGCCCAGGACAAATTTGGGGAAACGCCTCCACAAAAGGCTCCACTCCAGTTTTTCTCCTGTAGGCAGTCCCCGGACAACGTAGTAATAGGCCATTAGGCCAATGGCCGCAGGCAGCAGAACGTTGCGGGCAGATTTGGTAATTGTAGCAATACTACCCGCTGTAATGCTGCAGGCATGACCAACGGCAACCGCCTGGGCGGTATTGGCGGTAACAGTTCCTGCCAGATAACCGGTAAACTCTTCTCCCCAGCCCATGAAGCCCGCAAGAAAAGGTAAACCCAACAACATAATAATATCGGCGACCATTACTGTCCCCACAGCCAGAAAAACTTCTTTTTCCCGGGACTGGAGAACTGGAGCCGCGGCCATAATTGCCGAAATACCACAGATGCCCATTCCTATGCCCAACAGGTGGCCGCCCCGCTGGCCCGAACCTTTTTTTCCCAGCCAGCCTCCCAGGACAATGGCAATACTGATTGCCAGGGCTACCATTAGCAGGGCATTGCCGCCAATTAACATTATTTCTCCCAGATCCATTCGGCTTCCAATCAATACTACGCCGGCAATCAGAAAAAACCGGGCCGAAAAATTAATACCAGGTTCCAGAATCCCTTCTTTATCCACCTTATCCAGTACCAGACTTTTAAACAAAAAACCGATAAAAATGGCAATCAAAACATAGTTTATGGCCGGAACCCCGGGGGGTAGAAGGCTATCCAGAAAAATAGCTCCCAACCCCAGAGCTGTACAACATAATATTCCAGGGATCAGACTTCGCAGGTATTCTTTTCTTTCTGATTTTAAATCTTGCGACATAAGTAGTCTCCTTGGGGTTTTATTCTGAAAAGTGATAGTTCCTTACGGCAAAAACGGGTTGGTCCCCGCAATTGGAAAAAACTCTGCCCTGCTTTCTTATTCTTAGAACTTGGATTAAGCGGTGAAAGATGCAGTTTCAATTTCTTTGTTTTTCAGGGCGTTATAGTATTGGTTGGGCGAATTATTACCCGGGCTTTCCATGTCTACGTCCCTCTTTATAATAGATCATGTAATCGCTCACCATTTTATACACCTATATATACCTCTGGAACTCATTCCGGTTATAACGCTCATCCTTGAGAATAGCCTGGAATGATTCAATGTGGGCATTCATATGAGGAATAACCAGGGTCTTCTTTCCCTTTAGGATTATTGGGCCCGCTCTTTATCTGTGTTCTACTTATGTTCGCATAATATGTGGATTGAGATAAGCCGACAAAAGCCAGGAC
>SL_8KL_010_SEDDRAFT_10001773_pt1 | contig 18609 bp, 16 predicted proteins | sample SodLakKL_010_SED_4_FD_11160 | JGI IMG/M metagenome (IMG submission 11160)
AGGAACACATTTAAATACATGCTATGGTTAAATCGGTAGTTGCAGTTCGTCATTGATGGGCCTGTAGCTCAGCCAGGTAGGAGATTGACACAGTGCACTCTCCCTGGATAGAGCATCTGGCTTTTAACCAGATGGCCTGGGGTTCGAAAATGGATCATCAAAAGGTGATTCTCGGAAATCCCCACAGGCCCGTCGATCACGTTACCTCTGTAAATATGTTCAAAAAAGGGGAACAAAAATGGGAAATAAGGATGATATAAAAGTATTGGAGCACGGGCTCGTTCCCGAACATAAGCTCGTGCCTAAAGAAGAAGAGAAAGAGATTTTAGAGAGACTAGGAGTCAAGCGAGAGAACTTACCGAAGATACGAAAAACTGATCCAGCGTTAAGGGAGCTAGAAAAAGTACATGGAGATATAAACGTTGGAAGATTGATCGAGATTAGAAGGAAAAGCAGAACGGCAGATTCTGCAAGGGCTTATCGCCTAGTGGTAAAACGTGATTGAAATGATCTGTCAAAGTTATAGGGGTTGATATAAGATGAGAGAACTTGTAGATGCTTTTTTTGAGGATTCCGATATAGTTGGTCACCATATAGAATCATACAACGATTTTTTACCTACCGCCGATAATCCAAACAACAGAGCCCAAAAAATAATCGATAACATAAGGATAGGATTCGATGAAGGAGGATGGGGAAATATCAAACTCGATCCAGAAAAAGTAGATGGTGAAGATATACAGATAAGGGTCGGAAGAAAAAGAGGTGAAGACGGAAGGATACCTCCAAATGCTGAACCGACAATCCGGATGAAAAAACCGACCATCAAGGAGGCTAGTGGTTCTGAACACAAGCTAACACCTCATGAGGCAAGATTGAGAGATTTGTACTACGATGCAGAACTCGAGATGAGATTCAGCATCATACAAGATGGAATAGAAGAGGAACCAAGATGGATATCCATTGGTAGACTGCCCGTTATGATAGGTTCAAAAGTATGCAATCTTCACCCTGACAATCTGGATAAAACAGTAGAGGAAGTACTCAATATGAATCCAGAGAGTAAAGAGTTTGCGGAGATGAATCGAGATGATAAAGTAACTGAACTCGGAGAAGATCCTGTGGATCCCCAGGGATATTTCATCATTGGTGGAACGGAAAGAAACTTGATGGCAGTAGAAGATATGGCAACCAATAGAGTGATGTGCGAGATCAATGAAAAATACGGAAGAGAACATGAAGTTGCAAAGATATTCTCTCAAAGACACGGTTTCAGAGCTATGACAAGACTCGAAAGAAAAAAGGACGGCATGATAACCGTTTCAGTTCCTTCAGCTCAGGGCGACATCCCATTGATCATATTGATGAAAGCTTTGGGGATGGAAAAAGATGAGGAGATCTATAATTCCATAGTAACGGAACCCGAGATGGCAAGTCTCGTTTTCGCGAACATAGAGATGTGTCAGGAAGAAGAAGAGTATTCTCCAGAAGGCGTGTATGATCAGGAAGACGCTCTTGCCTATCTTGAGAGAAAGTTCGCTACAGGGCAGGCAGAAGAATATAGACGTAGAAAGATAGAATCAATTTTGGATAGATCTTTACTGCCACATCTTGGAGACAAAAAGGAAAACAGGATGAAAAAGGCGGTATTCCTGGGAAGGATGGCTAGAGCTATACTTGAGCTATATATGGGAGAAAGAGAACCGGATGATAAAGATCATTACGCCAACAAAAGGTTGAAACTTGCTGGCGATCTCATCTCAGATCTTTTTAGAGTCTCGATTGTGAACCTTTTGAAAGATCTCAAATATCAGCTTGAAAGAAATTATAGGAAAAAAGGAGACATCAGGATAAAATCATCCATAAGACCCGATCTTTTGAGCAACAAATTACAACATGCAATGGCTACTGGTAATTGGGTTGGCGGTAGGACCGGCATTTCCCAGTTATTGGATAGGACTTCCAACATGGCCACTATAAGTCATCTTAGAAGGGTAAAGTCACCTTTATCCAGGAGTCAACCTCATTTCGAAGCTAGAGAACTCCATCCGACTCATTGGGGCCGACTCTGTCCAAACGAAACTCCTGAAGGACAGAACTGCGGTCTAGTGAAAACTTCAGCCCTGATGATCAATGTTTCAAAAGGGGTTGAACCCATGGAGGTCCGATGGAAACTTCATGATATGGGCCTGAAAGAGATGGGGTCAGATAGTGAAGCAAACACAAAAGTTTATCTCAACGGAGACCTTGTAGGAGTCGTTAAAAGTCCTGATAAATTTGTTGAGAATGTGAGANATGAAAGAAGAAAGGGAGAACTATCTGGACAGGTCAACATAAGATACGACGAAAAGATGAACGAAGTGATAGTGAACTCTGACGAAGGTAGAGTCAGAAGACCACTTCTTATAATAGAAGATGGAAGTGTTAATTTCGAAACTCAGGTTATAGAAGACATTGAGCAAGGCAAAAGAGACATCGATTCTCTCTTTGAAGATGGATTTATAGAATGGATAGATGCCGAAGAGGAAGAAGATGTTTATGTCGCACTTTATCCATTCGAACTGCCAAGCATGTGTGAGGAATGCGAGGAACCTCTTTCCGAAGCAGATGTAAAATGGATCAATATGGGTGAAGGAGAAGATAACGCAAAAATCGAGTGCAGGATTTGCGGAGGAAAAATGGAAGTTAAGTCCAATATCGAAGAAGAACATACTCACATGGAAGTCGACCCGCTTCTGATGCTAGGCGCTTCGACAGGTCTGGTTCCTTTCGCGGAACATAACGCGGCTCCCCGATGTTCTATGGGAGCAAACATGATGAAACAGTCCCTAGGATTGAACGCTTCGAATTATAGGACTAGACCTGATACGAGAGAACATCTTCTTCATTATCCGCAGTTATCGCTTATGCAAACAAAAACCATGGAATTGGTCAATTACAATAAAAGACCTGCTGGGCAGAACTTCGTCGTAGCGGTCATGCCTTATCACGGCTATAATATGGAAGATGCTGTGGTCATGAACAGAGCCTCTATAGATAGGGCGTTAGGTAGATCTACTTTCTTCAGGACTTATACTGCTGAGGAACGGAAGTACCCCGGCGGTCAGGAGGACAAGTTCGAGATTCCAGACCCCGATGTCAGAGGGGCTAGAAGCGATCAGCAGTACAGCAAATTGGATAAGGACGGATTGATAAGTCCAGAGGCTAATGTGGACGGGGGCGAAGTCATAGTAGGGAAAACATCGCCACCTAGATTCCTTGAAGAAGACACCGATCTAATGGCTCCTCAGAAAAGAAGGGAAACATCTGAGATAGTGAGGCCTAGAGAAAAAGGTTGGATAGATTCAGTTATGCTCACTGAATCTGAAGACGGTAGTAGAGTAGTAAAAACGAAGATAAGAGATCAGAGGATTCCTGAACTAGGAGATAAATTTACCTCTAGACACGGTCAAAAGGGAGTTATAGGCAAACTTGTAGAACCCGAAGATCTGCCTTTCACTGAAGAAGGCGTAGTACCCGATCTTATAGTCAACCCACATGCTATGCCTTCAAGAATGACCGTAGCCCACATGCTGGAGATGCTCGGAGGTAAAGTAGGGTCATTAGAAGGTAGATTTATAGATAGTACTCCTTTCAGCGGTGAAAGCGAAGAAGGTCTGAAAGAGTCTCTCAAAGAAGCCGGTTTCAAATCTAATGGTACTGAGATACTTTACGATGGAAGGAGCGGAGAGATGCTTGAAGCGGAAATATACATGGGAGTTATCTATTACCAAAAATTACATCATATGGTCTCTAACAAACTTCACAGCAGGTCTAGGGGACCAGTACAAATACTAACAAGACAGCCTACAGAAGGACGTTCCCGTAAGGGCGGATTACGATTTGGTGAGATGGAGAGGAACTGTTTGATCGGTCACGGAACTGCGATGGTTATAAAAGATAGACTGCTCGATCAATCAGACGGTACTACAGAGTATATCTGCGGCAATTCCGATTGTGGTCATATCGCTATCCTTGACAGTAACGGGGAATTAAGATGTCCTGTCTGTGGAGAAAAATCAGACATACATCAAATACAGACCAGTTTTGCTTTCAAGCTCTTGATGGATGAGTTGAGATCACTTGGAGTCACCATGCGTTTAAATGTGGAGGATCAAAGATGACACAAAATAGAGGAATCTCTAAGAGGATAGGTAGTATACAATTCGCTTACATGTCTCCCAAGGAAAAGAGGGAGCTTTCAGCTACAAAGATAATCACACCCGATACCTATGACGACGATGGTTTTCCTATCGAGATGGGATTGATGGACCCTAATCTCGGTGTGATAGAACCCGGTTTACGATGTAAAACTTGCGGGGGTAGAGTTGATGAATGTTCCGGTCATTTCGGTCATATTGAACTGGCAATGCCAGTTATCCATATAGGTTACGTAAAAGAGATCAAAAAGTTACTTAGATCAACATGTAGTGAGTGCGGAAGGATACTTCTACCAGAAGAGGAAAGTAACCAGTACGTCGAGAGGATGGAAGAGATGCAGAATATGGGTGCTGATCTTCTGGATATCCGGGCGTTGGCTAAAGACGTTTCAAAAGAAGCTAGAAAGAACAACGTTTGCCCACACTGCAAAACCGAACAGCGTAAGATAAAATTGGACAAACCGACCACGTTCCGAGAAGAGAACACCAAATTGACAGCTAAGGAAGTAAGAGCTAGATTGGAGAAGATTCCTGATGAAGATCTTTGGCCTCTAGGGATAAATCCCGATGTTACGCGGCCAGAATATATGGTATTGAAAGTCCTTCTAGTTCCTCCAGTCACGGTCAGACCTTCCATAACCTTAGAATCCGGTGATAGGTCGGAAGATGACCTCACTCACAAACTCGTAGATATATTGAGGATCAACCAAAGGTTAAGAGAAAATAGAGATGTCGGTTCCCCACAGCTAATTGTTGAGGATCTATGGGATCTGCTTCAGTATCACGTCACTACTTACTTTGACAATCAGACTTCGGGTATACCTCCTGCTCGCCACAGAAGTGGAAGAACTTTAAAAACTCTTATACAGAGATTGAAAGGAAAAGAAGGACGGTTCAGGCAGAATTTGAGCGGAAAGAGAGTCAACTTCTCCGCCCGTAGCGTGATATCGCCTGATCCATGGCTTTCGATAAACGAAGTGGGGGTCCCAGAGAAAGCAGCTAGGGAACTCACCGTTCCTTTGAAGGTTACCCCTATGAACTTGGAATATGCTAGAAAGATAGTGGCAAGAGGACCTTCGCCTACAGAAGAAGACGGAGGTTATCTCCCCGGAGCTAACTACATGATAAGACCCGACGGTAGAAGGATAAAAGTTACCGAGAAGAATTCCGAAACCGTAGCAGAGAAAGTCGAGCCCGGATTTACTATAGAAAGGGAGCTGAAAGATGGAGACGTAGTTCTCTTCAACAGACAACCTTCCTTACATCGTATGTCTATGATGGCCCATGAGGTTAAAGTGGTTCCAGGAAAAACCTTCAGATTGAATCTTGCTGTATGTCCGCCATACAATGCAGACTTCGACGGCGACGAGATGAATTTACACGTTCTCCAGAGCGAAGAGGCTAGAGCAGAGGCAAAGGTTTTGATGAAAGTTCAAGAACATATCCTCTCTCCAAGATTCGGTGGACCGATCATAGGAGCGATACAGGACCATATCAGCGGACTTTTCTTCCTTACACATGAGAATCCTTCTTTCACTAGAGAAGATGTGGTGAGCATATTTTCAAATCTGAAGACCGAAAGCTTTCCGGATCCTGTGGAAGAAGACGGTGAAAAAGTTTGGAAAGGTAAAGACATATTTAGCCACTTCTTACATGATGATCTCAATATAGAGTTCCAGGCATCTATATGTGAGAAATGCGATACCTGCGATGAAGAGGAATGTGATATAGATGCCTATGTGAAAATCAGAGACGGAGAACTGACTCATGGGACGATAGACGAAAATGCGGTGAGCGCTTTCGCGGGAGAGATAGTGGATAAATTAGCTAGAGACTATGGCACCGATATAGCAAGAAAATTCATCGATCAGATAACAACTATAGCATTGGGAGTTATCACATTGAGAGGTTTCACAACTAGTATAGATGACGAGGAGATCCCCGAAGAGGCGAAAAGGCAGATAAACTCTTTGCTCGATAAAGCAGAGGACAAAGTGAGAGAACTGATCGAAGCCTACAGGGATGGCGATCTAGAAGAACTACCAGGTAGAGGTCTTAAGGAAACTTTAGAATTGAAGATAATGAAAGAACTCGGGAAAGCTAGAGACGATGCTGGGCAGATAGCTAGCAAACATCTCGGATTAGGGAATAATGCGGTGGTGATGGCTAGAACCGGTGCCCGAGCGAGTATGCTCAATTTGACCCAGATGGCTGGTGCTTTAGGACAGCAGGCGATCAGGGGAGAAAGGCCTAGTAGAGGCTTCGAAGAGAGGACCCTCTCGCACTTCAAGAGAGGAGAACTGGGTGCCGAGTCGAAAGGTTTCGTCAAATCGTCTTACAAGGAAGGTCTCAATCCTTTGGAGTACTTCTTCCACAGCATGGGAGGTAGAGAAGGACTTGTGGATACTGCTGTGCGTACCAGCAGGTCCGGATATATGCAGAGACGTTTGATAAACGCACTCGAAGATCTAATGGTTGAGAATGATGGAACCGTAAGAAATTCCGCAGATACTGTCGTCCAATTCAACTACGGGGAAGATGGAGTAGATCCGATGAAGAGCAAAAGAGGTGATGCCATCGACATAGATGATGTTATCCGTGATTTCAAGACAAGGGGGGATAAATGATGGCAAAGAAAGATACGATAAATGCTTTGATACGAAGAGGTATAGAGGAGAAAACTGCGAAAAAGCTTGCTGACGAGGACTTTCTGCTAGGTGACGTCAAATCCGCTACGAAAGAAGAGCTTGAAGAAGTTCTAGAAGAAGAGGAGGCAGAGAAGGTCAAGGAGCTCATAGGAAAAAGTAAAAAAAAGAAAAAAAAGAAACAAAAAAAGAAGAGTAAAAAAGAACAAAAGACTAAAAAACCGGATGATTTTCTACCAGAAAAATTCGATGATTTGGAGGGAACAGCGAAGAAGATGAAGGAGCTAGCGGACTCCAATGGTTACGAACTTCCAAGGTCGATCATCACGAAAACAGCAGAAGGCATGAAGAAACACGAAATACCGGAAGAAGATTATGAAGATGTTCTCGAGATGATAAACGAGAGATACCAGAACAGGAAAGTCGATCCTAAAGAATCGGTCGGTATAGTCGGAGCCCAGTCAATAGGTGAGCCAGGAACTCAGATGACCATGAGGACTTTCCACCATGCCGGTGTTGCAGAGATCGGCGTGACTCAGGGACTGCCTAGGATGATCGAGATAGTTGATGCAAGAAAGGTACCGAGTACACCTTCTATGGAGGTGCATCTTGAAGAAGAATTGAAAGATGATAGAGACGAAGCTAAAAGGATCGCCTCTGAGCTCGAGATCACTAGGTTGAAGGATATAGCTGATGTCGAAATCAACATGGCAGAAACTAATATAGTGATAAAACCTGATATGAATAGTCTTGAGAAAAAAAATATAGAACTAGATGAAGTAGTCAAAAAATTGAGCAAGTCTAGAGGTATCGAAGGTGAAGTGACAACTTCAGGAGACGAAATAAACATCACCGTAGAAGAAGGTAAATTCAGTCTACTTCATGAAGCAGTTGAAAATGCAAAAGATATGAAGATCAAAGGGATAAAAGGTATCGAGAGAGGTGTAATCCGCAGAGACAGTGGAGAATTTGTTATATACACAGAGGGGTCGAACCTCGAGGAGGTTTTGAAGATGGATGGTGTCGATATCAAAAAGACGACAACTAATAGCCCCTTTGAGATATACAACGTTCTCGGTATCGAAGCAGCAAGGAATTCAGTTATCCACGAGGCGAAAAGCACTCTAGACGAGCAGGGTTTAGAAGTCGATATTCGACACGTTATGTTAGTAGCGGATATAATGACCAACGAAGGCGATCTGAAAGCCATCGGTAGACACGGCGTTTCTGGTAAAAAGACCAGCGTGTTAGCAAGAGCCGCGTTCGAAATAACCAGCCAGCACCTTCTGAGAGCAGCAATAATCGGTGAAAAGGACGAGCTAAATGGAGTCGCGGAGAATGTAATAGTGGGACAGCCAATAACTCAGGGAACTGGAGATGTTGATGTCAAATACACTGGATTTCCCGCCAATATGAGCCCACAAAAAGAAGAAAATGAGTAAATTCTTTAATAAATCATAAATAACAGCATCATGATGAAGATGATGATTATTACAGAAAGGTGGTGCCAGAATGGATGTAAATAGAGAGATCAGGATGGCCGTGAATACAGGATCGGTCGATTTCGGTATCAAAGAGGCTAAGGAAAATGTTGAGAACGAAGAATGTGAACTCCTGATAGTGGCTTCTAATTGCCCTGACGATACTTTGAAGGATAGTAAGGAATACAATGGTATACCAGTATATGTTTACAGAGGGAATAATCAGCAGTTAGGATCAGCAGCGGGAAAACCTTTTGCAGTTTCCGCCATCTCCATAAAAGATGCAGGTAATTCGAATATACTCTCTTTGAGGGCGGAATAAAAATGTCTGAAAGCATGGAAGATATAACTTTCAATGAAAAGACCCTGCGGTATATCTCTGTTTTTGAGAAGATTACTGATACCGAAGTGGTTGACTGTATAGATATACCCGAAAAAGTCATATTTCTCGTTGAAAAAGGATCTATTCAAAAGGCAATCGGCAAAGGGGGAAAGAACGTCACAGAGATCAGCGACGCGATTGATAGAAATGTGCACGTGATAGAATACAGTGAAGATTCAGAGGAACTGCTCAAAAACATATTTTACAGCTATGATGTTAAAGATGTAGAGATCGAAGATAAAAACGACGTGAAGCATGGAACTGTGGAAGTGGCTCAGGAAAACAAAGCTCGTGCGATAGGAAAAGAAGGAAGAAATCTTTCGATTGCTAGAAAAATAATGATGAGGCACTCAGACATATCCAGCGTATCTGTCGCGTAGTATCTTGGGTGAGCCTCTGAAATGAAGATACGGTTCTATTTCTTTCTCAAGTTTCCATTTACTCTTGCAATCGCAATCAGGAAATTTTTCTAAAATAGACTTATTCTGGGTCTTGCTGAACTCATCTATCAGTTTTAAAAATTGATCGTTACAATCCTCACAATTATAAGCCCCTCTTTTCGTTCCTAAGCCTGCTTTAGATACGAAAATCGGCTTGTCAACTGTTTCAATAGAAGTGAGTGCTTCGATTATCGACCACAGCCAAGGCGGTCTGTAAAGATCTCTATGCCATAGTTCTTCCAATAAAGTACCTTTCTGAACATTGACTGGATTGATCGAGATTATGTCAGTCAGATCAGATATCTTTTTCATAGAATCTATAAGGTCTTTTATAGCTTCATTTTCTGTCAGAAATGGAGGTTTTAATAACAAATAAGTTCGAATAGAAACTAGGTCAGATATTGACTCAACTCTGTCTTTATACTCGTTGAAAGTAAAGCCCTTGTTTATACAGTTATCTAGAACAAAATCGTTTGCTGATTCGAGCCCAAAAGCGATCTCCAATTCATTAACGCTTTGAGAAAGTTGATTAACGCGCGCTCTCTCAACGAATTCAGGTCTACTCTCTATCACGATCTTTTGAGCATCAAAACTTTCGAGTATTCTATGGGTCATTTCATCGTCTATTTCTTTCCTATCTAAAAAACTACCAGAAGTGTAGATCTTGACAATTTTTTGTCCCTCGTAATGTGATAGTGCTTCGCTCAATTGATTTTTTATATCTTCACTCTCGATATCAGGATTAGTATCAGTGTAATAGCCGCACATAGAGCAGCCCGAACTGTAGGACCTGTAACAACCCTTTGTGCGGAAGATTAAAGAGAACACGTCTTTTATTTCCCCTTTGTAAAGTTCCTCTTCTTCCCAATGGGCGATAAGATCTTTTTTATCGGCTCTCGATGTTTTCCGATTGAACATCCTGATATCGGACTGTAATCCCATGTGTTTAGAAGTCCCTGTGATCGTAATAAATCTTTTTCTTCTCGATAAAGAAAATACAATTATATGCCTTCTACATTACAGTTAACGAGTCAATATGAAAGTACTGCGTGACAAATCCAAGATGACGAAGTTCCTAGTACTTTACAAATCAGCGGTCGAGAGACCAAATAGACTTGCGGACCTAGCTTCTGAGCTAGACATGAGCGAACAAGCTGTTTCCAATTACATCTCTGAGATGGAAGAAGAAGGACTTATAGATAGGTCGGGAAGCTTTTATCGTCCCACCTCAGAGGGTATGGAACTCGTAAGAGAGATCGTTTCAAAACTGGGATCATTTCTTGATGAAGCAAGTAATAAAATAAATTTCATCTCTACCTGCACCGCAATAGCTTCTGAGAATATCCAGGAAGGAGAAAGAGTCGGTCTTGAAATGAAAAACGGGTTTCTTCACGCTTCTCTAGAGGAATCCAACAGTATGGGTACTGCCCTTAATGATGCGAAATTTAATCAGCCATTGAGAGTGGGAGGACTTCAAGGGATAACAGAGATGAATTTAGGCGAATTATACCTTTTGGAATCGGATATAAACGGAAATATAGAAACAAAAACTAGTTCGTTAAAGTCCGAGATAAATTCTATTAATTATGATAGACTAGCTATTATGGGGGAGATGCAGTATGGTCTTTGTAAGGTAATGAGTATAGAGCCAGATATACTGTTCGCTCCTGTTAATTCAGCTATAAATGCGGCGGAAAAAGGACTAGATGTTCTATTGATGCTCTCGAGAAAAGACCTAGACGAAGTGCTAGAGAAGCTTAACGAAAGAAATAGAGATCTAGATGAGGAATACAGGATAGATTACACAGTGCTCTGATTTACGATAGGAATTTCTCTTCCACAGTCTGGACACTTTCCTTCTTTGAGATTTAATTTTCCAGATGAGAAATAAGAACGGGAAAGAATAGTTGTCTTACAGTTCGGGCATCGCGTATCGTTATCAGCTCTCATGTTGCCTAGATAAACGAAATTTAAACCAGTGTTATTAGCTATCTTTCTAGCCTCTTTCATCTTCTCAAGTGAGGTTGATGGGATATCTCTCATCTCATGATCTGGATGAAAGCGTGAAAAATGGACTACATTATCTTCTCCCAGATTTTCTTTAACCCATAGAGAGAATCTCTTCAATTCATCCTTAGAATCGTTATAGCCCGGGATTATAAGATAAGTGACCTCAACATGAACGTTATTTTCGACCGCTTTTCTAGCGGTGTTGAGCACCGGTTGAAGTTTACCTCCGACGATGTCTCTGTAAAATTCTTCGCTGAAGGCTTTGATATCTACATTAATGGCGTCTAGATAAGGTATTATTTTCTCGAGTGGTTCATCTTCGATATAACCATTGGAAACATAGACTGTATACTTGTCATGGTTTTTTTTCAATTCTTTGAACACGTCATAGCTGAACTCGTATGATATAGTAGGTTCATTATAGGTCCAAGCTATGCCGTCATGCCTCAATGTCTGTTGGATTATATACTCCACAGAATTCTCTTTAAGATAAGGACTTTCAGGATCACCGCAGGATAGTGAAGCGTTCTGACAGAAACTGCAGGATAGATTACATCCCATAGTTCCGTAAGACAGGACTCTAGATCCTGGATGGAAGTGATAGAGTGGTTTTTTCTCAATGGGATCAACAGCTAAAGAAGCAGTTTTACCGTATATCAAAGAATATAAGGTGCCTTTCTGATTTTCTCTGACGTTGCACACTCCCCTCTTTCCATCTGATATAAGGCAGTTATGAGGACAGAGATGGCATTTTACTTTATCTCCTTCTTTTTCCTCCCAGAACATCGCTTCTTTCATGATATCATATCATAGGCTGATATATACAAAAATATTTCCATCCGTTAACCGTAGACCTCAAAATCGGCGACCACATGGAAAACATGAGGAGCATATGATTTTATTTTTTTGATGGTCCTGATCTCAAATTTTTGGGGAATGTTCCCTTTTATCTCTTCCTTCACATCTTCAGGGTAGTTCCTGTCTAAACTTCTCGTGTGATAATGTATGATACCGTCACCATCTAAAAATTCTACTGCCTTTTCTAAAAATTCCCAGGTTTCGTGGAGATAACCCATCACGACTCGATCCGCTCCAACAAAAGAGAAATCTCTGTTGTCACCTAGACATGCCTTGACGACCTCTTCGACCTCGTTCAAACTAATATTTTTTTTCAAGTATCGGAAAGCAATCGGGTTGATCTCTAGAGAATAAACTTTTTCGGGTTTGCCGTGTACTGCCATAGGAAGAGAAAAATATCCTATACCTGCGAACATATCTACAACAACTTCTCCTTCTCCCACTTCTTTAGCCATCCTGATCCTTTCGTCTATATTGCCGCTAGAGAACATAAGCTCAGAAACATCTAGATTGAATTTTACTCCGTTTTCGATATGAACCGTTTCAGTCTCCTCACCATATACCTTCTCCACTATCGGTTCCCTCTCTGTACCTTCGATAGAACCCTGTAGCATCACGGTCTTGGCGTTCAAAACTTTAGAATAGACTTCTGCAATTTTTCTTTTATTCGCCAATAATTCATCAGGAAGCTTAATTAAAAGGATATCTCCTATCATCTCCCATCTATGCGGAAGAAGACTTAGTTCCGATTTAGGGAGGTCGATCTTATCTTTTATGCGTTTGTATGGACTCACTTTTTCTTCTCTGAACTTTGGATCGGTCTCAGAACAGTTCCCACCTTCTTTTACTGGGAAGATCAATTCGTCGCCTTCTTCCCTTATAGACCTATGAGGGTCTAGATTACCTCGCTCTTTGAGCTTTTGGAGAGTTTCCTCTCCCTTATCTTTCGATACCCTCACCACGGGATGTCCTTCTCCACTCATGCATTAATACAATGAGTAGCGGTCACATAAGTATTTTATAGTCTCAGTTATTAATACAGTGCTGATGGTTGAAAAACATCTGGTTGTGATCTCAGTCTTTGTAATATTTATTTCTCTCTTATCCATCCCAGTCGAATCTTATGAGATATCTGATCCTAGCTTTACAAATGAACTGATACATGATATAAATACTCCAAGCATAGAACCAGGACGCGAGAAAGAGATGACGGTCACGATAAAAAACCCCTATCCAGAGGAGATGAACACCACCAACTTCACCCTGAGCATATACTGGTACAGTTACCTCGGCGTCGATAAAAATATCTCAGAAGTTGATGAGCCTCCAGTTTTTGATGATGGGAAAACTTACTCGATTTTAGATATCGGTGATCTCCCAACTAATGAAAGCCAGGAGCTAGAATATATTATCCGAACTTCGGAGAAAACGAAGGAAGGTGTTTACTCCATCAGATTCAAACTTGAATTTTCGATAAATGGTATAGAAGAGGTTATGAAATCCAGAGGGTGCTTTTCAAGTGAAGAATGGGAGGATGCTAAAAGTTTCGATGGGGGATTTAACTTAACGCAACTAAACGTAAGTGGTATTATTCCCGAGAGCACCTTTGAAGTTAGAGATCCTATTCCACGTTGGCCCCAATATACGCTGGGTCTCATCACTATAATCTCTGGTGTTCTAGCAGTCATGTTCTACATGCAGGAAAAATACAATTCGTTCCCAAAATTAGAAAAGACTTTTGAGAACTGGGCCGGTAAATTTAAGAAGTTCAGGAGTGGTCTTAAGAAGGGGTTTAAGAAGCGCTGAGTGAAAATCGATATCACCTTTTTCCTCTATAACGCGCTTTGCTTTGTCTTTATTCAATACCCTTATCAATTCATCTATATCATTATCTGACAAGTTTTTGAAAACCTTTCTTATCTTCATCCCCTTTGAGATCTGTTTACCTATATCTTGCTGCCATCTATCCTGATATTCTTTCAATCTTATTTCAGACAGGTCACCTTCTTCTAGAGCTTTTGTGACAACATTTGAACAAACGTCAGCAGCCTTTAGACCGAGGTATATACCACCACCTGAAAGGGGTTTGACTTGACAAGCCGAATCTCCCACGAGACAGAGACCATCATCTACAGTATTTTCGAGATTTCCAAGAGGTATAGTTCCAGAAAGGAAAGTTAAAACTTTATTTTCTAGGCCTTTCGAGTTGAGAAAATCCATCAAATGTTTGTATGTCTTCCCGTCGTCGGTAGCAAGTCCGATCAGTTTTCCCGTGGAAAAAGGGACTTCATAAAGAAAAAACCCTGGTGCCTTCTTACTTCCCACATGGATCTGAACTGATTTGTCGTTTGAAGGCACGACCGCCTGAACAGCAGGTAGAATTTCCTCAGGAGATGGAAGACCTGCGTTTCTTCTCACTATAGATGAAGGTCCATCCGCTCCAATCACAACATCGGCTTTTAAAGTCTCTTTTCTCCCTTCATGTACATATTCTACTTCCCTTTTCCCATCATAGGTGGTCTTTTTAACAACTGATTTAAGTCTTATATCAGCACCAGCTTTTATGGCTTTCCGTGCCATCTCCCTGTCAAACTTTGCCCTGTTGATCACCACAGCTTTTTCCTTCCTTGCTTGGATGGTCAAGCTTTCACCTGAAGGTGAATTGATCACCGCTCTCTTCGGTTTTTCCACAACGCTTTCAGTACCTGTAGACTCAACAACACGAGGGCTGACCAAGCCCGCACATTGAATAGGTTTGCCTATGACCGCATCTTTCTCCAAAACAACAGTTTCATAACCTGCTTTAGCGGTGTTCATTGCGACTCTCAAGCCGGCAGGGCCCGCTCCTACAACCACAACTTCAGTCAAGATGGTTCTTCAGAATGTTCATCTCTTTTTAACATTTCGCCTCAAGAGGAACCTAAAATACTGATAAACATTTTAAGGTAAGAGTTTATGATATAATCATGAAATCAAAAGATGCGAATTTTCCTATCCTAGACAATCATATTCATTTGCAGGAAAGAGGGGATAATGTAAAAGCTGTAAAGAGATTCGAAAGCGCCGGAGGGACACACTTGATATTATCTCATCTGCCTTACCATGATCTTAGAAATTGGAATGAAAAAGGATACGAACCCATTTATGAAAGAACTGTCAATTTGGCTGAGAGATGTATGAAAAAAACCTCCGTAGAAATATTTGTGACTTTGGGCCCCTATCCCGTCGATCTATTAAATCTGAAAGATAAGGTCGGTCTTGAAAAAGGAGAAGAAATCATGGAAAGAGGGATGGAACTCGCTGTTGAATACATCGAAGAAGGAAAAGCTGTGGCTCTAGGAGAGATCGGTCGACCTCATTTTGAAGTCCCAGAGGATGTATTGAAAGCATCGAACAGGATAATGAGATATGGTATGGAACTGGCAGCAGGTGGCGAGTATCCAGTTGTTCTTCATACAGAGAGTACGACTCCAGAAGTTTGTAAAGAGATAAGTGGGATGGCGGACGAAGTAGGTCTCTCAAGAGGAAAAATCATCAAACATTATTCTCCTCCCCTTGTAGATAAAGATGAGAATCATGGACTGTTTCCATCGATTTTGGCTAACCAAAAGAATATTGAGAAAGCTATATCTAAAGGAAATAGATTCATGCTAGAAACAGATTATCTTGACGATCCAAATCGGCCCGGAGCCGTATTAGGCATCAAAAATGTTCCCAAAAAGACTTTCAAATTGTATGATGAAGGACTTTTTATTGAAGAAGATATATGGACTATTCATAAGAAAAATCCAGAAGAGGTTTATGAAGTAGAGATCGAGTTATGAATCCATTTCTTCCTTTATAATGTTGATCAACTCATCAAGGCAGTCTTTGCAGATACTCTTATCTCCAACCCTCTTATACTGTTTGGTCCAATTCCGACAAAAATGGCATCTATCCGAATCATAAGGCATGATTTTCTCCTCCTAAGTATATCAAGGGTTAGGATATAAAGTTTTTACTGGGTTTTTTTAGAAAATTATCTCTTGTAACCACAATTCATGCAGCGATATCCACCATCTCCGTTTTTGATCAACGAATAATTATCACAGTTAGGACATCTATAAGAGTCCGTCTGTGGTTTTCGATCTTCTGCTGATGGGAGACGTGCACTTTCATCTTTTTTCTTATCAGAAGGAGGGGCATGCTGCGAATATCGGCCTTGATCCCACTGCTGTTCAGGATACCCTTGATATGTATCATAATCTAGATGACCTGATGCAGAACTGCCTTTTTTGATAACGTAAGTATCTCCGATCCTATCTCCTATCCTCTGATTGTTATCCGCTATTAGGAAAACATCTATTATCAATATGAGTAAACCGATACATGGTATCTGCCATAACAATCTAGCGATGTTTCGGATGAAGGAGGGTCCAAAATCGACTTCTTTTCCAAATCCATCCACAACTTTGATACCTAGGGCTCTCTTGCCGATAGTGGCTCCTTTACCCTTTTTGGACTCAAGGATGGTGAAATATATAAGGTCGATAATACTGCTGATTCCCAGTAAACCTAGGTATGGAACATTAAAAAACTCAGAAAACAAGGCACCGTTTTCGATATCTATAAACATCTCCAATGTAACGAACCCAAGGAAAAAGAAAACAAAAAATATGAACACGGTCAATATCCACAATAAGATGATATCTATTATATACGCTCCGATCCGTCGAAGAGTCGATGCATGATTTAAAAGTGGTCTTCTAGGTAAACCCCAACCTCGCTGATTTCCATAATCTTGGTCCATCGTACTCATCTAGGAATAAACAGGTATTTTTTATTTAAGTTTAATCTATTTTTGAGTAAATAAGGTGGAAAACCAGTAAATTTTTAGCTATAGAAATATTACCAGTTAGGAGTCGGCTCTATCGTATCTTGTACCCCTTTATCTTTCCAATACTCCTCATAAATTCCCTCATATACCTCTTCATATACGATGTAAGTATCAGCTACTTATCGCCAATCCTCTGGTCATATTTTTCTATAGTAAGTAAATAAGAAGCGGTAACTGGAATAAATCCTCCTGCTATTAGCCTAACCTCAGATGGTATCCCAAAATAATCAATTCCCAGATGGTTTAAGAGGGCATGGACCAAGATGGATGATATCGATATTAAGGTGATATCAAGTATATATGCTCCTGCCCTCCGTAATGTAGATCCCGTTACTCTTCTAATTTCTTTGCTCTAGAAAGTTCACTGCGAATCTACAGTAGCTAGCATGGTACAAGCTCGGAAGACTTTGTAGTTCGTTTCGATTTTTCCAGTATCTATAACGAACTCTTTTGGTCCAGTTCTCTCAACAGAGGGTAGAAGTTCTATATTGTCTAGCTTACCGGCATCTTTGAACCAAACATGATAGCGAGTATTGTCCGGTTCAATGATTTTGCCCATATCGTTTTCAATAGCGTCCTGAACCTTCTCCTCTATCTCTTCTCTAACTACCTTTGGGTGTCTGCACTTAGCGCTGTATCTCCCCGTAGCTTTTTTGGTCTGTACGTGAGGGATCTCTGGGTAAAGTTCTTTCGCTTCTCTGATTATCTCATCATCCCCTGCCAAGAAGAATACGGGTACGTCGTACTCCGCGGCTAGGAAGGAATTCATAGCAAATTCACTAGCCATTGTCTCCCCTATCATCAGTTTATCAACCACAGCACCAGAATAAGTATGAGAAAGTGTTCCCTGACTATGGGCCGAGCTATGATAGCCAACATAACCAACACCTTCTAAATCTTCACTAAGACCCTCCATCTGTGAGAGGAGCTTCGGTCTCCCGCTGAAGAGTTCAACTCTCTCATCTAAATCTTCGACTATTATGTTCCTCATCTTACCGTGGCCGTCTGTGATGTAAACGTGATCCGCATCCGCATTAAATGCTCCTTTCGCCGCAGCGTTCGCTTCTTTCGTCATCAGTTCTTGAGCCCTATCATATTCTTTAGAATCCATCTTGCATTGTGGTCCAGAGACTACTCCTGAGATACCTTCGATATCGACTGAAAATAAATACGTCATCTTATACACCGAGTGCAAAAAGCTATCGATTGTTTATAATATTTTGCCAAGTTCACTTAAAATCATTCCTCCTTATCTTAAAATCATATTTATACTTATATTTTTTCTCGTCTTCAGCTATGATCTCGTGCTCTATCTCGAATCCTACTTTCTTAGCTGCTTTTAGACTTCTAACATTATGATCCATGACATCGCATCTAAATATCAGGCTTGCCTCTATATCTTCGAATCCAAATCTGATAAGCATTTTTAAGACCTCCGTACCTATACCTTGACCTCAATATTCCTTCTCCCCTATCATCACATCTATTCTCCAACAGTCCTTTTCAGGGTATTCCTTTTTTATCCTTTCTAGATTCATCTTTTGGAGCCAACATCCCCAATAGCCTCCCCTTCAAATTCTATAATGAATATGTAAGCATTCTTTGAAACAGATCGATATATCATCTTTACCTCTTCTGGGCTGTATCTTTCGACTTCGTCTTCTTCAGTAAAATAAAGCAATCCAGGATCCGTGTTCCATCTATTGAGAAGGTTCCAA
>SL_8KL_010_SEDDRAFT_10001779_pt1 | contig 18555 bp, 23 predicted proteins | sample SodLakKL_010_SED_4_FD_11160 | JGI IMG/M metagenome (IMG submission 11160)
TCGCTGGTAAAACAGGTCAAGAGCAGGCGGGAGCTGGCCCTGAAAAGACAGGGTGTAAAGTTGACCCAGCTCTCCCGAAAGGGATGTCGTTTGTTCGAGAGGACAGACGACAGAACAGCAGATGATTAAGTGCATGTCCTATCAGGCCGTGCCTGAAGCAGTCCGTGACTGCATGGACGACAGCCCTTGAGTGCTGAACCTCGTAAGCTTCCTTGCACATCGAAGGTGCAGGCGTCTCCTGTGAAGGAACGTTCACTCGGTGAACGAACTGGAAGCCCAATACCTTCAGGCGTCGGGTGGAGGTCACACGTTATTTAACTTTATTTGTAAAAAGTCCCCTTCCCAAATCTTTGATTTAGGTGAATGATGAACGAGAGAAGTTTAGATAATAGATTTGATATACCCAGTAGTTACGGGAGTAATAAGGATATAAATTCTCCAATCTGATGGATAATGTTAGGGCATAAGAGGATGAATATCTTTCTTGAAAGAAGAAAACTCTGATACTAGAAATATCTTGACTTACTTTGAAGGCCATGGATTCTCTGCTATAAAAATTCATCCATTAATGGATTCCTATCCGGCTGACTCTAGGGCTGTGGACCCTGTTGCCGAAGCTGCAAGGGAGTTAGGGGTTCCTTTGTTTGTCCACTCAGGGCATCCTCCATTTTCATTACCCTGTCAGATAGCAAGGCTTGCAAACAAACATCCGGACACCTATTTCGTAATGATCCATATGGGCCATGGTCATGGGGTTTATATAGACTCCGCAATCAAAGCCGCAATGGAAGAGGAGAATATCTACTTAGAGACGTCTGGGATGCCCATGCACACCAAGATAAAGGAAGCTTTTGAAAAAATTGACCCAACTAGGATATTGTTCGGGACGGACACCCCATTCCACCACCCATCGGTAGAGCTACAAAAAACAAAGGTAGCTGAACTAACAAGCCAACAAAAAGAGCTGTATTATAAAAGAAATGCTGAAAGCCTACCCGACATCTAAATACACAGTATCTTATTGTAAGAATAATTTTATCTGGTTTTGCGAAGTTATCAAAAAAAATGCGGAAGAAGTTCCTGAAAAGAGGCTAAGAATAAATCACGAAGTAGTGTCCCATAAACTTCAGCAGCACCCGATCCCGGTGAACAAAATTAAAGCTGCGACTGAGGTGAACGATTTCGATGTGGCAGTGACCTCTACATATTCTTCAGCCATCTTATTGCCAAAAGACGATACTAAGGCCTCTTTCAAAACGGAGATTACCAGCGGATAGGTAGCAGAGATTCAGCCATACCCTATCTTTAAAAAGCTAGGAATATGAACTCTTAAATGCAAAAGCTGGTTACAGTTTCGACAGAAAAAACAGCTGGAAAAGTTTGGGATGAAATAGTCAATTCTCAAAGAGTTATCAGGATTCACCTATGAAAACCTTTTCAACGCTTCATATTATTAAAATAGCAGTTCGCATCCCTAAGGATAACGTTTGGACTATTGGAGAGATCAGAAACTTAGAATACCAAAAAAATATAGCCCTACTTATCTTTCTTTTTATGGGGTTTTTTCTAGAATGAAAAATAGACTGTTGAAAGGAATTAGGACATATAACAGATACAGATCCCCGCTGGCCAAGGCAGAACTTCACGATTTTTCCTCAGACGATTTTGAGGTAGTTTTCAGAGGTAACTTCGACGTTTACTGCTGCATGGATGAATATTTCGTGGATCTGGTATACGAATTAAAAGAAGTGGGAATAGATGCGGATTTGGTAGATTTTTCCTTGATCGAAGAAGGAAAATACTTGGCTGAATACAAGATTTTGGACTAACTCAGTCGTGATTTTTGTGATATCCTAGTATATCCCGTTAAGAAAACTTTCCACAGGAGGCATAGGATTTTAAAAAATTCAACTTACTTCCATCCTATATGTCAATTGATACTGGTCATTCGTAGAAAATTGATTATAGGGTTATCCCATCGTCCTAGATATGACAATAATATATTTTTCTAAAAAACTGTGACTTCTTCACCCACTTAACCGTTAGCTAGGAAGGCGACTTCTTGGGCAAGGAGTTAATATTTAAATTATTAATAGAGAATCTTAATTATATATTTAAACCTATTTTTTACGCAATTTGATCTCTTATATTTCCTATCGTTGATGTTAATATTTTTTAAAAAATACTCTTCATTGAATTTACAATTGTAGGAAAAATGAAGGTATAAAATCAAAAGGACTAGAATCAATAAAAAATTTAGGAAATTTTGAAAAGTTAAGATGAAAACGAATTAAAGAGACCAAACTTTAGATTTTTACCATTGGATAAAAAACCCCTTAAAACCTGTCAAAGGGCGATTTGGGTAAACTAGTAGAAATGAGCTCCAAAACAGGTTAATCAATATCTGTGGCTTTAGGACATTCTGATGTATAGTCACAATAATTGCATTTCCATTCGTGTCTTTTTCCAACTGGCCTGGGCTCTCTTTTTCCATTCCAGTATCCTGATACAAAGTTTATGGTATCTTTGAACTCTAAGACATCAAAGTCAAATCTCTTTGTGTCAATTTCTTCATCCGTCTTTTGGTAGATATACCTCAGAGTCATTTTTTCCGAAACGGGAGGTAGTTCGGTGAACCTATCGAAAACAACCTCACCCAACTCATCCAAACCATATATCGGGACATTACCCGAAACTTTTACCTCAAGTTCATCTAGGAAATCTTTAGTAATATTTTCAGGATCGAGCTGGTAAAACTCCGAGACATTATCGTATCCTAATTTTCCGCTCCTCATATCTTTCAACAACTTCTGGTAAAGCATAACCTGAAACTTGTTACATCGGAGCTGGGGTTTAGATGGTACTGTAGGACTCCTTCTAGTTTTGGTTTCACGAACTTTTAGAACCCCATCATTTCGCCTTATTTCGTCAACAACTCCTCTGACAAATAAACCGTTCAAATTTCCGAAAACAGGAACCTCTCTTACGATACCCTCTTGTTGAAGACCTATGAGGTGTTGAAGATCTTGAAAAAGTTTCAGAAAAATAGAATCCTCAAAGGTTCTAGGTTTGATCTTAATTACCTCGACCAGCTCCTCTTCAAGTTCCTTGTGTTTCTCTTTACCCTTCCTTATCTCCTCTGTAACCTCCGGTTCAATATCGGTGGTCAGTTTCAAATCTAGTTGTTTTTCACACCACAGTTGACTTACCAGGTCCGAAACTGCTACGCCGTACGGCTTATATTCTTTAAACCGATTCAAATTTTCAACCTCAAAACAAATTTTCCGCTTGAAAAAATATCTTTGTGCATTTACAGTAAATCTTCCTCAGAAAAAACTAGCTCAGAACTGTTTTTTAATATTTATTTTTTCATGATAATCGTATTTCGTTTTTACCATCAAATTCCAGAAATTGGCCTTTCATCGAATATGCCAACTCTTAACCATTTTTTATTCTCGTTGTAGTCTATCTGGATGCATTTCTGTCTTCTACTTATCCTATCATTTGCTACCCAGAGTCTATCAACCAAAACCGATGATGGAGTTTTTTTATCTAACTGTCACGTTAGGGTAAAGCTTCGATAGCTAAGATCCTAATCATAGCTTCTTCTAATTCCCTAAGCTTCCGTTTGTTTAAATCACTTAATGCAATTTCAGAATTGTCTGCCTCATACCAATCTAAATATCTGGACAAACACTTGTTTATCTTTTCAGTTGGAAAGCATTAGTCTAGTATGTACATCCCAACCTCATCGATATGTTTTAATAGTTCTCGTTTCGTTATTTCAGACATATGAGGCCCTCCATAACAAGGTATAGCATTTACAAAAAATTGGTCAAAATAGAAAACAAAAAATAAAAAAGAAGAGAAGGGTAAGGGATGGGAAATTTTACCCTTTAACATAGAAGTAAGGAGAGAAAGTATATAAAAGCAAAGTAGGGGTTAGTGAAAGTATTCTGAGCCATTAATCTTGAGAGCTAAGCATCAAATTAAATATACATTTAAGGTTTTTTGTTAGAAACACAATTATTTAAATCTCTATTTGCCCATATATCGAATTTTTTAAATGCCTTTTTTCGATGAGAAAACTTGTTCTTTTCGCCTGTTTCCATTTCACCAAAAGTTTTATCTTGATTTTCCACAATAAATATTGGATCGTAACCAAAACCCATGTTACCTTTTATGTATTTAGAAATTCTTCCACTAATAGAACCAGTAAATGTTTCTTGGATGTCTCCATCAAAATAACTAATCACAGACTTAAAGGTGGCCTCTCTTTTTTCAATACCTGAGAGAAGTTTGAGGATTCCTTTATTCCCTATTTTATCATATACATATGCCGAATAAGGTCCCGGAAAACCGTCTAAAAAATCTATAAAAAGCCCAGAGTCCTCAACTATAAGAGGTTTTTTGATTTTTTGATATGCAAACTTAGCACCTAGTTCTGAAACCCTTTCTATACTATCCTGTACCTCAAAATAATCTATATCTTTCTTTTTTAATCTAACAGAGTTGATTATTGATGAAGCCTCCTTAAATTTATCTTTATTGCTTGTTATGAAAAAGATCTCTCTCAATTATATCTACCTCTCTTTGATATATCAGAGACTCTTTTAAAAACCTTGTTTGAGCCTTCAAAAGCTTCTGAATATCCTTTTTTAATATGCTTAATAACTTCCTCTTTATTATGATAACTTTTTATATCTTGGAACAATACATGGAGATCAACACCTCTAGATTCAACATGCATGTCATATTCCGCAAGGCCAAAATCTATTAAGTAAATTTTTCCATTGAATAAAATCATATTGCTGGTTGTAAGATCTCCGTGAACTATTCCTGCCGAATGTAACTTACCTATATTTTGGCCTATCTGAACATATTTATCAAAACTAAGATTTTCAAAATCATCTTTAATCTTTTTTCCATTAATGTATTCAAGAAGTATATAAAAATCTCCTAAATCAAGTACTATAGGTGTTGGTACACCCTTCTTTCGACTATCTGAAATTATTTTGGCCTCTTTTTTGGTCCTATGTCTACGTATTCTTCTATCTAATTCATTAAGCCTGTATGATTTAGAAATTCTTAATTTAAGAATTTTGTTATTTTTAAGGTATATCTTGGCCTCGGCTCCTCTGTCCATAAGTTTTGGACCCGAGTTAATAGAAGAGAATGTTGATCTCTCTATATCCACTTTAATCACGCCATAAAATTTCTGCTTGATCAGGTCTAAAGTTAGGTCTTACCTCAATACTAGATGGATGAGATATTCCTGAGCGATACATCTTCATTCCAGTGTGTGCTATCATTACTCCATTATCTCCCAATAACTTAGATCTCGGTATGTAAAATTCTGATCCGAATTCTTCACACATAATTCTCAACATATTTTGAAGTCTGCTATTATTGCCTACACCCCCACACAAAAGCAACTGGTTAGAATCAGAATGTGCCATAGCCCTCTCGGTAACTTCTGTTAACATAGAAAAAGCAGTTTCTTGCATACTAAAGGCTATATTTTCCCTACTCTCCTCTTTAAGTTTGTTTTCTGCAGATGTTACAAGGCCTGAAAATGAAAAATCCATCCCCTTTACAGTATATGGTAAGTCGATAAGATGAGACCCCTCTCTAGCAAGCTTTTCTATTTTAGGGCCACCTGGGTGTGATAGATTCATAGATCGACCAAGCTTGTCTAAGGCGTTTCCAATTCCAATGTCTAACGTTTCGCCAAAAACTCTGTATTTTTTATACCGATATCCTAAAACCTGAGAATTAGCACCACTTACGTACAAAACTAGTGGATCTTTTGATCCACTATCCCATCTGCCAACTTCAATATGTGCAATACAATGATTTACACCTATCAATGGTTTTTCTAAAGATAAAGAGAGTGCTCTAGATGCCGTAGCTGCCACCCTCAAACACTGACCCATACCTGGTCCTTGAGAAAAAGATATGATGTCAATATCATGAGGATTTAAATTCGCAGATTCGATTGCCTCTTTTATCAGGGAAGATATATTTTCCGAATGGTTTTGGGAAGCCTCTCTAGGGTGTATCCCTCCAGATTCAGGCTCGTATGCTGAAGACTTCATAGATAAAATTTCTTCTTCGTTAACTATCCCAATGGATAGATTCCAAGCAGTGGCTTCAATTCCTAATGAAATCATGTTTATTTTTTAAATCCTATTTTTGTTGGGAACAAAAAATAATTATTTAAACTCAGTGTATCCACACTTACCACATGAAAGCCTATCGTCGTGATCGGCTAGAAACACTCCCTCACCGCATCTAGGGCATGTTTTTCTTTTCCTCTCGCAACCATCTTCATTTAATTCATAAATATTTCTTTTATTCAATATAATCAAACCTCTATTTCATTTCTATGTATAATATAATCGTTTTCAGTTTCTACAAGATCTTTAAGATTTTCGTAAATCCTAGCTTGTCCTTCTGTGATACCTACTCCCGTCTCCGTTGATAATTTATTGACAACGAAAAGGTTTTCATCAAAATCGTTTTCTGCTATCATCTTTGCCCTAATTTCAGACCTTGCTGGTGTTGGTTCCATCTTGTGCTCTACTTTAAAAAATATTTCATCGACACCGATTGTTGGATTCTTCTCTTGATTTATTATTTTTATATTCATTATACCTCTTCCATTTTTTTGATAATTTTTTTGGCTTTTTGTTTATTTTTCTTATTTATCTTAACACGTACAACTCCTTTTGTAGGTTGCCCATACATCACAATATAACCATATGGAGCATAAAATATTGCTGGAAGGGTGGCTAAATCTTCTTCACCCTTTACTTCAATAATTACTTTTTCTTGAGCTTGCAAATATTTCTTAATCGTAAATTTAAGTTCATCTGTAATCATTCCTGATGGGTTCTCAACTTCAATAGATTTTAATTTTGCATCTTCTATTTTTTCTAAGATTCTTCCATCTGCTTTCTTTCTCATGACCTTTCCATCTACTATACACAATGATGGGGTGATACCTATAGTTAAGAGATGGTATGTAGTTACATCTCCAACAGAAACAATGCCTTCATAATCTAATGAGGAATTTAATGCTTTTTTTACTGCTTCTGCCCCATCTTTAAAAAGCTCCCCAAAAGGGTCTTTAAGTGCTGGCCTTAGCTCATCTGGAAGCTTCAGATTCAAATTTTTACCGTACCTTAAGAGCATACCTACCAGGATGTTCAATATTAAGTTTTTGAGCAATCTTCGATTCTTTTGGATCTATGATTACAACATATCCCTGCCAGTTTTTACTCATTGAACTAGACCTACATATAGGACAAGTTTCACTTTTTTCCACAATTCTGTGACAGTTCCTACAAGAAAGCTTAGCCATAGTTAATCACCTGGTCTAGTAGAGGCATTTGGATATTTTTCTTTGTACTCTTCCATGTCCATATCATGTGTTTTGAGATGGCTAGCTGTTATTGCTTTGTATTCTTCTCCACACTCACTACATACAACTTTATCTACACTAGCTTCTTCATCTTCTTTATCAGCTTCTTCAACATCTTTGGCTTCCATGATTTCAACTTTAGCTTCTTCAAATTTACCTAATTCTTCATCACCTAATTTTTTAAGAGTAGGTTGTCTCATTGTTAATCCTACTTTTGAATCTTGCGGATTTTGCTCGCTAAGACTAACTGCAACAACTCTAGCTCTTACAAAATCTCCTTCATCGAGAGCGAAATCTGTTTCCTTCCCTACAAGTCTAGCATTTTTTTGGTCATGCGAAACATAATCATCAGTTATCTGACTTATGTGTAATAATGCATCCATAGGACCTAAACCTACAAAAGCCCCAAAATTCACAACTTCAACTACTTCCCCTTCAACTATTTCTTGCATATACGGCCTATAACTTATACATTCAAATTCAACATTATGGTATATTCCTGCATCACCAGCTATAAGCTTCCCTTCATGTATATCTATTATATCTGTTACCGCTACAAACATACCTAAATCTCTATCTATTTTTCCTTCTAGTTTTTGTTCCAACATCCCCTTTACGACTGTTTCAACATCCTCATCAAGGCTTTTGGGAGGTACACGAATCGTATCAACTAGTTTTAATCTCCTAAACAAATCAGATCACTCCATTTAATCCATTCTTAGATATTTTTTCTGTCTCATATAAATAATTGGAATTCCATTCTGCCTAGCCCTACTTTTTAACTCTATATCATTCGTAGCAATCGCTGAATCGAAATTCTTTGCAAGTTCAATTACAGCATCATCCCCTTCTTTCTCCGTTTCGATAGTTCTGCATTTTTTAGCTAGCTCAAGGGCTACAGATGCAGATACTTTATCATTTCCTTTACAATTATCTTGTAAACCCTTCAACTCATTTATAACTGATTTTGGAACCAATATTTCAAACTTACCATTAACAACTCTCTCAATTTCGGAAAATAGGTTCAACCCAAATTGATGAGTCGCCATTAGCATATTTGTATCTATTACAACCTTCATTTATTAAATAAATCTATATATTTCTATAAATAACTTTAAAATCTTATAATTTTGTAGATCTTAATCTGATCCTGCAAGAGTTCCTATACCTATAAGACGCCATCGAGCTCCGATCCTCCTGCTTACAGCTATTCTTGATTCTTCAGCTGCACACACAGGCCTCTTTAACTTTATCTCTGCCTCATCTCCCCGGGCACTAGTTACAATGCCTACTGTTGTAGCCGTTCCTATACTCAACATAAGTGGTTCGTTTGTTTTAATACCCTCAACATCAATTTCCTCCTCAATGCCAACTACCCTATCAAGAAGATCAACTTCCATTACGAAACTATCCCATACAGGTGGGAGCTCGCCAGGGATACCTGCTATCTGTCCAACTAATCCATCGCTTTTGGTTAGGAATGGATCAAGTAAAGTACCAAGCCCAACTAAACCTCTAGGACGTACTTTTTTTCTATTTTTACCACCTGAATATATGCTCCTTACTTTTGTATTGATTTTTTCCCAATATGTTTTACCACCAGATTCTATTTTCCTCCCAGGTTTTATTTCGATTTCATCATTTATTGAAATTTGACCTTCCATTATAGAGCCACCTATAATGCCACCTTCTATGTTGGTAGGAGGGTTCCCAGGTTTATTAACATCAAAAGACCTTGCTATAGGCATTAAAAATGGTTTTTCATAGTCTTGCTCTGGTGTAGGTATATTACGTTCAATCTCTTGAATTACCACGTCTATGTTTGTATTCTGCTGTGCTGAGCAAGGAATTATAGGTGCGTTTTCTGCTACGGTTCCTTCCAAAAATTCTTTTATCTCTTTATAATTTTTTATAGCTTCTTCTCTAGATACCAAATCTATTTTGTTTTGAACTACGATGATATTTTCTATACCTATAATATCTAAAGCCATAAGATGTTCTTTAGTTTGAGGTTGGGGACATTTCTCATCTGCTGCAATTACTAAGATAGCACCATCCATTATAGCTGAGCCCGAGAGCATAGTAGCCATAAGGGTTTCGTGTCCAGGTGCATCTACAAAAGATATGGATCTAAGCACCTCACTTTCCGATCCACACTCGTTACATACTTCATCTACTGTAAATGCTTCAGGTTCATCGCATTCAAGACATTTCCGTAATGTTGTATCTGCATATCCTAATCTTATAGATATGCCTCTTCTAAGTTCTTCACTATGCTGATCAGTCCAAATTCCACTTAATGCCTCTACTAGTGTAGTCTTACCATGGTCTACATGACCTATTAGTCCTATATTAACTTCGGGTTGTTGCAAAATGACACCTATTAGAGTTGTAGTTAGTATTATTATATTAGTCTAAAAACTTTTGGTTGGATTGGACTTAAAGTTTCTTTTCGATTTTACATAAAGATTACTTTTATTATGCATTAATAAGGGAAACCTTTATATGTAAAATCTGGCAAAGTCTTTATTGTATAAAAGCTATAAATAAGTTTATCAGATGAGGTCATAAAATGTCTGAAGATAACGTCGTATATGTAGGAAACAAAGAAGTAATGAGCTACGTACTGGCTGTTACAACCCAGTTCAACGAAGGATCTAGTGAAGTCATTATCAAAGCACGTGGGAGAGCAATCTCTACTGCAGTAGATACTGCAGAGGTAGTCAGGAATAGATTCTTGGAAGACGTAGAAGTTGAAGATATAGAGATATCAACAGAAACATTAGAAAATGAAGAAGGTGGACAATCAAACGTATCTTCTATGGAGATAACTCTAAAAAGAGGTTAAATCACCTCTAAATATTCCTCCCAGCTAGGGAGGTAATTCCACCTTTAATTTTTATAATTTTTTAATTATTTTTTTATCAACTTTTAAAGATATAGTTAAATATCTTTTCTTAAGATAAATCTGAAATATACTTTCTATCAATCATATTTTACTAATCTTATTAGTTAGAATAAGCTAATCAGATTTCTAATTTTTTATACTATTGTTTTAATTCAAGGCTAAGACTTCTTCCTTTAAGAGAGGATTCTATTGGTTAGATTAAGAATTAAATATAAAAAAACCCAAAAAACCTATAAACTAAATTTTTACTTATTGGAACATTTGGTAGAACCTTCTCAATAGATAATTAAATAGTTCATGAAAGATTAGATTAACATAAACTCTAATGTTTATATAGGTGCTAAATATTGGTTATTAACCCAAGTGAAATAACTTTGGAAATTGTAGAAAATATGATAGCCTGGCGCGAAGAACTCAATTTAGATTTTTACGAAGTAAATGGAGTAAAAGTCATAGATTGTTCATCTGGAGGCTATGAAGCAGGATTACTAGTTTCTGAAATATGTCAGGGAGGTTTATCTCTTATTGAATTTGGAAGATATGAGTTTGGAAATACAACGATACCTTCAGTTCAAGCTTACACAGACTTCCCATATACTTCTTGTATGTGCATTCAAAAAGCTGATTTTAGAGTGAAAGATGCTCTTATATCTGGGCCTGGCAAAATACTTACAAAATCTGGAAGAAATATTGAAAAAGCTATAAAAAGTTCAGATATTGGTATTTTTGTAGTTGAAACTTCCAAGGATATATCAAATGAAACAATCGATAAAATTTTATTAAATTGTAAAAAAGAACCTGAAGATTTATTTATTGTCTTGGCTCCTTCAAATAGCCTTGTTGGTAGTATACAAATCTCATCTAGGGTTATTGAAACTGCACTCAATAAAATGGAATCCATAGGATATGACCTCCAAAATGTTGAACATGCTGTTGGTTCCGCACCCATCGCACCTATTTCTAGTAATCCCAAAGATACTATGGCTAAGGCAAATGATGCAATAATTTATGGAGGAGAGGTAAATCTCACTGTTAGTGAATATCTCAGTGAATTCGAAAGAATACCATCCCATTCATCAAGTGAGTATGGTAAAACTACCATGGAAGTATTATCCGAAGTTAATTATGATATTTATAAAGTAGATGAAGACTTTTTTGCACCGGCTGTAGTAACAATAAATGACAGTAGTAATGGAGCACTTTATACGCATGGGTTGAAGGATGATAAAATGCTTATGGAGTCCTTTAAGGGAGAAGTATAAAGATGAATTTAAACTATAAGGATGCGGGAGTGGACACTAATAAAGAAGAAGAATCGATTGCAAAGCTAACAGAGAAAATAGTGAATTATGGTGAATATAAAAATATTAGTCCTAAAGGGCATTATGCTGGGTTATTGGATTTAGATGGTATACTTTTAGCAATGACCACTGATGGTGTCGGTACAAAGCTTTTGGTTGCATCCAAAATGGATGATTACATAGGTCTTGGCATAGATTGTATAGCTATGAATGTAAATGATGTCGTTTGTGTTGGAGCTAAACCTATTGCGTTTGTAGACTACCTTTCTTTTGAAAAACCAAGTATGAAAATTGCTAGTGAAATTGGAAAAGGCCTCAACATGGGTGCTAAGAAATCAAACCTAACTGTGTTGGGTGGAGAAACAGCAACTATGCCGGAAGTAATAAATAATTTCGATATAGCTGGAACTTGTGTCGGAATAGTTGAGAAAGGAAAGCCTATTATCTCCGAAGATGTATCTCCTGGAGAATATATAGTTGGAATGCGTAGCTCAGGAATACACAGTAATGGGGTGACCTTAGCTAGAAAATCAATTGAATCAAGTAAATATACATTTTACGATAATTTAAGAAATGGAATGGCTATAGGAGATGAGCTCTTAAAACCAACCCGGATATATTCTGATGTAGTGTTAGACATGATTGAAAAACATGAAGTTACAGGACTTGCCCACATAACTGGAGGAGGCCTTAAAAACCTAAAAAGGCTTGGTAATCATAAATATGATATAAAGAATCCGATGGACCCACAAGAGATATTTAAATTTATAAAAGATTGTGGAAATATTTCAGAGAAAGAAATGTATAGAGTTTTTAATATGGGTACAGGGTTTTGTATAATAACACCAGATCCTATAAATGTTATCAATACTTCTGACAAACATGGAATCGATGCAAAGGTAATAGGAAGGGTTAAAGAAGGAGATGGAGTTTACATTAACGGAGTCGGAAAGATATAAGAAGAATACAATTATGATGTTTTCTTAGACTTGAATGAAAAGATACTGGAAATGAGTTAAGTTGGAAATAGTAGTTAAATTGTAATTCACCATCGCTCTGAAAATTCAAGCATTCACACTTTCTAGTGGGTATATCTATAAACTCGTAATTAATATTTCACAGAAGGTTTATTTTCGGTAGGTCATCGTTTAGTTCGTCGGTATACGAGTGACTGCTTGTGAACTCCTCTATCAATGTAGAGGTCTTGGCAATCTAAAAAATAAAAAATGATTAAAAAGTATATCAAGAGAGTATCTTATTAAGCTCCTCTTTATGGGCAGCTTCTAGTACCTCGGCAGATATTCTCCTTCCCATATACATGTTTTCGCCATATTTTATGTATGGATATGGAGATGTTCCAATACCTGGGTTTGTTCCTGCAACTATTCTAGCCGAAATTTCGAAGACATATAATTCCAAGTCATCCGTAATCACAATTTCTAAACAAAATGGTCCGAAAATCCCTGGTGAGCTTATTTCTCTTGATGTCTCGACTACCCTCTCACCCATATCTAAAACTTTAGATAGTAGGGATTCTCTTAGAGTTAATGGAAAATTGCCAACTACAGTATACGTAGGATTTATATCCATACCCAATTGTTCGTCAGAAGGTATTCTTCCTATACCATCAACGCTTGATTCATATCTTCGATCGACCCCAAGTATTTCTAATTCTCTGTTCCCAGATATGGATACAAAATATTGAGGATAAGCATTTACGCCAACGATATATTCTTGAATATGTATATCTTCAAGATCTTTTTCTGTAATATGCCCCTTTTCAACCATATTTTCTGATTTTTTATAAAATGATTCTGTGGAATTTGTTATGAAGTATCCTTGCCCTCCTTTTGCTCCTGGAAATTTTGCAATCACTGGCCCATCTATTTCGTCCGGACTCTCATACACTTTAGGGATCTTAACTCCAGATCTTTTAAGCCATTCTCTCTGTTTATTTCTATTAGTCTCCCAATTCAAGAGATCCCGGTTTCCGAATATAGGTAAAGGAATTTCGTTTACCTTATCACCTATATAGGCGTTAAATGATCCATGAGGTATTAGAATGGTATTTAAATCTCTTAGTTTATCTTGTGTTTTGTCATGAATCAGGTCTGTGTACTCGTCTACTATTATAAATTCATCAACAACTCCAAAATTTTGATATACCTTCTTCGATTCTTCTTTACATATGCAAACTGTATCTAATCCTTCATCTTTTGCGCCACGAAATATATTCAATGCTGAGTGTGAACCTATTGTACCAATGGTAAGTTCTTTTGTGTCATAATCCTCTACTATTTCTGATATATCCTTTAGGCTCATTTTAGGTCACTATATCTTGTAATGAATTTTTCGCTTTTGCTTTTTTGATTTCCATTGCAACTCTACGCCCTGGCCCAACTTCTTTAAAGTACTTGTATTTCATATATGGCGAGGTAGGTTCTACACAAGGACACCCAGGTATTCTGGGGCTTACATCGAAAACATAAAAATTCAAGTTTTTAGTTACAGCTCCCTGTAATGCAAACAACCCAATGATACCTGGCGGATATTCTCTTTTGGAAGCTTTTACAAACTTTTCTCCGGCATCGAAAATCATTTCGATCTGTGATTCTCTCATAGTAACTCCAGCATGGCCTATTTCAACATTTTGAGGTCTGGTGTCAATCTCGAGTTGCTCATCTGCGGGCAAGTCAAGGACTCCATCAAGATCGGTCTGAATTCTTCTGTCGAAACCAAGTAAATCTAGTTCTTTACTAATTGGTGACCAAAAGTAATTTGCATTGAATTTTGCACCAATAACGTACTCTTCTATAGTTGCCTTCTCAAGATCTTTTTCATCAATTATTCCTTTTTCTATTCTCTCGTTTGCCCTTTTTCTATATTCTTCGTATGAAGAAGCATAGAAAAAAGCCCGTTCTATACTTCTTTCCTTTTCTGGGACTTTAATAATGACTGGTCTATCTATTTCCTCCGGTGAATCAAATATTTTAGGTTTTTCTATGCTGGCTTTATCGAGTAAATCGTATTGGTTTTTCTCAAGATCTCTTTCCTCAGTTTTAAGCATGGATCTACTTCCTAACATAGGTATCTCCAATTTATTTTCAATGTTATCGTATCCAACATAAACAGAAAAAGACCGGTTAGGTATAAATATTGTATTTAAGTCTCTAAGCCTTTTCTGGTTTTCTTCATTAACTATATCTGAGAAATCATCCAAAACAAGTTTTTCATCAAATAGATTGCTGTAGTGACGTGTGTAGGTACTTTCTCTACCTTTTTCACATATCACAACTGTTTCGAAACTTTCTTGTTTAGCTCCGTGACCTATTTCAAGAGCTGAGTGAGATCCTAGAACACCTATAGTTATATCTTTTTTGTTATATTCTGATAAAATATTATATATTTCATTTAAGTCCATTAAGATCACTTCAAATATTCCTTATAACTATCAATAACATCATCTATATCAGGACTTTCAAACAAATCTAAGCCCGTAAATTTGTTAGCTGCTGACATATATATCATTGATGTTAACTCTTTAAATTCTATATCAAGTTGTCTTGGCAGAGTTTTACAAAATTTCTTCCAATTCTTTTTCCCACTCTTATTTGCTTCCATTTTAGCCTTTTTGACTTCATTATGCCAGTCGGTGTTTCTATAATATTTTCTTATAATCTCTTTGCTTACTTGTATCCCATCATACGTAAACCTACACTCATCCAATGTACCAACTACATCAACTAATATTGGTTCTCTTTCTATATCGAATCCGAGTTCAATTTTACCATCCACGTTTTTAAATCCTGAATTACTAGCTAAATCTGTTACTGTATTATTGACAATATTTAATATCTCTTTTATTTTTCTTACATCTTCCTGAGAGATTGCAGCAATATCTTTTGCTTTTTGCCAATTTATGTACCTATCAAATTCTTCAAGTTTAGTTGATACTTCAAATATAGGTTTATCTAAATCTTCTCCAGGTTTGGGTTCTTCCTCAAGTCCAAAATCTTCGGGTTTTATTTTACCTTTATTGAAACGCCTAAAAATGCTAGATCCTTCAGGAACCCCATTCCTATATATAATTTCAAGAGGAATTAAAAAATTTCCTATCCCCCTCTTTTCTAAATCCTTGTAAATTGAGTAATCATATTCCTTATTCACATGTTCTGGTTTTATAATCCTAAGTAGATTGATATCCATTATCTCAGTCGGTTCATCAAGGTTATCGACACTCTTTAAATTGCCATCTTTATCGACTACCCCATTATAATGAGTAGGCACTCCTTCATCTTCTAATTCCTCAAAACAGTAAGCTCCCATCAAACAAAGTGCCTTACCTTTATTAGGGATCTCATCAGGCATCTCACCCCAATCAAAAACTGAATATCTATCCGAAAAATAAAATCTTCCTCTCCCCATCTCGGTTTCACTCGGTTTTTCAATAACTTTAAGATCTTTTACACTGCCCATACAGACCCTCCTTATAAATTATTTCTGTACAACATAAAGCTTATAATACTAATTTTAATGAATACATGTATTTAATATATTTGAATCTATTATTGTAATTTGAATTCTTTAGATATATATAAAGAGAAAACAAACTTTAAAATGTACTTTAATGGGAGGTATATTAATTGAGTCAAAGCTTTTTTAAAAGACTTTTTGGGAATAAAGAGGGAGGAAAAAACTTGGAAGAGTATGTTGATCTAGAAGAACTAGAACTAGGAAGGGAAACAAGGGAAGCAGAAATTTATGTCAGAATTGCTGAAATCCGAGATATAGAAGATGCTTCAACAGTCAAAGAACAAATTTACAGTGGAAACATAATAATGATGGATATCTCTCCAATTTTAGATAATAAAACACTGAAAGATAGAGTTGTAAGGGATGTAAGAAAGGCTGTTGAGGATGTCGGAGGCGACATAGCAGGTATTGGTAAAGGAGAAGTTATTGTAACTCCAGGAAGGATAAAAATAGATAGGAGAATTATTGGTGGCGGAGACTTCAGGTAAATCAGAATAAAAGCTGAAATAGATAAAAAGTAATTAGATACAGGAATTTTTTAGGTATAGCAGAGCGGTTATAGAGATACCAGAATTAGGGGTTAAAATAAGACATTAAATAAGAACCCATTCTTTTATTATCGTTATACAAGTTATCTTGGATGAAACCGAAATGGTATAGAAAATTTAGGACTCCAGTTATTAGGAAGAGAAGGTATATTATTTTCTTTAAATAACGTTATAAAAGAATAAGAGTAATTAAAGTTCATCTGAATGACTGAGAAGACACATTCCTAACGAGCATAGCTAGTTAGCTGGAAGAGGATGTCACAGAAGACTCAAAAGATTAAAACTACATAAAAAATATGAAAAAAAATGATAAAAAAATAGAACTCAAAAGGATTCTAGCAAATCCATTTAAAACGAAAGGAAAGAAGAAACTTAGTAAAGAATCTTTTGTATTTTCCTTGGCCTTAGACATGAACTGGTTTTCAACAGAGGATGCGAGGAAGATATTAAGTATCGGTATCGAAAGAGGATACTTAAAAGAGGATGATGGAAACATCTTTCCAGATTTTTCTTTAAATGAGGTGGAAATTTCACTTTCCTATAGTCCAAATAAAGAGATATTGGAGGAAATTAGAAAAGAAGTTGGATCGATTTTTGATAAGGTGATTAAAAAAATACAAAATAGAAAAGAAATGAGCAAGCAAGACATCATTGCAGAAGCAAATAAGATCCAATCTAATATGGCTAAATTAGTAGATATAGAAACAGCTCTTATACTAACTGCTACTAAGTATGGAATTGAAGTTGGAGACCTTGCAACAAAAAAACTCGAAAAAGAGTTTGATGGTTTTTAAATCAAAATTTAAGTTTTAAAGACTTAAAATAGCAATCATTACAGTATTTATTTATTGTAAAAATCTGGATTAGAATATACTTCTATTCCATTATCTGATATTTCAAAAGGGTACCTTTTTTTACTGTGATTGCACCCCCTTAATTTTTTTATTAGTATTTTTCTGCGGAGTTCATTTCCAACTATATCCATTTCCAATAAAATCACACCCGTAGAAGCATACTGTTCTACCCCAAATCTACTAATCTTTTCTGATCCTCCCTCCCGTTCAGTTATAACTAAAGAGGTACAATTTAAGCTGCCTAGCATGGACATTAATCTGTATATAGAAGTCCTAATCTCATCTGCTTCACTCCTAAAAGCAATCATAGGAAGTGAATCTATAAGCATTCTGTCGACATTTTTTTCCTCAACTATTTTTGATATATCACTATACAGTGAATCGACATCCAGTCCAAATCTGACAACATAATCTTCCTTACTTGTCATCCCAATTTTTGGGCTTGCTGCATCAAGCATTACAAACTTATCTTCTTTTTCTAGTTTCGAGAGATTCCAACCCATATTAGAGAAATTTTTTCTTATTTTGTTTGGTTTTTGATCTAAAGTTACGAGCAAACCTGTTTCATTATACTTCATACTTCCTTCAATTAAGAATTGAGTTCCAAAAATAGTTTTACCAGTTCCAGAACTCCCACTGATAAGAATTACGCTATCTTTAGGCAATCCTCCATGTAATATCTCATCGAATCCTTTTATTCCTGTAGGAACTCTCTTATACATTATATTTGGATTATATTCTTAGAACTAATTAAATGATAAGTGTTGAACCCCTTTTTGGCTTCTTTTATTTTAAATAACCAAATTTTTTTGAATTTGTTTCTATGTTTAAGTGTGACCTCCTCACCTACCTATCCGTTAGTTAGGAAGGTGCTTCCATCCCTTCGCTCGTACCATCTGGTTTTCGGACTCCCGATGGAAACACACAGGAACGTCCTGCAGGGAGAACGTCTCCTTTTTAGGTTGCCACCTACCTCACCGACTTG
>SL_8KL_010_SEDDRAFT_10001780_pt1 | contig 18555 bp, 18 predicted proteins | sample SodLakKL_010_SED_4_FD_11160 | JGI IMG/M metagenome (IMG submission 11160)
CAGATTTAGGAGTTGAAGATAGAAGAAAGGGTCAATCTTCACCAAGTTCTGAAATAAATCTTAAGCCTCTCATAGAAGAAATAAAGGAAATGAAGGGGTTATTAAGAGAAGTAATGGAAAGAGAAAGTGATATATTAATGGATGGTAATAAAGTAGGTATAGCATTAACATCTGGAACTGCTAATTATTCAATACAGTAAAAATAAATTATGGGAAATCTTATAAATTTAAATACAAATTTGAAATCTTTACCTTATGGAAAAAACACATTAGGAGAAGATACTTCACCTTTTATAACTAAAAATATAAATGAAAAAAAGTTAGGAGCCGAAAATTTAATTGAATTAAATGTAAGAAGAAGAAAAGAAGATGTTGAAAGGATAGGTAAATGGTTTTCAACTACACAAGGAACACTTTTTATAGCTAAACAACAAGTATTAGCAGCAACAGGTCCTAAAACAGAAGCTTCTCAATATGCTGGAGGTTTTGGTGGAGCTACAAATTTTATAGGAACATATGGAGTTGGTATGATCCCTTCAGGATTATATTATCCAACCCAAACTATAGATCAAGTTGCTGTTAGTGGAACAGGTTTAAGGTTTCAACAAAAAGGTCAATATCCTTTATTTAATATTACTAAATATTATGATATTAAAGATGACATCTTAAGAGATGAAAAAGAAAATAGACTAATAAAAAAACATAAAGAATTATATAGAAAACCTCTTACTGAAGATAGTGGAGAAGGCCCTAGAAATTTTATAAATAGAGCTGCTGACTTTTTACGAGATATAGGAATTTTATCTAATAATAATATATTTGATGAAAGGACTACTGTTTACTGGACTCAACATAAAAATTGGTTATATAGAAAAAATAAATATAAAATATTACCTTTAAAGAATGATGAAGAATCAAAAAAACAAGCTAAATTACTTAATGAAAACCCTAAGGAAAAAATTGATTTAAAACAAAAAGAAAGAATAGATATAATTAAGAAAAATGAGGGGATATTTTGGGGGGGTAGATTTTTATTTAATTTAATAAAAGGTAATTGGATTATAATTCCAAATAAAAGAAAAGATATAAATATAGAAGATTCTAATCTCATATATCATTCTCTTAAAATAACAAAAGAAGAAGATACTATAGAAAGGTCTTCTAAATTTAACGAAGAAGGTGAAGGTAAATATAATAAAAAATTAAGATATTTAAAAAGAAAAAGATATGAAATTATAGATAAATTAACTCAAGAAAATAAATATTTAAATCTTAGAGCAGATGAAGGTTTAACTGATTGGCATTTATATAATAATGAAGAAGTTACTGAAGACTTAATTAAATCTTTTTTAGACCAAATCCACCTTAAAGATGTTAAAGATGATGTAGAATGGAATGAAGATTCTTTAATAAAATTTGGAATAGAAGTTATATCACCAGAACCAGAATTCCATAAATTCTTAGAATTTAGAGCTTATTTAGACCCAATTAAAGATTCATATAATGCTTCTTGGCAAACAGAAACAATTGCAGGAAGAGCAGAAGAATTCTTTAGATATAATGGGTTCTCAAGATCTATATCTTTTGGGTTTCAGGTTCCAGTTAATTCCCAATATGAATTAAAACCCCAATATGAAAAATTAAAATATTTAGCTTCATTGACTGCCCCAACTTATGGTGGAAAAGGTTTTATGAGGGGAAATATAGTTAAATTAACTATAGGTAATTATGTAAGAGATCTTCCTGGAATTATAAGGGGAGTTAGTTTAGATATACAAGATAATACATCATGGGATGTTGATAATGAATTGCCTATGTTAATAAAGGTAAATAACTTTAGCTTTTCACCAATCCACCCATTTTTACCAGAAACAGGTGGGAAATTTATTGGAGGTGATTTACCTTATAAAGATGAGGATGAAGATGATGATTGGGTTAAAAATTTAGTACCAAATCTTGAAAATGGATAAAAAATTATGGATAGATATTCAAACATACCAATTTTAAAAACTTCTGAAGGAGTTAGATATTACCAAAATATAGTATACCCTGAAATTCCTTTTCATGAAGACGATACATATATTATAACAGATGTTACTGAAAGAGCTGATTCATTAGCTTTAGATTTTTATGGAGATGAAAGTTATTATTGGATAATTATATGTGCTAATCCTAATAAACTGGATTTTGGGAGTATATATATAGGTTCTGATGAACAAATAAGAATTCCTTATGATTTAAATGAAATATTGGAAAAATTTACAGAATTAAATGATTAAATATGGGAAATTTCTCTAAAGATATAGGTAATATATTAGGTTGTACTTTTGATAAAGAAATAGGTACCCAAATAAATAAAAGGCAAGAGTTATTACTAAAAAAGCAAAAAAGTGATGATGATATAAGATTCCTTAATTCAAAAACTCCTTGGATTAGAATGTCTTCTTCAGTTAATATACATAGAAGTGATAAATTAGCAAAAGATAATGTTTTATTTGGGGGTACCTCTGTTTGGGATAAAGGAATAAAAAAGGGTTTTGAACAAACTTACCATCATGATGATGACTTAGGATACAGACCTATGTCAGGTATAGAAAGAGTTAGTATAAAAACTTTAACTGGGGGATCTATTAAAAAAGCTGAAGTAACTATAAAAGCTTACAGTATAGAACAATTTCATATTATAGAAAAATTATATATGAGACCTGGTTATTCAGTTCTTATAGAATGGGGTCATTCAATATATTTACATAATGAGGAGGGGGTTAAAAATTGGGATACTTGGCTTACTGCTCCTTATAAACAGATGTTTAGTGCAGAATCTGTAAATATAGGTCCTAGTTATGAAGAAGATTTTATAGGACCTAAAGAAGAAGAAAAAATGTTATCCCCACAAGAAAAAATGTTTGAAGATATAAAAAAGGAAAAGAAAAAACACTATGGTAATTATGGTGCCTTTTATGGAAGAATAGTTAATTTTAATTGGAGTTTTTCTGAAAATATTTATACTATAAAAATAGAAGTTATTTCACATGGTGATGTTATAGAGTCTTTGAAAATGGGTACTGCTACTGTTACTAAACAAGAAATTGGGGAAGATGATGAAGATAAACCCTTAATAGAGAAATATAAAGATGAAGATGAATTTATTGAATTATTATATTATATAAATACTCTATCAAAAGTTACTCCATATGTGTGGAAACATAAGGAGGAGGGGAAACGGTTCCGAAAATATAATAATATAGTAGAAAATAAAATTAAAGGGTTTAAAAGGACTGAAGATATTTTATATTATAAACTTTATTATTTTAAAGGAGCTCGTGGTGATACACAAAGTGAAGCTTACATAAGATTAGGAAGTTTATTAAAATATTTTGAATCAGGTGGGAATATAAAACTGGATAATGATGTACCTTATCTTAAGTTTGATAATAACCAAGAATATAATCTTTTTAAATCTAATATAAAACTTCATAGAAATGATTTATCTAATTTACCATCAGATTTGGGTATCCAAATTAAAAAACAAAAAATTTTCGAAGGACTTCCTTTATTTAAAAAGCAAAAAGTAACATTGGGTAATATATCTTTGGACCCCAGTATATGTTTAGTAAAAAGTCCTATTATTAAAAGCTTATTTGTTGGGGGTGTGTATGATACTATGGGGGAGTTTATATGTAATAAAACTAATTTAGGTAAACTTATGAATATTTATTTTAATATTAACCATTTAGCTGACAAATATTGGTCTTTAAAATCTTCACACGATGGAAAAATCTCCTTATATGAATTTTTAGATTCAATTTGTGATGATATAAATAGATGTTTTGGAAATTTATGTAATGTTGAACCTAAAATAGACCCAGATACTAATAGATTATTTTTTAGAGATAATACTAATACTGATTATGAGGGTTCAATTGATGGAGCCCCTACAAAAGATACACCTACTAAATTTAACATATATGGATTAGGAAGTTTTGTTAAAGAACCTAAATTTTCAGTTACTATAAATAAGGAATTTGCTTCAATGATTACTATAGGTGCCCAAGCAGGAGAAGCTCCATTAGATAGAGATTCTACCAGTGTTTTTATGCAAAATAAAAAATTGGGATTAACTGATAGAATTTCCCCTAATAAATTATTAAATGGTGATAGTTTTAGAGATAATATAAATAAATTACTAGATTTATGTATAAAATATAATGATTATATAAATAATTTTATTAACCCTTTTGTAAAAATTACCCAAACATATATGGAAGGAGGACACGAGGGAAAATATATAGAAACTAATGTTGCTTCTACTTTTGATGAAAATACTGCAAGAGCTTTCCAAAATACAGGTAGAGATTTATACAATTTAGTAATAGGGTTAAATATAATGTATGGAAATGAACCTGCCCCATTTTTTCTCCCATTTGAATTAGAATTAACAATGGATGGTCTTTCAGGAATGAGAATTTATGAAAGATTTGGAATTACAAATAAATCTTCTCATATTTTACCTGAAATGTATAGAAATGGAGATAAATCTGCTTTAGAATTTTTGATAAAAGAAGTTAATGAAGAAATTAATTTAAATAGCTGGGATACTACAATTAAAGGAATGTCTATTCCTATTAGAGATTAAATTATAAAAATGAGATACTACCCAAAAAATAAAATAAAAACTAACCTATTTACAAATGGGGGTGAATATTTAAATACTCAAACAGGTAAACCATACACAGGTTATTACCATAAATTTTCAGATGGAAGTGTTTATATTGGGAAAGATTATTCATACAAACCTAGAACTTTATTAATTCCAATTTCTAAAGAACCAGAACACAAAGAATATACAATAAGATATAATCAAGATATAAAAGATTATTTGAAGTTAAGAGGAATCCCCAAAGATAAAATTAAAAATCTTCCTAAACCTTATTATCCTACTCCTTCTTATGAAAAGGAATATTTTATGAGATATTTTGTTAAGAGAATTGGGATTGAAAGATATATCGAAGTAGAGGAAGAAATATATCAGAGATTTATAGATGAAGATGAAGATTGGGCTTGGGAATTATATATCCCCTTCCAAGTAAAATGGGTTATAAAAGGTAATAAAGATGTGGTTTATAAGAAAAATTTAAATTCTGTAAGTGAAGTTTCTAGAAATTTAAAATTAAGAAATTTTAGAAAGTTTTTAGGGGAAGATTTTCTTAAATTCTATAATTTTTAATATATTTTAAATTTTAAAACCTAAAAGTCTTTAGTCTTTAGGTACTTCACGAAAAAAATTTGGTGATTTAAATTTTCCTTCGTATATTATCGTGAAATAAAGTTATGTTAAAATATGTTTTGGATAATAGAAACAAAATTTCAATTAGAAAAATTATATACCAAAAATCATCAAGAATTATATATTGATGTTATTCCTGTATATAAAAATTTACATCCTGTAGAAAATAAAATATCTACAATATATTTGAAGCCCCCTGACTGGGATAGAGGGTATATGTTATGTTTAGAACATAGTGAATCTTTATTGTTAAATTATGAAGATATATTTAAATACTTAAAAAATATACCTAAATTATATGTTTTAAATAAAAAAGAAATACTACATTACTTACCTTTACCAAATTTATTTGATATAACATTTAAATCTAAAGATCATCACAAACATTTGACTCAAATTCAAGATTTATTTGAAAAAATATATAGAAAAAAAATACTACATTTAAATAAATTAATACCATTACCTAAACTTTATGAAAGTTGTGATAAAGATTTTCAAAAATATAAAGATAATTTGAAGAATTTTGAACACAACCAGTTTATAAATAATAAGATTCCCTTAATATTTTCTTTTATTGAGAAAAGTGGAATATATATAAACAAGGAAAAATTTTCAAAACATTTTTATAAAACCAATAGGGATTGGGTATATACTAATTTCAACTTAAAAACAGACACCTTAAGACCTTCAAATACATTTGATGGAATAAATTATATGGCTTTATCTAATGAGAGTGGGTGTAAAGAATCTTTTATACCCAGAAATGATTATTTTATTGAATTTGATATTCAAGCATCTCACCCTTCACTTATAGCTAAATTAATAGATTATGACTTTAAAGGAAAAAACCCACATGAATATTTAGCTGAATTATATAATGTAGATTATAAAGAATCCAAATTTATTACATTTAGGCAAATATATGGGGGAATATATGATAAATATAAAGATTTAGAATTTTTTAATAAAACCCAAAAATTTATTGATGAATTATGGGATAAATTTAATAGTGATGGTTATATTAAGGTGCCTATATCTAACCATAAATATTATAAAAAAGATTATAAAGATTTAAAGCCACAAAAGTTATTTAATTTATATTTACAAAGTTATGAAATTTCATTAAATGTATTAATATTGTGGGATATTATAAAAATATTAAAAAATAAAAGAACTAAAATAGTTCACTTTGTTTATGATTCTTTTTTATTTGATGTAAGTAAAGATGAGGAAAACTTAATAAAAGATATTAAAATTATATTTAAAAATTATGATTTAAAACTTAAGAAAAAGGTTGGTTTTAACTATAATTTTTCATAAATTTTAAATACGTATAATAAAAATATAAAACATTAAAATATATTTTTTAACCGAAAACTTAAAAAGTGAAATATAAAACATTTAAATTTTTAATAAAGGAGGAAATATTAAGATATTTAATAAGGGATGAAATTAAACTTTTGTCTGAGGCTCTTCCTCTCAAAACGGCTAAAAAGTTAAATAAAATTCAAAGGTCTTCCTTAGTCCAAACCCAAATAGACAAAATCTTTTCCTACCTCAAAAAACACCCAAATTATATAGATGAAAGTAAAAGGGGGGAACGCTTATATTTTAAATTTGAAAAAGGTGAAGGATCTAAAGAGATATCTTCTACTCAAAAAGAAATTGAACAAGTTATTAAATCTAAGGGCTATGAAATAAAGGACTATAAACAAGGTATAGCAATTGACCCTCATAAAAGGGAAATGAAGTTAGGTAAGGTCTTAAATAAGGAAAAGCCTGAACTTCTTCAAAAGTTTAATACTGACAAGACTAGAGAAGCTGTTAAAGATACTGATCTTATGATAGTCATATCAAGAGCCCCTTATGACTTAGGTGGAATGTCTACTGATAGAGGTTGGACTTCTTGTATGAATTTAGAGGGTGGGGAATATAAAAAATATTTAAATCAAGACATAAAACAAGGAACTCTAATAGCCTATTTAACTTCTTCTGATGATAAAAATCTAAATAGGCCTAAAGGTAGAATATTAATCAAACCTTTCATAAATGCTAAAGACCCCAAAGACATAGTTTATATTCCTGAGAAGAGGGTTTATGGAACTATACCTAAATCTTTTAAGGATTTTATTGAAAATCTCTTTGAAGGTCTATATCCTGAAACAGGTCATTTTACAATAGCCAAAAATTTATATGTTGATGGTAATATAGATATGGACTTTGAGGAAAGGACAATTACTAATAAGCTTATCAAGGGTTTTCCTTTATCAAAGGAAGAATTATATATTGAAGGGGATTTAGATTTAAGAGGTACTAAAATTACTTCACTTCCTGAAGGTTTAAAAGTTGGAGGTAATTTAGATTTAATAGGTACTAAAATTACTTCACTTCCTAAGGGTTTAGAAGTTGGAGGTTGGTTAGATTTAGTAGGTACCCCAATTACTTCACTTCCTGAAGGTTTAAAAGTTGGAGGTAATATATTTTTAGATAATACTCCAATTACTTCACTTCCTGAAGATTTAAAATTTAGAGGTCATTTATTTTTAAGAGATACTAAAATTACTTCACTTCCTGAAGGTTTAAAATTTAGAGGTCATTTATTTTTAAGAAATACTCCAATTACTTCACTTCCTGAAGGTTTAAAAGTTGGAGGTTGGTTAGATTTAAGAGATACTCCAATTACTTCACTTCCTAAGGGTTTAGAAGTTGGAGGTAATTTAGATTTAAGAGATACTAAAATTACTTCACTTCCTGAAGGTTTAAAAGTTGGTGGAGATATACATAAAGATTTTTAAATATTTATAATAGAATTAAAAATAATAAAAACATGAAAAAATCTGAATTAAAACAAATTATTAGAGAAGAACTTATGTAACTAAATTAAAATACTTATGAAACTAACAGATTTACTTAAAGAATCTACAAATAACATTGTAAAAGATATAAAGCAGTATCTTAGAAAAACAGGTCTCAGGCTTCATTCTCAAGGGAGGAAAAATGGAAAAATAAACCTTTGTTTTATAACCGATCAGAATCATGATGGGGAAAATGCTGGGGTAGAAGATGTTTTAAAAGTTAATGAATTAAAAAATGAATTAAAAAATAAATTTAGAGAAATTAAAGACATAAACATCTCAATAGATAGACGTTGGGTGAAATTAAATATAATTTTATGAAAAATAAATTGTTTTGTTCTTTTGTTAAAAAAGACAACCTTCAAACATTAATAGAATATTTAATAAACAACTTCCCTATAAGAAATTATAAAATTTTTGTTTTAACTCTTACCCAAAACCCTCTAGAATATGCTTGTACCTATGGTATTGAAGGAGGAAATATACTTAATAATGTAGATAATACTATCCTTGTACATAAGAAAAAAGAAACTAATACTATATATACTATAAATGCCCTAAATAAGGCAGTAAAGATACATAATAATGGAAGTTTAGATTTTAATTTTAAATTAAATTGGGATTTTTATAAAAATAGTATATTACTAACAGATAGTAACCAATTGAAAGTACTTAAAACTAAAATATATAAAGTTGTAGAATCTTCTGATTAAACTTGGTTTCATTAAAAAGTCTTATTATATTTAATCATAAATAAACATTTAAAATAAAAATTATGGATATAACTGAAATTAAAAAAGAGTTACAAAAAATTAACCAACAAAAAGAAAGAAAGTCTGCTAAGAAAGTAGATTTTGATAAAATTTTCTGGAAGCCTCCTGTAGGAAAGAAGGTAATTAGGGTGGTACCTTATAAAGATAACCCTAACAACCCTTTTGTAAAGGCCTACTTCTATTATGGAATTGGAAATAAAGTTATGATTTCTCCAATAACATTTGATGAAAAAGACCCAATTCAAAATTTTACTAAAAAATTAAGAGAAACTAACGAAAAAGAAAATTGGTCTTTAGCTAATAAATTATCTCCTAAATTAAGAATATTTGCTCCTGTAATAGTAAGAGGAGAAGAAGATAAAGGAGTTAGATGGTGGCAATTTGGAAAGACAGTATATACTGATTTTTTGTCTATGGCAGATGATGAAGATATAGGGGATTATACTGATATTCAAGAAGGGAGAGATTTTACTATTGATACAATAGGCCCTGAACTTACTGGGACACAGTACAATAAATCTTCAATTAGACCAAAGACAAAAACTACTCCTTTGTCAGATAATGAAGATCAAATAAATAAATGGTTGGATAATCAACCTGAACCATTAGAAGGGTATACAAGATTTACATTTGAAGAAATGAAGGAAAATTTACAGAAATGGTTAACTCCTGAAGAAGATGATGAAGAAGATGTAGAAGAATCGGTTAAAGAAAGTGAAGTAAAAACCCACAATCCTAACCCTTTGGAAAAAAAGAAAGATCCACAAAAAGAGTTTAATGACTTATTTGATTAAAAGGATAAAGAGTAAGGGTAACAATAATTGATTTTCTAGTTAATTTAATTTAAAATTTTTATATAAATATGAGTGATAATAAAGATAAAAAATCTTTAAAGGCTGCTGTTAGCCAAGAATTAAAATCCAAATTTAATTTAGAAAAATTTAAGAATGATAAAAAATTAAAAACATCAACTGCATTTAAAGAACAAAAATGGTTACCATTAAGTAAAGCATATCAAGAAACGACCTCTGTCCCAGGAATACCTTTGGGTCATATAAGTATAATTAGAGGTTATAGTGATACTGGTAAAACTTTGTTATTGTTAGAGGCTGCGACTTCAGCTCAAAAACATGGAATATTACCTGTATTGATAATTACAGAAATGAAATGGGATTGGGAGTTTGCTAAAAAGGTTGGTTTTAAATTTTCTGAAATTAAAGATAAAGAATCTGGTGAAGTAATTGGTTATGAAGGCTTTTTTATATATGTTGATAGGGAAAATATTGAGTCTATTGAAGGAGTAGCAGGATTTATATTAGATCTTATGGATGAACAAAAGAAAGGTAATCTACCTTATGATTTAATGTTTTTATGGGATTCTATAGGTTCAGTCCCTTGTGAAATGTCTTTAAAATCAAACAAGAATAATAATGAATGGAATGCAGGAGCTATATCTACCCAGTTTAGTAATAATGTAAATCAAAAAATAGTTTTATCCCGAAAAGAATCTTCACCTTATACTAATACACTTTTAGTATTAAATAAGGTTTGGACTGCCAAACCAGATTCCCCTATGGCCCAACCTAGATTAATGAATAAAGGAGGTTGGTCTATGTGGTTTGATTGTACATATATGGTTACATTTGGAAATGTTTCTAATCCTGGTACTAATAAAATAAAAGCTATTAAGGATGGGAAAACTGTAGAATTTGCAAAACGTACTAACATACAAATAGAAAAGAATCATGTTAATGGGATTACTACTAAAGGTAAATTGGTAATGACCCCACATGGTTTTATTCAAGATTCTTCTAATTCTATTCAAAAATACAAAGAAGAGCATTCCAAAAATTGGGCTTCAATATTGGGGGGAGAAGATTTTTCCATAGTAGAAGAAGATGAACAAGAGGATGTTTCTCAAATAATGTATGATAAAGAACCCGAATAATGGATAATGATGGTTTATTTAGAATATTGGATAATATAAAAGAATCAGATACTAAAAATTTTAAAGATTCTTCTAAACATGATAGAGTTTTAATAATTGATAGTTTAAACTTATTTTTACGAAACTTTTCAATGTTAAATTATGTGAACCCTGAAGGAGTACACGTTGGGGGTTTAGGAGGATTTTTAAAATCTTTGGGTTCTTTGGTAAATACTTTGACACCAACTTCTGTTTATATAGTATTTGATGGTGAGGGCTCTTCAACTAATAGAAAAAATTTATTACCCGAATATAAATCTAATAGAAATTTAAATAGAATTACTAATTGGAATACATTTGAATCTTTTGAAGAAGAACTAGACTCTAAAATAGGGCAAATTGGAAGATTGGTTCACTATTTAAGATTTTTACCTGTAAAAATTATATCCTTAAGTAAAACCGAAGCTGATGATGTTATAGCATATCTTAGCACTAAGATAACCAATTCACATACTGAGGGGAAAGTATATATAGTATCAAGGGATAGAGATTTTATCCAATTAGTAAATAAAAACATTATATTATATGATTCTATGTCTAAGGAGTTTTGGGATGAAGATCTTGTAAGAAAATTTTACAAAATTAATCCTAAAAATTTTATTATATATAAAACTTTATTAGGAGACCCTTCTGATAAAATATCAGGAGTTAAAGGTTTGGGAAAGAAAAAAATATTATCTAAATTTCCCGAAATTCAAGATGTAGAATTAACTATGGATTGTATATATGATATTAGCAGTAAAAAATATAAAGATCATGAAGTATATTCTAGAATTATATTAAATATTGAAAATTTAAAAAGAAATTATAATTTAATGGATTTAAAAAACCCAATGTTAAATGATCAACAAATTAAATATTTAAATGGGTATATTGAGGAAGATGTCCCTCCTTTAGATGTTAAAAATTTTATCGGATTATATAATATAGATCAATTAGGAGGAGTGTTAAGAAATTTAGATTATTGGTTAAGGGAGAATTTTAGTTATTTATATAATTTTAATAAGAATTAAATAAAATGGTAGTTTTAAAAAATCTTTCAGATTATGGAAAAAATTTTCAATCAAAAGTTATATATTCTTTATTAAAAAGCCCTAAATTTTTAAGAAATGTTTATGATTTGTTAGATTATGAAGATTTTGATAATCAATCTCATAAATGGGTGGTGCAAAATATATTAAAATATTATGAAAAATATTCAGCACCTCCAACATTAGAGGTTTTAAAAGTAGAATATCAAAAAGTAGAAAATGATGTATTAAAGGCCTCTATAAAAGAAAATTTAAGAGAAATATTTGCTTTTTCAGGTTCTGGGGATTTAGATTATATAGAAAATACTTTTTTTGAATTTTGTACAAATCAAAAATTAAAAAATGCTTTATTAGAATCTGTAGATTTATTGAAGACAGGAGAATATGAAGTTATAAGAAATAAAATAGATAATGCTCTTAAATCTGGACAAAAACAAGATATAGGACATAATTATAAAGAAGAAACAGAAAATCGATATAGGGATAATAGAGATATAATACCTACACCTTGGGGAGATATAAATGATTTGTTACAAGGAGGTTTAGGAAATGGTGATTTGGGAATAATTTTTGGAAATCCTGGTGGTGGTAAATCTTGGATGTTAGTAGAATTAGGAGCTTATGCTGTAAAAATGGGTTATAATGTATTACATTTTACTTTAGAATTAAGTGAAAAATATGTTGGAAGAAGATATGATGCCCATTTTCCAGAAATTCCAGTAACTCAGGTAAAAAACCATCAAGATAAAATAGAAGAGATTTTAAAGGGGTTAAAAGGAAATTTAATTATAAAAGAATTTCCCCCAAAAAGGGCTAATATAAATACTTTAGAAATTTACTACCAAAAATGTATTGATATAAATCTTAAACCTGATTTAATATTAGTTGATTATTTAGATTTATTATCTAATTTAGATAAAAGTATCAAAGATAAAAAAGAAAAAATTGATGATGTTTATATAGATGCTAAAGGGTTAGCAAAAGAATTAGACATACCCATGTGGAGCGTATCTCAGGTAAATAGAGCGGGAGCCCAAGATGATGTTATAGAAGGAGATAAAGCAGCAGGTTCATATGATAAACTTATGATAGCTGATTTTTTAGGGTCCTTATCAAGAAAACGAAAAGACAAAGTAGAAGGTACAGGTAGATTCCATATAATGAAAAATAGATATGGAATAGATGGAATTACTTTCGGGGTAAATACTGATTTATCTATAGGTAAATTTAAATTTTGTGAATTTAATGAAGAAGAATATTACAAACAACAACAACAACAACAACAGCAACAAAATAATAAAGTAACAAATAGAGAAAAACAAACTTTAAAAGAAAAATATTTTGATTTCATTAATGAAGATGAAAGTTAGAAATACGTATAAATAGATATTAAATATTAATAATTAAAATTTTAAATTATGAATACAGCAATAAAAAAAATGAAAAAGCCAGAATTGGTTGAATTTTGTGAAGATAAAAAATACCCCAAAGAAGAATGGGAAAATTTATTTATTGGTGAACTTAAACAATATGTTTTAGATAAACTTGATGAAGAATATAATGAAGAATTAATTGAAGAGAAAGAAATTGAAGAAGAACCCTTTATTAAAATTGGGCCTGAAAAGAAAGAAGAACCAAAAAAAGAAAAACCTTCTGAAGACCCAAAAAAGAAAATGAATCTTTTTAGAAGAGGATTAAAAAGATACAGATAAAATTGGTTTTTTAAAATCTTTTTACTATATTGACAATAAAAATATAAAGTTATGATAAAAGTTTCCCATGAAGTACCAATATCTATATTGAGTTATATAGGTAAATTAAATGATTATCAATATTGTTTACCCCATTTATTAGATGAAAGTTTGAGATATAGAGAATATTTCAAATTATCATCTGATTATATTATAATGGATAATTCAATGCATGAGTTAGGAGAGCCCTATTCAAAGGATAAATTACTTCGTTGGATAGATGAAATCAAACCTAATGAATTTATTATACCTGATAAATTAGAAGACTTTTTTTATACCGTTACTCAAGTTGAAGAATGGAGTAAGATTAATATAGATGAAGATATATTAAAAGTTCCTGTAATACAATCTAGTAATTTTGATTCAGATTTTATTAGTTTATATTTAACATATAAAAAAATGGGATTTAATAAGATTTGTATCCCATATGGAATATCTTTATATGATAAATACTTTCCACATCCAAATAAACATATCCGTAGGTCTATGGGGAGGGTTATTTTAATATTAAAAATGATTGAAGATAATATAATATCCCAAAATGATAAACTTCATTTATTAGGATGTAATTTACCTTGGGAATTTAAGTTTTATCAAGACATACCTCAAATAGAAACCATTGATACTAGTAACCCTGTGATGGCCGCTTTGGAAGGGATAGTTGGGGAAGATTATTATAATATTGATTATAAACCAAAATTAAACCTTAATAAATGTATTCATTGGGATAGTGATAAAATAAATTTGAAAGATGTAATTACAAACATAAATATATTTAAAAAATGGTTAGGAAAAAATGAGTACCAACCCTGTTTTCATAGAAGAAGTTAATAAAACTTTAGATAGTATTAGGGACAATGTTGATTGTTTAGAATATAAGGATTTAGAAATATTAAAAGAATTATCTAATAAAAACTTCTTAGAAAAAATTAAATATTATAAAAAAATTATTAAAGCATATAATTAATTATGAAACAAAAATATTCAGTACTAGCAGCTTCAGGAGGTATGGATTCGTCAACCTTATTACTCCATCTTCTGACTAAAGGTTATAAAGTTTTAGCTATAAATTTTGATTATGGACAAAAACATGATGTAGAAGGACATAGAGCAAAATCATTAGTTGATTTTTTAAATAAAAAAAAGTTAAATGTGTCTTTTAAACAAATTAAAATTGGGGGTTTTTCTGATTTAATAAATTCCCATCTTATAAAAGGAGGAGAAGACATACCTACAGGTTATCATTATAACGATGAGAATATTAGACAAACTGTAGTGGAAAATAGAAATAAAATATTTGGGAGTTTCATTCAATCAGCAGCATTAGCATTAAAAAATAGATCTAATGTTGGGGATGAAGTTGTAATATCTTTGGCTAATCAAGCTGGAGATGAAACTCATTATCCGGATTGTACCCAAGAATTTTTAAATGCTGATTTAAAAGCATTCCATATAGGAAATTGGAATGCAGAAAGTATTAAATATTATACTCCTTTTACCAAATTAAAAAAAGAAGATGTTTTAAAAGAAGGAATTAAATGTTGTGAAGAACTTGATTTGGATTATAAAGATGTATATTCAAGAACTTTTACATCATATGACCCTATTTATTTAAGGAATAAACAGAAAAAAGTTTATAGTAATTTTAAGGATTCAACCTCATTAGCTAGGATTGAAGCTTTTATTAATGTTGGTTTAAAAGATCCTATAAAATATTATGATAAAGAAAATAATAGAATAGTATCGTGGGAAGAAGTAAAAAGTTATGTTAATAATATTTTAAAAAAGTAAATTATGAATAAAGACAATCAAGTAAGCAGGAAATTTAAAGGTAAATTAAGTAATTTTAACAATAAAGAAGAGGCTCTTTTTGAGCAAAAAACATCTTAAGTCTTATTTACAAGGTAAAAAGTTTTTTACGTATGGTAAGAATAAAGACGGAACTTCCAGAGTATATAGAACTCAATTTGAAGAAACTCCTACTCAAAAGCAAATTTCATAAAGCTGTTTATGACCTTCTTTTTGGCTTCTTGAAAAATTGTTCGTACATTTATGGCATAATTTAAAAATAAAAGTTATGTTATGTACTAAAGTCCCAAAAAGGTATATTGAAATACTTTTTAACAAGGAAAGGATTAAACAAAAATTTCTTAATAAAATTTTAGAAGACATTAAAAAAAATAATATCCAATTTGAGGTATATGATTGTTGCGAAGAATTAAATAAAAATCGATCTAATCCTAAGGTAAATTATCAAAGCATAGATGATCTTGCTATTGGAGTGTTTGGATATAATCTATCAGAAGATGGGCAAGTAATTAACCCTAAAATTAAAATAGCTTTAGAGGGGAATAATTTGGAAGATAGAGTTTGGATAGTTGCACATGAATTAGGTCATTATTATAGAATAAAATATTTTAATGATATAAGTGAGTTGGGGGCTGATAATTATATATATAAATTGGCTTTAAGGTTTTTAAATGAAATTGAAATTAAAATAATAGAGATTTCTTTAAAAATTCATAGTGGGTTAGATTCAAAAATTGAGCATTACTTGTCCCTTAAACCTGAAACATATTCAAAAATTTTAAAAGTATATAATAAGAAAAAATGGAAAAAATTTTACTTTAAATTAAAAAACTATGGAAGAAGATTTAATATATAAAGAAGATAGTATTAAAACTTTGGATTCAGTAAACCATTTAAGGAAGCGGTTTGGTTTGTACATCGGTAAGGGGGGTGATGGTTCTTCATATGATGACGGAATTTATGTTTTAATAAAAGAAGTAATAGATAATTCCATTGACGAATATATTATGGGTTATGGAAACAATATTGAAATAACTATCCTAAACAACCAAGTTAAAGTTAGAGACTATGGTAGAGGTATTCCATTAGGTAAAGTAGTTGATTGTGTATCAAAAATAAACACAGGTGCCAAGTATGGAGGAGAAGCTTTTAAAAGAACTGTAGGTCTTAATGGAGTGGGTACTAAAGCAGTAAATGCTTTATCTAAAAGTTTTGAAGTTTATTCTATTAGGGATAAACAAGAAAAAAGTGCCAAATTTAAAGAAGGAATACTCCAAGAAGAAAATTTAGAAAAAACCAACAAACCTAATGGTACCGAAATTATTTTTATACCAGATGGTTCAATATTTAAAGGTTTTAAATTTAGGGAAGAATATGTGAAAGAATTACTTTGGAATTATGCTTATTTAAATAAAGGTTTAAAATTAATTTATAATGGGGAAGTAATTGAATCTAAAGATGGTTTAAAAGATTTATTAAAAAATAAAATTGATTCTAAAGTTTTATATCCTATAGTTCATATATCTAATGAAGATATGGAAATAGCTTTTACTCATAATAATTTTAAACAAAGTGATGAAATATATTCATTTGTGAATGGGCAGTATACTGTTCAAGGAGGAGCTCATCAAAATGCTTTTCGAGAAATATTTATAAAAAGTATAAGGGATGTATATAAAAAACAGTTTGATGCTAGTGATATTACAAATTATTTAGTTGCGGCAATTAGTGTAAAAATATTAGATCCTGTATTTGAATCTCAAACCAAATCTAAATTAGGTTCAAGTTATATGGAACCTGATGGAGTTTCGATACGTAATTATTTGGATAAACATATAGGTCCTAAAATAACTGAATTTTTATTAAAAAATAAACAAATTAATGAAATATTATTAAATAAAATAAAACAATCTGAAAAGGATAGAAAAGATTTATTAAATATAAAAAAAATAAATAAAGAAAAGTTTTCAAAGTTAAATATTCACAATAAAAAATTAAGAGATTGTAAAATTCATTATAATACTAACCACCCAAGAAAAGATGACACTATGATTTTCTTAACAGAAGGGGATTCAGCTAGTGGGTCTATTACCAAGGCAAGAGACGTTAATATCCAAGCAGTTTTCTCACTAACAGGTAAACCTAAGAATTCATTTAAAATGTCTAAAAAGGATGTTTATATTAATGATACCTATAAATTATTAATTAATGCCTTAGGTTTAGATAATGGGCTGGGAAATTTAAGATATTCTAAAGTTATTTTGGCGAGTGATAGTGATGTTGATGGACAACACATATGTATGTTATTAACATCATTTTTTCTTAAACATTTTCCTGAATTAATTCAAGGAGGACATTTACATTTATTAGAAACCCCTTTATATAGGGTTCGTAATAAGAAAGAAACCATTTATTGTAATAATGAAAAAGAAAAAAATAAAGCTATAGAGAAATTAAAAGGTAATGTGGAAGTTTTATATATAAAAGGGTTAGGTGAAATAAGTCCGAATGAGTTTGCTCAATTCATAAACAAAAAAAGTATAAAATTAATTCCTATTACAATATCCCCTGAAGATAATATTGGGGAAATACTTGAATTTTATATGTCAGGAAACACAGAAGAGAGGAGAGATTTTATAGTAAACAACTTAAAACAAAAAGAAACTTCAGAAGAAATACAATTTTCCGAAATCTCTGCATATGTATAATAAAACAATATGCAGAGTTGGAGATGCATTATTAATACATATAAAACCTAAGCGTTAGTAAGGACTCCAACCCTGAACACGTTTAGGTCTTTTTAACCAATGGAAACAACTAAAAGATGTATACACCCAGATTGTGAAGACCCAATCAAACCAATTTCAGAATTTACTAAGGATAAACATAAAGCAGATGGTTTATATAGCTATTGTAAGGCTTGTTGTAAAAGAAAATATGAAGAAAATAAAGAGGCCAATAATAAAAGGAGTAGAGATTGGTATTGGGAAAATAAAGATCACGTTAAAGATTATCACCAAGAACGTAATGTAGATCCTGAATTCCAGGAGTATCAGAAGGAA
>SL_8KL_010_SEDDRAFT_10001781_pt1 | contig 18552 bp, 12 predicted proteins | sample SodLakKL_010_SED_4_FD_11160 | JGI IMG/M metagenome (IMG submission 11160)
AGCTTACGGACACCGTTGTGGGGATCCACCATCCCAGGGGGGATATCAAAAAGTTCAGCTTTGCCGAAGAAGGAGTGCAGGCATCAGCTTACCTTGGCAACCCGGGTTCAGGCGAGACCCATTGGCGTATTACCTGGAGCGGGGGAACCACCACCGAGCCCGGATCTTCCGGCTCTCCCGTTTTTGACGGCCGGGGCCGCATCATCGGACAGTTGCACGGGGGGTATGCCGCTTGTGGCAACACCCGCCCCGATTGGTACGGTCGTTTTGGAATTTCCTGGGGTAGCGGTGGAACGGAAGAAACCAGTCTGGGTCACTGGCTGGATCCGCTTGGTTCAGATCCGCAGGCCATTGATGGTCTGGACCCTTTTGCAAGACCGGTAGCTGCGGTCTCCTCATTTGAAACCTTTGCAGAATCACCTGAGGCAGTCCGGCTGGAATGGAACCCGAACGACGAGGGCGACCCGGTGGCAATTGCCTTCAACACAGAAGACCGGTTCGGGCGACCGGCGGGGCCTCTTTCCCTTCACGACGGTATCCGGGGAGGAGGCGAAATCATTTACCTGGGCTACGATACCAGTTTGGTTAAAGAAAATCTTCATCCGGGGATGAATTATTATTTCTCTGCCTGGTCATTCGATAATATTCCCGGTTATTCTCCCGGCACCAAAGCTTCCCAGACTACCCCGTGCCCTGATTTTTATTCGCTGCCTTTTTTTGATAATTTCCGGGAAGGGCGCCTTTCGGGTTGCTGGGATGAGGTTTTTACGGAAGGGTCTGTATCGTGGATCGTTACGGATGATCCTGCACACTTACCTGATTCAGCTGCCGTGGGGAATTATGCACTTGGTTTTTACCCCGGCAATGACGATACGGAATCGGCAACCCGGCTGATGAGCCCGCCCCTGCAGTATGGCAGCTATGATTATGGGCTTTTGTCTTTTTTTCTTGGCGGGATGGAAAATGATCCTGAAGATGTGGCACTGACGGTTAAGTTCAGGAAATCCGGGGATGAATCCTGGATCATCCTGGCAGATTTTGATGCACCGGCCAGTGGCTGGATATTGGAGGAGGTTGAGTTACCCGCAGCTGCTGAGGGTTTTCAGCTGGCTTTTCTGGCTTCATCGGGGGGCTCCGGGGGTGTTTTGCTGGACGCGGTCAGTGTGGAAGGCAGGTATGATGCCGAATTTCCCCCGCCACGGAATTTTGCTGTGGACGCAACAGGGACGGACTATGTGCGCCTGACCTGGGAAAAACCTGCTGAACCATCAGGTGGGAAGCATANCCCTGTGNTGGAGGGATANAAGTTATACCGCGACGGGCAGTCCGTGTATACGGGTACAAATCCGGATGAGTTGTCCTACACGGACAAGGGGCTGGCTGTGGGGGCTTACCGGTATGATGCGCGTGCGGTTTATTCGGATCCTGCCCAAATGTCTGCCGCTTCAGCTGAAGTTACGGGGATGATTCAGGAGGGTCCGGTTACATATAACCTGAATATTGACAGTGAAGGCCCGGGAATTACCCATCCCCGGGAAGGGAAGTACCTGTTTAATGACGGGGCGGAAGTGATCCTGCAGGCAGCGCCCGGTTCCAATGCCCGTTTTGTCAGATGGGAAAAAGATGGGGAGGAAACATCCGGCGGTCTTGCCAAAATGATCACAATGAACAATGATTTGAATTTCACCGCCTTTTTTGCCCCTGAGCAATATGAAATTGTGCTGGGGTCTCAGCCGGAAAACCTTGGTGAACAAAGCGGGGAAGGGGTGTATGACCATGGAAGTGTGGCTGCCATAGAAACAAGCCTCCCTGAAAACCTGGACTTTTTGAACTGGCGCAAAGGCAATGCGGTGGTGTCTGTGATGCCTGCCTTTGATTACCCGGTTCGCTCGGCCGACACGCTTGTGGCGCATTTTTATGTGCCGCTTTACAGGGTCCTGGTGGATGTGGATCCGCTGATCGGCGGCCGGATATCAGGAGATGGCGAATATTACCGGGGCGAAGAGGCAAGGCTGGAAGCTTTGCCCGGAAGTGATTACCTGTTCTCTCACTGGGAGGCGGACGGGGAAGTGGTCCATGAATCACCTGACTATGTCTTTACGGTGGAAGGCCCGGTATCACTGACAGCCGTATTCAAAGAAAAGCCCCTGGCGCTTGAGATCCGCGTTGTGCCGCACGGGGGCGGGCATACTTTCCCGAAAGACGGTGTTTCCAGGCACGAGGTGGGTGATGTGGTGGAGGTAATGGCTACTCCGGCCCATGGTTACAGGATGAGCCACTGGGAAATTGACGGGAAACATTCATACAATGCCCTTGCACAAATCATTATGCGTGGAGACATGGTGGCCACGGCGGTATTTGATTCCCCTGTTTCTGCAGAAGATCCGGCTTCAGACCGGATCCGTATTTTCCCGAATCCGGTCAGGCACAGCCTGACGGTCAGCTGGCCTTCCGGGATAAGGGTGGAGAATATTCGTCTGAAGGGCATTGACGGCCGAATAGTTTATGAGCGTAAAATGCAGCCCGGCGATGCCGGAGATGAGGTGGAGCTGTCTGTGGCGGATTTAGCGCCCGGGGTGTATATTGTTCATCTTACCGGCCCTGATGGCCCCGTATTCAGGAAGGTATTGGTTTATTAAACTGACAGAGAAGTGGAGATTGTATTCATACTCAGCTCGCCCGCGCGTGAAGAGAATGTGGGTGCGGCTGCCCGGGCCCTGAAGACCATGGGGATTGACCGGTTGCGGCTGGTTAACCCTTTATGTGACCACCTGGGAGACAGGGCGCTTGCTACGGCTCATGGCTCACTGGATATTCTGGAGGGTGCGGAGGTGTTCTCCTCCCTGCCCGAGGCTGCCGCAGACCTTTCTTTGCTGATCGGTTCGGCGGCGAAAAAGCGCAACATTCGTGAAGACCGGCATCCTTTAAATGAGCTGCCGGCGATTCTCAAAAACAAAGGCGATCTGCTCCGCCGTGTGGGGATTGCCTTCGGGGGAGAGGAGTCCGGCCTGTCGAACCGGGAGCTGGATCAATGCGACCTGCTTACGACCATCCCCATGGCCCGTCAATATCCTTCCCTGAACCTGGCCCAGGCGGTGATGGTGTATGCCTCCGCATTGTCGGAATTCACCCTGGATATACCCCCGGAACATCAGAGGCCGGTCAAAGCCGGTGAACAGAAGGTGGTAGCCGATGAACTGAATGTGGTAAAGGAAAAAGCCCTGCAGGTCTTGTCTGATGTGGAAATACCTGATGACCATATTATTCACCGTCGCATTATGGAACGGCTGATGATGCTGGATCATGACGACATGCACCTGTTCCATTCCTTTTGTAAATTTTACCTGAAGAAGTACCACGGAAGGATCAAGTAGGTTGGTCGGGTGCTTCGCACCCTCCGGTTAGTCGGGGGCTATCGCCCCCTCCGGTTGGTCGGCGCTTCGCGCCTCCATTGTTGGTTCTCATGGGATGAGGAACGGTGGGGGTAGCCCGTAGACACAAGAAGAGGCAAAGCGGTTGTTGGTTAGTCGGCGCTGTGCGCCTCCAGTTGTTGGTTCTCACGGGCGGCGTCAGGGGGAAAGACTAACGGGCTGGTAAATGGCCGAGGCAGTTGTTGGTTGGTTTGATCCCGAAGGGATCATATGTTACTGGTAGGGCGCACCCAACAAACCAACGATATGTTACCGGCGGATCAAACGTTACTTTCTGTGGCTGATCATTTTACGGGCCAGGCTGGTGTAGACGGTGCGAAGGCGTTTGCCGAACAGCAGTGCGGAAGCCAGGCAGACCAGGGAGAAGGCAAATACGGTGAAGGGTACCCCGATGTATTCCGCCACGCTTCCTGCCAGCAGGCTGCCCAGCGGGGTGATGCCCATGAAGGTCATGCTGTAGAGGGAAACTACCCGGCCCCGCTTGTCCTCATCGGCAATGCTTTGTATCAGGGTGTTGGTGCTGTTGAAATGAACGATCATCCCGAATCCGGTGACCACCATGGCAATCAGCGACAGCAGGGTAAGCGAGGAAAGGGCAAATACCGACAAGCCGACAGCAAACATCAGGGATGCTTTCAGGGTAATTCCGGGGATGCTGTGAATGTTTTTTCTTGAGGCCAGAAAGAATGCGCCGGTGAGTGCCCCGGCTCCCAGTGCGCCTGTGAGGATACCCAGCATTTCAGATCCGCCCCCCAGCACGTCAGCTGCAAAAATGGGCAGCAGGGCCTGGAACGGGAGGCCGAAAAAACTGCTCAGGGCTACCAGGGTGATCAGGTATCGGAGCGACCGGAATGTCCATGCGTAACTGACCCCCTCACGTAGTTGGGCAAATATGGATCCGTAACGCGGCGATCGTTTGACTTTTTGGATCCGCATGGCCATCATGGCGGCAATGACTGTAACAAAAGAGACCCCGTTGATAAAGAAGCACCAGCCTTCTCCCACAAGGGCAATAAGCACTCCGCCGATGGGCGGGCCCACGAAACGTGCCAGGTTATAGAGGGAAGAATTCAGGGCAATGGCATTGGACAGGTCTTCGCGACGTGTAATGATGTCGGGAACGAAAGACTGGCGAAAGGGGGTGTCGAACCCCAGAATAACCCCGTTTGTAAGGGCCATGGCAATGATCCAGGTAACGTTGATCCGGTCGGTGAGTGTCAGCCAGGCCAGCATAAAAGCCACCAGCATGAGCAGTACCTGGGAGTACATGATCACCTTGCGCCTGTCCCACCGGTCGGCCAGTACGCCGGCAAAGGGGGCAATGAACAGCGACGGGATCTGCAGGGAAAAGGCAATGGTTCCCAAAAGGAGGGCGGAGCCTGTGAGGCGGTAAACCAGCCAGCTCATGGCGATGTTCTGCACCCACACCCCGATCAGGGACACACTCTGACCGGCATAGTAATACCTGTAGTTCCGGTAATTCAATGCCCGGAACATGAGGCGAAAGGTTTCGAACTGCACGGGTTTGCCTCGAAATGGAAACATCCTTGCTGTAGTTTGGAATGTCCCGGCGGCTGCCGGGTCCGGCAAAGCTACGAGTGCCGGACCCGGCAAAGTTACGAAAAGAAAAACTTATTCGTATTTCAGTGATTCTACCGGGTTGGCCCGGATGGTATAATAGGCCTGCATGCTGATGATCAGTGAACTGATCAAAAGAATGACCACGCCCGGTAAGAGGAACCAAAAAACATGCATGTCTACGCGGATGGTGAAGTTGTCGAGCCATTGGTTCATGGCAAACCAGGCCAGGGGTGCGGCGATGATCAGGGCAATGCCCGAGAGCAATGCCGACTCCTTGTTGAAATGCCACAAAAGGTTACGCAAACTTGCGCCCAGCACAATGCGGATGCCAATTTCCCTGACCTTGCGCTCGGCCGAGAATGCGGCCAGCCCATAAACGCCGAGTAGCGAAATGATAAAGGCCAGGATGGCCCCTGCTTTAAGCAGGCTTGCTGTGCGCTGTTCCTGCTGATAGAGCAGGTCAATGTTTTCATCCAGAAAAACCATATCCGGGATATAGGCCGGGTCAAATTCATGCAAGGCTTCCGTGATGGCCACCCTGAGCGGTTCATACTCACCGGGAAGGGCTTTAAGGTAGATGTGGGGGAAGCCCACCTGGGCATAGTTCATGACCAGCGGGTCAATGGGCTGGTGCAGGGATTTCATGTGGAAATCCTTCACCACACCAATAAGGGGGCCCTGCATGCCAAACAAATCAAGCTGCTTGCCGATGGGTTCGTCGAATCCCAGTGCATTCACGGCTGTTTCGTTGAGTATGAAAGCGCTCTGCACATCCATTTCTGATCCGGCATAGAAATTCCGTCCCTCCAGCAGCTCAACGCCCATGGCGTCCAGAAAACCGTGGTCAACGGTGATGATGTCGGCCAGCACGCCTGATTCGGGGTCCGTCCCCGACTCGGTGATCAGGTCAATGCGGTTTCCTCCGCCGTATATAAAGTTTCCTCCTCCTGCCGTCTCAACCCTGGGGATGGCCTCCAGCCTGGCTGTGGCAGCCTGAAACGATTGCCAGATGCTTCCCGAAAGATTTCGCAATATAATGACCTCTTCCGTGTCGAACCCCAGGTCGCTTCTTTGCATATGCCTGAGCTGACTGATCATTACGATCAGTGAACTGGCGACAAAAATGGTAATGGCAAATTGTGATACCACAAGTACCCGCCTGAAAGCAGATCCTTTATTTCCTTTGACCACTTCACCCTTGAGGGTTTTGACCGGATCAAATGCAGCCAGGTAAAAAGCGGGGTAAAGCCCAGAAAGAAAGCATGTGATACTGAATATGAGCAACAAAGCCAGTAATCCCTGCCAGCTGAAGAGGGTGGCTATGCTCAGGTGTACGCCCATTTGCTGACTGAAAAACTGTGAAAAAATCTCGCTCAGCACAAAGGCTGCCACAAAAGCCATGGCAATGGTAAAAAATGATTCTGTCATGATCTGACGGACCAATCCGGCCCTGGTGGCTCCGGAAACCTTCCTGATCCCGATCTCTTTTGACCTGAGCATAGACCGGGCAGTGGCCAGGTTGATATANTTGATGATGGCCAGAAACAAAATGAAAAATGACAGCAGGGCGAAGATGATCACATTGCGCATCTNCCCGTTATCNCTCATTTCCCAGACCAGGTCTGAATGTAAATGGATATCCCCCAGTCTGATTACCTCCTGCTCCACATGAAACTGCATGCCCTCATAAACGGGGTTGGTTTCGATGATGTCGGCCACAGTGGCGTTTATTTTTTGTTCAAATTCGCGGATATCCGTGCCCGGTGACAGCTTGACATAAGTATAAAAATTCAGACCGCCTTCTTTTGCCCCGGCTGGCAGGTTGTCGAAGTGCGAAAAGGCATTGAAAGCCATATGGGTGTTTTCAGGCAGGTCTTTCATGATGCCACTGATGCGGTAAGTCCGGCCCTGAATGGTGATCATCCGGTCTATCGCGTCCAGCGGATCACCGGTCAGCCTGGCGGCATTTGTTTCGTTGATCACAATGGAAGAAGGATCTTCCAGGACATTGTCCGGATTGCCGGCCAGCAGCTCAAAGTCAAACATGGTAAAAAACCCGGGTTCACCAAACATGATTTCGTTCAGGGTGGTGCTCTCCTCTTCAAAGACCACTTCAGGGCTGTGGTAATAGCTGCTGAACCTTACCAGGTCGTCTACCTCCGGGTATTCCCTGATCAGGGTCTCTCCAAGTGTGAACATGGCGGTTGGCAACTGCTGGGAAGATCCGCTGCCCATGCTTGCGGTGCTTTGAATCCGGTAGATTCGGTCGTGATCGGTGATGAATTTGTCATAGCTTAACTCATGGAGTACAAAAATCCAGATGACCAGGGTGATGCCAAGCCCAAGGGCCAGGCCCAGTATGTTGATAACGGAGGTGACTTTTTGTTGCCTGATTTGCCTGATGATATTCTTAATATGGTGATGTAACATGGTCATTGGTTTAAGGGATCTTGACTTCAGGTTTGTGTTTTCCGGCGTATCTGCCCTGCCGGGTTATTCTGACTGCAATACTTCTGCCGGATTGACCCTTGAAGCCTTATAGGCCTGCATCCCTACTATGGCAAAAGCAACCAGCATCATTCCCCCGAGAGCTGCAGCCAGTGTCCAGTAAGGAAATGCTATTGCATAGGGGAAGCCTGCCAGCCAATTGTTCATATACCAGTAAGCCAGGGGCAGGGCGACCAGGGCAGCTACTCCGACCCATTTGATAAACCCTCCGGACAGCTGCAGCAGTATCGAGGTGACTGAAGCTCCAAGCACTTTCCGGATACTGGTTTCCTTTTGTTTCTGCTGAATGATGAAGGATGACAGTCCTGTAACTCCCAACATGGCAATGATGATGGCCAGCAGGGTGAACCCTGTAAACAGCCATCCGAAATTTCTCTCATCCTGGTACTGTTCACCCAATAAATCTGAAATGAAATAATAATTCAGCGTCGTGGCCGGGAACTGATTCTCCCAGTTTTGCCTGATCTGCCTGAGCACTTCGCCGCTGTCCGCATTGTCGTACCTGATCAGCAGGTACCATGTTTGATCCGCATAATTGTGCCTGCTATGTATCGCATTGATCATCAGGGGCTCCACTTCGTGGTGCAGTGACTGAAGGTGAAAGTCTTCCACCACCCCGATCACGGTGTAAAGCACCTCATTCCGGTCAATGATTTTCCCCAGGGGGTCTGTCCACCCTGACTTGCGCACCAGGGCCTGGTTGACCAGTACGTTCTCTGTTTCCATGCCGTCGGCCCGGGTAAAGAATCGTCCATCCAGTAAATTGAAATCCATCGTGCTTAACAGTTCCTGGTCGGCCCAGAATCTTTGGGCCATTATCCCCGGACTCACATCCTCAGGTGCGATTCCTTCCATGTGAAACGGACCTCCGGGGAAACTTGAACCGATGCTTTGGCTGACTGTCCATGGGTAGTCCGATAGGGTGTTGCGGAATAATTCTGCATCGCTTAAGTTGTCTGTGCCGACTGCCACCAGGTTTTCCGGGGCGAACCCCAGGTCCATGCTTTGCATGTGCCGGATCTGAATATAAATGACAAGGGAGCTGACAATCAGGCCTATGGAAACCATGAACTGAAAAACCAAAAGGAGGTTGCGTGGCTGAAAGCGTCCGGGTTTGTTCCAGAACTCACCTTTCAGGATTTTAGCCGGCTGAAAGGCAGACATGAACCATGCAGGATAGAGGGCAGCAAGTGTGCCGAAAACGACAACAAAAAGGGTAAAGATTGCCGGCCAGGTCCACCAGGGGGCGGCTCCCAGGCTCAGGCTGGTGTTGAGGAGCTGATTAAATGAAGGGAGCAGCAACTCCGCCAGAAGAAGTCCTGCCAGGAAACTGAGAAATGTCATGCACAGTGTTTCCGTGAAAAATTGTTTGTTCAGGGTGGTTTTATGTGCGCCCAGCACTTTGCGGATCCCCACCTCTTTTGCCCTTTTGCCTGATTTCGCAATGGTCAGGTTAACATAATTGAAACCGGCAATGAAAAGTACGAAAACGGCCACCACTGAAAACAGCCAGACTTTTGTCCGGGTACCGGTTTCCGTCATTTCATTGGAAAACTGACTTTGCATACGGATATCTGTGACGGGAAAATAGTCCAGGCTCAGGGTGACACCCATGCCTTCAAATTTGTAATTCACCTTTTCGTAGGTGAGCTCCCGGGTTTTCTCCTTCAGCAATGCCATGTCGGTTCCCTCCTGTACCACCAGGTAAGTCATTATGCCGATACTCGCATCCCATTCATCAAAATTGGATGAAGATGTTTCCAGCAGTGAGGGGTAGGACCTCAGCATGTTGTACCGGATGTGGCTGTTGGGTGGACAATTTTCAATAATACCGGTAACGGCATAATGCCGCTCCTCGTTGTCCAGTCTTAGTGTTTGCCCCATGGCCTCTTCTCCGGGGAAGAGCTCCTCAGCCAGGTCCTGGCTGAGGACAACTGAAAACGGTTCCTCGAGGGCGGTGGCCGGATTGCCTTGTGTCAGGTCGAAAGAAAAAACATCAAAGAAACTGCTTTCGGCATAGAGGGCATGGCTGATGCTGGAATGTTTGTCGTCCTGCCAGACCATAACCGGAGCGTACCAGTGCGACAACCGGGTCATGCCGGTAACCTCAGGGAAATAGTCCAGAAGGTCGGCACCCATGGGATAGCTGCTTACCGCTTCCTGGCGGATGTCGCCCTGCATATCAATCTCTATGGAAACCCTGTAAATGTTTTTTGCGTCTTCATGAAACCGGTCAAACCGGAGTTCGTCAGCAACAAAAAGGAAAATGACCAGGCAGACGGCCATGGCAGTTGCCAGTCCGAAGAGGTTGATGAAGGAAAAGAACCAGTTTGTCCGGAAGTGTTTGTAGGCGGTTTTCAGGTTGTGGGTGACCATGGCAGTAGTTGTTGGGTAAAATTATAATTCCGGCACACAGTTGTGACGTTGTACATTTATTCGCTTCTGATACTATCTACAGGATTCATGGACGCAGCTCTCAGGCTGTGGTAGCTGACGGTGGATATGGCAACGGCAAAAGCGATTGCGGCAGACAGGATAATCGGTATGGCAGACATATCAATCCGGTACACAAAAGCTTCCAGCCATTTGTCCATCAGGAACCAGGAAACAGGGGCTGCGATGACCACTGCCACCAGGATCAGCAATGAGAACTCCCTGTACAGCAAAGCCAGAACGCTGAAATAAGAGGAACCAAGGACTTTCCGGATGCCGATCTCTTTCCTGCGTTGTTCTGTCATGAAAGAAGAGAGCCCGAACAATCCGAGGAAGGAGATGATGATGGTGACCACCGCGAAAGTGCCAAAAATCCGGCCCTGTTTTTGTTCTTCGTCAAACTGGTGGCTGAAACTGTGACCCAGTGCGGCAATATTGGGCAGATTGGCCGTGTCAAAAGACCGGGTGGAGCTGTCCAGGAAGTCCAGGACTGCTTCTTCCTGGCCCGAATCATATTGTACGATGATATGGCGATAGGTAGCCGGGGTTTCTGGCAACATCAGCATATGGGGTTCGATGGGGTTCTCCAGGGTCAGGAAGTGAAAGTCTTCTGTGACTCCGACTACCCTGAGTATTCTTCCCGGCTGACCCTCCTGGTCAAACTGCATGTGGATCTGTTTGCCGATGGGATTTTCATGCCAGCCAAAGGCCCTGGCTGCAGATTGATTGATAATGACAGCCTGCGCTGCATCGGAACGCATTTCCTGTTCAAATGCCCTTCCCGACAAGAGGGGGATCTGCAACATCTCAAAGAAATTGTAATCGATGTAATTGACGGCGATCACAGCCTCCTCCATGCCGCTTTCTCCTTCTATTCTCACGGCATTGACATTATATTCCCTTCCGGGGATGGAAAAGGCCTTGGTTGTACCGGTTATCGAAGGGTTTTGACGGAAAGTGTTCTCCAGGGTCTCTATTCCCTGCCTGCTGCTTCCCCGCAGCGTAACTACTGCCCGGTTTTCCTTGTTGAATCCCAGGGGCTTATCCTGAAGAAAACGCAATTGGTTCTGTACGGTAATGGTGGCGGTTACCAGCAATACCGAGATGGCAAACTGGAAAACCACAAGGGATTTGCGCAACAATGCCTGAGAGTTGTGCTGATGGATTATCCCTTTGACGATCAGGGAAGGATTCATCCGGCTCAGCACGAAAGCAGGGTAAAACCCGGCGGCGACTCCGGTAAGCAGGGTAATTCCCAGTACCTGTATCAGTAGCCGCCCTTCCAGCAATTGACTGAGGCTGAAAGAGCTCCCCGTCATTGTATTGAAAAACGGGAGGAGCAGCTCCACCAGGAACAATGACAAAGCCAGGGAAATAAAAGCTGTGAGCAGTGACTCCGACATGAATTGTGTCATCAGCTGTCCTTTATTGGCGCCGTTGACTTTACGTATTCCGATCTCCCTGGCCCTTTTGGCGGCACGCGCCGTGGCCAGGTTGGTATAGTTGATGGCTGCGATTACCACCAGGAAAAGGGCAACCAGCGAAAAAATGAGCAGCACGGAGCGGTTTCCTGTTTCAGGGGCCATCATGAGGTTCAGGAAGTGGGTCTCACGCAGGGGCGTGGCCTGGTATTCGGCACTGGCACCAAAGGTCTCTCCCATCGGGTCCACATACTTTTTGCTGAAGGCATCCATTTGGGCCATGATATCCTCAATTCGCTGATTGGGATGCAGCTTGATGTAGGTGTAGTTGGTGTTGATGTTCCAGAAAAGTTCAGGATCCATGGAGTAGACCAGTTCCGAATCTGCCGACGGCATGGAAAGCATGGCGCTGTAGCGGAAGTGGGTGTTTTCGGGCAGGTCCTCTGTGACCCCTGTGACCATGTAGTTATTCCCTGCAATCTCCAGGTTTTCGCCCACCGGGTCGGTCCGGCCAAAATATTTCTCACTCAGGGAACGATTAAGGACAACCGTATTGGGTTCTGCAAGCGACCCTTTTGCCTGCCCGTAAACGAAATGATGCGTAAAAACATCAAACACAGTGGAGTCGGCATAAACGATGCCCTGTTCCAGGAAATCCCCGCTCTCTGTACGAACCATTACATCATCCTGAAGGAAAAAAAAACCTGGCCGAACTCTTCCTGCATGGCCATCGCCAGGGGGAAGGGCGTGATGGCCAAATGGTAATCTGCACCTGACATGTGATACATCCCCTCCATCCGGTATATGCGATCATGGTCTTTGTGATGGGCGTCATAGGAAAGCTCATGATTCAGGTACATGGTAACCAGGATGGCTCCCGTGATCCCGACCGCCAGGCAGAAAATGCTGATGGCCGAGTACAGGTAAGCGCGTTTCATGTGGCGCAATGCGGTTATGAGGTAGCTTTTTATCATGGTTAGTCGGCGCTTCGCGCCTCCGGTTTGTCGGGGGCTGCGCCCCCTTTAGTTGTTAGTTTTCATTGGCCGTGGATTGTGGGGGTTGCCCATAGTCGCAGGCCGGGTTTGAGCGGTTGTTGGTTGGTCGGCGCTTCGCGCCTCCGGTTAGTCGTGGCTTCGCCACTCCGGTTAGTCGGGGCTGTCGCCCCTCCAGTTGTTGGTTCCGGCGCTTCGCGCCTGATAGTTGTTGGTTTCCATGGCCCGTGTGAACTAACAACCAACAACTGCGTTGCTCCGTTTACCGGGCCATTGGCAGCTTCCCCATCACTCATCCCATGAGAACCAACAACTAACTAACAACCAACAACTGCGTTGCTCCGTTTACCGGGCCATTGGCAGCTTCCCCATCACTCATCCCATGAGAACCAACAACTAACTAACAACCAACCTACTATTGTTCCGCTGTGGCTGTTGTGAGCACAAACTCCGTACTCTTGTCTTCGGTCACGATCTGACCGTCAAAGAGGCGGATGATGCGCTGGGCAAATGAAGCATCACGCTGGGAGTGGGTCACCATGATGATGGTGGTGCCGTTTTTGTTGAGGCTTTCCAACAATTGCATCACTTCATCGCCGTGAGCTGAGTCCAGGTTACCGGTCGGCTCATCGGCAAGGATGATGTGCGGTTTGGCGACCACTGCACGGCATACGGCCACACGCTGTTGCTGACCACCGGATAGTTGCAGAGGGAAGTGGTTCCTGCGGTGCATGATCTGCATTTGCTCCAGCACTTCTTCCACCCGTTTTTTTCGTTCGGAAGCACTGTATCCTAAATATATCAGGGGCAGTTCTACGTTCTCAAACACGCTGAGTTCGTCAATCAGGTTAAAATTCTGGAATACAAAGCCAATGTTGCGTTTGCGCAGGTTGGCACGTTGCTTCTCGGAATGCCCGGATACTTCATGGTCGAGGAAGAAATACTCGCCGCCGCTCGGGTTGTCAAGCAGGCCCAGGATATTCAGAAGGGTTGATTTCCCGCAACCTGATGGCCCCATGATGGCTACGAATTCTCCTTCTTTGATTCCGAAAGACACGCTATTCAGAGCTGTCGTTTCCACCTCTTCGGTGCGAAACACTTTTGTTAAATCGACTGCTTTAATCATGATTCGATGGTTTAAATGGTTTGGAACTATGACGAAATAATAGTTTTATTGGTTACAAGTTTATCTGAAAATAAGTCTGTCTCTGTCACCGTAGCTGTCGTAGGAAGAAACGACCACCCGTTCTCCGGGTTCCAGCCCTTCCAGGACCTCGTAGTGGTGGATGTTTTGCCTGCCGATACGGATCTGTCGTTTGGTGGCTTGTGATCCTGCAGGATCAACCACATAGATCCAGTTCCCTCCGGTTGTCTGGTAGAATCCTCCTCTGGGAATAATCAGTGCTTCGGCCACACCACTGAACTGAAGTCTCAGCTGAATGGTTTGTCCCCTTCGTATCCCTTCCGGTTCGCTTCCGTTGAATTCAAGGTCCACCTCAAAAGCCCCTCCGGTAATATTACTGTAAATCTTGCTGATTTCCAAGTCGTATGATTCTCCCCCGTAGTTGAGGGTAGCAATTTGTCCGACAAAGGTTCGGTTGATATAGCGTTCATCAATTCTGGCGCGCAACTTATATCCGTCAAGCACATCCATCTGCCCGAGGTTTTCACCGGTTGTTTTGGTCTCCCCGCGTTCTGCATTGAAAGCCGAGAGTCTTCCGCTGATGGGAGCGCGAATGATCAGGTTATCCAGGTTGGCGTGCAGCATCCTGATGTTGTCCTGTACGCGGTCAATGGATTCATTGATCTGGTCCATTTGTGTGGCCATGTAAAGTGAATCGTGCTGCAGGGTTTTCAGGCCCAGGTTATAATTCTGCCTGGCAAAATGGTAATCGCGTTCAGCATTTTCGTATTCTTCTTCTGAAATTACATCCTTTTCATAAAAACTTTTCTTCCTTACATGATCTTTTTCTGCAATGTCAAGGCGGTATTCAAGCTGTGCCAGTTCCCGCTGAAGCTGGAACATATTCCTTTCCAGGCTTAGCCGCGTATTCTGATACCTGTCCAGTACCTCCAGTGCCTGACTTTCCTGCTGCATATAACTCATTTCGAGTTGCATATTGGAAAGGCGAAGGATTTTGTCTCCTTCTTCCAGGATGGCCCCGTCACGCACATACAACTCTTCAACGCGCCCTCCGAAGGCAGCATCGATATGAATGGTCACAATAGGCTGTACCACACCGTCTACCGGAATGAACTCCTGGAAGTGGCCTTGCTCTACAGTGGCGATGGTCATTTTATCCTGGTCTACATACAGTCTGCTGCTGGTATCGCGGAAGAACAACAGGTAGAGTATAAAAGCGGCAAGTGCAGCTGCACCGGCAATGCTAAGTACTTTTTTTGTTGTCCACTTCTTTTTCTTAATTGCTTTATCCATTGCGGAAGAATTTTTAAATGTGTAACTACTCTGAGGTTATCGAATACTGTGCCATAAACCCTAAGGGGTTAAAAAACAGGCATATGCGACCGGTTAAAAAAAATTTTTCACAAAAAAGTGTTCGCCAGCGTTCACCTACTGTATCAAAGCGTACGCATCAGACAGCTGCCCGGAAGATGCAATCCTACGTAGCATTTGTTTTTTTGGGTACGCATCAGGGAGGTCTTCTCAGGATGTGATCATTAATGTCAGGGAGGGACTTCCGGTTTTCGACTGATTCTTCCTACCTTTGAAAAAATTTCTGGTATGGATAAAAGATTGCAGGCATTCAAGCAATTGCTTGATATTATGGATGATCTCAGGGCCCAGTGTCCCTGGGATAAAAAACAGACCCTGGAGAGTCTACGGCACCTGACCATTGAAGAAACCTATGAACTGGCTGATGCCATTCTGGATGAATCACTGGATGAGATCAAGGGAGAGCTGGGTGATTTGATGTTGCATATTGTTTTTTATGCCAAAATCGGCAGTGAGAAGGGGGCATTTGACATTACCGATGTGCTGGAATCGATCAATACCAAGCTGATTAACCGGCACCCCCATATTTACGGTGACGTGAAAGCTGATTCGGCAGAAGAGGTCAAAAACAACTGGGAAAAGATTAAGCTGAAGGGCGGCAAGAAGAAGGTCTTGTCAGGTGTTCCCAAATCGTTGCCTGCCATGGTCAAGGCTTACCGGATACAGGACAAGGTGAAGGGCGTGGGGTTTGACTGGGAACAGCCTCACCAGGTCTGGGACAAAGTACATGAGGAGCTGGAAGAGTTGAGAAAAGAGGTGGAACAGGGTGCCGAAGCCAGAAAAGTGGAAGGGGAGTTCGGGGATCTTTTGTTTGCCCTGATTAATTATGCCCGGTTTATTGGGGTGAATCCGGAGAATGCCCTGGAGCGGACCAATAAAAAATTCGTGAAACGTTTTGAGCACCTCGAGGCTGAAGCCAAAAAGTCGGGGAAAGATATGAGGAAGATGAGCCTGGCAGAGATGGATGTATTCTGGCACGAGGCCAAAAAACAGGAATAACTGCCGTGGTTCTTTATTCTTCAGGACAGGTTTCCAGGTAATGCTCGAAGTCGAAATAAAAGCTTTCTGCAGTTTTCCCCAGAAAAGGCCCGGCTTCTAAGGCGGTACTTACCTGGGGGATGTTGCGGATGTCCTTGATCAGTCGCTGTAGGTCAAACTGGTCGCTGGGTTGTTTTACCAGGAAGAGGTAATCCATGTTGGCGGGTTTCTGGAACAGGACAGTTCCTTCCGGTTTATTAGAGATCAGGAAGAAGCTACTGAGCAGGCGTCTGTCGGTGTGTCTGTAAACGGGAACGGTCAAAGGTGTTTTTTGACTGTCCGGAGAAAAACGGAAATCCGGAAGGCGACGGAATGCCGTGTGCAGATATTGATCCAGCAACCAGCACAGTCTGTAGTCCTTTTGTGCGGTAAAAACCCCGACAGTTCTGAAGTCGGGTGTATAATCAATGGCCAATGTTCGTTTTTTCGACATCCTGATCAATTTGTTCCCATGCCTGCCGGGCGGCTTGTTGTTCGGCCTTTTTAATGGAATAATCCTGGCCCGTACCGGACCTTTTCCCTTCTATCAGTAATTCAACGGTATAAAACCTGCCTTTTTTTCCGCGGTCTGCTTCGTCTGTCAACCTGAACGCCACCTCCTTTTTTTCTTTTTGGGCCCATTCGATGACCTTGCTCTTCAGGTTCACTTCACGTGTCATCAGTTCATCAATATCCAGGTGCGTCTGAATGATATGACGGATGATGATCTGTTTGGTAAAAAGGTATCCCTTGTCAAGATACACTGCCCCGATAAAAGCCTCGAAGGCATCCCCCAGAATGGATGATCCGGCAATGCCACTTTCTTTGCTGGTCTGAACGAGTTTGTCAAGCCCCAGCTTCCTGGAAAGGGTGTTGAGGTTGCTCCTGCTGACAATCCGTGAGCGCATTTCTGTGAGGAAGCCTTCATCCTTATAAGGGAATTTTTTAAAAAGGAAGTCTGCCACAATGGCCCCCAGTATGGCATCTCCAAGGTATTCAAGTCGTTCATTACACTGCCGGAACCCATTATCAAAAGACGTTGCCACCGACTTATGGCGAAACGCCAGTTCGTAGATGGCAACGTTTTTGGGATGGTATCCGAAAATGTTTCTGATTGCTTCAGATAAAGTGCTTTCTGAAGCATTGCGTTTTCGTCGGATCCGGTTAAAGAGACGCAAAACGGGTTGCTTATTTTTTGAATTTTTTAAATGCCACACAAGCGTTGTGTCCGCCAAACCCGAAAGTGTTGGACATGGCGATATCCACCCTGCGTTCCTTGGCCTTGTGAAAGGTGAAGTCCAGCTTGTTGTCAATGTCCGGATCATCGGTAAAGTGGTTGATGGTCGGAGGCACAATGTCATTCTGAACGGCCAGTATGGTGGCAATGGCTTCTGCTCCGCCGGCTGCACCCAATAAATGACCGGTCATCGACTTGGTTGAGTTGATGCTCAGCTTATACGCGTGGTCTTTGAACAATGACACAATGGCCTTGGGCTCAGCGACATCTCCAAGGGGAGTTGAGGTGCCGTGCGTGTTAAGGTGGTCGACTTCCGTGGCTTTGATGCCTGCGTCCTCCAGCGTATTCTCCATCACTTTCATCGCGCCAAGGCCGTCAGGGTGGGGGCTGGTCATGTGGTAAGCATCGGCCGACATTCCGCCTCCGATCACTTCTGCGTAAATTTTAGCCCCCCGCTTGAGTGCGTGCTCCAGTTCTTCGAAAATAATGGTGCCGCCGCCTTCGCCAATTACAAATCCGTCCCTGTCTTTGTCGAAGGGACGTGATGCTGTTTTCGGGTCGTCATTTCTCACCGAGATGGCATGCATGGAGCTGAAACCGCCAACGCCGGCCTCGTTCACGGCTGCTTCTGAGCCTCCGCTGATGAACATGTCAGCCTTTCCCAAACGGATCAGGTTGAAGCTGTCAATCAATGCGTTGGCTGAAGAAGCACAAGCTGAGGTTGTGGTAAAGTTCGGACCCCGGAATCCATATTTAATGGAAATGTGACCAGCCGCAATATCGGCGATCATCTTCGGAATGAAGAAAGGGTTAAACCTGGGCGGGCCTTCAGATTTTGCATAGGCCGAAACCTCGTTGAGGAAGGTTTCAATGCCGCCGATACCACTTCCCCAGATTACACCTACACGGTCTTTATCGATGTGGTCCAGGTCCAGTGCGGCATCCCGGATCGCTTCCTCGGTAGAAACCATGGCATATTGGGCAAACGGGTCATATTTCCGGGCTTCCTTGCGATCAAAATGATCGGCCTGGTTGTATCCTTTCACCTCACAGGCAAAACGGGTCTTGAACTGGGATGCATCAAAACGTGTGATCGGGGCTGCCCCACTGACGCCATTTATCAGCGCATTCCAGTAATCGGGGACAGAACTCCCTATGGGGGTAAGTGCACCAAGTCCGGTAACAACTACTCTTTTCAGTTTCATTCGACTGTGTTTTGTTTAACATGTAACATGCTAAATGAAGCCCACATGGGTCAATTCGCCCTTATCTGCGAATAAAACCATACATGTGGGCTTCATCCTTTAACTGAACTAACGTCTTACTTGTTGCTATTTTCCTCAATGTAAGAAATCGCTTCACCTACCGAGCTGATCTTTTCGGCCTGGTCGTCCGGAATGGCAATGTTGAACTCTTT
>SL_8KL_010_SEDDRAFT_10001782_pt1 | contig 18549 bp, 9 predicted proteins | sample SodLakKL_010_SED_4_FD_11160 | JGI IMG/M metagenome (IMG submission 11160)
TACCTATACCCACTAACTCAAACTTCCTAATGACATCTCCTTCGGTCATGCCTTCAATTCTTACAGGCATATCGTCCGGTGTGGGGGCGTTTGCTTTTGCGTTTTGGAATCTACGATAAAGACCAGCAAGCTTTTTGGTCTCCAATAAACCAGAATACCAATTCATGGTAGTAGACACAGAGTTAACGCCATAAAAATTATCAAAACCTAATCTTAGAAGCCCCCAATTTTCCATGTCAATGTTAAACATTCCACCTGTTGCTCTATTAGCAACGTGTGCTATCCCCTTGGAGAATGATAATCTAGCAGACAAATCAGAACCTGTCTTTAAGAACGCATCGGCTTTACTCAAACCTCTATCAAACGGTGTTCTACCAAATCCCGGGTCTATGAAATCTCTTTGGAAACTAGGTTGAAACGCCTGAAGTTCTTCCATTGATGCTTTCATGTGTCGACCCAAATTTTCAAGGTTATGTAGAGCCTGTCGGTTCGTTAAGAACGTCTTGGTTGTCTCCGACATAGAACCCGCAGAACTAAGAGCAACGCCATGGATAAATGGCTGAAATGTATCATAAGTAGAAATAAAGTACCCAAACGGAATAAATGCCAAGTTTCTCAATGCTAGGGCCATTTTCTCAAAGTTCATCATCCGATTAACTTGAGTCAACCTCTCTGCATTAGTCATATTTGGGTCCATTCTGGACACTCTCTGCAATATACCTGTCTGTACGTTAAATATACTACTTACCCTACCAAGATATCTTGTGATAGTGTCTTCATCAACACCCTGTTGTACAAGCTCTCTCCTAATGGGTTCATAAAAATTCCTATGAAATCCTCTCTCATTAAACACTCCATTCTCAATCCAAGTAAGGCGCGGTGTAACATCCCTTGTATACCTTGTCAATAGACTTTCGATATCTGTTTCAGTCCACTCCATTGGAAGTCTCCAACGACGAGGTGTTTCAAGGAAATTAGAATTCTTAACAACGATACCGCCCTTAATCTCTTCAAAAAGATTTCTCAGTTGATGGTCGTTATGTTCTGCTATAGCTCTAATTTCTTCTGGCGTTGAGCCTTGTCGAATGCCCCAAACTTCTCTCATGTTTCCCTTTTCGTCTGTGCGCCGGCCAAGATTGGTAATCATATCATCTATATCAACCCTAGCTCTAGAGGCGTCATCCAAACCGTCAACCATGCCTTGAATTTTTGCTCTTACTTGGTCTCTACTAAATGAAACATAATCTTCCAACTCTCCCGTTTCGGTATTATGTATCTTAACAGCATTTCTACCTCTTGCTGAACCTTCGTTCAATTCTTTAAAGCGTTCGAAAGCATATTCATTATAAGCATTGTTAACCTGTTGTGATGTGGCATCAGGATTGTCTCTTCTATAACCATCTTTCCATCTACGAGAATGTTCTTGCATCTTAGAGCGATTATGAATCTGAGTCATATAAGCATCTCCAAGATCAGTAAACTTAGACCTTGACTGAACAAGTTCACGAATCTCCATTCCTGCTGTAGATTTTTCAGTTGCTTCTCTAAGAAGCTTCTTATCTGTCTCTGAAGAAAGTGTTTTAATATACTGACCAAATGATCTTGTTTGCTTAGCAAAGCCTCTCAAGGCATTAACATGATCCCGATCAAGATTAACATCCTTAGACGCAAATCTAAGTTGCTTGTCAATTTCATTTGCAAAGGCATCTCTATGTCTCTTTCTCACTGGTCTAAATATACCCTCTCTAATAGAATCAACAAAATCAACAAACTTTTGATTCCTAAGAAATTCTTGGTCAAACTCTCTGTATATTTGTCCATTTGGCCCACTATATACATCAGACACAACTTGAGAACCATTAAATCTTAATTGATTATTAGCTAATCTTGCTTCTCCAATAATAATTCTCACGGCAGCTTCGTTCCATTGCTGATAAGCCAAGTTGCCTTGACCATAAGCCAATCTTTGAAGCATCCTATCTCTAGTCCTTACACCTCTCTGAGACAAAAACTGATCGGCAAAATCAGTGAACTCTTGTTTAGCCACTCTCCACCCATCGTGTCCGTGTTTAGATTCAAATATTCTCATTGCTTGAGCATAAAGCTTTCTCGGCTCGCCTTCAATGCCATATAAAAGACCCCTAAGCTCTCTAGCCTTTGCTGAAAGACCCCCCAAGAAAGTAAATGCAGATTGTACAAACCTACTATTTCTAGCCGCAGAAAGCGAATCTCTACCGGCTCTAATCTGAGACCTTACACTATTCATAAATGAATCATAAAGTGCAACTTCTTCAGGTTGTCTGACATCTCCACCATATTGCGGTCTTTGTCTTTGTTTCCAAGAATCCTCGGACACTTCTATTGCTTTCTTTTGGTCTTGGTCAAAATAACGAGGGTCTTTTTTTGTTCTATTCTTTACGCTCTTAATAAATGGAGTACGCTCTCTTGCGAACGTCGCAAGACTCTGAGCTCCCGCTCTTGTTCTCCTTCCCGCCAAGAGCCCTGCAGCCAATCCAATGGCTGATCCCCACGAACCAAGTTCTCTTGGGTCTTGATCTTCCATTAACCCACCCAACATGGTTCCCGACAGAGAACCCACAAGCAATCCACCAACCCCACCTTTAAGTCCTTGCTGATGAACTATAGTTTGCGGTGGCAATTCAACAACATCAGCACCATGAATATTATCGTTTACCATTCTTCTAGAATCGACCACCTGAGTGTTTTCATCAACCAAACGATAATGTATTTGCCCATCTCTATGGTGTTCAATGGCATCAATATTGTTTCTTGTTACCATTCTATCAACAGTCTCATCGCCCAAATGTCTTGGTGTTGTCTCTGCTGCCTCTATTGGATTCTGTATATTAAGAAAGACACCACTACCCCTTTCACTTGCAGTAACGGGTCTATATAATCCNGTCTCCTGATCTTTAATGTACTCTGTAAATTGNCCATGTCTATTAATTGTAACATTGTGATCCATCTGATCCCAATCAGGATTTCTTATAATGCTTTTACCATCACTAGGATCAGTAATCCATCGACTAGGGGCAAGTTTTGTTTTCTTGTTGGCGTAAAATACTCTAGGAACACCATCAAATCCTGTACTGGTAACAAGCGTTCCCTTTCCTGTGGCTGTTCTTCTGCCTGCTCTATCTAATGGACTATACTCTCTTATTTCACCTATATTTTTTCCTACCCAACGTTTTCCTTTGGGTGTTCTGGCGAAAAGAGAAAAGACATTATCAGTTCCAAGATTTCTAAACAACCTAGTTAAATTTTCCTTTGTTGCATTAAAGGCTTCACCTGTAACTCTAGCAATTTGATCAAATACTGGACTTCTGATACCAAAACGAGTAATCATTGTGTCCAATATATCATCATCAATTTGCTGCTTTATTGTATCTATACCTCGTTGAAGATTTTCCTTGACCGGGCCAGTTCTAGCGTCAAGCATAGCATCATAGTCTTCGACGTGTTCCTTAATTCTATTATAATGTTGCCTCCTAAACGAATCAGGAATGTCGTCAATACCATAAACTTGTCCAGTTTCAAGAGCCCTTTGTTTCAGACCCTCAAGGGGTTTATGTACTACTGATGTCTGATGATTAAGTCTTGTAAGTTTTGGTGCAGATGATGTGTCAAGATTATTAACCAAACTCATCAAAGCTCGTTGTCTATTCTCCTGTTCTATTGCCATGTTATCTGCTTCAAGACTTCTAGCGGAAAATTGACTATATTCTTCAGGAACTTGACGAACAGCTTCTCCATCTCTAGCTGCCTGTGGTCTATTATCTTCTATATTATATTTTCGAAGGAGTCTAATATATTCGTCTTCGTCAATGTCTCCCCTTCTCAGTTGATTAAAGAAATGACCTCTCATATTGGATTCGGGCACAGTGGCCTTAGCCAACCTACCGTCATCCATGCGAACAAAGAACCTTCTTTTAGCAGCATCAACAAGCCCTGCAATATGTCCGGTTCCTCTTACACTTACATAAGGGGCGCCAAACACTTCTGCAACAGTATCAGATATCTCTGAATATTCAGTTGCTGGAAGTTCATCTAAATTTCTTTCTGTTCGTCTAGTATTAACAGAGCGATTTATGGCTCTCTCTACATCATCGTCAAGGGCATTTTGTTTCAATCTTGCGCCAAAATCAAATCCCCAGTCTTCATCGGCAGCTTCAAAAACTCTATAGCGCTCAACCATAGCTCCACCGGGAGTTTCAATATGCGCCTCTTGTATAAACCTATTATCTCCTTCGGAGGCGACTTTATTTGCTTGAGCAAGAGTATAAAGTCTTCCTTGTCCTTGTCTATTGGGTGTTGTTGCAACAACTTCTCTTACATTGCCTGAATACTGCTGAAACAATCTACCAAGTTGATATATACCACTAAATCCTTCTATATTTCTTTCCTGACCTCTAAGTATATTGGCCATTTGATCGGCTGCTTGATTAATGGCATCGTGGTATACTCTAGAAGCTTCTTCATCTAAATTTGGTCTAGGTTTGCCTGTGAACTTAGTATCATAATGAGAAACGGTTGCTCTTACATCTTTGTATAATGTATCGAGCATATCACCAGCATCGTGCTTTACCGCATTTACAACATCAGCTTTAGTGCTTATGTTTTCTTTATTGAGCATAAAAGCCCTACCCCTAAACATATTAGCTGCACTACTGGCAATGTCTCCGGTCGGAAGATTTTGTGCGTTCTCTGAGATGAAATTCAAATACTGTGCAAAATAACTGTCTCCTTCGGGTGTAAATGCAGAACGATAAATAGCAGAAAGTTTCTCACCTCTCTTTGCCTTTATACCAGCCCTAACTGCAGGAAATGAAGATATAAAGGCATCTCCAGAAAAACCAATAATACTATTGGCCAGCGAATCAGCAAACACCCTTGTAAAGTAATTACTTCTCTTATACCATTCTTCTGCCTCNCCACCAAATAAACCGTGCTTAAAGAAACCAACATCACCTTCAGTAACTGGCTGAACAAGAACATCACCAAGAGCTATCTGTGCTGCTTTAAGGCGATTGTCTCCTTGTATTGTTCCTTTACTAAGACGATTTAACAAATGTTCCCATTTACCATAATCTCTACCAGTTTTACCGAATTGAGAAGCAAGGTGTACTCTTGCCAACTCTCTTCCTTTGGCAATATCATTTACTTTTTTAGCAAATTTACCGGCAGTAGCAAACCCCATTCTACCATAGAGCATAAATGCCCTATAAAAATTAAGAATATCTGTTCCAAGTAATGCTAATCTAGGGGCCGTATGTTCACTAAATGAAAACATAGTATCCATATCATAAGCATCCCACTCACCAAAGGTATTGTCCCAAATAGCTTCAAAGCGATTAGCATAATCATCAGAAAACGCTCTTATGGTATTTTCAAAAATAAATGCTGTCGGGTCTAGTATATAATCTTTATAAAACTCCCCAGTTTTAAGGGCTACGGAAGCGCCAGTATTCCAAAGTTGATTCCAAAATCCTGTCTGTGGAACTTCTTCGAATCCCACAACATTACCTTGATTGTCTTTAATAGGAACATTCTCTGTCCTAAATATTAAATCTTGAAGTCTTGACGAGGAGAACCAATGTGCATGATCTCCGTCTCTTAACCTTTCAACTCTATTAGGTTCAAATGCAATGGATTTATATGCGCCACTTCTATAATCACCTTCGCGTTGCATCGGCCTATAAAACACGTTCTCGAACTCATTTTTCGTTCTAAGCGCATCCATAGCCAACTGCACATTGAGGGGTTGTTCTTGAGGGTCGTCAAACATAAATCGATACCCCTCTTCACCGATCTCTTCGTATCTACCATGAGCTTTAAGGACGGCCATCAAATCTTGTGGGGACGCTTTATCTCTAATCTCCCACACCATATCTTCATATTCTTCTGATGTCGGATCAAGGAAATTTTCTATCTCTTCTCGTGTGGGTTTCCAATCTCCATAAACATCATATAACTTTCTTACTGCGTCATGGTCGCTTAAAGGATTAAACTCTTTTCTGTCTTTATCGAGACTATAAAAATTAGAAGTGAACTCATTCCATGCTTCAGGAAACTGTATTTGAGCATAAGGGCTCTCTTGTGTCGGTTGTACTCTAAATTTACCATAAGGGGTTCCTTCTTCACCAGTAAACACATTCATCCAATCTACAGGAGAAAGACCATCTACTCTTTCGTTTCTTATGAAGTGGTCAGCCTTTTTATATTTTTGACTCTGTTGTTCAAATGGTATACCTTCCCTATATTCCTCAAGAAAATTGAAAAACTGTGTTACACCTTCCTTTCCAAACCTATCATATACAGCATATGCTCTAGCCCAAGTATCAGGATCATTTTCTATGATAGGTGAAACATTATATTCTCTCTCAAGAAGAGATTTAAACTCACCAACATGATCTCTAAAAAGTCTTTCTGTAATATCATCATGTGTTCTGAGATAACTATAAAACTCAGAAATCATATTTTCCTTTCCTGCAAACTTAAACTCTCCATCTTCGTCTACAAGATTTTCATAGCGTTCAGGGTACTTATTAATGATATTAATAAATTCTGAAACTGGTAAATCCATTTCACCAGTATACACATGTGGTTCTTCTTCCTCTTCAATTACCTGCTCTGCGATATACTGATTAGCGTGTCTTTTATTTCTTACTCTTTGTATGGCATCGCCTTTAGTAATATAACCTTTATTGTCCTTATCGAGTCCTCTATTTTGCTTATAGGCTTTAGGTCTACTTTCTTGATCTATAAGAACAAAATCTTCATCTTCTCCAATAGCATCCGGCCAAAAAACAGACATATAAAGATCGTCAATATTATCTAACTGTCCATATTCTTGACGCCTATTTTTTATATATCTATCTACATATTCTAATTGTTCTATCTCAGACATTTGAGCAAGCTCTTCAGTAGATTTGCCAAACATATCTTGAGATGTTTCTTCCATGAACTGAATAAGACCTGTAGCCCCTGATCCTGCAGCATTGGTAGTATCGGCTGTAAAACGACCCCCTGTTTCAAAGTCCATAACAGCAAACAAATCTTCAGGATCAAGATTATTATTTTCCGCTACCCTCACCGCTTCTTTTACAAAATCCCTATCAAGAAAATCAAATTCTTTGGTTGGCATTACTTCTCTACCAACAGTAGAATCACTAGATTTTCTATCCCAACGCAAGTCCATGTTTCTATCTGCAATGGATTTGGTTATGTCTTTACCAGTATAACCATCTGACATTACCCTTTCTCTGAGCTCATCTCTTACATTTTTTGCGTGTCGTCTATAAAGATCAGGGTCTTGTTGATAAGTTTGTTGAAGATTTTCATCCTGACTTATATGTTCATCTACTAATTGTGATGCAATCTGATTAAGTGGGCTGTTAGGGTCATCATCTTTAGAATTAACTATATCATGATACATCCTAGGCCCGCCTCTTCTACCAATTTCAGGAAAGGCTCTTTGTAAATGTTGTATGGTTGGGCCGACACTAGCCTCGTGTCCGGGTCTGTCTATTCTCGGTCTTGATGCTTTTACGCGATCAAGTAATGGGGCATCGTAAAAAGGTTCTCTAATCTTCCACTTGCCAGACGCTTGGTCTGTTTGCAAATTAAAAGGCATAATAAATTGTGTTTAATTTTTAATTAATATTTGTTTTGGGTGCTAGGTTTCCTGTCATATCCAAGAGTGGTTGTCTAGTAGCTGCCCTCTCTGTCCCTCCGACATTCTGGGAACTTGGTGATTCTGTTTTATCTCCTTCAAATAGGAAAAGATCATTAGGATCATTCATGTCGGTTCTATTGGGGTTTATATACATTTTGTCTGGATTAACCATTATATTAGCATGACCTGCGCTATCTAACGCGGCCCTTAAAAAATCCCTAAGAACATTCACACCATGAGATTTGTCTTCTGGATCAATATTGTGTTCATCATAAGCCCTATTTATTTTATTTCTTATTTCGCCTAATGAATTATTAAAAAGATCAATACTAACTTCTTCAGTTCCAAACAAACCTGAACTTCTTTCATACTCAGTACTGCCCAAAAACATTCTCATCTGGTTCCAAATACCATTAAGATCGCCCATGGCAGAATTTTGTTCATTTATTTGTTGATCGGTTCTTTCATCATAAGCAAAATTGTAAAAACCTCTATTAATTTCTTCTATTTCACCGGTACTGGCATTTCCTGTTTTTAATCTATCTATTAAATCTTGCGAATCTGTACGATTTAGCAATCTTCCATCATGATCATCTTCCAAATAATCGGGTAAAATGTTTTGATAATTTCTCTCAAATTCATCAATAAATTCACCGACACCCCGATACTGTTGATATCTACTAAGTAATTGATCAGACCTTATCCAATTTATTTCATCAGAATCGGGATCGTGGAAATCAGGGACGGCCGCATAAACCTCATCGGGTTGATATTGATCTCCAATTTGTTCACCGAAAGCATATTCCATGGGCATTTGAAACTGAGGAATACGAGTAAGATTAGAGAAATTCTTTCTAATTTCTTCGTTTTTTTGTTTCCTTGTCTCACGAAGACGCTCGGTCATATTTTCTCTCATTTCTTGCTGAAGTTGAACTTGTTGTTGCAGTTGCTCAGCTTCCATCATGGGCTGTTCTATATCTTCGTGAAAAGCCCTTCTAATTCTATCTTGTTCCTCGATTTGATGGGTTATAATATCCTTACGTTGTTCAAGTTCTGTTTCCATTTGACGCACCTGTCTCCTGTGCTCTATCCTTTGTTGAACAGAACCTATTAAACTTTCAAATCCACCAAGGCTAGTTTGATAAGCTCTCTCCAAAGGAGTAGAGCCCATAGCTCTACCTTGTTGTTGCAGTTGTGCTTGTGTTTCCGGCATATTGTCTATTAATAATCAGGGTCTTCTTGTAACCAATCAAAAAATCTACTAAATCCCCTACGGGTTGCATCTCTTACGCCCCTAAAACCTTCATATTGTCTTTGTGGGTCGAGTGGAGTCCCGAGAACACCCCTTGCTGTTCTACGTTCTGGATCATACTGAGTTTCTGGGGGTGCTACGTCATAATCATCATAAGCCAAACCAAGATCAGTAAATTCAAAAGGATCATCACCCGGCACTCTAAAATCTAATTCTGAAAGTGGGGCATCATACACATCATCTTCAAAATATTCTAAACCAGTAGCAGGCCCAAAATGACCAAAATCATATTCGGGTTCGGCTATTACATCATCAAATTCTTCTAATCCTCCGGGACGAACATAATCATCACCAGTAAAGAAGTCTCCAATGGCACCAGCAGAAGCCAACATACCTGCTCCACTTATAGCTGTCCCCAACAGAGCTTGACGTCTGGCGTCTCTTTGTGCTCCATACATCATATCAGCTTCGTGGATGGCCGCTTCTTGTTGTTGTTGAACTTGTCTAGCTTGTGTCTGAAGTTGACCCAACTGTTGCTCTGCTTCCATTCTCACTTCTTCATCAGCAGATTCAAGGTCTGCATAAATATCAGCAATTGTCCTTTGTCTTTGATCATCCATTTGAGTGGTGGCTGCCAAAGCCCTACCTGCTGTTCCTGCTGTCCTTGCAATATCAGCATCTGGAGCCTCCCTAAACATTTGACCCAAGATGTCTTCCCCTCTACGCTCAGTATCTATACCTTCAGCAGCCCTACGTCTAGCTACTCCAATAGAAGGATCAAATACAGAAGGATCATACATCTCTCTTGCGTGATCATGAGCCTGATCTCTCATTCTACGCAAACTTCTATCGCCGGTTAAAAAATCAATAGGCATAATCTCTAAAATTTTTGTGTTCTATGTAATATACGAAATTTTTAAACAAAAGTCAAGTATTATTTTAAAATGGTTCTGGATATGGTATGTTATAACCTGCTGTTGGTGTTGCTGCATAATAATCTAACCAAAGAGTCTGTGTTCCATAAACAACATTCCAAGCTTCTGAGAACGAAGCTGTTGGGCTGGCCAAATTACCATCATAATTAGTTGTCAATAAGGTGTTCTCATTACTACCGTCAAGAAGCGTGGCTAGTCTTAACGTTAAATCAAAACTACCATCAGTTTGTTCTTCAATAATAAATCTCCACCAAACTGTTTCTTGGGTTTCTATAATACCTTCAAGACTGGTGTCTACTAGTGTGTTATAACTATCATAATCTCCATCAAAATGCACTATTTTTGCAACATTGTTATCGCAGTCTCTTGCAAACCCAAGCCCATAAAAACTTCCATTGGATTCACCAGATTTCATAAGATGAATAATTTCATCATTACTATTGTCTGGGGTTTGTCTTATAAGTAATTGGCCATCAGTCTGACTAGGTAAACTAACTTCATCCCACTTCCAAATACTTGTCCCTGGTGTAAAGAATTCGTTGTAAAAGAACAGAGACACATCACCAAAATCTGTGGCTGCTCTATTTCTAGCTTGGAGTAAATCTCCTGTTTCAGACAAAAGCATAGTCCAATCTTCATTGGTAAGATTATCAAAATCACTATACTGTTCAAAATCATTTTCATATAGAATTGGTACTATTGCTTCATATTCAGATGAAACATCAACTGTGGTATTAACTTCTTCTTGCAATATCACAAATCCATCATAGTTAGAACTTGAAGTAATGGTTGTATTAATATCTTCTACAACAAACAGCATAGTGTCCACGTCGACATCTGTGTTTACAAAAGTATCAAACTCAGTGAATTTAACAATAGTATCTGCGTCATAGTCAGATGAAGCGATTGTGGTTACATTGATATCTTCAAGTGTTGACTCAACAAATTCTACATCAATATCAATATCAACGGATGTATTAAGTTCTACAAACTTAACAACAGTTTCTGCGTCATAATCAGAAACAACATTAACTGTTAGTCCGATATCTTCAAGACTGTATACTTTAGATTCAATAAATGTATCTAAATCTGCAGAGGTCTCAAATTCAACAATAACATTAACAAATTTCGTCTCTACATTCAAGTCGGTGTTTATCTGTCCATCATATGAAGTAAACTTAACAAGACTAAAAGCGTCATATTCTGAAAATACATTTACATTAATATCAACTTCAGAATCTTTAACAGGCATGGCTTCATACAGAGACTCAAGGGAGACACCTGTTGTTATTCTCTTAGTCCTAATTAATACAGTTTCAGGTTGTTCGAGGTTGGAATGAACAACACTATGATATACCGCTCTCTTGTCGTCGAAAGATTCTATTTTTCGAATGTCGACAGAAAGGGCTCTACTTAAAAATAAATCTAAATGACTTGCGCGTACCTTAACAAGAGCGACATTGGCCGATTTTTTGGAAAGATATATATCCTTGGCTTTGTATGATCTTCTGTCTCTCATTCATTAAGGCATTATTACTGTTGTTACATAATTTGATCGTCGACAGATAATTGTACGTTGGATTCAGTATTATATTCCACAAAATTAACAACATCTTCTGTAAAATAACTTGATTCAATATTAACTGTCGTTTCAACTTGATCGGGTATTAATCCAACAAAGGCTTCATATTCAGACGATACAGAAACAAATGTATCTGCAGACCTAAACACATTTTCGTCGGATAATATAACAATGGATGTAGAAACACCAGAATCTACAGATGCATAAACAACAACTTCTTGAGTAGAATATGAACTAGAAACTTCGGTGTTTAGAGATATTAAAGCTCCTATAGATATTGATGTGTCTACTTCAAGAGAATTATTGACTTGTTTATTAAAATTGGCAAATTTAAATCGTATGGGCAAACGCCTAATATATACACCGGACGCACGAATCTTATCAATAGACGCATCTAAAGCCCTTAACTTTTTTACTTCTGCCGATTTTAAAGCCATTATTCTTCATCAATATTCAACACAACCACAAAGTAAATTGACGCTAAAAGAGACAAACCCTCCCCTGTTGTATCTCCTGTTCCATCATCTTCCTCTAGTTGTACTCTTACTTTATAAAATTCACCTGCTTCTAAATTTAAATCAACAAAGGAAATCTCTTGTTCTTCATCTATTGACCCTTCTTTTGGTTCGGAAAGCTTTTTGTTTGTTTGGTTTTCTCTTGCAACAATTATATAACCGGTATAATCATCTTCCGGTTCTCGTTCAATAATCATATCAAAGTCTTCGCCTTGATTAACCCTAAACACCTTAACAAGACCATCAAACAATACGGCACGTATGAGATAATCATATAACACATCCATGCTCTGTCTAGAAGTTTCAGATGTAACTCTACTAAACAGATATATAATATCGTTTTGTGTTTCTTCAGGTAGATTATTAAACCTTTCTTCTGTTACAATACCTTCAAGTTTTTGGCGCTGAAGGCTTGTAAAAAACCGTAAACTTGCCTGTAACCAATTCATAATTAATAATTAAATGTGCAACGAATCTGCGTAAATCTAAGTATCTGTCCGGGTTCTAATGTAATGGGGGAACCTGAAATGTCAGCTTCCGGGAATATAATTTCCACTGGACCTTGGTCTCCCAACGAAACCCTAGCTCTTGTTACTTCTTGATTACTACCGCTATCATTAGTATAATCTGCATTTATGTCGGCATCGACATAATTATCTCCTCTTGAATAACTAAGATCATTTTGACTATAGGTGCTATCAACTTCTGTCCACCCTTCTTGGTCCAGTTCTACTTCCACAAACATAGTTTCAATTTGTGTGTTAGTTGCGCCTTCATAAAAAAGCGCTGCTGCTCCTTGTGCCATTTTATCCTCCTATTTAATCTGTTACTGTTACTGTCAATTCGGTGATTCTAAGAATCTGCTCTTCAAGCAAATTAATTCCTAGGTCTGTTGCTTCGCCAATCATTTGTTTAGTTGTAATATTATCTTCATCATAATAAATATAAAGCTCTATACTATCAACAGTCTGATCAGTGGGGGCTTCATATTCAATATCTTCAGTGGTTTGAAGAGTTAGTTCATTCCCGCTACGACTAAAACTAGCCTGATTGGCACTAACATCAAGCATTGGTGTAGACGGACCACCTTGATTGTTAATAACGGCCCAATTATATCCTTCACCGTCAATTGTATCTATATCAGAGCCTTCTTCTATCATAAAAGCGACACCATCAGCCATTTTCTTTATCCTCCTTATTTATGATTTCGTATTTAAGTTTCATCTTTGTTTTTGTTTTGCTTCCTTGTGTTCCGGCCATATTACCTCCGTTTATGGTTATTTATATAATATACTAAAAATTTTATTAAAAGTCAAGAATTATCTTCTTCTTCTCAACAAATATACAAATGAAACCATTTTCAAAACAAAATTTTCTGCTCTAGTTTTAAATCTCCAAAATATTCTGGGTGTATTGATTTCATTTTTACTAACTCCTACATTATAATAACCATTCCTCACTTTCATTTCAGAAAGATTAACATCATGAAAGTTTTCATATTCCTTTCCATAAGAAAATTCAACACCGCCATCTCCTTCTACATCGATGAAAAATTTTCTGAATAACTTTCTTAAGCTTGGTTCTTCTAGATCATTAGATACAGATTCGATTATAGTATCATACTCTTGACCATTAAATGTGTTTCCTTTATTATGTTGAACAAGCCTTGAATCTGTAACTGTAAAAAGTTTGTCTTTTGTGTTTGTCTGTGCATCTATAGAGTAAGTATACGGCCCCATAAATTCACCACTTTCAAAACTATAAGCCCATGTATTCTCACCATCATACAACAAATATTCTTTGTTTAATGGGTCAATGGCTCCATATAAAGTTGCGTCGCTCGCAAGATCAATATAGCCAAGAGATACATTCTGAAGTCCTTCTTGGTTGTATGTCCAAATATCAAGGCCGTCACTAAAAAACAATTGGTGTTCAAATTCGACGATACTGTTCCTTTCAATTCTAGGTATATTCTTCAATANCCATTGGAATCCAGTCAAGAACCTGCTCGAATCTACAAAAGTCTGCCCTGAGGGTTGTTCAGTCAGAACCTCTCCAACATTTACAAAGGCCAATCCTCTTTCACAGAACACAAGCAATTGATTCTGTATGTATCTTATATCTACAATTCCGCCATAATCTCTACTAATGTCAATAACAGATTCAAAATTAAATGTTCTTGTTCCAGATTGTTCTGTTCCTAATATAAACGGCTCACTCCATATCAACTGATTAGGTTGGTTGCTTGAAAAATTCTGCAACTCTTGTTTTTCAATTATTGTTTCATAAATATTAGCCGGATTAAGAACCCAATCCCTAAACCCTCTACGCACTCTTTCATTAAAGGGGTTGTGTGTTACTTCCCTATTATCAGATTCATTCCTAAACGATTCCAAAAATACCGCCATTCCGTCGTCTAGTTGAACTTCAGGTATTGCTTGTTGCACATAATCATCATATTTATAAACTATAATATTTTGCCCAGAAACATTTTGTGTTATTTCTTGTGGGTTTTCGTCTTTTACATATTTAATATTATTTATTATAGAATTAAAAGTATATTGAAAATATTCAACCGCTTCTTCATCGCTTATATTAAACCAATTATCCTTTACATCATATTGTGTGATACTGGAAGAATCGATATCAGATAAAACAGTGTCTCTTTCACAAACCAAATATAATCTAGAATTTGGGTGTGGAGAGACGATGACATCAACTAAAGGGTCATCTTCTCCTATTGTTATATAATCTGAAAAGTTTCTTGTGTTGTCTAATACAGAAGTAATTCTAATAATAGAATCTTCTATTTGTTGTCTATCTAAAATACTAGAAGCTATCCCTACATCGTCTCTAATCTCATTAACAAAAAATTCAAGGGTTCTACTTCTTGCATATTCGGCCAATCCATTAGCCCAAGCTAACTCATACACAACAGAACCAAATTTTTCTTCTTCAATGCTAGCCTTAAATTTCCTTTTATAAATAAGTGCATTATTGCCATTAAAAAGATTTACTTCTATATAAACAGGAAACACATCATCAAAATCTTTTGCATCCATTTCTGATTGTGTAAACGGCCCTTCCTTTTCAACCGGTATTGATCTTATTTCTTCATCTGTATTCCAATCTTCATCAAATACTCTATTGGTTATAAAATAAGCACCCTCACCAGAATCAAAAATAACTGATCTTTGTATGTGTTTAAAACCAACAAACACATGGGGGTCTTCTGGTTTATCTTCGACTTCATCTCCAGAAGTTGCTATAGACGGAATAGATGAATTATAAATCTCATTAGAATCAAACCTTATTACTTGCTCATCCGATCTTTCTACTTCATTAAAACTAGCATAATAGCCGATTTCTTTAATGTCTCTCTCAGAAGTAAACTCTTGATGGTCTATTTCTACAACACTTTGTTCTTCTGTTGTTTGTGTGTCTATCTCTTTAAAATAAGATTCGGTGCCATCTTCAAATCTAGGTCTAGTAAATATACTTACAGATACATTAGGTGGTATACCATCTTCATCTATCGCCTTCAACTCAACAGTAGAATTACTGTTATAATCTTTTTCTGAATATTCAAGATTACCGCGGACATAACGATCCCTTACAATTTCATGTGCTTGGTGTGATTCAGACCATATATAATTTTCATCAGATAAAACACTAATGTTAGCCTTACCATCATCAATATATTCGACAATCTCTTCGTTATCATCAGGTCTTATTCTATCGATATAAAAGAAATTACCGTCNGACCTTCTTCTAAAAATCTCTATTTCTGCCTTACGACCATCAACGTCATCTACTGTATTAATCTTTAGCTCAACTTGTCGTATTAAATTTGTAGTTGTGGATTGCTTTGGAAACGCTGTTTTAGTTCTATGTCCGTCCCTAAAAACATAACGAACAGTATACCAATATTGTTCGTCTTCTCTAAGCGAACCTTGTATTGGTATAAACTCGGGATCAAAATTACTTACATCTAAACTTGGTCTAAACTCTGGCGGTATGTCTGTTGAATCTACATCTATGATACTACTAAAATTACTAGGTTCAGTCCTTTCAATAGTAACAGTTGCGTCGTCCAATTCAAGATCAAATCTATCAGAAATTTCCGCGGATAAATTATTATAAATATCCTGTGCAACGTTTTCTTTTGTGCTGCCAGTTTCAACAGGAACGGACACAGAAGTATTGTCAATAGTTATAATTGTATCACCAGCAATATATTCCTGATCACTACCACCAGTAATATCTTCTGAATCTAATGTATCAGTAAGTCCATCATCTACAGTTAAAGTCGCGTTATATTGACTTCCATTGTCTCTAGCTTCAATTGGAACTTCCCAAGCGTCTTCTATTTGCTGTATTGGTAATACTAAATAATCATCATCAAAATCACTATCAGAGCTCAATTCGTTTGATATTTGAAGGGCATATGATTGTGCGTCTCCGTGATCATCGGTAGTAAAGCTTATATTGATATCAGGAAGACCATCTCTGTCTTCGATATCAATCGTTACTGTCTGTCCGTCAGTTATACCATCTTTAACGTATATAGAACCCTTGGCTGGAGAAACTCCAGTGTTTATATCAAATTCAACTTCTATACTACCAGTACCCAACTCTGCGGGAGAAAAGAATACCAAATCAAAAAGCGGGGTTGTGGATGTGGTATGTATTAAATACCACTGAGGGTCTTCCTGCTCATAATAAAACAACTGTCTATTATAAGGAGATATAAGAATTGAGTTGTCTTTTATAATCAGTTTACCATGGTCAGACCTATCCACAGTATCCACACCTAAAAAGCTAGAAAATAAATTTTCACCAGTGTCTAAATCATAAACAGATATATAGTTTCTCCTAAAGACTATAATAAACTCATCTCTAAATGCCTTTATGTCTAATACATCAGGAAGATTTGCTGCTGTTAATTGCTCGAATCCTTCTATGCGAGACGCGTATCCTGTTTCACCTCGTTTAAATAAACGAGCATTTTGAAGGGTATACAATCTATTAGGATCGTCTGTCCTTTCAATGTCTGATCTTTTATTGATACCGCTCTGAAAAACATGCTGTGTGTGTCTGTTCCGCATTATCTACGTCTTTTATAGCGATGGTGTCTATTAACCCACTTACCAAAATAGTTTGCCTTTGTTCTATGATAAGTTCGGTTTGTTCTATTATGCCCTTGGCGCTCCTTCCACTCATCAATTGCATCTAGAGTTTCCTGTTCGCTGTCGTCAGGATGTCTAAGTTCAAGTATAGCTTCTACTTCTCTAATTACAGACTCAATGTGTTCTTCAGCTAAATATGACAAATCACTACCACTTACATGATATGAAACTTTTATATATTCTTCATCATGGGGAAATGGATATAAGAGCATCACTTTCTGTGGTGAATCTTTATCGCTAAAGTTTATGTCTTTTATTGTAAACAATCTTTGTTTAGCGTGATACTGATCTAAAGAGTGTTCACCATCATCAGACAATCTACCGGATACCCTCTGAAAATCAGCAGTGTTGAATCTAGATATCCTTTCCATGTAATTTTCATGTGGGGTCCATGCGTATGGTATGTTATTGTCTCCCACAAAAAGTTCATCAAGCTTTCTAAAATCGTCAGGCAAGCGATAATAATTATAGAAAATATTACCCTTAGTATCTCTCTTCTCTTCTTTGTGGTCTCCAGAAGTAAACTCCCAAACTCTTGTAGGGAGCAAATCCTTACGTTTTAGTCTACGCACAGCCCTGTCAACCAAGGATGGAACCTGCTCCAATATCGGCTTGGAAATTGTCCTCCTTGCAATATGAACTTGCAGTGCGTTCTTTACTTCTTCAATAATATTAACGTTCTTGTCGCTCATCCTGTTCATCTTGTTCAGGTTCTGGTCTACTTATTCTCTGGTCTGCCAAATTACCACCAAGCTTGGCTCCAAGTATATTCAATACATCATTCTTAACTGATGGTATAATGAATCCGGGTATCTTGAGCTCTTTATCCATATCTACCACTTCCTCCCATTCCGGCACATAGGTAAGTGAGACCCTTTCGACCACAGGAACAACATAAACCCTGTCATATCTAACAGAAAACACAGCAGAATCTACTTTATCTTCAAAAATTTTAGCTTCTCTAAATCTATCCATAGGATAGAAAACCGCTGGATTCTGTGCAGAGCCTATTTTATACCAATACAGCTTTTCGAATTGTGGTATATTCTCTATGTCATCATCAACGTCGGCCTTAAAATCTTCTACACATCTATAATGATCTCTAGTCTCCGCGTCAAACACAACATCTCCTTCTTTATACACGAGACCGTTCTTACGATAATAATTTCTAATATTCCCTGCTTGAAAGGTTCTATCGTAAGTGTTCAAGTCCTCAAACGTTTCAATGCATTTATAAAGATTATTATCCTTGATGGCCAAATCTCCTATATTGGCACTCGACGGACTGTCTAATATTTCTTCGGATGACCTCCAAACAATAGCTGACAGTATCGCATTCTCTATCGGACTAGTCTGAAGTACTGGTCTACTCAACGTAAA
>SL_8KL_010_SEDDRAFT_10001783_pt1 | contig 18545 bp, 17 predicted proteins | sample SodLakKL_010_SED_4_FD_11160 | JGI IMG/M metagenome (IMG submission 11160)
TGGCCTGAGAAGCTGCCTTTTCTGCCCGGCGCCGGGATTCTTCCAGGCCAAGAAGGGCAGGATAGGTTGCTTTACCCCTTCGGAAATCCTGACCAACCTCCTTGCCCAGTTCGCTGCAGTCCCCGACGACATCGAGCAGATCATCGACTATTTGAAAGGTTAATCCCAGCTTTTCCGCATAGGTTTCCAGAGCCTGCCATTCTTCCTGAGAGTAATCAGAACAGAGAGCTCCGGAAAGAATTGCTGCCCGAAATAGAGCCCCGGTTTTCTTGCGGTGAATCTGCTGAAGTTCTGCCAGTTCAACCTCTCTGTTTTCAGCTCTTAGATCCATAGCCTGACCTGCTACCATGCCCTGAACACCCGCTGATTCAGCTATCAAATTTACCAGCCGGCAGCGCTTCTCTGCCGGTAAATCAACCTCAACCAGCAGCTGAAAGGCCTGGGTTAGCAGAGCATCTCCGGCCAGAATAGCCATACCCTCACCAAAAACCAGATGGTTGCTGCGCTGTCCTCTCCGGAAATCATCATCATCCATGGCAGGCAGATCATCATGAATTAAAGAATAGGTATGAATATACTCAAGGGCTGTCCCGGCCCTGCGGGCAGCCCCCTGATTACCTTCCAGCAGCTGACAGGTTAAAAGAGTCAAAATCGGCCGGATTCTTTTGCCTCCGGATAACAGGCTGTAGGACAGAGCTTCCTTAAGCTCAGAATAGATCTGCTGGGCTTCCAGCAGTTCTTCCAGATAGCAGTCGATATCCCGCCGGTAATCCTGAAGCAGTGCTTCAATGTCTTGCATATTTTAACCCCCTGACAGCTGTTTTCCCGGAATCTGTAAAATTAATCCGCCCTTAATGCTGGCCTTCTTAATGTTGGTACTGAAAAAAACGAGGAGATTATCTATTCTTTAGCCAGTTTCTCCAGGATCTCTTCATTCTTTTTAATTTTCCAGTCCAGGGCACCCACCGGACAGGCTTCCAGGCATTCACCGCATTCTTCGCAGTCCACCGGCAGGGGCTGACTGAAAGCCGTATCTATCTTGGTTTCGTAACCCCGATTTTTAAAGCCCAGCAGATATTCATTTACAACTTCTTTACAGATTTTGATGCAGATGCCGCACTTAATGCATTTACCTCGATCCATCACTATTTCCGGATGGTCCACATTATAGCCCTGATCTAATTTTTCTCCTACAAAGGCTTCGGGGTCAGCTCCTAGTTCTTCAGAGTGTTTTTTAAGCTGGCAGTCTTCCCGGGCGGTACAGCTGCATTCAAAACAGCGTTCTCCCTCCAATTCCACTTCTTCCCGGGCAAAGGTAAAGCTGACCTCTTCAAAGGTTTCTTTTCTTTTATCCAGCTCAATATGACGCTGCTCTACCCTGTCACTTTCATTGGGTTCCTGGAGATAAAGCAGCTCATTTTCAGAAACTGACTGCCAGTGACCCCGGGAGACATTTATCAGATAGGGAGGTTCAAAGGTTTCCCCCTTAAGATAGGCCTGGACGCCATTAGCCACTCTCCGGGCCCCGGCAACTGCTTCAACTATGGTGGCAGGTCCGCTGACACAGTCTCCGGCAGCAAAAACATTATCCTGGACCCGGCAGTTATCCTCCTGAACCTCGACATCACCCCAGTCATTGGTGGGAACTCCTTCCGGAGCAATGGTTTTCTGTCCAATGGCTGCAATCACGGTATCAGCCTTTACTTCAAACTCACTGCCTTCAATGGGTATCGGCCTCCGGCGTCCGGAAGCATCAGGTTCACCCAGTTCCATTCTGAGGCATTCCAGCACCAGCTTTTCACCCTCTTTTCTCAGGCTGACAGGCTGGGTGAGAAATTCAAAGTTAGCCCCCTCTTCCAGGGCTTCTTCATATTCATATTCCTCGGCCGGCATCTGCTTGGCCGTCCGCCGGTAATAACAGTGGACCTGCTCGTCGGTTAACCGCAGGGAGGAACGAAGGCAGTCCATGGCAGTATTGCCGCCGCCAACCACGATTGTTTCTCCGGGATCTTCCATTTCAAAGTTCTGGCTGGCCAGCTTTTCCAGATAATCTATTCCGCCCCAGGCCAGCTCCTCACCTTCAGTGCGCATGGAACTGGGCTGCCAGCAGCCAACCGCCATAATTACGGCATCATATTCGTCTTTAAGCTCTTCCAGCTCAATATCTTCTCCCAGCTCCTGATTGCAGTTAATTGTAATTCCGCCCATTTTCTCAAAATGAGCCAGTTCCTTCTCTAAAATATCCTTGGGCAGCCGATATTCCGGAATTCCATAGCGCAGCATCCCGCCTGGTTCTGCTCTTTTTTCATAGACATCGGAGGCAATTCCTGCTCTTCTTAAGAAGTAGGCAGCGCCCAGTCCGGCCGGCCCGGCTCCAATTATGGCTGCCTTCTCTCCGGTAAGCTCCTCCATGTCTTCCAGATACTCATCATAATGCATATCTGCTGCCAGCCGTTTGAAATCATTAATAGCAACCGGCTGGTCTTTAACATTGCGCCGGCAGTCCTGTTCACAAAAGCGGGGACAGACCCGGCCTATACTCATAGGAAAGGGTATTCTTTCTTTAATGATTTCCAGAGCCTGATAATGATTTCCTTCCCGACCGGCCCTGACATACTCTTCAACTTTAGCATGAGCCGGACAGGCCAGGGTACAGGGGGCTTCGCAATCCCCGCTGTGCTCAGAAAGTATGAGATCCAGAGCGGTTTTACGCATATCTTCAACTTCAGGAGTGGAGTTGTTTATTTCCATCCCATCCTGAACCTGACTGGAACAGGATGGTATCCACTGGCCGGATTCAGTATCCTGAACTATACAGACAAAACAGGAAGTATTCTGACTAACTCTATCATCATAGCAGAGACTTGGTATATGAATTTGATTTTCCCGGGCTACCTGCAAAATAGTCTGGCCTTCTTCAGCATTTAGAGTCTGGCCGTCTATTGTGACTTTAATTTGCGACATTTACCTTTCCTCCCTTTCTTACTCTGGCTATTGCATCAACCGGACAGACCTCTATACAGCTGTTGCAGCGGGTGCAATCTTCATTATCTATCACAAAATCATCGCTTATTACATCTGTCGGGCAGTTTTTAATACACTGGCCGCATTCAATGCAGACATCATTATCAATCTCAACCTCAACCAGTGCATCACATTCCAGGGCCGGACAGTGTTTCTCTTCCACATGATCCAGGTATTCATTTTTGAAATATTTTAAAGTGGTGAGAACAGGATTGGGGGCTGTCTGACCCAGTCCGCAGAGTGAACCATTAATTATCTTGGGACCAAGCTCTGAAAGCAGCTCCACATCCTCAGCTGTTCCTTCTCCACCGGTAACCCGCTCCAGAGTTTCCAGCATTCGCTTGGTTCCTATCCGGCAAAAAGTGCATTTGCCGCAGCTTTCCTTGGCAGTAAAGTCCAGGAAATAGCGAGCAGTTTCCACCATGCAGCGGCCCTTGCTGATGGCAATCAAACCTCCTGAACCCATTATGGCACCCAGTTCATTGAGAGAATCATAATCTATGGGAGTATCAAAATATTCTTCCGGAATACAGCCGCCGCTGGGGCCCCCTATCTGAACTGCTTTGATGCTGCCTTCTTCAGCACCGCCAATACCATAGATAACATCACCAATGCTAACCCCCATCGGCACTTCAACCAGTCCGGAATATTCCAGATCACCGGCCAGGGCGAAGAGCTTGGTCCCGGTGCTGTTTTCAGTGCCAACCCCGGCATACTCTTCCCCGCCCAGACGAATGATAAGAGGGACATTGGCAAAGGTTTCTACATTGTTAATCATGGAAGGTCTGCCCTTATAGCCTTTATCCGTGGGATAGGGGGGGCGGTAGCGGGGAGTTCCCCGTTTGCCCTCCAGGGAGTGAATCAGGGCTGTTTCCTCTCCACAGACAAAGGCGCCGGCACCCTCCTTGACGGTGATTTTTAAGTCCTCTCCCCCGATTCTATTAAGTCCAGCCTCTTCTATCTGGGAAATGGCGGTATTTAAATTTCTCACTGCCAGGGGATATTCAGCCCGGCAGTAGATAAAGAGCTGGTTCGCTCCGGTAGCATAGGCACCTATCAGCATGCCTTCCAGCATCTGATGGGGAATTGATTCCATTACCGTCCGGTCCATGAAGGCTCCCGGGTCTCCTTCATCAGCGTTGCAGATAATAACCTTATCCTCTTCTTCTTTAGCAGCCAGAAATCCCCACTTCATTCCGGTAGGAAATCCGCCTCCTCCCCGTCCGCGGAGATAGGAAGTTTTAACTTCTTCAACAACCTCCCCGGGCTCCATTTCTAGAGCTTTCTCAAGACCCTGATAACCCCCCCGGGACCGGTATTCTTCCAGAGAAACAGGGTCTATTTTTCCAGAGAGCTCGGTAACAAACTTTTTCTCCCATTTCTCCCGTTCGGGATTGGGGGTAAAGCGAGAAAAATCTTCCAGTTCAAGCATGCGATTTATAAAATCTTCATCAGGCTCAACATCCTGAAAAAAGATGCTGCCTTCGTCAGTTTCAATTTCAACAATAGGCTCAGCGTAACAGTGGCCGATACAGCCTACCTCAACAATTTCTTCCTCCGGGGCAACTTCGGCAATTTTTTCCTTAACTTCATTGGCTCCGGCTGCCACTCCACAGCTGGCCATTCCTATTTTAATACGATTAATCATTATTCGTCTTCCTCCCTTGCACGATAATCCTGGAGAATCTTAAGCAGCTTTTTTCTGGTAAGATCCCCGTAGACCTTACCGTTAATGCTGATAACCGGTGCCAGACTGCAGCAGCCCAGACAGGCCACCGCATCCAGGGAAAAAAGACCCTCTTCATCGGTCTCTCCCTCTGCAATCCCCAGATGATCCTGGGCCCAGTTTAAGACCAGCTTGGAGCCCTTAATGTGGCAGGCAGTTCCATCGCAAACCTGAATTTTATATTTTCCCGGCTTGACTCTTTTAAACTGGGTATAAAAACTGACGACTCCTTCTACCTCTACCGGAGCCATATCAAATTCTCTACTGATATCTTTGATGGCCTGATCTGAAATATATCCCTCTTCTTTCTGCTGTTCCTGAAGTGCTTTAATTAAATTGGATTTTTCCTGACCCAGCGTGGCAAGATCTGGCAAAATAACCATCCTCCCTTAGTACATTTTAAATTATTCAGGCAGAGAAAAACCATCAGACAAAAAAATAAAAAGTATAAGCCTGAATAATACTCGTTCTTAAATAATGCTCGTTATTATTTTAACATTAGTCTTCATTTATTTCAAATGGAATTATTTCCTGCAGTTCACCATGTTTTTCCAGCACCTGTTCTATCCGGCCTTCGGCTCTGTTCAGTTCCTGCTGACAGAACCTGATTAGCTTCATCCCCCGGGAGAATTTTTCCATAGATTCCTGGAGGGAGAGAACGTCCCCTTCCAGTTCCTGGACTATTTCCTCCAGGTCTTCCAGGGCCTCTTCAAAATTCAGCTCTTCATCCAGATTCAGATCATCATCCCAGTCTTTTCCAGGGTCAAAATCATCCTGTTTTCCAGCCCTGTCATCCTCTTTCTGCTGATTCTGATCTAGATCTGGTTCATTGTTATTGTCATTTCCGGCAAATAAACTGTTTTTATTCTCAGTCATGTTGTTCCTCCCTGCTGTTAATAACCTGGCTGTCAATTTCACCGTTGGCCAGCCTGGTTGTTATCATCTCAGAATTTCGGACTTCAGAACTCTTCTTAATTACCTCACCCTGTTGACTCATGGTAATGCTGTATCCCCGGGAGAGAATTTTATGAGGACTTAAGTTTTCCAGTTCCCGGGCCAGACTTTTAACTTTCTGCTGTTTATCGCGAAACTCTGCTTCCAGTTCCCGGCTAAAGCGTGATACTAAATCATCAAGCTGCTGTCTGGTGTTCTGGAACATAACAGAAGGTTCTCTCCAGATTCTATTCTGACTTAAAAATTTAAGTTCCCGGCGATTTGTTGTTATAACTGATAAATAAGCTGAATAGAGCCGTCGTCCCAGTTCTTTAAGCTGTTTTTCCAGCCTGGTGAAATCTTTTACCGCTAATTCCGCTGCAGCAGAGGGTGTGGGAGCCCTGAGATCGGCCACAAAATCAGCTATGGTAAAATCAGTTTCATGCCCCACCCCGCTGATAATCGGAATATCTGAAGCGGCAATTTTTCGGGCCAATTTTTCACTATTAAAGGGCCAGAGGTCCTCCAGCGAACCCCCGCCCCTGCTGATGATTATCAGATCAATATCCTCTCGGTTTTCCAGATATTCCAGGCTTCTGATCAACTCCTTTTCAGCCTCTTCTCCCTGAACCCGCGAGGGAGCCAGCAGGACTGATATTCCGGCGTATCTGCGCTTAAGCACCGAGATAATATCCCGGATCGCTGCTCCAGTTGGAGAAGTAACCAGTCCAATTTTCGCCGGCAGAAAAGGTAGCTCCTGTTTCCTGTCCTGATCAAAAAGCCCCTCTTCCTTTAGTTTTTTCTTGAGCTTTAAAAACTTCTGATAGAGAGCTCCTTCACCTTCCTGCTCCATTTCGGCGACATAGAGCTGGTACTCGCCCCGGGGCACATAAACATCCAGATAGCCCCGGGCCAGCACCACCTGGCCATCTTTCGGAGAAAAATCAAGCTTCTGATTATTCCCCTGGAACATGACACAGTTTAATTTGGAATTATCATCTTTTAAGGAAAAATACATGTGGCCTGAGCGGTGATGGTGAAAATTTGAAATCTCTCCTTCTACTTTAAGGTCACTCAGGATGGGATCATCCTGGAGCAGGGATTTAACCCTGGCGGTGACCTCGGTTACAGTTAGAAACTTAGACTCCATGATGCTCTCTGGCCTTGACCGTATTGCTCATCAGCATGGCAATGGTCATTGGACCTACTCCGCCGGGAACCGGGGTAATTGCTCCAGCTTTCTGGCTGGCTGCCTCATAGTCAACATCCCCTACCAGCTCACCATCAACTCTATTGATACCGACATCAATTACACAGGCGCCTTCTTTAACCATATCACCGGTAACAAATTCCGGTCTGCCCACAGCTGCCACCAGAATATCTGCTGAAGCAGCCTTCTCCGGCAGATTTCTGGTCCGACTGTGACAAATGGTTATAGTGGCGTTCTTTTCTATTAACAAATGAGCTACCGGTTTTCCAACTATGTTACTGCGACCCAGCACCACGGCATCCTTGCCTTCTATGTCATAACCTGATCTTTCAATCAATTCTATGATGCCCAGGGGGGTACAGGGATCAAAACGCAATTTATCCTGCTGACCGCTAAAAAGCCGGCCGGTATTAACGGGATGAAAACCATCGACATCCTTACCGGGATGAACTGCTTCAATGATTTCATGTTCGTCTATATGGTCTGGCAGCGGCAGCTGTACCAGAATACCATCTATTTTGTCATCATTGTTTAAATTATCAATTATATCGAGCAGTTCATCCTGGGTGATATCAGCCTCAACATTCTTCTTCACCGAGTGAATTCCCAGTTCCGTGGCAGTCTTATCCTTCATTTTGACATAGGTTGCTGAGGCGGGATTGTCTCCCACCAGCACCACTGCCAGTCCGGGAACTCTTCCCTCTTCTTTTAGTTTTTTAATTTTTCCCTTTAGTTCTTCTTTGATTTCGCCGGAAATTTTTTTGCCATCAATAACTTTACTCAATTAAAACCCCTCCTCAAATGATTTTACTGTTCTTAATAAAATTCTTTAAAAACCCTTGAGCAACCCTGAACTCACTCCTGAAAACTGATCTTAAATCTGCTATCTCTTTATAAAACATCATTTATAAATATTCTTGATGCCCGACCTATTTCCTGCATAAATATATAAATATCAGGGGAAATTCCTTTGAACTTAAAATATCCGGGTATTTACTAAAAACTTTACTAAAAATTTACCTTCCAGGCTTGACAACAACCCCTGTTGTAGGTTAGAATATCTACAGTAGTGCTGAAGTGGCGGAACTGGCAGACGCGCATGATTCAGGGTCATGTGCCCGAAAGGGTGTGTGGGTTCGAATCCCACCTTCAGCACCATTCTTATGCCGGGAATCAGCCCGGTTTTTCTTTTTCCCCTAAATAAAAAGTCATGTGCGACTTGCTACCATTCCGCTCCTCTAACTGCTGAAAATAAAAAATTACACCTCGGACAAATGTTATTATAAAAAAATTTTAAAACCCGGAAGATTAACCGGGGTTTTTTTATTTATCTATCCATTTCTATCTCTCACAATGCTTTTTTTATTTAATATTCACTTTATATAAATAACCTGTTTCTAAAATTCTGACATTCTGCAATTCTGATATCCAAAATTTTACCTCAATAATTACAGATGAATATAAAACTATAAATACAACAATAGTCATAAATTTAGCTATTCAGCAGGAATATTATTTATGACAGAGAAGATTTAATTAGAGAATTATTATATTTAATCGAATTTTAGAATAGTTTGTATCTTTTTAGAATGGAGGAGCAGCAAAATGACTGAGGAAAATGAAAAAAATTCTCATATAAATAAGGCACAATTCAATTTATCTCTGGAAATAAATGAAGAGGGAGAATATTTGGATTCAGTCAGCAAAAAATCAACTCTGCTGGAGCTTTTAGCTCAGCAGGAAAATATCGAAATTATCAAACAAAATATTGTATCCGATAAAGTTTTTAAAATAGAAGGAAACGAAGGTGTTTTTGAGTTTTTTTATTTATTAAAGGGCAGGATAAAATATCTGGATAATGATAAAATTTTAAATCCAGGAGATTATATCACCATAAGAAATCTTAAACAGCAGATATATTTTAAAACTTTATCCGAAGTAGATTTGATTTATGTTACCAACACCCCTATATTTTCAAATAAACAGGAAGAAATTAAATCATTACTGGAATTAAATGAAGAAATAGAAGCACGGGATCAGCAGACCCGGGATCACTGCCGGAGATTGCAGGATTTAAGCAGAAGAACCGGGGAAGAATTAAATTTAAGTCAGGATAAATTGTTTTCCCTGATTTTTGCTTCTTTTTTACACGATATTGGAAAGGCTAATGTTCCGGTAGAAATTTTGCAGAAACCGGCGAAACTTTCTCCAGAAGAATGGAGTATTGTAAAAAAACATCCAGAAAAAGGAAAAAAAATGATTCTTGAACATATGACTTCATCATTTTTTGAACGGGTTGCCGATATAATTTTACAGCACCACGAGAATTATGATGGTACCGGATATCCGCATGGTCTTGCCGGTGATGAAATTATGATTGAAGCTCAGATCCTTTCTGTGGTAGACAGTTATGATGCCATGAGCCACAGAAGACCCTATCAGGAAGCTAAAAACAGAAAGGAAGTTCTGGCAGAAATTAAAAGATGTAAAGGTCAGCAGTTTGCCCCGAAAGTAGTTGATGCTTTTCTGAAAGCCGAGGAAAGATTCATAGCTGAAGGAATTAATCCGCAGGAACTTATTTAATATTTTTTTTATTAATTGAATAATTTCAGAGAGCCTGAGAATTAAAAATATAAAACTCCGGATTGTCTGATACAACCCGGAGTTTTAAAATAATATGTGGTTTAAGCAGATAATTAAGCTAATCTGACAATTGGTCAAATTTTAAGAAGGTAATTCCTCGATAATTAATCGCCTGCAACTGTTATGGGATTGTTTGCGGACCTAGATGCTGTTAAATTTTCAATAGTGAGCTCATTATTTGTTTCATCATAATTAACCCCATTGCCATTCATAGCAGCAACCGGTCCCGCCAAAGTAAAAACTAGAGCCAGCACCAACAATAAACCAATAACTTTCTTCATTAAATTTTCCCCCTTTGCAGCCGGCTCTCTGGATTTTTCCAGAGCCCTGGCTTTGTGTCTCCACCTCACGATGGATTTACCCTTTAAGGAGAAGAAAACATAAAACCTGCCATAATTTCGAAGCAGGCAGGCTTTCTCCTCACTTCGGCAGTTCTGCAACCATAACCAGCAGGTGACAGGTTCAGAACTTTGCGCCTCTTTCCTTTCAAAAAGAGTAGCCTTTTCGGATAAGGTGGCAAATTCTTCTAGGTTTAATTCTACCATATTTATTTATTTTAAACAAGTTTGCCTTAGTATCTTTACTAGGTCAAAAGTCGCAATTTCTCAGAAACAGGAATAATTCAGCATATTATCATCTGTACCAGGGCAAAAAATATTATCATCATTTATCTGCCTTGGTAAAATAAATGTAAAAAAATTGTAGTAATCAGGAATATCTAGCAAATTCATCTAGACATTAGTGAATGATTGTGATAAAATAAATCTACCATGGAAAATATTTTGAAAATTATAATAAGGAGGAGTAATTCTATGAAAACTCTGACTCCCATGAAATTTGTTGAGGAAGTTCTTAACTCGAAAATGCCGGTGGTTGTTAATTACTGGAGTGATGACTGCGTAAACTGTAAAAATTTAATATCAGAAATGGATCAGTTAAAAGATAAATATAAAGATCAGATTAAATTTGCCCGCTTGAATCTATCAGGAGAATTAACCTACAATACTGAAAGTTCCCGCCTGGCTCTAAATCAGGGAGTTAGAAGACTTCCAGCAGTAGCAATTTATAAGTTTGGGGAAAAAAAGGAATTGTTAACTGGCACCGATCTTGATATTCATCAGATTGAAGAGGCTGTGGAAAAATATGTTTAATGGAAATAATATAAATATATTTTATGGTGAAAAGGGGAGCCTACCAGCTCCCCTTTTTTACTTGCTTTATCTTGCTATATATCTTTGCTTCTGAGTTATATTTTTTACTTTCCTTAGCAGTTTAAGCTAACTCAGAAATTTAGCTCAAACCTCGAGGGGTATATTCAGTATGCAGCAGCTTATGAGCCTTATGGCTGCCAGGTTTGCCCAGGTATTCTTCATATAATTTCTGCACCATGGGATTTTCGTGAGACTGCCTTAACTTTTTGCTGCTGTCTATACTGTAAATACCATCCATTCGACGTTGCAGAGTTTCAGTAGAGGTTAATTCAGCCGAGATAGGCTGACCTCCCCCACCAATACAGCCCCCGGGACAGGCCATAAACTCCACAAAATGAAACTCTTCCCCGTCGGCAATCATTTCCATCATTTTTTTAGCATTGCTGAGTCCGTGAGCTACTCCTACTTTCAGGGTAAGGTCCTCATTAATTGGAACTTCTGCTTTCTTTAAACCTTCCAGTCCCCGAACAGGCTTTATATCAATTTCCTCCAGTTCTTCTCCGGTGATTAGATAATAAGCAGACCTCAGGGCGGCTTCCATAACCCCACCACTGGTTCCAAATATATCTGCAGCTCCGGTAGAAACACCCATCAGATTATCATACTCCTCAGGCTCCAGGTCACAGATATTTATGCCAGCAGCCTTAATCATCATGGCCGCTTCCCGGGTTGTTAGAACATAATCAACATCATCAGCCATCTCCGGCCGCTTGGATTCGAATTTTTTAGCCGTACAGGGCATAATAGAGACAACCACCAGATCTTCGAGATCCACGCCCATTGTTTCAGCATAATAGGTCTTGGCCAGGGCCCCAAACATCTGCTGGGGGGACTTGGCTGTTGATAGATTCTTAAGATGCTCGGGATAGAAATGCTCAATAAACTTTATCCAGCCCGGACTGCAGGAAGTTAAAACCGGGAGATGCTCATTATTTGACACCCGCTCAACAACTTCAGTGCCTTCTTCCATTATTGTCAGGTCAGCTGTAAAGTTAGTATCAAAAATTCCATCAAAACCCAGCCGGCGTAAAGCAGCCACCAACTGGCCGGTTGCTACAGTTCCTGGTTCAGCCCCAAAGGGTTCAGCAATAGCCACCCTGACAGCCGGAGCAGTTTGTACAATTACATGCTTCTCCTCATTATAGAGAGCATCCCAGACACTATCCATGTGATAAACTTCATGAAGGGCTCCGGTGGGACAGGAAATGATGCATTGTCCACAGTTGGTACATTCTACATTGCCCATACCCTTATCCTGAAAGGTAGTAACGGTAGTTTCCGGACCCCGGTCGGAATTGGCAAAAATTCCAATTCCCTGAACTTCCTCACATTTACGGATACAGCGGTCACAGGTAATGCATTTATTGGGTTCTCTTACCACACTGTAGCTGGATAGATCTTTATCCAGTCCCCGATAAATAGGGTTTAATCTCATGCGGTTGATACCAATATCCTCTGCCACATTCCTCAGCTCACAACTGGCCTGTCGGGTGCAGGTTAAACAGTTCAATTCACAGCTGATATCATGAGAAGCGATAATCAACTCAAAGAGAGTCTGTCTAACCTCTCTTACCCGGGGAGAATGAGTTTTTACCTCCATGCCGTCTTCAGCTTCAGTAGCACAGGCTGGCATCAGCTGTCTTCTCTCATTAACTTCCACCACACAGAGGCGGCAGCCTCCGTAAATTGAAAGATTCTCCTCATAACAAAGAGTGGGAATATTTATATGAACCTGGCGGGCAGCTTCCAGTAGGGTTGTTCCCTTTTCCACTTCTACCGGAGTATTATCTATTGTCAGTTTAATCAACGTGAATCACCTCCTCAATTAGTTCCTCTGGAAATTTATTAAAGATTGAATTAATCAGAGAGAGCGAAGTTTGTCCCAGTCCGCAGCGAGCAGCGGCAGCAATGACCTCTCCGATATCTTCTATTAATTCCACTTCCTGACCGCTAAATTTTTTATTGCGATGCTGGGAAAGCATGTAATTAATCTGTTTATTGCCTTCCCGGCAGGGGAAACAGGTTCCACAGGTTTCATCCATGTAAAATCGGGAAACCTTCAGCAGAATATCAACCAGATCCCTGCTTTCACCTACCACAATTATGGCTCCTGAACCCAGACTGGAACCTGCTGATTCAATTCCCTCATAGGTGTAAGTGCAGTCCAGCTCCTCGGGCAGGAGTGCTGCCGTGGAAAGACCTCCGGGTATTACAAATTTGGGATCTCTGCCCCGGCGGACACCGCCGCCAAGATTCTCAATAATTTCGCTGAGAGTACAGCTGCCAAATTCTATTTCAAATACTTCGGAGATATTAATGTCTCCACTGAGACTGATTAACTTGGTTCCCCGGCTGTTATCAGTACCGAGAGCAGCAAACTCGCCTGCCCCCTGTTTGATAATTTCAGCTGCACAGGCCAGAGACTCGACATTATTTACCACTGTGGGATGACCATAAAGTCCTTCCTGAATGGGATAGGGAGGTTTTATCCGGGATATTCCCCGTTTGCCCTCAATTGAATTTATTAAGGAGGTTTCGTCTCCACAGACATAGGCTCCAGCTCCCCGAACGAGTTTAATATCAAAATCGAAGCCAGAACCAAATATATCCTCACCTAAAATGCCTTCTTCTCTGGCATCTTCCAGAATTTCTCTAACAATTTTGATCGGTTCGGAATATTCCCCTCTGATATAAATATAACCCTGAGTTGCACCAACAGCATAGGCACCTATCATTAAGCCTTCCAATACTTTTAGGGGTCTCTCCTCTAAAAGATATCTGTCTTTGAAGGTTCCTGGCTCTCCTTCATCGGCATTACAGATCATATATTTTCTTTCACCCTGCTGCTGCAGGGCCAGATCCCATTTGGTACCTGTGGGGAAACCAGCCCCACCCCGACCCAACAGCCTGGCATCACTGATTTGCTGGATAATCCTATCAGGCCCCAGAGAAAGTGCTTTTTTCAATCCGGGAAATTCATAGGTTGAAACATCGCGCAGTCGGGGGCCCTTAAGAAATTTTCTTTCTTTAACCATATTTTATCCCTCCTATTGACATTCTTTCAAAATTTCCAGAGCTCGCCCTTTGCTCAACTCGGTATACATCTTATCATTAACCATCATAACAGGCCCCTCTCCGCAGTGTCCCAAACATTCTACCACTTCCAGGGTAAAGAGCTGATCTGGAGAGGTTTCCCCGTTTTTAAGTCCGAGAAAATTCTCCACAGCCAGCAGCAGATCATGAGAATCATTAAGGTGACAGGATAAACTATCACAAATTCTAATAACATATTTCCCGGTAGGCTCGGTATAGAACATCGAATAAAACTTAATTGCCCCATATATTTTGGCCCGGGGCTGATCAAATTTTTCGGCCAGCTGATTTATTTCTCTTTCCGGAACATATCCGTAAGTTTCCTGAATATTGTGGACCATTTCCAGAAAAATTTCATTTTCCAGTTCTAGCATTTATTTCACCTCCAGAAATTTTCTTTTATTTCACAGGTAGAATCCTGAATACTACCAGAGCCAGAATACCCCCGGCCACAGCGGTATAAAGCTGAGGCAGAGTCATCATCTGAGATATCGGAGCAGGTACTTCTACCAGAAATCTTACAGCTCCAGCCAAAAGAGAAAATTTTAACAAAGATGACAAAAAAATTGCAGCCAGACCTGAACCACTCAGCGGCTGTTTGAAATCTACTTTTAGTAAGCTGCCAGTAAATTTAAAGGCAAATACCAGCAAAACATTGCCGACTGCTATAAATGGTATCATGGGCGCCAGTGGCGGCGGAAGTATGCCTCTAACAAAGGCTATTAAAGGTGTCAAAACACCAATCGCAGCTCCCGAAAAGGGATTAACTGTGAGGACTGAAATAAATAACACAGCATTAATTACCGGTCCGGTAACGGGTTGAGGAAAACCTCCCATTTGAAAAACCAGAGCTAAAGCCAGTAATATTGCCGTCCTGGTCCAGAAACGCGTTTCTGCCAGCATAGTTTGCTGCAAAAATGGCACCTCCTTCATCAGCTCGTTTTGTTATTTTTTTCACTGATTATATTATACTATATTTCACAAGAAAGTACAATATTATTTTTCCAAATTATTTTTCTAAATTTTTTTTATTTATTCACTGTAAACTAATTAACTTAATAAATTTAATCACTGTTATATAATAAGATTTAAGGAATAAAAGATAAAATATTACCTTGGAGGTGTTAGTTAATGTTTGAAATGATGCCACCTCATGGCCATGGCAGGAAAATAAGAAGAAGAGGTAAGAGAGGTCCCCATCAAGGAGGTCTTTTTTCTCAGCATTATATGAATGATATGATGGGATTGGGTTTTCATACCGATGTAATTGAAAAAACAGATAAATACATTATTGAAGCTGAGCTGCCTGGAGTTGCCAGAGAAGATATTGAAATTGAACTGGAGGATCATCTGTTAACCATAACTGCTACTAAGAAAACAACCTGTGATGCTGAAGAAAATGATTATGTCTGTCAGGAAAGAAATCTCGGCACCTTTCAGCGCAGCTTTAAAGTAAAAAATGTTAAGGAAGAGCAGATCACTGCCAGTTATGAAAATGGGATACTGAAGGTTAATTTGCCGAAATCAAAAACAGAATCGAAAGAACAGCGTAAAATCAAAATTGATTAGATTTGATTAGAACTATAAAATATAATCTTTTACAGGAAATGGCCCCCGGGGGGCCATTTTTTATTTCCCGTAATTTTATATGTTTTATATGTTTTTTATAATTCATTAACACAGGTCAATTTTTCCCTGCAATTACAGAAATAAATTAACAGCTAAACTGATTAAATTCATTTGGCAATCAAAATAGCCTGGCGCACTTCCCGGCTGACATCTGTTGATTCTAATGCTTTAATCAATATCTCCTGGTCAACTTCCTGCAGCAGATTATAATTAATTAAAAATTGCTCGGTAACTCCTTCCAGATCATCTGAGAGAAATTCCTGGTGATTAAAATCTTCTCTTGTTTTGTTCAGGCGATCAGTTAATTCCTGCTGGCAGAGAGAAAGCAGTCTGACAACTTCATAAAAAATTTCCTTGAGTTTATAATTAGCCAGTCTCTTCTCTCTGATATAGCTGTGGCTTTTAATATTTTCGCCCCTGACCCTGACATATTTTTTTTGCTTGGCGTCCTTTTTAATCTGCATGATATCTTTAAAATCAATATGGGTAGTTATTGAATTAAGAAAATCATTGAAATGAATTTGCTTTTCTACAGGGGTATCAGACAGCAGATCAAATTTTTGATAAAAATCCAGCTTAAAGGTTTTGGTCTGAAGCAAATCCACTACTTCATCAAATATTATAATTTCCTGCATTGATTTCACTCCCTTCAGGTAAAATTAAAAAAATTAATTATAAATGGTTGTACTGCATAAAGTCTATATCATCAAATTTCGAAACTGTAATCCTTATCATGCCAAAGGATCCTGTCAAGCAAATTCCAGGAAAATGACTTTTCGCAGTGAAAACATAAATTAAAAGTCGATTATTAACTGTATTTATATTTCTTGACTAACTGCTGGTTTTCCTGCAAAAATTTAATTGTTCTAAAAAATGAAAGATGATAAAATAAAAATAGATAATATAGTAATATTTTCACCAATCAAGTCAATTTCTCAGGGGGAAGCAGAATGCAATGTTCGGGAAGCAAATTAAAAACCATTCTGTATCAGGATCAACCCTCAATTTTTATCCACAAAACTTCAGCTGAAAAAATTAAAAAATGCTGGCCGGAACTCTGGGCTTTAAAAAATGTCAGCCAGCCTGAAGACGGACATCCAGAGGGGGATGTCTTTGAACACACTCTTCAGGTGCTTGATGCCATTGCGGAGTTGACTCTTAATGTCGGGGTAAGGTATGCTGCCTTTCTCCATGATTTTGGCAAGCAGTCCACTCCGGCGGAAGAATATCCTCATCACTACGGACATGAGAAGAACTCAGCTTACTACATAATTAAATTTTCCCGACGGCTCGGTGTCCTTCCAGACTGGGAAAAAGCTGCTCTGGCCGCCGCCCGCCTGCATATGAAGGGACATTATTTTTTTAAGCTCCGCCCCGGAACCAGGGTGGACCTTTTAACCGAGGTTAAGTCTTCACCACTTACTCTGGAGGATTTCCGTCTTATTCTGGTGGCTGATGCTCGCGGCCGGGGAAAGGCTGGAAACTGTTCTGGCAGTTATCTGAAAGAAATGGTTGAGGTTGGCAGAGAAATGTTTGAGCGTTTTCCCTCGGGCTGGCTGGCTCCTGAGCGTATCAGACAACTCCGCTGCAACTGGATGGCAGCAAACTCCCGCCAGAGGGGAAACAGGAAATAATTCAGTTAAATTTTCATTTAAAAATTAATGAAACTTAAAAAATTCTTAGAAAAAGAAACAAAAAGAAAAATCTTTTTAGCTAAAGTTGTATAACTCTGGTATTATGTTATAATATTAAGAGAAATTAAAATGGGAGGGATATTTATGGCTATTGCCAGGGTTACTGTTGTTCCTCTGGGGACATCCGATACCAGTTTAAGCAAGTATGTGGCAGCCTGTCAGCAAGTTCTGGAGACCAGGAATAATATTGAATATGAACTCACCTCCATGGGCACCATTCTGGAAGGAGACCTTGATGACATCATGGAAACTGTTAGAGAACTTCATGAAGTCCCTTTTAAAAAAGGAGCCCTCAGGGTCAGCACCTCTCTGACGATTGATGACCGTCGTGATAAAGCAGCCAGCCGGCACCAGAAAGTTCAATCGGTAAAAGACAAACTTCAGTAAAATACAAAACCAAAAAATACAAAACCAATCTAAAATAATCCAACAACTCGAAGTAAACACTTTTCCTGCAGGTGATAGGATAATGAAAGATGATTTCAATATAGTAAAATATTTCAGAAAAAAATTTTTTCAGGGTTTTTCAACCAGCCCCCATCATATTAAAGCAGACATAATTTCAGGTCTCTCTGTAACAGCACTGGTACTTCCGCAAACCATGGCCTTTGCCCTGATAGCAGGCCTGGAACCGATATATGGCCTTTATACTGCTATTGTGGCCATGATTTCCGGATCAATATTTGGGATTTCAAGTTATCTTATAGTGGGACCTACAAATGTTATGGCTCTGGCCCTGGCCAATATTCTTTCCGGTATCGGTCAGGAAAATTATCTGCAGGCGGTCCTGCTTTTCACCTTCATGATCGGTGTTTTTCAGCTGCTCTTAAGCATTCTTAAACTGGGAGAACTGGTAAATTATATCTCCCGCTCTGTTGTCAATGGACTAACAACAGGAGTGGCACTTTTAATTATCAGCGGTCAGCTGGGAAATTTCTTTGGCTTTGACCACCCCAACGGTGCCAACATAATTCAGGAATTATATTACTTCCTGATTAATCTCAATCAAACAAATTTCTATGCTCTATTCATTTCTTTTATCTGTTTTATAACAATTTTTGGGCTGAAAAAAAACAAACCCCGGCTTCCCCAATACCTGCTGGGCATGCTTGTCTGTATCTTTCTTGTATATGTTCTGGGCTGGCAGGAAAATCTGGAGGTAGCCGGTGCTTTTCCTCCCGGACTGCCCGGTTTCAGCCCCTTTGAATTTGATACAGCTTTCCTTAGCAATTACTGGTCTGCAGCTCTTTCTACTGCCATGCTGGGCTTTATCTACACCTTAAGCACGGTCAAAGCTCTCGAAGTTCATACCGGTCAGGAGCTGGACTTCAACAGGGTTTTTCTGGCCCAGGGAATAATTAATGTGATCTGTTCCTTTTTCA
>SL_8KL_010_SEDDRAFT_10001784_pt1 | contig 18544 bp, 17 predicted proteins | sample SodLakKL_010_SED_4_FD_11160 | JGI IMG/M metagenome (IMG submission 11160)
TAAGGGTAAAAAAGATATGGTTAAAGCTGTAGATGATATAACCGTGCGGATGCGCAGTTCATTTACCATGGGTATTGTTGGTGAAAGCGGCTGCGGTAAAACCACCCTGGCCCGCTGTATTGCCGGCCTTGAAGAAGCCACCTCCGGTGAAATAGAACTTGAGGGTAAGCATCTGGCTTACTCAGTTAACCAGAGGCCCCATGAGATTTTGCGTAGAATCCAGATGGTTTTTCAGAATCCCGACGCTTCTCTTAATCCGCAGCACCCAGCCGGTGATAGTGTGGCCAGGCCGCTTATCCTTCTTCGCAACATGAACAAAAAACAGGTACGTGACCGGGTTGCCGAGCTCTTTGATGCTGTGAGCCTACCCCCCGACTACATTGATCGTTTGCCGCATGAATTGAGTGGTGGGGAAAAACAGCGGGTTGCCATTGCCAGGGCCTTTGCTGCAGATCCGTCACTGATGATCTGTGATGAACCGATTTCCTCCCTCGACGTTTCGGTACAGGCTTCGCTGATGAATCTGCTGTCCGAACTGCAGGATTCAAAAGGCACTTCCTATCTTTTTATTTCTCACGACCTGTCAGCCGTTCGCCATATTTCGGATTGGATTGCCGTGGTTTACTTAGGCAGGCTCTGGGAAATTGGGCCGGCAGAGGATGTTTTTATTCCGCCTTACCACCCCTACACAGAAGCGCTTTTATCGGCGATTCCGATTCCCGATCCGGAGATCAAGCAGGACCGGATTCGTTTAAAAGGGTCTGTGCCCAGTGCCCTGAATATTCCCCCGGGCTGCCGGTTCCATACCCGCTGCCCGCGGAAAATCGGGGATATATGTGAAACCGAAGAGCCGCCCTGGCAGGATTTGCCAGATGGACATAGAATCTGCTGCCACATTCCGCTTGATGAGTTGAAAGAACTGCAGGGCGAAGGTTTACTGAAAAAAGCCGGTGTTGGGGGGGATGAATAATGAGTGGTTACCTGGTAAAAAGAGCAGGATTTATCCTGGTTACCCTGATCCTGGCTTCGATTATTATCTTTTCTGTAACCCAGTTTCTGCCGGGAGATGTGGCCCGTATTATCCTGGGCCAGTTTGCCACTGATGTTGCGGTGGAGAACTTAAGAGAAGAGCTGGGTTTAAATGAACCGGCTTACCGGCAGTATATTAGCTGGGCCGTTAATTTTGTCCAGGGTGACTGGGGCGACTCCCTGGTTAGCCGCCAGCCAGTCAGGCCAATGGTTATGCAACGGCTGGGCAATTCGGCAATGCTGGCCGGGATGGCGCTTTTAATCTATGTGCCCCTGGGCATCATCCTGGGGGTTATTGCCGCCCTGAAACGTGACAAATTACCCGACCAGATGATTGCTGGTATATCAATGGCTTTTGTCGGCTTGCCGGAGTTTGTAAGCGGCCTGCTGCTCATATCATTTCTGGCCATCGGGGCCGGATGGTTCCCGGCCAATTCCTCAATTGCTCCAGAGGCCACTTTTGTGCAGTCAGTTCCGTACCTGATCCTGCCTGCAATAACGGTTAGCTTGGCCGGCCTTGGTTATATTGCCCGAATGACCCGTTCCGGGACAATCGATGTTTTAAGGACCGATTATGTACGGGCGGCTGAACTGAAAGGTTTGCCGGGGTGGCAGGTATTAACCCGTCACATTCTTCGTAATTCCCTGCTGCCCACTGTTACTGTTGTGGCCATGGGGATAGGCTGGCTGATAGGCGGTTTGATTGTCACCGAGTCTGTTTACGGCTATCCCGGCCTGGGTCGCATGCTGGTTTCTGCAATCCAGCGCCAGGATCTGCCGATAATCCAGGCTGTCAGCATGATTGTTGTGGTTGTATTCAGCCTATCCAACCTGGCGGCAGATTTATTATATGGGCTGCTTAACCCGAGAATTCGGGTTGGTGGCAAGTGAGGTTGAAACAGTTTGACAGAAGGACTTAAGGTTGCTACCGAATTTATCAGCAATCTTTGCTGGCCGGAATTACCGGAAGGGGTACGCCGCCGGGCCAGGCTCTGCCTGCTGGATAACCTGGCGGTGACCCTGGTCGGAACAATGGCACCGGTTAGCCTTATTGCAGCTGAGTACGCCCGGGAATCCTGGAGCGGTAATACATCAACTATTATTGCCGGGTGTGGCAAGGCATCAGCAGCAGGCGCTGCGTTTGCCAACGGTTGTGCCGCCAATGCCCTGGACCTCGATGATGATGCTATTTTTACCCGCGGTCACCCCGGGGCGCAGCTTTTCCCGGCAGTGCTTGCTGCAGGCGAGAAAAATGGGGTAAGTGGAAAGCAGCTGCTGGAAGCCCTGGTCATAGGCTACGAAGTTTCGATCCGGGCCGGGCGCTGCTGGCATGACCATCACCAGGTTTACCAGGCCTGTGGTTCCTGGGGCTCGGTTGGTTGTGCAGCGGCTGTTGCAAAGCTGTTAAATCTTAACAGTAGACAGATCGAGCAGGCCCTGGGTATTGCCGAGTATCTTGCACCCAATGCTCCGATGATGCGCGATATTGCCAGCCCTTCCATGCTTAAACATGCCATCGGCTGGGGAGCAATGACCGGGGTTACTTCAGCCGAACTGGCATCCTGCGGTTACACAGGAATGCCCTCTATATTAGGTTTTGAGAAATACCGCGAATGGGTGGGCGATCTGGGCAAAGAATACTGGATGAAAGACTGGGTGTTTTATAAAGAGTGGGCTTCCTGTGCCTGGGGCCATGCCGCCGGAGTGGCAGCACTGCAGCTGATTGATCAGTTTAATATTAACCCGGACCAAATTAGCCGGGTTAAGGTCAAAACCTTTTCAGAAGCTGCCGAATTGCAGCAAACTTATCCGGCCACAACCGAGGAAGCACAGTTTAGCTTGAAATGGCCCCTGGCCTGCCTGATCATGGACCGGGAATTGGGGCCGGACCAAATACTGGAAGAGCGGTTTTCAGATCCAAGCCTGCTAAAGCTGTTCGATAAGATTGAAGTTGTTTTGGATCCGGAAATCGACAATCTCTATAATGAGATGAAGGAAATGGATTTAAGGATGCACAGTGCGGTTGAAATCACTTTAATAAATGGGAATCATTACGATTCCGGAATAGTTGAACGAAAAGCTGACCAGTGGGATGAGGTATCGCTGGAGAACAAATTTCGCTGCCTGGCATCTTATGTATTAGAAAGCAATGCTGTAGAGGATTTGGTTGAGATGATCTGGGGTTTTGACAACTTAACTGACATTCGTGAACTGACCAGGTTTTTCGAGAAGTACCTTCCTGGATGACCTTCCCTGTTGAACTCCTTTTTTTAATTATTTAACCTGCTTAAACTTGTTTAACTTTAGCCGGAATGCCTGTTTTATTCCTGCTGGAGTAAAAAAGAGGTGAAATATAAGATGACTTTGAAAACGCCGGAAAAAAGCACACGCCGGTATGGAAAAGCCGTTGGAACAGGCTACCAGAGTCCCGAGGTTTGGTCAAAAGTGAAGGGCAAGGCGGTTTACGGGATTGACCTGACCCTGCCGGGTATGCTGCACGGGAAAATATTACGCAGCCCTTATTCCCATGCCCGAATCAAAAAAGTTGATACTACAACTGCAGAAGCAATGCCGGGTGTGCGGGCAGTACTAACAGGGGCGGAACTGGAAAGCACGCCTTTTGGCATAGCGGTGGAAGATGAGCTGCCCCTGGCTGTAGATAAGGTCCGCTATATCGGCGATGAGGTCGCAGCTGTGGCGGCCGTGGATTTGCGAACTGCCGAACGGGCAATAAAAGCAATCAAGGTTGAATATGAAGAGCTGCCGGCAGTTTATGATCCTGCTGAAGCCCTGCAGGAAGGTGCCCCGCAGCTTCACGACAATTTCCCGGGAAATGTGGCCTGGGAGCGGGAAGTGGAAAGGGGCAGATACGAGGCTGCCTTTGCCGGGGCTGATATAGTGGTGGAAGAAAGCTTTACTATCCCGGCTATTCATCCCGCTTACCTTGAACCGATTAGCTGTATCGCCGCAGATGACCCCTATACCGGCATTACCCTGCACACGTCTTTGCAATCACCGGATGCAGTGCGAAAAATTGTAGCCATGGTCTTAAATTACCCCCTGTCTAAAGTTCATGTTAACGGACCGGTGATGGGTGGCGGCTTCGGGGGTAGAGTGTACGGGAATTTAAAAGTGTATATTTTAAGTGCCATGCTGGCGATCAAAAGCGGCAGCCCCGTCAAAATACAGTTGACCATGGAAGAAGAATTTGCAGCTGGTCGGCCGATGATTGCCGCGTCTATTAAGATGAAAATGGCAGTACAGAGCGACGGCACAATTATGGCTCGCGAAGCCGATATTATTACAGATAACGGAGCTTACAGCGGGCAGGCCCCCTGGGTGTCAAAAACTGTATCGGAGCGCAATGACTCGGTATACCGCATTCCCAGTATTAAAACCAGGGTTCGACTGGCCTATACCAATAAAATACCTACCGGGCAGTACCGGGCTTACGGTAATCAAGCTGCAAATTTTGCCACTGAATCACTGATTGATGTGGCAGCAAAAAAGCTGGGGCTTGACCCTCTCGAAATAAGGTTAAAAAACTGTGTTCGGGAAGGTGACATTACAGTGCACGGGCTTCAGATAGGCAAGTGCGGTCTTTCGGAATGCCTGCAGGCTGCAGCAAGAGAGATCGGCTGGGATCAGAAAAAAACAGACCATGGCTATGGCTTGAGTGTAGCAATCCATGCCAACGGCAGCCTGGTACTTGATAAAAATTTCCGTGGGGCCTCGGCCCTGGCCCGGCTCGAACTTGATGGCCGGGTAACCTTATTTACCGGGGAACAGGATTACGGCCAGGGTACTCATGGTGCTTTCGCCCAGATTGCTGCAAAAGCTTTGGAAGTCAGTCCCTCGCAGGTAACTGTTGAGTCAAAGCAAACAAAAACTGCACCTTTTTCCACTGGGGCCCTGGCTATGCGTCAGACCACGGTTGGCGGAAAGGCCATCCAGCTGGCGGCGGAAGATTTGAGAGAAAAAATATTTAAAACTGCGGCCGAACTGGTTGGTGAGCCTGTTACCATGAAAAATGGCATTCTGAACAGGATATCAGGGGAAAATCTTAAGTTGACCGAAGTCGCTAACCACTACCATAATACGACCAGCGGTCTCAGCCTGACCGGTGAGGGTAAGTTTGTTCCGGAAGAAAGCGACTATGATGAAAGCGGATATGGCAATATCTCGGTAGCCTATTCTTTTGCTGCTCATGCTGTTGAGGTGGAACTGGATAAAACAACCGGGGCTTTAACCGTCAACCGTTTGGTTGCCGCCCATGATTCGGGGCGGATTGTCAATAATTTAACTGCCCGGGGCCAGGTTTACGGCGGTGTGGCCCAGGGTATTGGTATGAGCTGTTTTGAAGGTTGCCTTTTCGACGAAGGTCGGGTGGCAAATGCTTCCCTGGCCGATTATAAGATACCGACTGCCCTGGATCTGCCTGAAATTGATCCGCTTTTCATAGAAATAGAAGACCCGGCCGGGCCTTACGGTTCAAAAGGGCTGGGTGAAATAGTGATGGTGCCGGTGATAGGGGCGGTGGCCAACGCCGTAGCAGACGCAGCAGGTGCCCGGGTGACCGATCTGCCGCTGACCGCTGAAAAAATATACCAGGCCATGGCCGGATGGGAGTGTGAATAGTGAGCTACCAGCTAGTTTCGAACCTGGATCAAGTTTTAACCAGCCTGCGCGATGCAAGCGGCAAAGCCAGGGTTGTTGCCGGAGCCACAGACCTATACCTGCAGGATCTGCCTTACGGCCTGGTTGACCTGAGCTGCTTAAAGGAAACCACTGTTATAGAAGAAAAAGACGGCCTGGTCAACCTGGGAGCCGCAGTAACCCATACAGCCGCCGCATCTTCTGCCCTGGTATTGTCTAAGGCCAAAGCTCTGGCAGAAGGCTGCGAGGTTATCGGCTCTCCGCAAATCCGCAACATTGGCACTATAGGTGGAAATGTGGTGAATGCCGCCCCTGCGGCCGATGCTGCAGTAGCCCTGGTCGGTCTCGGGGCAGAAGCGGTAATAATAGATATCGAAGGCAATAAAAGAAATGAAGCAGTGGAAGACCTCTACTGGGAATATAACCGCTCATCAGTTGACAGCACCAGGGAAGTTATGATTAGCCTGCAGTTTAAACCCTGCATGGACGGAGAAGGCTCTGCATTTACCCGTTTTGCCGCCCGCCGGGCTTTAGCGCTGCCGATGGTCAATGCTGCAGCCAGGGTAAAACTTGAAAATGGACTTATTAAAGAAGTTAGGCTGGTTGCTGCACCGGTTAATCCGGCCCCGACCCGCCTGGTAAAGACTGAAGAACTGCTTATCGGTCAGCCCCTTAACGACCACACTATGGCCATGATTGAAAAGGCTGCAGCCGAGGAAGTGGAAGTGCGCGGCAGCCTGCTGCGCTGTTCCGCCCGCTACCGGCTGCACCTGGTTGGGGTCATGGTGGCCAGGGCTTTTAAAACAGCAGCAGCAAGAGCTATGGGCCCGGGAAAGGCTGGTGAATAATATGAAGAAACAGGTGCTTATTTTTCAATTAAACGGTGAGCCTGTTGAAATTTTATCTGATCCGGCAGAAAGCCTCCTGACGGTTCTGCGTGAGCAGCTTGGCTTATATGGAACAAAAGCCGGTTGTGGTAAAGGTGAGTGCGGCGCCTGCACGGTGCTGCTTGACGATAGGGCTGTAAATTCCTGCCTTGTACCTGCCGGTAAAGTGCAGGGACGTAAAGTGGAAACAATTGAAAATCTCTCACAGGGTGGAAAAGTTCACCCGCTCCAGGAAGAGTTTGTGGAAAAGGGAGCTGTGCAGTGCGGTTTTTGCAGCCCGGGCATGGTCATGTCAGCTTATGCCCTGCTAAAGGAGAACCCGCAGCCCAACCCGGAAAAAGTCAAGGTGGCTATCAGCGGTAACCTCTGCCGCTGCAGCGGTTACAAGCAGATCGAAGAAGCTATCTTAAGTGCCGCAAAAAAAATGTGATAACCGGTGCTGTACCCATTTCGTCACGTGAAAAGGAGTTGAAGCAATGCACGTTAACAAGCTGGCCCAGAGTACGATGGGCCTGAACATCATGACAGAAGACCAAATTGAACGTATCCATCATGCCACGCTCGATATATTGCAAAGAGTCGGGGTGAAGGTTTTCGAGCCGGAAGCGCTGGATCTACTGCATGCAGCTGGCGCGCTGGTTGACGGAAACCTGGTGAAAATCCCATCGACACTTGTTCAGCAGGCCATAGAGTCGGCTCCGAAGGTTGTCCCTTTGGCTGACCGAAACGGGAAAAGGGCCATTACCATGGAAAAGGGACGTATTTATTACGGAACCGGTTCGGAGGTGCCCTTTACAATAGATTTAGACAGCGGCGAGCGGCGCAAACCCTTGAAAGAAGATATACGAAACACAGGGCGACTGGTGGATGCCCTGGGAAACATAGATTTTGTGATGTCACTGGGTCTTGTAACCGATGTGCCCGTTGATGCTTCCGATGTCCACCAGTTTGAGGCGATGCTGCTTAATTCAAGCAAGCCGATTCTCTTTACTGCCTATAACCGCAGCGGTCTTAAAGCTATTCTCGAGATGGCTGCCCTGGCTGTCGGTGGCAAAGATAAACTGCGTGAAAAACCGAGCCTGGCCCTCTATGCCGAGCCGACATCACCACTGCTTCATTCTCGTGAAGCCCTGGAAAAGCTGCTGACCTGTGCAGAAGAAGGTATTCCGTTGATTTATGCCACCACTCCTATGCTCGGGGCAACTGCACCGGTAACTGTCAGCGGAGCGGCGGTAGTGGCCAATGCTGAAATACTTTCAGGGTTGGTGATCCATCAGCTGAAAGCCAAAGGTGCCCCTTATGTTTATGGCGGGGGGATTCCGCCGATGCACATGGGCACTTCTATTTGTTCTTACGGCGGTCCCGAACGCGACCTGGGCTGCATTACCCTTGTAAAAATGTCTCAATATTACCGGCTGCCTTCCTTTACCACGGCGGGCTGTACCGATGCCCAGGTTTTTGATCAACAGGCCGGGATGGAAGCCGGTTTCAACCTGGTTGTAGCCGGGCTGGCCGGGGGTAACCTGATTCATAACCTTGGTTACATGGGTGTGGGCATGACTTCCTGTTTCGAGCACCTCCTACTCTGTAATGAAGCCGTCGGAGCTGTAAAACACCTGTTACGTGGGGTGGATGTGAGTGAAGAGGCCCTTGCTCTTGATTTAATTGAAAAAGTTGGGCCAGGCGGTCACTACCTGGCCGAAGAGCATACCATGAAACACTTCCGCGAAGAGCTGTATTTCCCGCAAACCTTGAATCGCAAAAATTATGATGCCTGGAAACTGGACGGGTCAAAAACATTTGGCCAGGCTGCCAATGAAAGGGTTAAAAAAATCCTAAAGGAAAACAATCCAGCCAGCCTGCCGCCCGAGGTAGAAAAGCAGATCAAAGCAGTTTCTGCCAGACGGGACAGCGAAGTGAGCTGAACCGCCTGCAACAGCATACATTAATGGGAGGCAAACGCATTGAGAAAAAATAACCACTACATTAAACGGATGGGCCTGCAAAACCTGACAGATGATCAAATGGAACAGCTGCATCTTGCCACCCTTGACATCTTAGAACATGTAGGTGTAAAAGTTTGTGAACCTGAAGCCCTTGAACTGCTAAGCGGTGCCGGAGCCAGAGTGGAAAAAGACCTGGTTAAGATCCCACCCTGGATGATTCAACAGGCCCTGCAAACTGCTCCATGCAAGATTGCTATTTATAAACGGAGCGGTGAACGGGCCATGAGCCTGGAAAAAGGAAAAATCTATTTTGGCACCGGGTCTGATACGCCCCATATCATTGATATTGAAACCGGTAAAAGAAGAAAATCCATTAAGCAGGATACTATAAATGCAACCTTAGTTACCGATGCTCTCGAAAATATAGACTTTGTTATGTCAATGGCCCGGGCTTCCGATGTGCCGGGGGAACGTTCTGATCGTCATCATTTTGAAGCGATGACTTTAAATAGCACCAAGCCAATCATTTTTGACGCTCATGATCGGCAGGGTTTACTTGATATCATTGAAATGGGTGCGCTTATAAAGGGCGGGAAAAAGCAGCTGGCTGATAAACCTTATATCATTCATTATACGCAACCTACCTCACCACTGGTTCACACAAAAAATGCTCTGAAGAAGATGATAACGGCAGCAGAAAACGGTATTCCACTGGTTTATGCCCCTGCCGTGATGTGCGGAGCAAGCGGCCCGGTTACTACGGCTGGTGCTCTTGTCATTGGCAATGCAGAAATCTTATCGGGACTGGTTATCCATCAGTTGAAAAAGAAGGGTGCCCCCTTTATTTATGGTGGTGGTACTCCACCGCTTAATATGATAACCACGATTTGCACTTACGGTGACCCACAGGGTTTTATGGGGACAGCTTCTTTAACCCAGCTAGCTGATTATTACAAGCTGCCATCATTTTCCATTGCGGGCTGCACTGATGCCCAGGCGTTCGATCAACAGGCTGCAATGGAAGCAGGATTTAACCTGCTTTTAGCGGCACTTTCCGGGAGCAACCTGATTCATGACCTTGGCTACATTGGAGCCGGTATGACCTACAGCCTTGAGCACCTGGTGCTATGTGATGAAGGGGCCGGGATGGCCAAGTTTATAACTCGGGGGGTTGAAATTAACCCCGAAACCCTCGCCCAGGAAGTAATAGAAAATGTTGGTCCGGGCGGGCATTTCCTGACAGAGCAGCACACCATGGATCATTTTCGCAGCCATATGCATTTTACAAGGCTTTTTAACCGTAATACTTATGATAACTGGCAGGCTGCCGGATCAAAGAATTTTGGTGACAGCGCCAATGCCCTGATAAAAGAGATCTTGTACTGGCATGAAGTACCGCCTCTTGATCCCGCAGTAGAGAAAGCGGTAAAAGAACTGGCAGCGGGTGAAAAAATTGAAAGGTAACTGGCCTGATTACAATTAAGTTGTTATAATAGGTTAATATAACTTTAGGGCCGTTCTTATGGAGTTGTCTTTGAGGATGGTGGCATATTAATAAATCAAACCTTTCACCAAAAGGAGATTTTCAAAAGATGCTAAAAGAAATTTCTGTTGAAGTATTTGTGCGGGAGGTTGCTTCTTCATCCCCGGCACCCGGAGGGGGCAGCGTTGCGGCTTTAGCCGGGGCCCAGGGAGCAGGCCTTCTTTCCATGTACTGCAACCTTAGCCAAAACCGTGATAAACTTGGCGATGTTGTGGATGAGCTGCAGGAAAAAGGAGAAGAAGCAAGGTTTCTTAAAACAAAGCTGATCGAAGCAATTGATGAAGACACGCTGGCTTTTAACCAGGTGATGGATGCTTACCGCCTGCCAAAAGCCTGTGATGATGAGAAGGCGGTCCGCAAGGAGGCAATCCAGAAAGCGGGAATTAATGCAGCAGAAATACCGCTGCATACTGCCAGGGGCAGCCTACGGGTTCTATCACTGGTTAGTGATGTGGTGGGCAAAGGCAATCCTATGGCAATAACTGATCTTGGTGTTGCCAATTTGCAGGCTTTTTCCGGGGTAACAGGGGCTTGTTACAACGTGAAAATAAACCTGGATATGATCAAGGATAAGAATAAAGTCGATGAATTTCAAGAAGAGATTAATTCAATCATGAAAGAAGCAGAAGAATTATTTAATAAGAACCGCAAAGAGATAGAAGAAAAGGTCTAAGCACGAATAAATAGTTTCTGAAAGGGTGTTTTGATGTCTGATCTTTACAGTCAGATTGACAATTCTTCTCTGCTAATGTTTCTTTTTTATCCCCAGAAACGCCACAGCAGACCTCCCCGCGGAGCATTTGACCTGGAAGTGCCCGTTACTGGAGAGGTAACTATAACCTGCCGGGCATATCCCGGCGAAGAGGGAAAACCGTGGCTGCTTTATTTTCATGGTAATGGGGAAGTAGTCAGCGATTATGACGGTATTGCCCCCCTGTATAATGAAAAAGGTTTAAACTTGCTGGTGGCTGATTACCGTGGTTATGGTGCCAGCAGCGGTAACCCCACTTTTAAAGATATGGTCAGTGATGCCAAAGCAATTTTTGATCATGTCACTGCCGAAGAAAGTGAAATTGGTGTCGGACAGAGCTGGTATGTAATGGGCCGGTCACTGGGCAGTATTTCTGCCCTGGAGCTGGCAGCAAACCGTGCAGATCAGGTTAAAGGAATAATCATAGAAAGCGGCTTTATCAGTGTGGCCGGTTTGATTCGCCACCTGGGTCTGCCTTCACCTGGTGACCTTTCGCACCTGGAAGAAGAGTACAGACGCCTGACTGCTGATATTGAACTGCCTGCCCTGATAATCCATGGTGAGCATGATCGCCTGGTTCCACTTACCCAGGGCAAAGATTTATATGATAGTCTCGGCTCAGAACAAAAAAAACTGGTGGTTATCCCGGGTGCTGACCATAACGATATTATGTTTGTTAATCAGGAAAAGTACATAGAAGCAATTGATAACTTTACTTCCGGCAGGTAAAACATTTTGGCAAGGGGGGAAAATTNAATGCTGATTAAAGATATTATGACCAAGAATGTTATAACTGTATCAACCGAAGATTCNGTGGAAAAGTGTGCAAAGTTATTACAGGAAAATGATATAAGTGGTCTGCCGGTAATCGACGAAGAAGATCATGTGGTAGGTATTGTTACCGAGGGTGATTTGATCAGGCGGGCTTCGAGGATTAAAGCGCCGGGTTATCTTGAGATTTTAGGCGGCCTGATTTACCTGGGCAGTCCAAAAAAATTCGTCGATGAATTGCAGCGTGCTATGGCCGTTACAGCCGGCCAGCTAATGAGCACAGATGTTGTTTCCATCAGGCCTGATGATAAAGTTGAAAAAGCGGCAACTGTGATGGTGGAAAAGGGTATTAACCGGCTGCCTGTTCTTGATGTCAGGGATAAACTGATTGGGATAGTTTCCAGACGCGATATAATGGGCTGTCTTTACAGTAATAATAGCTAAGCTTAGTGGTGATGACTAATGGTTGTCAGTAAAGGGGTCAGGGTAGCCCTGGCGGGCTCCCTGATTAATTTTTGTTTTGGCATATTTTATGCCTGGTCGGTATTTGCCGATGGGCTGATCAGTGAACTGGGTTGGTCTAAGTCGGCAGCCATGTTTCCTTATACCCTTGAACTGCTGGTTTTTTCAGTTTTCATGGTTTTCGGAGGGCGCTTTCAGGATCGCTTTGGCCCGAGAAAGGGACTTCTAATTAGCGGGATCTTTACCGGCCTTGCTTTAATCCTCTGTGCTTTGACAGCAAGCCCCATTGGCGTAGCTCTTTCCTTTGGTGTGATTTTTGGCAGCGCTGCTGCCTTTGGTTACTCAGCTGTAACCCCGGCAGTTTTAAGCTGGTTCCCCTCGGGCAGAAGAGGTATGGTGACCGGTGTTATCCTGATGAGTCTTGGTGCGGCCGCGTTAATTTGGGCTCCTGTAATAAATGTGCTCATAATCCGGGTAGGTGTGCTGAATGCATTTATTATCTGTGGCATTACTCTTTTTACGGTCATAATCATAACTTCCAGGTTTATTATTCCGGCCCCGATAAGTGATGAGCCCGAGGTGATGGAAGAGCACCACGGTTCTTTTCCTGCTGATGGAAAGAATGAACAGCTCTGGCGCCAGATTATTCGCAAACCTACTTTCCGCTTGCTCTGGTTGATGATGGGTCTGACCAGCGGTGTCGGTTTTATGTTTATTGGCCACCTGGTGCAGATTGCCGAGCTTAACTATAATATTGCCTGGGGTTATGCCCTGGTTTCGTTATTTGCCCTGACCAATGCCCTGGGACGCCTGGTTGGCGGGGCCCTGTGTGACCGTATCGGTTTTATCAACAACTTAAAGACGGCATTGTTTATGATGATCATATCAATGCTGATGTTTTTCAGCGGTCTTGGCTGGCAGGCCATGGTGTTTGGCACACTGCTTCTCGGCTTGAGTAACGGCAGCCTCTATACTACCTATCCTGTAATCGTGGCCAAAGCTTTCGGCCTGAAAAATTTCGGCATTAATTACGGGATGATTTTTACTTCTATTGGTATCGTCGGCAGTTTGGGACCCCTGGTTGCAGCTTTCCTGGCAGACCTGACCGGAACATATAACCCAGCTTTTATTCTGGGGACAGCTGCGGCACTATTCTGCTATGTCCTTGTAGCAAAATTGAAAAAGAATACAATGTCTTATTGACGCCCCTTTTCCAAACATAATAAAATTTTGTAATTGATAAAAGAAGAGTCCTAACAGACGAGGATTCTTTATGTTATTATATAAAGATAAAGGGAAGAATAATATTAACTGGAGTGGTTTTCGTGCCATTAAAGTACAAATTGACGGTTTTAGCACTGGTTGTATCATTAGCTGCGGCAGTGTTAATTTTGACCAATCAAGACACGGAATTAACTGATGAAATTGAAATAGAACATATGGCAATAGAAAATAACAGCACCAGCCAGGAAGAGATGGCAGATATTGATGAAGAATTCAAACCTGCTGCGGATCCCTACCAGGCTTACCTGGATGCTCGTGATGCGGGCAGTCCAATCGTGCTTGAATTCTATGCCCGCTGGTGAAGTGCCTGTGTGATGATGGAGCCCGTGATCATGGCTCTAAAGGAGCATTATGCCGGTGAAGTAGAAATAATTGTTGCTGATATTGAGCAGCCAGAAACAGAACCGCTGCTTGAAGAATTTGCAGTTCACTATATTCCGGCTTTCTTTTTTGTAGACGAAAATGGGGTCGTTTTATTTGAGGAAGCAGGTGCTTTCAGCTTTGAAGAGATGGCTGAAAGAATTGATCCCCTGGTTAGCGATAGTACTGAAAACGGGACTTTATCCGGCCTGGATCATTTCTTTTCAGTAACCCTGCCAGGTGTTATGGGACAGCGCTCTGCCCTGGCCCTGGCCCTGGTTTTTATCGGGGGAGTAGTCACCAGTATCAGTCCCTGCATCCTGTCAATGGTTCCGCTTCTGGTTAGCTATATCGGTGGTTATGGCGGGGATGGGCCGAGATCCAGGGGTTTTATGCTTTCTTCATCTTTTGTAACCGGACTGGCTATTACTTTTGCCGTTTTAGGTTTTATTGCTGCCTATTTCGGACAGATTTTCGGGCAAATTGATGCAGTCTGGTACTATATCCTTGCCGCCGTGGCTATTATCATGGGGCTGCAGCTACTGGGTGTTCTTACGTTCAACCTGCCCGGCCTGCAAAAAATTCCTGTCAGGAAAGCCGGCTTTGGCGGGTCCCTGGTGATGGGCATTTTATTTGGCCTGGTGGCATCACCCTGCGCTACGCCGGTCCTGGCTGTAATTATTACCTATGCAGCCGTACAGGCTGAACCGGTTTACGGCAGCGGGCTGCTCTTTATTTACGGTATCGGCCACGGGCTGCCCCTGCTAATTGCAGGGACTTTTACCGGCTTTGCCCGCAGCCTGCCCCGTTTTAACAGGTATACGCAATACCTCAGTTATGCCAGCGGTTTTATACTGATTGTTTTAGGGTTGATCCTCCTGGCCTGGATCAACTGGTAATAATACTATAAGCTGCCGGTTTTATGAATACCGGTAATAAATAATCATAAGGAGTTGATTAATAGAGATGGAAGTAAATATCCTTGTAGGCGGAGCTGCCGGACAGGGTATGGATACAGTGATGAATCTTCTTGGCAAAAGCCTGGTCAGGGAAGATTACGGGCTGATTTATACTAAGGATTACATGTCCCGGGTGCGGGGCGGACATAACTTTTCCACTTTACGCATTGCCGGGGGTACTCCCTGGACAACGGTTCATTCAGTAGATATCCTGGTAGCCCTTAATGAAGAAACTTATAAACTGCATTATCATAAGCTTGTCCCTTCGGGACGGATTATCTATGACCCTGATGTTTTTACCCTTCCGGAAGATGAAGACAGGGGGGTCCCGGTTGAGCTGAAAAAGCTGGCCGAAGAAGCAGGCGGCAAGGTGATGGCCAACACTGTTGCGGTTGGTGCTCTCCTGGTTCTACTTGGTATGGAAAGCAATACTGTGGAAGAGCTGCTTGAAGAAACCTTCAAAGAAAAGGAAGGGATGGCCGGCAAAAATGTCAACGCTCTTAAAGCGGGAATGGCAGCGGCAGAAAAGTTTTGCAGTGCCTGTTTTTCACTGCCTCCCAAGAATGAAGATGGTCAGAAGCTATTTATTGATGGCAATCAGGTCCTTGGAATGGCTGCCCTGGGCAGCGGTTGTCGTTTCCTGTCGGCTTACCCGATGACACCATCGACCGGTGTGATGAATTACCTGGCCGGTAAAAGTAAAGAATACCCGGTTGTAGTTGAGCAGGCCGAGGATGAAATTGCCGCAATTAATATGGCCCTGGGAGCTTCCTACAGCGGAGTCCGTTCCTTAACCTGTACTTCCGGCGGCGGTTTTGCCCTGATGGTAGAAGGGCTTTCCCTGGCCGGGATGATTGAGACCCCGCTGGTTATAATTTTGGCCATGCGGCCCGGTCCTGCTACAGGGCTGCCCACCCGCACTGAACAGGGTGATCTGGAATTTGCCATTCACGGCGGTCATGGAGAGTTTCCGCGAGCGGTCCTTGCTGCCACTTCCCATGAAGATGCATTTTACCGTTTGAATAAAGCTTTCGAGCTGGCTGACCGTTACCAGGTGCCGGTTATTTTTCTATCCGATCAGAACTTCGCTGATACTCATCGATCGGTGGAGCCTTTCGATTTTGGGAGGCTCAGCTACAATAGGCACCTGGTTGAAGACGGCGGCTATGAAAAGCCATACCAGAGGTACCGCCTGACCGAAAGTGGNATATCACCACGCGCTATACCGGGCCAATTTCCCGGGGAAACGGTGCTGGTTGACAGCGACGAACATGATCAGAATGGCAATATCATTGAAAGTGCTGAAGAACGCAACCAGATGTCTGCCAAAAGGATGCGCAAGCTAAAAGCTCTGGCAGAAGAATTGGATGAACCCGATCTTTATGGCGACCCCCGTCCGGAAACACTGCTTATAGGATGGGGCTCCACTTATGGTGTATTAAGGGAAACGATTGATGCCTTATCCGCCTCGGGTTTAAAAGTTGCCATGCTGCACTTCAGCGATATCTGGCCGCTGCCGCAAAAAAGACTGCGCAGCCTGCTGCCCGAAGTGCGGTTAAGCTGCTGCGTGGAAAATAACGCTACCGGCCAGCTGGCGTCACTGATCCGCCGGGAAACCGGTTTGACAGTTGATAAAAGGATTAACAAAAACAACGGGAGACCCTTCATGCCCGATGAAATAATCAAGGAGGTGGAGAAATATCATGAAAGCTGATCATTTTTTACTGGGTGAAACGGCCTGGTGTCCCGGTTGTGGTAATTTCCCGATCAGGGAAGCTTTGGCTGAAGCCCTGGCCGAGCTTGATCTTCCACCTGAACAGGTATTAATATGTTCCGGTATCGGCCAGGCGGCCAAGATGCCACACTATATCAAGGCCAATGGTTTCAACGGACTGCACGGCAGGGCTCTTCCTCCGGCGCTTGGGGCAAGAATAGCCAATAAAAATTTAAAAGTGATAGTTTCTTCCGGTGATGGCGACAGTTATGGTGAAGGGGGAAACCATTTTGTTCACAACGTTCGCCGCAACCCGAACCTGGCTCACTTTATACATGATAACCAGGTTTATGGTTTGACCAAGGGACAGGCCAGTCCCACCAGTGACCGGGGAATGGTAACCGGAGTCCAGGTTAACGGGGTTATCAACCCGGCTCTCAATCCCCTGGCGCTAGCGCTTGTCCTCGGCGCCGGTTTTGTCGCCCGTTGTTTCAGCGGTGAAAAGGAACACTTGAAGGAGACGATGAAAGCAGCGATCAATTTTGAAGGGTATGCCCTGGTTGATATACTGCAGCCATGTGTTTCTTTTAATAAACGTAATACTTATAAATGGTATAAGGACAGGGTGCACTTTCCTGATGTAAGTGATCCTGAAGACTGGTCTGCCGCGATGGATTTGGCCAGGCAGTGGGGGGATCAAATCCCATTGGGAATCTTTTACAATGCGACCCGTCCAACATTTGAAGACTCCCTGGAAGTGCTGTCCGGCGAGCCGCTGGCAAAGCGCTCTTTTGAACCGAATGATGTAGCGGGCGTGCAAAATGAATTTCTTTAAGATGGAGAATCAGTAAGTATGGATAATAATGAAGTTACCTGTGACAAATGTTCAAAGATAATTTGTGAAGAAGAAATATTTTACTATGGGGTCAGGCGCGGTTATTCTGCCGCGCACTTTCCTCTTTTTCTTTTTGAAAAGGTCCCACTCTGCTCGGATTGCCTGGAACGCCAGGGCAAAATAGAAATATTTGAGAAAGTGCTGGCTCTCATTGCCCTGGCTATTGTTGGCTATTTTATGGCAATCGGATTTCTGGCATTGTTTAGTGCATTTCTTTAATCGAAAATCGGAGGCGAATATGTTTTTTAACAGATTTGGCAATAAAACAGTTAAAAATTTAAGGAAAGAGCAGGGATTGACAGCCCAGGAACTGGCCATGATGGTTAAGGTTGGCAGCAGCATGATCAGAAAGGTAGATCATTTTAAAATAAAAAATGTTCCTGAACCCTTAAAAAGTAAAATTGAGCCGGTATTAAGGGGAAAGTAGTCCTTGTGCCGGCTTTTAAAGCTTGAGGTTTTTTCCAGATGGGCAGGAATAAACAAATATATGTTGAACTAAATTGCAGATAGTTCAATAACTTCAATCTGAATAACTGCTTTATAGCCTACATGACTGGACATACTACACTTATCTTATTTAAAAGGACTGATTTTTTTGTTTGAGTGGAAATGTCCGCACTGTGGCAAAAAGTTTTACAGTTCCTGTCCCGAGCGCAACAAGGAATTTGTTGAATGCTGTAACTGTGGCAAAGATTTAATTAACCCGTTTTATGATTCCAATGAGACTGAAAGAAACTAATCTTGTTATTTGCTTCCAGGTTCAGCGTACTCCAGGTGAAAGAGATCAATCACAAGCCTGTTTTAATTTATTCTGAGTCAAGTAATAGCATTTTTAAAGTGAAGAGCTTTTATGCCAATAAGTTGAAGCAGGTTAAAAGGTCAGCCGCAGGATCAGCTTTACTTCGTTAAAAATTATTAATTCATCTTCACAAATCACGTCATCTTTATCATATATGGTATAATCATAGCATAAACCTCGTTTTGCAGAACTTAACTTGGTAGTTTAAAAGCTGCTAGCCGTCTCATATGCAAAAGGGGGTTGTTTTGTATAAAATATTGCTTTTTAAAAAGGGAGGTTAAGCGGGTGGCAGAAAAAAAAGTTCCATTGGATCATAATACAGCACAACCCGCGCCGGATATAAAGAGAAAGCCGGGAAGAATCGGAACTATTATTAAAACATTATTTGCATTTTTATTTACCCTTTTCCTGGTGGGCAGTGGCGCTGCTGCAGCAGTTGTTGTAAATTATATTAATGAAGCACCGCCTTTTGATATAGCCAGACTGGC
>SL_8KL_010_SEDDRAFT_10001785_pt1 | contig 18544 bp, 17 predicted proteins | sample SodLakKL_010_SED_4_FD_11160 | JGI IMG/M metagenome (IMG submission 11160)
CTATAAGCTTGTTCGGAGGAACATCATATACTGTTGCCATAGGCTATTACACTCCAGATAACATCAGTGTCAAGTATTCTCTGCATACTTAGGACTTGTTATTAAATATTTCCCTTACCGAAACATCAGATTCAACGATAGATTTCCGCTTTCAACCGAGGTATCATTGCCATAGAACAGGCCGATTTTATACAATCTTGTCTTTTGACCTGCCCGTTGGTTAATAAACCGATGGCTCCCATCTTTTCCGCCGGATCTTTAAAAATCACTCTCATCTTCTCTCCAAGTGTCATCCCACTCTTCAATTCACCAATCCATCTTTCAGGTATTGGAAACCCGGGACCGTGACCTGTAGAGGTGTATCCAAACCTATCCCTTATAGCCGCATACTCGAGAGAAAATGAATGATCCTTTGTCTGTACTATCCCGCTTTCTACCCCGACGCCATAATCAAAACCTTCCGGTACTTCAGCCCTTGTTTTAGCTCCTCGTATGATCTCTTCATTGAACGGTTGCTTTTTCACTTCCTCGACCTCACCACTGACCAATTCAAGATCAAAATATTCAGATAAAGCGTCTCTAACGCTTTCTTTTTTGACCGGGTTCTGAGAACCAAGGTATACTTTAACAGGTTTCAACCTCTTTCCTTCCTTGTCTATATCTCCCTCTCTGATCCTCGTAGAACTTATGGGAAGAAGATCTTCTGCTAAAACTGGTTCGACTTCGATCAATTCCAGCTCTTCTTTGTTTCTCTCTCTTCTCATCTCGTTTATCTTTTCTCCTCTTTCTCTTGTCTCGTAAGACACGACTAAAACGTCAAAATCTCCCTCAACAGCTTTTTTGAATGGATCGTTGATCTCAACTATCGACCAACCGTCGTAAGGATAAAGAAATCTCTCTAATTTCTTCTTTCTCTCTTCGTAGGAGCGTTTCACCTCGGGCTTCCACTCTTCCAACATCTCGTCCGATACCAGACCTATGGTAGTTTCACCTTCAGCTAGGGAGGTCCTCAATAGCTTTTCGTGTCCGAGATGGACGTGATCGAAGGTCCCGCCGACTATGACTTTTTTAGACATGATGATCTTCCTTAGTAAAACGAGATAAACAACACGATCAAGAATACCACAAGCAGTGCATAGAAGATGTACTGCTTCTTCTTTCTACTGCTCAAAAGGTCTTGATATTCCTCATTACATTTCTCTGAGCAGAACTCCTCATCCAGTGGGATGGGTTTAGCACAAATCTTGCAATGTTTGTGTTGTTCCATAGTTCTCCTAAGCCGGAAGGTTGTAAATCATTTTTTCGTTATCATCGATGCCCGAAAGTGACCAAAAATGGATCTTTTTCCTGAATCTTAACGAAACCGTATCTTTCGAACTGAATTATATCGCCAACTTCTGTCTCTGATAGGTTATTCTCTCCAAGTCCATTTTCTATGGAGGCATCGGGCCTCTCAACTTCTACGTCAATACCATCGCATAGCCATTGGATCTTCAATATATCTTTGTTCTCGAAACCAGTGATCTCACCCTTTTTCCCATCGAGTTCTACATTGCAGAAGTTTTTCAGTCGTAATTCTTTTCCTTGATATTCATTCCACTCTTTTTTTGGTATGTAGACTTCTTTGCCGACTTCCAGTTCTCTATAACCGCGGTCCTGATCACTAGGATGTCTAGCGATCTTAGCTTTATCCTGTTTTATCTCTCCAACCAGTTCAATTTTTACAGGGTCCGGGATGAAAAAGTACCTGTTAGCTTCGGGATCGATGATCTCACGATTTTTTGAATAAAGCTTTGAAGGTGCGACTTCGATATCCGTTTCCGACATACCGAATTCGAGTATGAAATCTCTTACAGCTTTAGGTTGAATACCTCTTCTCCTGAGAGACTGCATCGACCATGTTCTCGGGTCCTCCCATTTTTTGAACTCGCCCTCTCTTATCTTCCTTTGAAATTCACTCTTGCTCAGATTGATATCTTTTAAACGCAACATGCCATAATGAAGAAACTCGGGTTTCTTCCAGCCGAACAGATCCCAGATGTATTCTTCCATCCTATCTTCTATAACTAGGTCTTTCCCCCTGAGTATGTGAGTCATCTCGATCAGATGATCATCTACCGCCCAGGAAAATTCCAGTAGGGGCCAAACGGAATATTTTTTTCCCACTTTAGGGTGTTCAATTTTTGAGATCCTGAACAGTACTCTATCTCTGAACGCAGGGTCAGGGTGTTCCATGTCCGTTTTAAGTCTCATGACAGCTTTTCCCTCTTCGACTTCGCCTTCTAACATCTTTTCCCAGAGTTCTAAATTCTCTTCTTTTGGGCGAGCTCTATGCTCACACTCTTCACCTATCTCTCTCTTCTCTCTTAGGCTATCCTGGGCGCATTCACATATGTAGGCTTCCTCCATCTCCAGTATCTTTCTTCCGTATTCGTAGTAGATGTCCATCCTGTCAGACTTGTAGTAGGTTTCGTGCCATTCTACATTCAACCATTCTAAACCTTCTTTTATCATATCATAGGCTTCTGGCAGAAGTCTTTTCGCTTCCGACCCTATGGTGTCGTCATAGAAAAGCACCAAGGTACCATCGTTCCTCTTAACGTATTCATCATTGAGTATGACCATCCTCGCGTTTCCTATATGAAGGGGTCCAGAAGGATAAGGAGCCATCCTCATCTTGACGTTTTCGGCTTCGATCTCTGGAAGTTGATCCTCTTCCTCTTCTTCCTCCTCTTCGAAGAATTCCGGCATGAGTTTTTCTAGTTCTTTCTTCTGTTCCTTTAGAGAAAGTTGGTTGATCTCTTTTTTTCGACGATCTCATTTACCAGTTCCTTAGTACCCTGTGGATCCTCTCTGAACTCGTCTCTTTCACCCATGACTTTTCCCATAACAGGACCGACAGTGGCTTCACCTTCGAATTTGACCGCGTTCCTCAGAGCGTATTTTCTGATGATCTCTCTCTTTTCCTCGGACATGTCAAAAGGATAAAGATGTTGGATATTTGGTTTTTTGCCCTCTTACTCATCTTTTGTTATCGTTTTTATAGTGGTTTTTAGCGCTCTTTTTATTGTCTCTTTAGACATGCTCGGAGGTCTTGTATTCTTATCTACTGCCTGTTCAGGGAGATAAGGCACGTGTATAAACCCATAATCCATCGGGAGATCGTTCGTGTTCACATGATGAGCTGTTGAGTAGATCACGTGGTTGCAAACGAATGTGCCGGCACTGTAAGAAAGAAAAGCTGGTATTCCCTCATCTTTTACAGCTTCGACTATCTTTCTTGTAGGTAATGTGGTTCTGTAAGCTAAAGGTCCATCTTCAGCTATAGTTTTATCTTGGTTGATTCCCTTCATTGTCTTCGATCCTCGCATCGTCAAGATTATGAGCGATCCTCTCAACTCTTATCCCATGAGTCCCGTTAGCTTGCCCGATGTGGAGAACCGCATCAGGTTTCTGATCATCAATCATCTCTCTCACTTTCTTAGAGGATTTTCCGTATATCGTAGGTATCTCTCTTGCAATGATCTGACAATCGTTCATCTCCATATCGTCCAGTTCTAAAACAACTTCCGAAGCGGGATTCACCGATTCTCCGCCGAAAGCGTCAAAACCGGTCACGAGCAATTTTTCGATTTTTCCAGAAACTCTGCTTCTTTCCTTCATAATGCAGGATTGCAAACTGCTTTTAAAAACTTTTAGCTATGATAGATTTGTCAGGAATCTTCCATAATAATTATTATATAGTTGTAGAAAATGAAGATATTCCGCTATGATTCAACCGCTGTTAGGGCTGCTTATATTAGTAAGTATAGTTGCGTTTGGCGATATCATATCAAATCTTACTAAGGCAAGAATTCCTATGTTAGCCGTTGCTCTGTTGACCTATATGTTATTGGCTTGGGCCGGGATGCCGAAAGATCTGCTAGAAATAGCTCACGTTGAAAGATTTGCCGGAGTGATGGTTCCTATACTTGTAGTCCATATGGGGACCATGCTCCCTTTCGAAAAATTGAAGGAGCAGTGGAAAGCAGTGCTTATCAGTCTAGGAGGCGTAGCAGGAATAGTCATCCTATGTCTTGGACTCGGTACCGTTCTATTTGGATATCCCAGTAGTGTTGCAGCAGTTGGACCTTTAACCGGCGGTTTAATAGCAGGGATCATTACAATGGAGGGCTTGGATGCTGCTGGATTCTCAACACTCGTCGTGATAACCGGGGTCTCCTTAGCGATCCAGGGATTCATAGGTATGCCTTTAGCTTCTAACATCCTAAAAAAACGTGCATCTAAGATTAAAACAAATTCTGGTTCACGGAATGAATCCAAATACCAATCTAGTGAAATAGAGGATCAAAAAGGATTGATATCTTTTATACCAGATAAGTACTTCTCCAACATAATAATATTGCTTTTTGCTATAGCAGGTGGCACTGCAGCAGTATATTTAGAAGGCCTGACTAGAGGAGCGATAGATTCTAGTATCTTTGCTCTAATCATAGGGATTTTAGGATCTTACTTTGGTTTTTTTCACAGAAATATACTGGATAAAAGCAATTCGTTTGGAATCACTATGTTACTACTTTTAGTCTACGTTTTACCGATGATGATGAACAGGGTAACACCAGAGATGTTCACCACCATGATTGGTAGGATTATAATATTGATGGTGCTGGGAAGTGTAGGTATGATCGCTGGAAGTTATTCGATAGGAAGATTGGTAGGCTGGAAATGGTCTTTAAGCATTCCTGTGGCCAGTACAGCTTTCTATGGTTTTCCTGGGAACTATTTACTGTGCAAAGAAGTGGCTAGAACCGTTGGGAAATATCAAAAGCATGAGGAAGCGATAATGGATGAATTACTATCCCCGATGCTTGTCGGTGGTTACACAACTATAACTACNTCCTCAATANTTATTGCATCTGTTTTGGTGGGTACTCTGTAAGCAATTTTCATCTACTACTGACACAGAACAGCAATTTTTTCAGGTATACGTTTGATTCATTCCTAAAAAACTATTTACCCGATACATCTACCATAACCTAATCATGTCAATCTCCATCGATATAGGCGGGACCTTCACCGATTTTGTAGTTATAGCCAACGGGATCAAACATTTCAAGGTTCCTTCAACTCCGAAACGTCCTGAAAAAGCGATAAAAGAGGCTCTAAAAAAGGAAGGCATCGAGGTCAATGGAGACATATTTCACGGTACTACTGTAGCTACCAACGCCTTCATAGAGAGCAAAGGAGTAGAATCAGCTTTTCTCACCAATGAAGGCTTCGAAGATCTACTTTACATAGGAAGGCAGACTAGACCTAAATTGTACGAACTTGATATACACAGACCTAAACCTCCACTCAAAGAAAAAAATTTATTCGGGATTTCAAGTAGAACTGGACCGAAGGGTGAAATTCTAGAGAAAATAAATGAAGAAGAAGTGGAGAAAATAGCGGAAGAACTGAGTGAAAAAGATCTATCCGCAGCTGTCTGCCTGCTCCATTCTTACAAAAATCCGGAACAAGAGGAAAAAATTGGAAAGATTCTGGACCATCACAACATAAACCATTCTCTTTCCCATCGAGTGACCAGCGAATTTAGAGAGTACGAAAGAGGATTGACGACTCTATTAGATTCTTATCTAGGTCCTCTCGTAGAAGATTACTTCGCATCTCTTACCGACATCTTTGGAAAAGAGCCGTATATCATGAAGTCCGGTGGTGGCTTGGAGAAATGTTCCAAGGTCGATGCGGTAGATTGTTTATATTCTGGTCCCGCAGGAGGCGTAGCTGGAGGAGCATTCATAGCCCAAAAGCTGGATATGCCGAATATAGTTACGTTCGATATGGGTGGGACCAGTGCTGATATGGCTACAGTGGTGAACGGTGAAATATCCTGGAAGGATCAGGGAGAGATCGAAGGTTTTCCAATCCAATCGAAGATGGTCGATATAGTAACTGTAGGATCTGGTGGAGGAAGTATAGCTAGGTGTGACGAAGGAGGAGCTTTAAGAGTCGGGCCGGAAAGCGCAGGCGCTAAACCAGGACCTGTATGCTATGGTAGAGGTGGAGAAAGACCGACCGTTACCGATGCACTTTTGCTCATGGGTTACATAGACCCTGACTATTTCCTTGGCGGGAAGATGGAACTCGATTACGATAAAGCTAAAAAATCCATAAAAATACTATCCAAAGAACTGGGGATGGGCTACGAAGAAACATTGAAAGGGATCTTCAGGGTAGCGAACTCAAAGATGGCTAGGACCATGAAAAGGATCACCGTCGAGAGAGGGGTAGATCCAGAAGATTTTGCTATACTCGCCTTCGGAGGCGCTGGCCCTCTTCATGCCGCTTCTATAGCTGAAGAACTGGGTATGGAAAGAGTTCTTGTTCCTCACATGGCCGGAGTTTTTTCCGCATTAGGCATGGTGACAGGCGATATTGTTCACGATCACAGCAGAACTTTACTAGCCTCTCTAGACGAGGAGAAAGAGATCAGAGAAACTATCGAGGACATGATGGCTGAGATAGAAGAAGAAGGCGAAGAGAGGATCCTCTTAGGCCTTCGATACAAGGGTCAAAGCTATCATATGAATATCCCCTATTCAGGTTCTAAAAAAGATGTCTCGGAGAGATTCCACGAAGAACATGAGAGTAAATACGGATACGCTAACAGAGAGGAGGAAATCGAGGTGGTCAGAGTCCATATCGAGATTGTAAAGAAAAGAGAGATAGAAGATCTCCCCTACAGTTCAAGTTCCGGAGAACATCCGTCTGATAGAAAATGTCTTTTTTCTGAAGGTCGTGAAGAGACTTCCATATACCTGAGAAAGTATCTTTCCGAAGGTGATAAGGGAGAAGGGCCTAGCGTGATAGAGGCGATCAACTCGACTATTCTCGTACCTCCTGGTTGGAGATGGACTACTAGGCCTACAGGAGTTATAGATATGGAGGTGAAAAGATGAAGGAATTGAAACCTACCGAACTAGAAGTTATGAAGCACGCTTTTACAGCTATACCAGAACAGATGGGGGCCGCTCTCCAAAGGAGTGCATACTCACCGAACATAAAGGAGAGAAAAGATGAGTCCTGTGCGCTCTTCACCGCAGAGGAAGAAATGATAGCACAGGCGGAACACATCCCCGTACATTTGGGAGCGATGCCCAAAGCTTTGAAAAGTGCCGTATCCACCTGTCAACCAAAAAAAGGAGACCAGGTGATATTGAATGATCCTTATTCAGGAGGTACACATCTCCCAGATATAACAGTGATAAAACCCGTTTTTCTTCAGGACCAATTACTGGGTTATGTAGTGAATCGAGCACATCATTCAGATATAGGAGGAGATACTCCAGGATCTATGCCCGGCGATAGTGAAAGCCTGAAAGAAGAAGGCATCATAATATCTCCAAAACTTTTGGTAGACGCGGGAAAAATAAATCAGGATGTTATCGATCTACTTCAAAAATCTCGTTCCTCGAGAGAGAGGATAGGTGATATAAGAGCACAGATAGGAGCCAACCAAAAAGGAGCTAGAGAGTTCAGGAAGACGGTAGAAAAATTCGGTCTGGAAGATTATGATGCCTTCAAGGACCAGGTGATGAGATACTCGGAGAAGAGAACGAGAACCATGATCGAAGAACTTCCGGACACAATTGTAGATTCTGAAGATTTCATGGAATGGAAAAGAGATGTGAAGTTGAAGGTGCAGATCGAAATAGATGAAGATGAGATGATTTTTGACTTCTCAGGCACCGATCCTCAGGTGAAGGGGAATATAAACGCTCCTAAACCGGTTACATATTCCGCTGTATATTATATATTGAGATGCCTTTTGCCTGAAGATGTGCCGGTCAACAACGGATGTTACAGACCTGTTGAAATGCAGATACCTGAAGGAAGCGTTCTGAATCCTGAGCCTCCGGCTGCTGTCTCGGCCGGGAACGTAGAGACTTCCCAAAGAGTGGTAGAACTCATATTGAGAGGTCTGTTCGAAATCATCCCTGAGAGGATACCGGCAGAGAGTCAAGGGACCATGAACAACCTGATCATAGGTAGTGAAGATTTCACCTATTACGAGACCATCGGAGGAGGGGCTGGAGCCTCTTCTTCAAACAAGGGAGAAAGTGGTGTACACGTTCACATGACCAATACAAAAAACACACCTATAGAATCGATAGAGAATGAGTATCCACTGAGAGTTAGAGCGTACAAACTTAGAAAAGGTTCCGGAGGAAAAGGTGAACATAAAGGTGGAGAGGGAATAGTAAGAGAGATAGAACTGTTAGATGACGCTGAAGTTTCCCTCCAATCTGAAAGGCGTAGAAGAGCGCCTAAAGGAGTGGAAGGTGGAAGAGACGGCTCGGTCGGACGAAACTTGAAGATCTCAAAAGATAAAATAGAAGAACTAGATGGCAAGGTAACTCTCAAAGTTAATGCAGGGGAATCGATTAGGATAGAAACCCCGGGAGGGGGAGGCTGGGGAGAACCTTAGAAAAATTTAAGTTGGTTCAATCATTAGGGGGGCTGAAAGGAGATAGATAGCATGGCAGATAAGACGGATTATTTGATGGAAAAGTACGAGGAAATGAAAGAAGAGGGATTGACCTGGACTATAAGAAATCTAGAGGGACCATCGCAGCCTCACGTTACGGTGGACGGGAAAGAATGCATAATGTTAGCTTCTAACAATTATCTTGACTTGGCCAATCATCCTAGGCTGAGAGAAGCCGGTAAAAAGGCCATTGAGGATTACGGTGCAGGTGCCGGTTCGGACTGGTCTATCGCTGGGACCATGGATATCCACGAAGAACTGTGGGATAGAATAGCCGAATTCAAAGAGACGGAAGCTGGGATGACTTACCAGACCGGATTTGCAGTCAATGCCGGTTTAGTTCCGCAGTTGGCAGGAAAAGGAGACGTTTTGATCTCTGACGAACTTAATCACGGCAGTATAATAGACGGGATCATGATTGCCCAGAGGATGTTCAAAGCCGATAAGATGATCTACAGTCATTCAGATATGGGCGAATTGGAAGAATGTTTGAAGAAAGCGGAAGAGGAAGGCTACGACAAGAAGATCGTTCTCACAGACGGCGTCTTCAGTATGGACGGTGATATTGCTAAGATGGATGAAATTCAGAAACTAGCGGATGAATACGGCGCTCTAACCTATGTCGATGACGCTCATGGAGAAGGTGTCCTCGGAGGAGGTCACGGCATAGCTAAAGAGTTCGAACTCGAAGACAAGATCGATATCCAGATGGGAACGTTCTCCAAAGCGTTCGGCGGCTTCGGCGGTATGCTAGCAGGTACGGAAGGGCTGATAAAATATGCATACAACACCTCACGTTCCTGGCTGTTGAGTGCCGCTTTCCCACCCCATGTCGCAGCCGTAAACATAGAAGCCCTAGATGTGGTTGAGGAGGAAAATGATAGAGTCAAGAAATTGTGGGATCTTACCGGATACTTCAAGAGCGAGATGGAGAGCATGGGATTCGATACAGGTTTCAGTGAGACACCGATCGTTCCCGCGATGGTAGGTGACAGCAAGAAGTGTCAAAAATTAGCCGATCGATTATACGAAGAAGGCATTTTTGGACTCGCGATCGTATACCCTATGGTAGCTAAAGGCAAAGCGAGGATCAGAAACCAGATAAACGCTGGTTTGACAAAAGACGATCTCAACGAAGTCCTACGGATCTACGAGAAACTCGGAAAGGAATTAGACCTCGTCTGAAAACAAAAACTTTTTTCTTATTTTTAAAGTTGAGGTTACTAGAAAATCGTTGGAAGTGATTCGGGAGCCCCGGGTTAGATCCTTCTCCAGGACCCCCGATCCTCCCTCCCTATTTTTCTCGGTTAGGCCAAATCTTATTGGATATGATCTGTTTCCGATATCCTTTTAAAGATTACTTTTTCTATCAGAGATACAAACGTATATGATTAGAGGCATTATAAAAAGGATGCTCAAATAAATTGTCCTTTTTAGGGGTCTTTTAAATAACCTTCCTAAACAAAATGCTTTTATCTGAATAATCCTATTGGATTCTATAATGAAAATTATGGTCAGATTGAAGTACAGAATTCCGTGATAACATGAATTGGAGAGGCCATGTAGGATTGTCGCTTTTGATATTTTCACTATTGATGATCCCGTTTGGTTTTAATGTCGTCACTCTCGCCTTTATAATAATCACAGTTTTATTTTCTTCTTTACCTGACACTGACTTGATCAGATATGTCCCTTCAGAACATAGAGATAAAACTCATAACGTTGGATTCGGGATGGTCTTCGGTGCCGTGCTTGGGAGCATCTTTGGTTATATTTTGGGGACATTCGTTTCGGGTGCTGTTGGTGGGGTAGCTGCAATAATTATATTTCTAGGGATAACCGGCGGTGTACTTTCCCATCTACTCGGTGACATAATAGCTGGCTTAAGGTATGACAGGAGTCCATGGAAAATCAAACCGATCCGGCCATTCTCTCAAAAATCGATCGGTTATGGAGTCTTTTTGGCTACCGACCAGAAAGTTAATAATCTCTTTTTGAAGGTGGGTTTTTTGAGCTTCCTCTTTTACATGGTCTTTGGGATCTTTGTGCTTTATAGTGGTGTATACGAGGTTTGGGATTTTGTGCCTTCTCTGTAACTGTAGGCTTCTAGATAAATGATCTCTCATTTCTTTAAAGGTGATCTTTACTAGAGAAAAAGGATCGGGGCTGAAAAAACCACAAAAATCTTGAGTTTTTTCACGTTGGGGAAAAATAAAAATACTCGAGGAGGGATATCAAGACAATGATCTGCGCTCTCATAGTTATAATAATCGCAATATTAACCCCGATCTTATTTCTCCTTTATCTGGAGTTGACTTCCCCTGAGCCCCCAACCACTACCGGAACGACTTTGAAAAATCGCGAGGCGATCGTGTTAAAAGATATCAAACCAGAGGATATATCAGGTAAGGTAAGAGTAATAAAAAGTAGTAGGGTGTGGAGCGCAACTGCCGAAAGGAAAATAAAAGAAGGAACAAAGGTAAAGATAATCGATGTTGAAGGGGTGCACGTAAAAGTAGAAAGTTTAGTTGAACCGGAGGAGGAAATGGATATTCCTGAACCTCATGAGGAATTACAGGAGTGGGAAGAAGTACCTGAACCCAAAGAAGAAGTGATTGGAGAGGAAATACCTGAAATTGAAGAAGAGTGGAAAGAAAAAGTGCCGGAATCGGAAGAAGTGATTGGAGAGGAAATACCTGAAATTGAAGAAGAGGGGTGGAAAGAAAAAGTGCCGGAATCGGAAGAAGTGATTGGAGAGGAAATACCTGAAATAGAAGGGGAGGGGTGGAAAGAAGAAGTGCCAGAACCAGAAGAAGCGATTGGAGAGGAAATACCTGAAATAGAAGAAGTACCGGAGTGGGAGGAAGTACCTGAACCTAAGGAGGAAATACCGGAACTAGAAGAAGAGATGCCGGAGCCGGAAGAAGAAATAATCGAATCAGAAGAAGTAATAGGACCCGAAATCGATCTCGGTGAAAGCGAGGTTTGTCCGAGCTGTGAAACAGTGATCACAGTGTATGTGGAGCAATGTCCTATATGCGGTGAGGAATTAGTAAAAGATGAAGATATAGAGGAAAAAGGATTCTTCCGATCTTTTAATAAAATGTTCGGTTCTCTTAGAGGGGGATAGTCACTGACCCTATCTATCCGTTTTTAAAAATCTTCCTCTTATATTAATAAGGCTTATAAACTCCTTATCTCATATATTAAACCAATACGTAAAGAGGAAACAAGGATGAAGGATAAAATATTTGTTTTTGCTATAAGCTTCCTACTGCTCATCAGCTGCCTAGCTGTAGCAACGCAAGGTAATAATAACGGTATCTTTGAAAGTGATGAAGGAACCACCCAGGCAGATCCCGCTGTCGAGGATAATGACGACCATGAGGGTGGATATGATGATCTCACTACTGAGAGTGAAAAGGAAGATAGCCAAAGGTTGGGATATTGCCAAAAAAGCGTTTTAGTGCAGGTAGAACCTTCGACAGATAATCTTTTAGAAAAAACAAACAGTGAAAGAATCCTCCAAACCCAGGTCAAGGATCTTTTGAACTTGGTCGATGGAAGTACATACCGCCTGTACCCTTCATTTAATATCGCCGAGATAAACCTTGATGAAGGTATGGACGTGATGAAAGCTATAGAATTATTGACAATGAAAGATGAAGTGGTTCATGCCGAACCAAATTATCAGATAGAGGTTGCAAATATTCCAAATGATCCCGACTACGATTCTCTATGGGCTATGGATATGATCGATGCTCCAAAAGCATGGGAGATAACCACGGGGAGCGAAGATGTTGTAGTTTCTGTGATAGATACAGGGATCGATCACAACCATCCTGACTTGAAAGAGAATGTTTGGACAAGCGATGAAGGTTTTCATGGTTATAATGCTGTTAACGACTCCTACTATCCGAAGGATGATCATGGGCACGGAACTCACGTATCAGGGACCATAGGTGCCGTTGGAGATAACGAATTAGGCGTGGTAGGAGTGAACTGGAATGTCAGTCTGATGGGTGTTAAGGTCCTTGATTCTGAAGGAATGGGGAATATAGGAAATGTCATAGCAGGTCTTGAGTATGTCGCGGAAAAAAGAAGAGAGGGCGAAAATATAGTCGCGACTTCTAACAGCTGGTGGGGGGATGGCCGGAGTGAACTTCTTTATGAAGCGATCGAACAACAACAAGAAGAGGACATACTTTTCGTGATAGCTGCTGGTAATGATGGTTTAAGCAATGCTGAGACATCATCTTATCCAGCTAATTATGACCTAACAAATATCATCTCAGTCGCGGCTACTGATCAAAACGATAATCTAGCAGATTTCTCAAATTACGGTAAGCGGAGTGTCCATGTTGGAGCTCCAGGTGTAGATATATACAGTACCTTGTTAGATGGTGAATACGATTACGCGACCGGTACATCGATGGCGGTGCCTCACGTCTCAGGTTTAGCAGCTTTGATAGCTTCTCATGATCCTTCTTATGATCATATCAACTTGAAAAACATAATCCTCTCATCAGTAGATCCCACCGACTCTCTCCAGGATAGAACCTTAGTTGATGGTCGGATAAACGCCTTCAATTCTCTTGAACAATCTCCCGACCCTGATGATATCCGTTTTTGGGTTCACAGCCCTTATACTTCTACTCAATGGAGAGAAAAAACGAGTATAATGATATCACTCAACGATGGAGTGAATCCCATACATGGAGCAGAAGTGAGAGTCGAATTCAGCACTGGAGAAGATCCTATATATCTTGAAGATGACGGATCTGAGGGAGACCAAGCCGGAGACGGTTATTATTCCAGTGGATGGAGACCTACAGACGTGGGAGAGATAGAACTCAACATCACTGTTCATCTGGAGGAACACGAGGATATGAATAAAAAAATTACAGTCAATGTCAGACGCGTTCATCCTGAAACTACCCAGAGGATTGTCAGAGGCATATTAAATATTTTAAGAAATTTTATCGGATTTCTGAACGATTTGGTGGGGAGCTTTCTCGGTGGTGCCAACCTTTCATTTGAATCAACTTACCAGAATAGGAAGTCTTTTCCATTAATTAAGTAGAATCTGTATCAAGTGTGTTTTTGAAAGTCGAATCGAATATCCTATAGATGCAAAAAAAGGTATCGAAATAGAAAATATCAGCAGGTATCTAGCACTCTTTGATATCAGAACTGAAAGCACATCAAAACTGCTTATGTAACCGGATAGTGTGAAAATGGCTAGGAACGCTGTGCTTTCCCGGCGATATATCCATAGAACTCTCTCTTTTAACTGGCTTTAAACTTTGTGAGATCGAAGTTCAACTGAAGCGAGAGATGTTTGATTTTTATAGTCTAGCCACTATTGTTGAGTCAAGTGACAAACTAGAGACAATATGAGGTATTGATTCATCCAGGGAATGTATTCTGTATATCCCCTACACTGCCAGCTCTCTCCTGCGGTCTTTCATCCCCTTTTGAGTAAACGGGTCTTTTAGCCTCTCTATAACCCTTACTTGGCTGTTCTTCTTTCTCTTTCCCTGACCATTTCCAGATCCTTGTTGTATGTTCTATCCTGATATAGACTTCTTCTAGATTTATATTCGTCCAGTCGATGAAGCCCACTTTCCTATCATCCGCCATATGTTTCCGGACATCATCGGATTTAGAATCAAATTCCTTCCAATCGATCCTTTTAGCAGGCGCTTGGTAAACTTTTTTTAATACCAGAGTATTTCGATCGAATTCGTCAAGTTCGCCAAGAAATGCCAAACCGTCATCCATAACAACTAAGACATCCTCGTTCTTCAACCCCTTCAGCTTTTTTTCCAACAATTCATCTAACATATATCTCCCCTTAAACAGTAATAGAAAAGTTCGAGTACAAAAACTTTATGACATTCTTACAAATCAATTTTCATTTTGATACCAATTAGCAGCAATTGAACCGAAAGCTATCGCTCTTTCCTCAGATGTGTTTATCTTCTCTGCAGCTTCATAAACCTCGTCCTTTAACCCAATCTCTATCAGAACATCTATAAGCTCTAACTTGACGGTCTCACTTTTGGAATTTGTCATCGTCTCTTTTGCTTTCATTGCGAGTTCCTCTGCTCTCTGATGATCTTCATCTAGGAGATGCGAGAGAGCTAGTTCCATGTATGCTAGTGCCCTCATCTCTTCACCCCATATCTCATCTAAATACATCCTTGCTTTTTCCCGGTCCTCCCCGGCAAAATGGCTTACCAGTTTTTTCAGGAGAAGGTCAGTTTCAAACTCGTCCTCGATCTTTTCTTTGAGCTCTAAAGCCTCATCAACGAACTTTTTATTTACTAAGTCCGCTGCGATCAAGCCCATCAAGGAATCTTTCAGATCTTGGTTATTAACATGGTCTTTCAGTTCAAGTGCTCTTTCGGTCTGGCCCTCCTCTGACAATGTCAAAGCTACTTCTACCAACTGTATATCGCTGTCTCCTGATGAGATGAGTCCATCCATCAGCTGCATCGACTTTTCATGTTTACCGATCCTAGAAAAAGCCTTGGCTACAGAACTTATGACCCATCTCCTATCATCTTCTGATCCTGTATTTTGCGCGTACTCAAGAACTCTCTGGCAGAGTTCTTCCGCTTTTTCCTTCCTTATCTTGGCCATGGTTTCAATCGTCATGGCGAGAGGAACTATCTCATTGTTGTTTTCCGCAAGATCGATCGCTGTAGGCAGTATCTTATCTAAATTATTCTTCGCTTTTTCATGAAGTTTCTTTTCCAGCTGGTCCTCTATTATGGAGAGGAAAACTTCGATCCTTTTTCCTCTATCTTCAACAGTTTCGGCTTCTTCCCACGCTTTTTCGAATATTTTGCTCGAGATCTTATCAAATTGATGTTCTGCGAACACGGAAGCCAATCTAGAGAGTGTTTTTGCCTTTTCCGCGGTGATCTTGATCTCTTTGGTTGAGGTGAAAGCCTTCTCCCCAAATTTCTTGGCTAGATATATGAGGTCAGAGTTCAAAAGAATATCTGTTATCTCCACCAGAACTAGAGCTTTGCTGTTATGTGAAGGAAGAGAATTCACTGAGCTTAGACTGTTTTCTAAAGCTTCACCCACGAACTCTTTTCCGTCTTCACTTGCCAGATCTTCTGTTATCTTTCCTATAGGTATTAGGTCTTCTTCAAATACATTTAAGCTTTTGTCCATCTTCGATCTATTATAATCTGTTTAGTGGTTAAAGATTGTTTGCTTTGTTTCGGTGAAGTTAGAGATAGGTAATTTTATTAACCAATTCACTATTTTCCCACAATATGTCAACTTATGAAGATATGCTCGAGATCTCAGAACAGCTCAGGAACATAGAAAGAGCTCTCTACCTTCTAGCATGGGACGAAAGAACCTACATGCCTGAAGGAGGTATCGAAGGACGTTCCGAAAGTAAAGCTGAACTATCACAGCTCTATCACAAAAAATTGACCTCTGACGGAACAAAGAAAGTCATCGAAGAATTGAACAAGGAATCTGCTCAGGCGGACATGGACGAGATACAAAAAGCCGCGGTAAGGGAGATGACTAGAGATTTCGAAAGGAGATACAAGATCCCCGATGAACTCATCAAAGAGATGTCGAAAGTTTCTACCAAAGCCCAATCTGCTTGGGAGAAGGCTAGAGAAAAATCTGATTTTGAGCTGTTTTTACCGCACTTGGAGGAACAGGTCAAATTGAAGAAGGAAGTGGCAGAATATATAGGCTATGAGAACGAGCCGTACGATGCTCACGTCGATGGATACGAGCCTGGATTCACCGCCGAGAAGATAGAGAGAATCTTTGAGCCTATGAAGAAGAACTTGAGTTCCATGGCAACGGAGATCTTTTCTAAAGGATCGGAACCAGGTGAAGACGTTTTTGAAGGGGTAAAATTCGACGTGAAGAAACAGAAAAAGTTCTGCGAGTGGTTGGCCGGAGAACTCGGCTACGATTATAAACACGGTAGATTGGACGATGCAGTTCATCCGTTCACCATGGGAATGGACGATGACGTTAGAATAACGAATCGGTATGATGAAGAAAATTTGAATTCGCTCTTCAGTCTGACTCACGAGACCGGTCACGCTCTGTACGAGCAGGGACTACCTTCGGACTGGTACGGTCATCCTTTAGGGCGTAGGATCTCCATGGGATATCACGAATCCCAATCAAGGATGTGGGAGAACTTCGTCGGAAGGAGTAGAGAGTTTATAGACTTCGTGTTTCCGAAGCTAAAAGACGAATTTACTTCACTTAGNGAGAATACGGCGGAAGGCTTCTACAAAAGGATCAACAGGGTCAAACCCACCTTTATCCGGGTAGAAGCAGANGAAGTGACCTACAATCTTCACATAGCTTTGAGATTTGATCTTGAACTCGGTCTTTTCAGAGATGAGATAGATCCNGAAGAGACAAGGACTGTCTGGGAGAACAAGATGGACCAATACCTGGATATAGTTCCCGAGGATCCAGCTAACGGCGTATTACAAGACATACATTGGTCAGCTGGTCAGTTCGGATACTTCCCGAGCTACGCTCTAGGGAACCTCTACGCGGCACAGCTCTATGATACTTTGGAAGGGGAGATAGACGGTTTAGGTGATCAGATAGCTCAAGGGGATTTCGATGAATTGAGGAACTGGTTGAGAGAGAATATACACGAGCACGGTAGGAAGTACAAAGCTGCGGAGATGACTAAGAAGTTGACTGGTGAAGGTTTGGATGCGAGATATCACATCGATTATTTGGAAAAGAAATACGGGCCTATATACGAGATTTGAAACCTCTTATCTCGGCATTATTTTTCTTCTACTCAGTTCATCCGCTCTTTTATTGTTCTCTCTATCGATGCATTCGAAGGAAACGTTCATGTCACCGGCAACTTTCGAGGCTCTTTTCCACAGGTCGAAAAGACTTTTGGTATCTACGCTGGACTCTCCTATCATCTGTCTTATCACGAGCCTAGAATCTCCTCTACATATGATCGGTTCGTCAGGATAATTACTTTTCAGATATTTGAGACCTATTATGAGAGCTAGATATTCCGCTCTATTGCTGGTCATATCGTCCATGTTTTTTAATTGTCCTACTAGTTCATCGATTATCCTACCATCTCTTTTTATGACTACGCCGTAACCTCCTGTGCTTCCAGGATTCTTTGTACAGGAAGCGTCGAACTCCATTATCAACATCTTTTATCCTCACTTCTTTTTAGAGAAGTACCATTTGTAAAGGAGTGCCATATCTTTAGGGAATAATGCTAGGCGGTCACCGTCCTGGACTTCTCTTTCTAAGGCGGAATAATCTCTGTTCAAGAATATATGGCTGACTTCATCTTCATCTATATTTAACCGAGTCAAAACGTCCGAGATCGTGTTTATCCCGTCTGCTTCTAATTGAGAAGTACCTATCGTATGGGTCTTAGTGTCTATCTTGTCAGCTTTTTCTTTTAAATCGCCGTACAGTACAACTTTTATCGTCATTTCCAAATCAACTCTTATCTATCCTCCACCTACCGGTGGAAACACTGAGAGCTTATCTCCATCTTTTAGTTCGGTTTTTAAACCGTTCAGATAAGTTATGTTCCTACCGTCTTTAATAACGGTTATACTATCACTTAATTCCTGTTTGTTTTCATCTTTAAATATCTTTTCTTCTAGAGCGGGATGTTTATTTTCAAGTTCTATCAAAGCTTCTTTGACGTTTTTCCCAGAAACTTCGATCTTATCTTCTCCGGTCCGTTCGGCGAGATTCGCGAAAAGCTTGATCTTTATAGACATAATAAAAAGATAGAAGAAAGGTTTTATTCTTTCTCGAAGACTCTGTCGAGTTCTTCATCAGGTACGTCGAATTCCTCGTCTAAAGGAGGCAGTTCTTCTTTCCTCATGAATTCTGGAACCCTGTCTTCCTCTACAGAAAAGCCAGCTTCTTTGTTGAACTCTCTCTCCATCCTTAGGATGTCCATCCCCATCTCCATGACTTCAT
>SL_8KL_010_SEDDRAFT_10001787_pt1 | contig 18540 bp, 17 predicted proteins | sample SodLakKL_010_SED_4_FD_11160 | JGI IMG/M metagenome (IMG submission 11160)
GTGTATTTGCGGTAACGCATTAAGCTGACCGGTACTAATAGATTGATTTCTTCTCTTCCTCCTATGCGTCTTTGAAGGTGTAATCTTTCTCTCTTTCAGCTGCTTTTTCTTTAATATCAATCAATATATCATCCTTAACTCTGCTGTCATCTATAGCAGGGCTTTTTTTATTATATAAAAATTTTTCGATTTAAACCCCCACCAAGGATCATCTTAAGAGAACAGATGATTAAGGGTGTAAATACAACATAATCAGGTGGGAGCGGCTGTGAAAGAAAAATAGCTGCTGATAAGGAGCTTGTTTTTTACTGTTTAAAGGGCTATCATGGTATTAAAGGTCAAGAATAGTCAAAGACAAGAAGTTTAATGAATGGGGTGATGGTCTTGAGCAGTTTATCAGATCAAATAGAGAAGTACTTGAATAAACTTCTGGGCAAGTATGAAGGGCAGGTTGAGATTAAGCGCAATCAGCTGGCCAATGAGTTTGACTGTGCTCCCTCGCAGATAAATTACGTGCTGGATACCCGCTTTACCTCGGAGAAAGGATATATCGTTGAGAGTCAGCGGGGAGGGGGAGGCTACATTAGAATAATCAAGGTGGCGATGGACTCCATCGATGAGAATTTACAGCAGATCATTGCTAATTTAGATCAGCCTCTGAGTCAGCGGGAGGCTTACGGAATAATAAGTCGGTTAGAGGAGCATGATATCATTACTGAGCGGGAGAAGTACCTTTTAGAAGTGGCCCTGCACCGGCAGGTGCTGGGGATAGAGCTGCCGGAGCGGGATTACCTCAGGAGCAGGATCCTGCAGGCAGCCCTGGAAGTTATCTTAAAGCTGGAGGGAGAGGATTAAAGATGATCTGTGATCACTGCGGAGAGAAAGAGGCTCATGTTCACATGACCAGGATAAGTGGTGGAGAGAAGCAGGAGCTCCACCTCTGTCAGAAGTGTGCTGAGAAGTCTGACCAGCTGGGGATCAGCAGTGATGTCTTCTCCTTTCCCAAGATGCTTTCCGGTATTTTGAGTAAATCTCAGTCCGGCTCTAAGCAGATGGCTAAGTCGGAGCAGTTAAGCTGTGCTAACTGCGGTCTCAGTTACCAGGAGTTTACTGAAAGGGGGCTTTTCGGCTGTTCTCAGTGCTATGACTCTTTTGCCGATAATCTCGATTACATCGTGCAGAAGGTGCAGGGCAGTAAGGCCCACAGCGGGAAGGTTCCCCGGGATAAATTCCCTGACCATCAGCTTACTCTTAAGATCAAGGAGCTTAGAGAAGAGCTGGAGCAGATGGTTAGAGAGGAGAAGTATGAAAGGGCAGCTGAGCTTAGAGATGAGATCAAGGAGATAGAGGAAAGGCTGGCTGATAGCGATGGCGAATGATAGTGAAAGCAGGATAGATCTAGAGCTGGGAAGCTGGCTTAAAGAGGAAGGCAAGAGCAGTGAGGTGGTTATCAGCAGTAGGATCAGGCTGGCCCGCAATTTATCCTCTAGACCCTTTCCCAACCGGGCTCAAGAGGAAGCTTTAAAGGATATTGATGATGAAATTGCTGAGGTGCTGTTGGAGTTCGGCCGGACCGGCCTTAAGAGATACAACCTGGCTGAGCTTAATGACCTTGAGAAGCTTACCTTGGTGGAGAAGCACCTTTTGAGCCGGCAGCAGAGCCGGGAGAGTGGGGGCCGGTCGGTCTACCTCAATGAGGAGCAGACCATCAGCATCATGTCCAACGAGGAAGACCATTTAAGGATGCAGTTCATTGCTCCAGGTGAGGAGCTTGATACTGCCTGGCAGGAGGCCAGCAGTTTTGATGACCTCTTAGATGAGAGGCTCGATTTTGCCTTCGATAGGAAGTACGGCTATTTAACTGCCTGCCCCACTAACTTAGGCACCGGCCTCAGGGCTTCGGTGATGCTGCATCTACCGGGGCTTTCTCTGGCTGGCAGTATCAAGAAGCTTCTGGGCAGTATCGGCAAGTTCGGCCTCACCTTTCGAGGTCTTTACGGCGAAGGCAGTGAGGCTGAGGGCAGTATTTATCAGCTCTCCAATCAGGTGACTTTAGGGCGCTCGGAAGAAGAGATCATCGAGAGTTTAGAGAGCGTTCTAGGCCAGATTAAAAGCCAGGAGAAGAAGACCAGGGCTGAAATCATGGCCGAGCGGGAGGCTGAGATTAAAGACCGGATCTTCCGGGCTTTAGGAGTATTAAAGCATGCCTACAGCCTGGCCAGCATGGAGAGCGTCCGCCTTATTTCCCTGCTGCTTTTAGGCCGCTGTTATGGTATCATCAAGATCGAGCGGGAGAAGCTCTTTAAGCTCTTGATTAAGACCAGACCGGCTCACCTGCAGCTTTTAAACGGCGGCAGCTTACCGCCGGAGGAGCGGGATTTAAAGAGGGCCGAGATCTTCCGGAGAGAACTTGCCGGAGTTTAATGCTGGATTGAAGGCTGGTCAAATACTAATTTTAGATGCAGGTTTAAATAAAGGCTACTGCTTTTTAAATAGATTAGATCTTTCTAAATAAAACTTTATAAGTAGATACCATTGAATTTCATTAATAATACAGCTTAATAATAAATTGGAGGTGGCAGTGATGTTTGAACGCTTCACGGAAAGAGCGCGCAAGGTACTGGGTTTTGCCGAAGAGGCAGCCCGGGAGTTAGAGCATAATTACGTCGGCACCGAGCATATTTTGTTGGGCCTGATTAAAGAGGACCAGGGGATTGCCAGTGCCGTGTTGAGTGAAAGAGGACTTGATTATGATAAGGTTAGGAAGAAGGTTGCTGATATCATTGGAGAAGGTGAAGCCGGGGAAAGCAGCAGTCAGGCCATCGGCCTCACTCCCCGGACCAAAAAGGTCTTAAACCTCTCCATGGATGAAGCCCGGCGCTTGGGCCACAACTACATCGGCACCGAGCATCTGCTTTTGGGTTTGATTAGAGAAGGCGAAGGAGTAGGAGCCAGCATCGTGGCTCAGCTGGGCGGTGACCCCAAGGAGATAAGAGAGCGGGTAGTCCAGATGCTGGGAGGCCAGCAGGGCGGAGCCACCCAGGCTGCTGAAGAGGAGAGCGACACTCCTAACTTAGATGAGTACAGCCGCGACCTTACAGCCATGGATCAGGAAGGAAAACTTGATCCTGTCATCGGTCGGGAGAAGGAGATTCAGCGGGTGATCCAGGTCTTGAGCCGGAGGACGAAAAACAACCCGGTGCTCATAGGTGAGCCCGGGGTAGGTAAGACGGCCATCATTGAAGGCCTGGCTGAGAAGATCAACAAGGAAGAGGTGCCGGATCCTATCCTGGATAAGAGGGTGGTGGCCTTAGATTTAAGTTCCCTGGTGGCTGGCTCCAAGTACCGCGGTGAGTTTGAGAAGCGCCTTAAAGCGGTGATGGAGGACATTAGGAACAGCGGCCGCATCATTCTCTTCATCGATGAGATGCACACCTTAGTTGGTGCCGGTGCAGCTGAAGGGGCCATAGATGCTGCCAATATCTTGAAGCCGGCCTTAGCCCGGGGCGAGATGCAGGCCATTGGAGCTACCACTTTAGATGAATACCGCAAGCATATTGAAAAGGATGCAGCTTTAGAGAGGAGATTCCAGTCGATCTTAATCGAGGAGAATACTCCCGAGCAGACGGTTGAGATTCTAAAAGGGCTTAGGGACCCCTATGAGGCTCACCACAAGGTGAAGATCACCGATGAGGCCATTGAGCATGCTGTTAAGCTTTCTCACCGCTACATTCAGGACCGCTTTCTTCCTGATAAGGCCATCGACCTCATCGATGAAGCAGCTTCAAGGGTCAGGTTAAGTAAGAGCACCCGCCCTGATGAATTTAAAGAGATGAAAGAAAAGTTAGAAGAAGTGCGCAAGGAGAAGGAGGCTGCCGTTAAGAATCAGGAGTTTGAGAAGGCGGCTGACCTCAGAGATGACGAGAAGGAGCTGGAGGAAGAGCTGGAAGAGATGAAGGAGAAGTGGGAGAAGACCAAGGGCCTGAATGATGCCGTGGTTGACCCTGATGATATCGCTGATATTGTCTCCAGCTGGACCGGTATCCCCGTGACCAAGCTGGAGGTTAAAGAGAAGCAGAAGCTCCTGCACTTAGAAGATGAGCTTCACCAGCGGGTTATCGGTCAGGATGAGGCCATCAAGGCTGTCTCCCGGGCAGTGAGAAGAGCCCGCTCTGGCCTTAAATCACCAGATAGACCCATTGGTTCTTTCATCTTTTTAGGTCCCACTGGAGTAGGTAAGACGGAGCTGGCCAGGACCTTAGCGGAAGCCATGTTCAATGATGAAGAGGCCATGGTGCGGATTGACATGTCGGAGTACATGGAGAAGCACTCTGTCTCCCGCCTGGTTGGTTCACCGCCGGGTTATGTAGGCCATGAAGAAGGGGGACAGCTCACTGAGCCGGTCCGCCGCAAGCCCTTTTCCGTCGTTCTCTTTGATGAGATTGAAAAGGCTCATCCCGATGTCTTCAATGTTCTGCTGCAGATTTTAGAGGATGGGGTGCTCACCGATACCCACGGCCGCAACGTGGACTTTAAAAACACGGTGGTCATCATGACCTCTAACGTGGGGGCAGAGATGATTGAGCGCCAGAGCGCTTTAGGTTTCAAGCCCACTGCAGAGGATAGAGAGCAGGATGAGTATGAGAAGATGAAGGAGAAGGTGATGAAGGATCTGAGGAAGACCTTCAGGCCCGAGTTTTTAAACCGCCTGGATGAAACCATCGTCTTCCATGCCTTAAATCAGGAGCATATCAAGGAGATTGCTGATCTAATGCTGGCTGAGTTAGAGGAGCGTTTAGAGGAGCAGGAGATCAAGATTGAGCTCACCGAAGAGGCCAAGAATTATTTAGCTGAAGAGGGCTATGATCCTAACTTCGGCGCCAGGCCTCTTAGAAGATGCATCCAGCGCAAGATTGAAAATCCCCTCTCCGAGAAGCTTCTGGCCGATGAAATCGGCGAGGGCGATACGGTGAAGGTGGACTTCAAGGACGGCGAGCTTACCTTTTCCAGGGCTTAAGCTTTGAGGTTTAAGCTTTAAATTTTAAGATTTTAGTTTTAGGCCTTAAGTTAACCTTAGGGAGTGGGTTTAAGAGCAAGTCCAGCTCCGCGGATAGCTAATCTATATCTACCCTGGAGGCTGCAGCTTTTCTGCTGGGCCTTCGGGGTTTGTTGTTATTTGTTTTAAAAATCATTTAATCTTTTCATAAGGGGAGGCTTATTTATGGAGAAGTTGTTTGAGCTCATTGACAATAAAGAAGAGGAGATGATTGAGGAATTAAAACAGGTGGTCAATATTGATAGTGGTTCTTATAGCAAAAAAGGCATCGACCAAATCATCTCTCGATATGAAGAATTTTATGCCAATCTCGGTTTTGAGACTGAAATTAAAGTTAACAGAGAACAGGGTAATAACCTGGTTGCTAAAAGAGAGGGAGAACTTGAAGGGAGTTGGTTATTTTTAGGGCATGTTGATACTGTATTTCCGGCAGGAACAGCGGCTAAGCGACCCTTCAAATTGGATGAAGAAGGAGACCGAGCCTATGGGCCCGGTGTCAGTGATATGAAATCCGGGCTGGTTATGCTTAAAACAGTTTTAGAGGCTCTTTTATCTTTGGATACGAAACTTCCTGATGTGGTGGTGCTTTTAAATGGAGATGAAGAGATTGGCTCCCCGGCCTCGAAAAACTTAATCGAAACTGCCGGCAGGGAGGCTACAGCCTGCTTTGTCTTAGAGCCAGGCCGCCAGAATGGTGATATGGTGATTGCCAGAAAAGGAACAGCCCTATATGAGCTGGTTGTCAGGGGGCAGGCGGCCCATGCCGGTTCTAACCATGCTCAGGGTATTAGTGCCGTGGAGGAGCTGGCCCATAAAATTCTGGCTGTCCAGAAACTCACTGATTATAAGCGAGGTATCACTTTTAATGTGGGAGTTATTGAAGGGGGTAAACGGTCTAATATCATTGCTGATGAGGCCCGGGCAGAGATAGATTTGAGAATTGCAAAATTGGAACAAATAGATGAGGCAGAAGAAAAGCTGCAAGAAATTGCAGACCGGGAATATTTGCCGGGTACAGAGACTGTGCTCAATGGTGGACTCAATCGCCCCCCTATGGAAGAAGACCAGGAAGCTAAGAAATTATTTGAAGTTTTAGCAGCCGTGGCTAAAAAACTGGATGTCCAGCTGGGAACCACAGTTACCGGTGGAGCCTCAGATGGCAATTTTGTCAGCGCTTTAGGGGTGCCAACCTTAGATGCCTTGGGACCTGTTGGCGGTGGAAACCATAGTGAAGACGAATACATAGAACTTTCAAGTTTAAACAGCAGAGCTAAAATATTAGCCGGAGGATTACAGGAATTAGCCAGGCAAAAGCATTAGCAAAATTGAGAGATTTGTCGGGGGAAATCAGCTAAAAGCAGCCATTAATTTGCTTGTAATAAAGGCCTAAAAATGGTATAATTATTTTGGAATATTTATACTATGTGTTCTTTATAGCTGAATCTAAAATCTGCTATTTTTAAGTATTTTTGTGGGTAATGATGGTATTGTTTTTTATCTTGTAGCTGATCCGGGGTGGGGACAACTTATGGGCCAAAAGAAAAAGGTCTTTGAATGTGAAGAGTGTGGATTTCAATCACCAAACTGGATGGGAAGGTGCTCCAGTTGTGGTAACTGGAACACCTTTAAAGAATATTATCAGGAGAAGAAGGGAAGTAAAAAAAGGAAAACTATTAGTGATTCTTTGCAGGCTGAACCTCAACCCCTGACTGAGATTGGCGAGGGAATTCAGGAGAGATTAAGCAGTGGAATCTCTGAATTTGATAGAGTTCTTGGAGGGGGCCTGGTGGAGGGTTCATTGATTTTGCTAGGCGGCGCTCCAGGAATTGGCAAGTCCACCCTTATTTTGCAGGTGGCTTTTCTTTTTAGTCAGCGCAACAATCGGATTTTATATATTGCTGGCGAGGAATCCAAGAAACAATTGGCTTTGCGAGCAGAAAGGATTGAAGCCTGTCATGAAAACATCGATATTTTGGCCACCACCAGTTATCACCGGGCAGCTGAAGTTAGCAATACCAGGGACTTTGATTTAGTTATTGTGGACTCCATTCAGACCATATATGATAATGAGCTTGATTCTTCTCCTGGAAGTATCGTACAGGTGCGGGAGATGACGGCAAATTTTTTGCAATTTGCCAAGGAGAGCGGAGTAGCGGTAATTTTAATTGGCCATGTAACCAAAGAAGGCCAACTGGCTGGTCCCCGGGTTATGGAGCATATGGTGGATACCGTGCTTTATCTTGAAGGTGATAATAGCAATAATCATCGTCTGTTGAGAGCTAGCAAAAATAGATTTGGTTCTATTGAAGAAGTGGGAGTTTTCGCTATGGGAAGTTCTGGCTTAAAGGAGATAAAAAATCCCTCCAGCCTTTTCCTGCGCGAAAGACCCCCTGATAGTTCTGGTTCCGTGGTAGTTCCGGTGTCTGAAGGCAGCCGGGTTATTTTAGTTGAGGTGCAGGTATTGGTGACTTCTAGTACCTTTGGTAATGTCCAGAGAATAACCTCGGGTGTGGATAAAGGGCGGGCTAATTTATTGTTAGCAGTTTTGGAAAAACACCTGGGACTAAATTTTCAGGATCGTGATATTCATTTTAATGTGGTAGGAGGTTTGCAGGTGAGCGAGCCGGCTTTGGATTTAGCTTTGGCAGCGGCAACGATATCCAGTTATTTTGACCTGGTACTGCCCACAGATCTTGCTCTCTGTGGAGAAGTGGGATTGAGTGGTGAAGTTCGCTCGGTTTCTAATCTTAAATCACGCCTGCAGGAAGCAGAGAAAATGGATTTTTCAACCTTTATTCTCCCGGCAGGTAATTATCAGGAAGAGATGAATAAATTCAGCCTGGACCTGGCTCCTATCAAAAAAATTGTGGAATTAGAGAAGTTTTTAAAGCAGCTGGCCAGCAAGTAGTTGAGGGTTTAAGAAGGTGAGTAGTAGAGCAAAAAAGTAGAGAGGTCTTTAAGTAGTAAATTAATTTAAAAATATAAAGACCAAGGGGGTGATCCAATGGAAAAAACTGATGATACTATACTTGAGGCTTTGCATAAAATTGCACCTGGAACTACCTTTCGGGAAGGGCTGGAAAATATCCTGCGAGCTCAAACCGGAGGGTTATTAGTAGTAGTAGATACTGAAGAAGTCATGCAGTTAGTCGATGGAGGATTCTCTATTAATGCTGATGTAACCCCGGCTCGTCTTTATGAACTGGCCAAAATGGACGGTGCTATTATACTTAATAACTCCGTTGATAAAATTTTAATTGCCAATGCCCAGCTTATTCCTGATTATACCATACCCTCTCGGGAAACTGGCACTCGCCATAGAGCAGCTGAGCGAGTTGCAAAGCAGACCAATGAGCTGGTAGTAGCTATTTCGCAACGCCGTGATGTGATCACCTTATATAAAGGTAATTCCAAGCATGTGCTGGAAGATATCCGGGTGATTTTATCTAAGGCCAACCAGGCGGTACAGACTTTAGACAAATATCGCTCTGTTTTAGATCAATCTCTGACAAATTTGAGTGCTTTAGAGTTTGAAGACCTGGTGACTATAGCTGATGTAGTTACAGTAATTCAGCGTACGGAAATGGTGCTTAAAATCCAGCGTGAAATTGAGAAATACATAATTGAGCTGGGAGCTGAAGGGCGTTTAGTTAGGATGCAATTGGAAGAGTTGATGACCAATGTTAAGGAAGAAGGAGAACTTTTAATCAGAGATTATTATCAATATAAAGATGAAGAAGAAAGTCTAGAGCCTGAGGAGTTGTTGCATGAGCTTACCGATTGGTCCTCCGATGAGATGCTCTCTACCAGCACCATTAGCAAAGCCCTGGGTTTAAGTGGTACTGTTAATGCTATGGATATCTCAGTATCCCCACGAGGATATCGGCTGCTGAGAAAGATCCCCCGTCTGCCGATGCCAGTAATTGAAAACTTAATCAGGCATTTTGGAAGTTTTGATAAAATAATCAATGCCACCCCGGAAGAATTAGATGAAGTCGATGGTATAGGAGAGGTGAGAGCAAGATCGATAAAAGATGGCCTCCGTCATTTAAGAGATCAAGTCTTACTTGATAGACATATTTAATAATTTAAGATAAAGTCAAAAGAGTCTGAAACTTGCCCTAAACATGATTGACAGTTAAATTTTTCAGTGGTATAATTAAGATTAGGCCAATTATTGCTTTAAATATTGTTTTTAAGGGAAAAGCTTTAAAAGGAGCTGATTATTATACATGTTTGAAATTGGTGATAAGGTTGTTTACCCCAATCATGGGGCCGGCACAATTATCGGCATTGAGACCAAAGAGATTCTAGGAGAAGAAAAGAAGTATTATATCATGAAGCTCCCTATTGGAGAAATGAAGGTGATGATTCCAGTAGATAAGGTAGATGAGATTGGAGTGAGGGGTATAATCGATGAAGAGGAGGCAGATCAGATCATTGCTCTTTTAAAGGGTGAGAAGAGCAAAATGTCTCAGAACTGGAATCGCCGTTATAGGGCTAATATGGAAAAACTCAAAACCGGTGATATCTATGAAGTTGGTGGAGTGGTCCGCGACCTCCATATTCGCGATGAGGAGAAAGGACTTTCCACCGGGGAAAAGAAGATGTTGAGCAATGCCAAACAGATTCTGGTAAGTGAACTGGTGCTTGCCAAAAACGCCGAAGAAGAGGAGATAGAGGAGATCATTGAGACAGCTTTTAAAAATAATCCTCATATTGATAATGAGGAGGAAGATTAAGGAAGTATATTTTCTCGGGGATATAGGGCAATAATTATATATTCACATCCCGGATTTTGCTGGCCTGACTTTCTCTTTGTCCTGGCTTTTGACATTATTGTTGTCGTGTGAGGAGGGAAGGGGGTGAAGTTATTGCTTAAGAAGTTGATGCGGACAGTGCTGACAATTTCTGGTGCAGTTATTGGTTACAACTTGGTGATTATAATGGGGGTGGCCAGTGAGATTGAGCTGGCTTTTAATAATATTAATAATATCTTTACCAGTACTCAATTCATTGGTTTTTTATCCGGTGGCTTAATCGGTTTTTTTGCTTTATCAGCAGCAGTGGAAAAATTATTGGAATCAGTTTTAGGTCTGGAGTGCAAGTTAAGAGAAATGACCTGGAAAAAAGCTGCTGTGGGTTTGATGGGTATTATATTTGGCCTAATACTTGGAGCACTAATAAATTTTGCTTTTTCTATACCTAATATTCCGCGACTGGGACTCCCTTTGCAAATTTTAATCAATATCACTGCTACCTATCTGGGTTTTTCTCTGGCTATTAGCCGGGTTGAGGAGATCAGTGATTTTTTCTTTACTCAAAGCAAAAATGTAATTAACTATGGAGAAGTAGAAGGTGTTGAAAATTTCACCAACAACAAAATACTTGATACCAGTGTTATTATCGATGGTAGGATTGCTGATATCTGTCGTACCGGTTTTGTGGAAGGAAACTTGATTATTCCAGAATTTATCCTGGAGGAACTAAGGCATATTGCTGATTCTTCCGATGTTTTAAAACGGAACCGTGGGAGAAGAGGCCTTGATATTTTAAAACAGATTCAACAGGATGAAGATATTCAGGTGGAGATAATAAATCGTGATTTTGAGGAAATACCTGAAGTTGATAGTAAACTTGTGCGTCTGGCTAAACTTATGCAGGGAGTAATTGTGACCAATGACTATAACCTCAATAAAGTTGCTGATTTACAGGGGGTCGGGGTTTTAAATATCAATGAGCTGGCCAATGCAGTTAAACCTGTGGTTTTGCCAGGAGAAGAGATGGATGTCAAGGTCATAAAAGAAGGCAAAGAAGATGGCCAGGGTGTTGGTTATCTTGATGATGGTACCATGATTGTTGTGGACAATGGAGTCAATTATATTGGTGAAGATATTGCAGTTTTAGTCACCAGTATCTTGCAGACTGCTGCTGGCAGGATGATCTTTGCTAAACCTAAAGCTGAGGAGCAGGAGGCTTATTGATTGGTGTGAGCTTTTTAATAGTTTGACAGAAAGCTTAAGCTAAATTTTCATTAAAGTTATTAAGGGGCGGAAAAATGAGACTTGGGGTAATAATTCCAGCTGCCGGTAAAGGCAGCAGGATGAAACGGCGACAGAAAAAACAATTTATTGACTTGGATAATAAGCCAGTCTTACAGCATACTTTAGCAGTCTTTGCTAATTGGAGGCGCGAGATTGCGCAGCTCAATGTTATGGTTGCCGGGGAGGATATAGATTTTTGTCGTCAGGAGATAGTTTCTTCCCTGGACTGGAGTACTACTGAAGAAGTTGAGGTGCTGCAGGGTGGCCAGAGCAGAAGAGAGACAGTAAAAAAAGGCTTGGCTGCTTTAGCTGCTGATATTGATAGTGTTATTGTTCATGATGGCGCTCGTCCCTTTTTGTCCTTTGAACTTCTTAATCGAGTGCTCTCCTCTCTTAGTCATTATCCAGCGGTGACAGCAGCTATTCCCATTAAAGATACAATTAAAAAAATTAACGAAAAAGGCCTGGTTGAGGAAACTCTGGACCGTAAGATGCTTAGAGCGGTCCAGACTCCCCAGGCCTTTCGCTGTGAAGTTTTGCGACGAGCTCACCACAGGATTTCTCCTGAGGTCAAAGCCACTGATGATGCCTCTTTAGTGGAAATGTTAGGAGAAGAGGTTCTGGTGGTGCAAGGAGAGGAAGAAAACTTTAAGTTGACCACTCCCCGGGATCTTTTCCAGGCTCGTTCATATTTGCAAAATAAAAAATAAATTAAGAGTAGTTAATCGAGAAGATAATATAATGACCAGTGGTGAGGTGGGATAATTATGCGAATTGGCCAGGGGGTAGATTTTCATCAGCTGGCTTTAGGTGAAAAACTTATTTTGGGGGGCTGTGTTATCCCCTGGGAGTTTGGTCTGGTGGGCCATTCTGATGCTGATGTGGTGACTCATGCGGTGATGGACGCTCTGCTGGGCGCCCTGGGAGCAGGAGATATTGGAGAAGTATTCCCTGATGATGATCCGGCTTATAAGGATATTTCCAGCCTTAAACTCTTAAGGGAACTTAAAAAAGAGTTTTGGCCTGCCGATTTAAAATTGGGAAACCTTGATGTAACTATTATTGCTGAGAAGCCGCGGCTTAAAAAATATAAGGCAAATATGCAGGAAAATTTGGCCTGTACATTAAGCGCTAAGAATGATAGAGTGAATATAAAAGCAACTACCACGGAAGGGATGGGTTTTTTAGGAGAGGAAAAGGGAATAGCCGCTATGGCCATCCTGTTGTTGGTTAAATAAATTAAATCTGTACTGAAAATGGTACTTCAATTTATGATCAGGAGTTGATAATTAATGAAGGTAAAAAATGTAATGACGAGAAATCCGATAACCATTGAGGAAGACGCTACTTTACTGGAAGCCGAGAGATTATTATCTATCAATAAAATAGGCAGATTGATTGTAGTCGATGCTGAGGAAAATGTGGTGGGAATCATAACCGATGGAGATTTTATGGAGAAAAAGGATTTAAGTGCCAGCATTTCTAGCCTGGTTTCTAGGGATTTAATCAAAGTCAATGCCAGTGATTCAGTCAAAAAAGTAGCTCAGGTAATCTCCGAGCATCAAATTGGTGGAGTACCTGTCTTTGATAATGGAGAATTAGTGGGCGTGATAACGGCTGAAGACATAGTAGAGGGATATGTAAGACAGGATAAAGATGATATTGAAATTCATAAAGATGTGGTTACCCCGGAAAGTGCAGCGATTTATCTGGCCATGACCCGTAGCAGGGAGTATGAAGAATACTGGCTGGAGAAAATTAGAGGTTATGGTTACAAAGGAGCTATCACCCAGACCGGAGCCAGTGCTGAGAAACTGCCGATTAAGCTCAGAGAAAGCACCACGGTGGCAGCAATTGCCCGTGATGTCATAGAGGAAAACCCGCGAGAAAAAATGGCTATCTCCAATGCAGTCAAGGATGCCTACAGTCAGCTCTCTCTTATTAATCCTGGCTTAGGTGGCGGTTTTAAGATCTCTGTAGTGCGCGGGGAAGGTTATGTTTGTGTAGCAATATTTGGCAGGTTTGGCCATGCCCTGGTAGACGGTACTGAGCAGCTGACCATTGGAACTTCAGTTATTTAATTTATAGTTATTAAAGGAGATGATCAATAGATGACAGAGATGAGACTGCGTTTCCCCCCCAGTCCCACGGGAAAGATTCATGTCGGCAACATTAGAACAGCTTTGTTTAACTGGCTCTGGGCCCGTAAAAATAGGGGCCAGCTGGTTTTACGGATAGAAGATACTGATACTGAAAGATCTACCAGAGAATTTGAGGAAATCATCTTCCAGGAATTATCCTGGCTGGGAATGGACGTTGATGAAGGTCCCGAACAGGGCGGCGAATATGGGCCTTATCGCCAGTCAGAAAGACTTGAAATTTATCAGGAGTATATAGAACGCCTATTGGCTGAAGGGAAGGCCTATAAATGTTACTGCAGCAAAGAAGAACTGGCAGAGATGAGAAAAGAGCAAAAAGAGGCCGGTGAGGTTCCTCACTACGATGGCAGGTGTCGGGACCTTGACCCTGCTGAGGCTCCGGAAGATGAAGACTATGTGGTCCGCTTTAAAATGCCAAAAGAATCCCAGGAAATTGTGGTTAAAGATTTAATCCGCGGTGAGGTGAGTTTTGCCAGCGAAGATTTTGCTGATTTTGTCATTCAGAAATCTTCTGGTATGCCCACCTANAACTTTGCNGTGGTTATTGATGATGCCTTAATGAAGATTAATCANGTTATCCGCGGGGAAGATCATCTTTCCAATACTCCCAAGCAGGTNAAGATATATGANGCTTTAGATTTTCCAGTTCCTGAATTTGCCCATCTTCCNTTGATCCTGGATGAAGATAGGGCTAAACTTAAAAAGCGCTCCGATGAACAGGCAGTCTTTATTGGCGAATTTAGAGAACAGGGTTACCTGCCAGAAGCACTTTTTAATTTCCTGGCTTTACTGGGCTGGTCTCCCGGCGATGAAGAAGAAGTTATGAATCGTGATGAACTTATTGATAAATTTTCTATCACCGACGTTAATAAGAGTGCTGCTGTCTTTGATAGAGAAAAATTGAACTGGATGAATAATCTTTATCTGCAGCAGGCTGATTTAGACCGGTTGCTGGATTTAGCTGTGCCTTTTTTAGAGGAAGCCGGTTACTTAGAGGAAGATTATAATCGGGAGTGGTTAAAGGAAGTTATTGACTTAGGTCGAGACGGTATTTCCTGTCTGGCTGAGCTTCCTGAAGAGGTCAGTCTTTTCTTCAGTGAACTTGAATATGAAGATAAAGAAGAAGCCCGAAAGGATTTTCAGGATGCTGAAGTTAGAGAGGTCTTTAAATCTTTACAGAAGAAACTAGCGGAATTGACCACCTATGATGAAGAAAATATCAATGAGGCTTTCCAACAGGTAAGAAAAGAGACTGGAGTTGGAGGGCGCAAGTTTTACCACCCCTTAAGGATTGCTCTGACTGGTCAGGGCTCAGGACCGGACCTGGTCAAGTTTGCCTGGCTTTTGGGACTAAAGGAAACTCAACGGCGATTAAACCGGGCTTTAGAATTATAATTAATAAGGGTTGTTTTTAACAAGGAGGCCCAAGATGAAGGTCTATAACTCATTAACTGGCAAAAAGGAAGAATTCATCCCCCATGTGGAGGGGGAAGTGCGGATGTATGTCTGTGGTCTAACAGTGCAAAATTATTCTCATTTAGGCCATGTGCGCGGTGCTATCAATTATGATGTTTTTCGGCGTTATCTGAGGTATAAGGGTTTTACCGTTAAATATATTCAAAATTTCACTGATATCAATGAAAAAATTGTTGCCCGGGCTGAAGAGGAGGGGCTTAAACCCCAGGAGCTGGCAGATAAATATGCCGATTCTTATATAGAAGATCTAAAAAGTTTGAATGTGGAGATGCCGGATAATTTCTGTCGGGTCTCGGAAAATATTCCTGAGATAATTGAGATGATAAATACCCTTATCGATAAGGGCTATGCCTATGAGGCCGAGGGGAATGTTTACTTCAGTGTAGAAAGTTTTGCTGATTATGGTAAACTCTCTGGACGGGATTTATCAGAGATGGAATCAGGGACCCGCTTTGAGGTAGAGGAAGATAAAAAGCACCCCTTGGATTTTGCTCTCTGGAAAAAATATGAAGATGATCCCAACTGGGAAAGTCCCTGGGGTCCAGGCTGGCCTGGCTGGCATATTGAGTGTTCGGCTATGTCATTAAAATATCTCGATGGTAAGATCGATATCCATGGTGGCGGCACTGATTTAGTCTTTCCCCATCATGAGAATGAAATAGCTCAGTCAGAGGCCTATACAGGAGAGAAACCCTTCGTTAAATACTGGCTTCATAATGGCACAGTGGATATGTCCGGGGAGAAAATGTCCAAATCTACGGGCAATTTCCATACAACTAGAGAATTATTAGAGGAGTTTTCCGCCAACGAAATCCGTTATTATGTATTGACCAAGCATTACCGCAGTCCCATCGATTTTTCCTTTGCCGAGCTTAAAAATAGCCGCAAGAGTTTACAGAGACTGCTCAATACAGCCGAGCAGCTGGAAAACTTACTGGAAAAAAGTGAAGAATCCGATAAAGAAGACCGCCTTTTCCTCCAGGAAGAGTTTGTCGATAAACTAAAAAATCACCGTCAGGAATTCAGCGAAGCCATGGATGATGATTTCAATACTGCCCGGGGTATGGCAGTAATTCATCAGCTGGCCACTGATATTAATAGCTTTATCAACTCTGATAATTTTAAAATGGGTAAAAACACCCGGCAGCTCCTGCGAGAAGCCCGCAAGCTTTTCTATAGGTTAACTGATATAATGGGTCTCAAAATGAAAGTAACGGCCTCAACAGCGGCTGAGGGTAAATTTTCTGAACTGGTGGATTATATTTTAGAACTGCGGGAAGAAGTCCGCCAGGAGGAAAACTTTGCTCTGGCCGATAAAATTCGTGATGACCTGGCCGATAGGGGTATAGTTGTCAAGGATACCCCTCGAGGTCCAGAATGGAAACTGAAGGGTAGTGATGAGGTTGGCAATTGAGCCTCAGGTAAGTCTGATAGATTATGATGATGACCCCCTGGCCAAAGTGGCTACTGCAGCTAGATTGTGTTATTCCTCTAAAGGAGCTGAAGAGCTCAAAGATGAGATGACTGCAGAAGAACAGCAAAAGCTGGTTAGAAAAATTCTTAAGCTGGGCCATTATTCCACCTTAGAACATGCTTATTTTACTTTCCATGTTGTCTGCAGCAGGGTTACCAGCCATCAGTTGGTACGACAGCGGGTGGGAGTATCCTACAGTCAGCGTTCTCAAAGGTATGTTAAGGAGGAAGGCTTTACTTATGTTATTCCACCTAGCATTAAAAATGCCGGAAAAGAAGTTTTGGCTAAATTTAAAGAGCATTATGAGTCAAGTCAGGAACTTTATAATGAGCTTATAGCTGCCGATATTCCTGCTGAGGATGCTCGCTTTGTTTTGCCGGCTATTAAAACCAATCTGCTAGTCACTTATAATGCTCGCTCTTTATATCATTTTTTCTCTCTGCGCTGTTGTAATCGAGCCCAATGGGAAATTAGAAAACTGGCCCAGGATATGCTAAAGGAAGTTAAAAATATTGCTCCTCTGCTTTTTGAAAAGGCAGGAGCGGCCTGTGAAGTGGAGGGAGAATGCCCTGAAGGTGAGTTATCCTGTGGAAGGCTGGCGGACTCAAAGTCAGGGGAGGCTAATGAAAATGGCTAAAATTCCAGGCAGAAATCCGGTTTTAGAAGCTTTAGCCGGCCCTCGTCAGTTAAAAGAGATTTATCTGGCCCAAAATAGCCAGGGAGAGATAGTGGATAAGATAATAGATGAAGCAGAGCGTCAGGGAGTCAAAGTTATCCAGGTTGAAGAGGAAACTATAGCTGATATGGCTGAAACTAGCAACCCTCAGGGGGTAGTGGCTTTAGGTGAAGAGCTTAAGAATACTTCTTTAGATAAAGCTTTAGACTGGGCCCGGCAGGAGAAAACAAACCCCAGATTTTTACTGCTGGATCAAATACAGGACCCCTATAATATGGGGGCCCTGATCAGGACTGCCCAGTCAGCAAATATGGCGGCAGTTATATACCCCAAACATCGCTCCTGTCAGATTACACCTACGGTGGTGAAGGCAAGCGCCGGGGCAGTAGAATGGATTAAGCTCTGCCAGGTCACCAATCTCAATCGGGCTATTGAAAAGCTCAAGGAAGGTGGCTGCTGGATAGCTGGTGCTGAAGCAAAAGCCAGTCAATATTATTATCAGGCTGATTTAAAAGGTTCTCTAGGATTAGTTATTGGCAACGAAGGAAGAGGTTTGCGCCGCCTGGTTCGGGATAACTGTGATTTTCTGCTCTCCATTCCAGTTGCTGAACATCCCGGTTCCCTTAACGCTTCGGTGGCGGCAGGGATAATTATCTATGAAACTGTCAGGCAAAATAGTAGCTAAAAGTTTGTTGAGAAGAGAGTAAAAATTTAGCTTGACTTAAAAAAATTAAGCAAGTATAATGATAATGTATAAGGGAGGGGATGTCGGTTGAAAGGAAATGCACAGGAAAGGATCAGCTACGAAGATTACACCCAGATGTCTGATGATGAATTGATTGAACATATTCATCAAGGCGACCAGGAAGCTCAGGAAGTTTTAATTAAAAGGTATAAAAATTTTGTGCTGGCAAAATCACGTTCCTATTTTTTAGTCGGTGCAGATCGAGAAGATATAGTTCAGGAGGGTATGATTGGTCTTTATAAAGCTATACGTGATTATCGGATTGAACGCCTGGCTTCATTTCGAGCCTTTGCTGAACTGTGCATAACCAGACAGATCATTACCGCTATTAAAGCAGCTACCAGACAGAAACATCAACCTTTAAACTCCTATATATCTCTTAATAAACCAATCTATGATGAAGAGTCTGACCGCACTTTATTGGATGTCTTGAAGAGCGGAAAACTAAGCAATCCGGAACAACTATTCATCGGTAAGGAGACCTATGAGCTCATTGAGGGTGAAATAAATGAGATGTTGAGCGATCTGGAATATGATGTCCTCCAGGAGTATTTAGAAGGCAAATCCTATCAGGATATTGCTGATTCCATCGGTAAACATGTAAAGTCTGTTGATAATGCTTTGCAGCGGGTTAAACGCAAGCTGGAGGATTTTCTGGAAAAGCACAATATCCGGTAAAATTTGTTTACAATTGCTGATAACCAGAATTCCTGCCCTGGAGATGACTGGGGAGGATTGATACTGGTTTACATAGTTTTTTGTTGTTTATTTATTTTATTACCATCAGTCCCTATGATTAAAATAAGGAAGTAGAAATCAAAGGAGGATGAGAAAAAATGGCAAAGGAAAAGTTTGAGAGGACAAAGCCGCATATTAATATTGGAACGATAGGACACGTTGACCATGGTAA
>SL_8KL_010_SEDDRAFT_10001788_pt1 | contig 18534 bp, 15 predicted proteins | sample SodLakKL_010_SED_4_FD_11160 | JGI IMG/M metagenome (IMG submission 11160)
AAGATGGCCACATAATGCTAGTGTTGAAACAGCACAACACTGGCTTGAATCGTTTGTAAGTATGTACCACTTTACGAGGTGATTAAGTTGACATCCTCATATCTCCATCAGAAAAGATTATTTCCGAATCTCAGAAAGTATTTCTTTCTGAGTTTTTGATGTTTTTATTTTATTACCGATATAAGATATCATATCTATATATTGAAAATAGGGATAGATCAATACGTTTGGGTGAAGATCAAAAGGTTCAAATCCATCGGGTTTAGGATGTATTCTATGATGTTTATTGCTGACTATGGTATAGGTACTAAAAAAATAATTTGCCCCCGCCGTATTTTTTTTATTTATCAAATTCCAAGTTTTTGGAAGATTATTCTTCATTAAGATCATACCGGCCTTTCTTTTAACCTCTTCTTGGGAATCCTCTTTAGTAAATATTTTAAATATCAACTTTTTACCTTTATCTATTGGTAGATTTAAGACTATGAACATATAATTTTTAGAATTGGATCTTTGCTTAAAATATTCATTTAGTAATATTGAAAGGTTTTTATCATAAAAACTATCAACCTTTGTAATATCTATAATAACCCCTAGTATCTCATCTTCTACGATCCTATCAAATCTTTCTGGTAAACCGATTTTACCGAAATCATGCTGGCCAAAATTTATAATTCTAATCGAGGTTCTCTTCATGTCGTTATCTTTTGATTTATCTTTTTTTAATGCACTTCCTAAGTTTCTCATAAATTTATTTAACCCATTATACGGAAACCCAGCAATTAAACAGATTTCATCACCTTTGCTTAATCTTCTTTTAGTTTTAGAACCTAATCTATTCTCTTTTATGTGAAGTAATCTGAGGCTTTTAGAAGGTATATAAAAAGAGAAACCACTATTCTCATCTCTTACACTATATCTCTCCATAGATTTATGTAGGAGAACAGAAAACTCGTCGAACATTTTTTTCCTTAATGTGATTATAGACACGCCCATAATATCATCTTTTTCTAAATAGTATAAATATCTCGTCCATCTTTCTCTTCGACTTCAACCCTTTCCCCTATTTCTCCGAATAATTTATCTTTGTATTCTTTAAAGAACATATGAGGATGAGTACTCTTAGATATTCCTACTTTCTCTTCTTCTAGTAAAATCCCGATTCCATAAAGACAGCCCAATATTGGAGAAGATGTGTGGATCTTTAGGACCTTAAAGTCTCCATTTGTATCAAGATTGTTAAAATATTTTGCCTCCTCTATCTCCGAGAAGTTTTTGTTCCAATACTCCATATAATAAATAAAATTCTTTCTCCATTCAGGATCCGTCTGGAGGTAATCTACGATATCGTCTTCAAGACTTTGATCGTATTTAATTTCGTTCCGTATCTTTGTAAATAACTTTTTATTCCTTCTATTTTCTTTTATTATCTTAGCCCAGCCATCCTTTGAATCGAGTTCAAAAGTAGTATCTTTTTCCGCTTTATCTTCCATTACCTTTTCATCTGTATTTGAAGATTCCTCAGTTGATAAATTTTCAAAAGTTTGAACTTCTTGTTTCGGTCTTTTTTCCATAATGACCTGGTTTTCTTCTAATTCTTCTATCATATCTCTAAGCTCGTCTACAGAATTAGGATCGTTTAGACGATGTTCAATCTCCACTGTATCTAACGTTCGACCTTGATATTCTAATAATGAATATTTTTTTCTGAGAAATATTAATTCTTTAATGTTTTCCTCGTATTCACTAAATAATTCTTCACCTTTATCAAGATCATCTTTAAGTGTATTGATTAATTTGTCTACCTGAAAACCTTCATCTCTCCAGTCTTTTGCTTTCATTAAAAGTTTCTTTTTCTTTTTCCTCCTTTTAATCTCCTTTTTAAGCTTTCTAACGATTCTTGAGGCCTTCTCTACCGAATCTGGATCGTTCAAGTATTCTTCAATATTATCACTAAAAGCCATGTTGTATTTATCAAGAGGTAAAGATTGATATCTTTTTTTTACAATTTTTAATCTTTCAATTCTCTTATTATATTCATCGATAAGGTCCTCACCTTTAGAGGGATTATTTTTTATCTTAGCTTTTAATCCAGAAACATCCCACCCTTCTTCTTCTAACTCTTTTAATTTGCTAAATAATTTCTTTAATCTCTTTTTTTTATCGATCTTCATTTTTAGTTTGTTGACTATCCTCGAGGCTTTTTTTACCGAATCAGGGTCATTCAGATATTCTTCGATATTTTCACTAAAAGCCAAATCGAATTCATTCAATTTTAAAGAATTATATCTCTTTTTAATAATCTTTAATCTTTTAATCCTTTTCTTATATTCCCTTATAAAGTCCTCACCTTTAGAAGGGTCATCCTCTATCTTATTTTTTAAACCAGAAACATCCCAACCATCGTTTTCCCAGTCTTTAATTATATCCAATAGTTTATTTATAGATTCTTCTCTTTTTCTTTCCTTTTCTCTATCCTCGGATATCTTATCTATGATTGGTTTTTTTTCTGACATATTGTCACCATAAGACCTTTATTCATATCAATAATCTCTTAGGATAAAAAAATTTAGTCTATATCTCATTAATCTAAACATGTTAATTCCGTCCAATATCTATTTTATAAAGGAAAAAAACTATATTATATTAATCTAATACCGAGCTGCAAAATAGGGTGGACACATGGCTAAAAGATGGAGAGATATAAAAAACGATAGTGATGACGTAGTTGCTAGGTTTTTAGAGCCAAATGACGTAAAAGGTATTACGAGTCAAGATATTATAATAGGTCCTAACGAAGCCGCTGTTATAATCGAACAAGGTAAAATAGAAGACGTTATTACTCAATCTAAACAAAAGAATTTTGGGACCAGTTTGTTAAAGCGTTTTGAAAATATAATTTTTGGATCTAAAGATTCGAGAATGCTATTTGTTGATACGAGTCCTATTGATGTGACCGGGAAAATCAATAATATAGCAACAAAGGACAACGTTAGGCAGGATGGAATCTGTATGTTAAGATTCCAACTAGATGTTAACAACGCACATAAATTATTAAATCTGATTAAAAATAAAGACAAACTTACGATCAACAATATACGGGAAAAGATAAGCGATGAGATTACAGCCAATGTGTTTTCACCTTATATACACAAATATAACGTTGACGAATTTAAAGGGAATACTGATGTACAGGATGACATCGAAGAAGCAGCAATGGTAGAGATGAGAAAAACTTTCGATATGTGGGGTTTGAATTTAATAAATCTTTCAACGAAATGGCATATCAGTAAACACGAGAAAGTTGAAAGGCAAGTTAAAGATGCTGAATTGGATGAGAGAAAAAAGGATATAAGAACTGAAAAAGCTAAAGGGAAGATAAATAGGGAATACGATGTAAAATCCCATCTAGAACAAGAGCAGTATAACCAAAGAGATCAACATATGGAACATAAACAGGATTTGGAATGGAAAAACATTAAATTTGAAAGAGATAAGCAAAAAACAGGAGTTGACCATCAAGAAGAGATCAAAACTAGAAAGAAAAAAGGAGAGATCACTAGAGAAGAGATGGAATGGGAGATGGACAAAAAAGAGATGGAAAGAGCCTTGGACTGGAAGGATCGAATGAATAAACAGAAAATGGAAAAAGAAGAACATGAAACAAAATTGGAGATAAATAAGTTTCAAGAAACTGAGTTAAAGGAGAAAGAAGTGGAAGCGGACGTTAAAAAAACAAAAGCTCAGGTAGAGGCTGAGAAAGCAAAGCATAATTTAGAAACATATAAAGAAGCCGAAGACAGAGAAAGAAAACATAAATTAAACATGACTGGTCAGATGGCAAATTTGATGAATGCATCTAAACAGGATATGCCTAATACACTCGTTCAGGGAACTGATAAGACATCTACGAACATCCAAGACAATCAAAACCCTGGAAAAAAAGATTCGTGCCCAAATTGTGGATCAAATGTAGATAAAAATTGGCAGCATTGTCCAGACTGTGGAGAAGAAATATAGTATAATCCATCTGGTATAAGATAATGTATTATGTTTGAGAATTTAGCTCTGTATCCATATCCGAGCGTTATTCTTTTTACCAGCGGTATTATCTTATTGTTATTGTCAAATATGACTATCGATGACAAAAAGTCAAGTGAAAATATATTAAATTTATTTGGACAATTTTTTGGTTTTTGTTGGGGGATAACAGCTTTAACTTGGGGTATCATAACACTCGGTTCTCCAATATATACTGGTTGGATGGTTGGAGGCTTGATATTGGTTGGATTATCTTTATTTTTGAGACCTTTTAAAAATATTCCATGGGCTACTCTTGTTGGTTTAATTTTTTCAGGTGCGATAACAGCCTTTTTAGCTATGAATATGGATCCTGTAATCCATTTTGGCATAGATTTTAGGTGGATACTGGCTATCGTCTTTCTAGCTGTTATGTTTATACTTTATTTAATATGTAAATTTATAGAAGACCTATTTGAATTAATAGGATTGATATTAAGTAATGATCCTATTTCTATGTTGATCGGATTAGGATGTTTTATAGGAGGAATAGCTAGTTTAGTAATATATTATTAAGTCATATATCACTTCTAGTTAATAAAATATATTTTACGGGAAAAGTATTTATTTTTTTATTTTATTAGCCCTAATTGTGAAAACATGGTATTAGGAACAGTAGTAGAGGGAGTAGCAAGGATAATCGTGAATTACACAGGTTATAAAAGAGGACAAGCAAAAGAGGATGATTTAGCAGTAAGGAAAAGACTGATGAGTGAACTTGATAAAAGTAAAAACAATCTTCGTAATTCATTAGAATACATGTATGAAAATGAAAATAAAAAAAGTTCTAAAAAGATCAGAAAGGTTTTAGATGAGATTGATATGTTCTCAAATGAGGTTGATCTTTCAGAAACAGGTCATCACTATCCTTTTTTCGATCCTAAAAAAAGTATAAATGATAAAGATATCGAGCAGGTCGTAAAATTTGATAAAAAGATTTTAGATACTTGTATAAACATCACTGAAGCCACTGAAGAAATACAGCAAAGACTCATCAGCGGAGTAAATATAGATTCTATTCAAGAGTTTAATAGTTTAAGACAATACATCACAAAACTAAGAAACAAATATAAAGACCGTTTGGATTATATCAAAAAAATCGACACCTAAGTAAGTTATAAGATTAATCACGTTACTAGATGTTTAAAACTTTCTTTGCATTTTTGTAGAATACTTTCTTTATAGTCTCTTCGCTCCTCCACTCCACATCCATCCTATGTAATGTTTTTTTGACTCCTCCATAAGGTGTATCACTACCGAACATCATCTTGTCATCTTCAACCATCAATGATAGTACCTCAACTCGATGTTTTTTATTAATTGATAAATCCATATATATATTATCCTGTTCATTAGCCATCTTTATGGCATCGCTCTGTTCGGTGATACCAGCATGCGCTAATATGATAGGTATGTTTGTAAATGATGGTAGAATATCTTTTAATTGATCAATATATTTTCCTTCTTTATGGGCAGAATGTATCAATATAGGTAGATTCAATTCTGTAGCCTTTTCATATATAAAATCGATCTCGTCACACTCGAAATACTGCGCGTAAGGGTGAAGTTTTAAACCTTTCATATCTAAGTCTATTGCCCTTTCCATCTCTTTTTCCCAAGCTGGATGATTTGGATCTATCCTAGAAAACCCGATAAGTGGATCATATTTTTTTACTAGTCTATGGATAGTGTTATTAGCATCTTTGAAACCATCCTTAGGACCGGTGTTAAATGGAAATATGACAGCTTTCCTGATATTGTATTCTTTCATATCTTTGTATAGCTTGCTGGGATGATTTTTGTCTTCATCATCCTTATCTTTACCTATATGAACATGGACATCTATCTTAGGAACATTCCAAATATCTACCGTATCATCTTCTTTAGATTGGTTTTTATCGTCTGTCATGATATCACCGATAAGATTATACTACTTTATTCAAATATCCTCCTTACCTCTTCCATCTTATACCCACATTCTACACAGCATTTCCATTCACTTTCTACTTTTGTTCCGCAACTTGGACAATATCTTACTCCCCCATCGATCTTCTCGCCCGTAAAAACACTATAATTTCTAGGGACTTTTAGATTTTTTTCTGCTACCTGTCTAATTATAGAATCATCTATTTTCTTTTTGCCATTACCTATATCAGACCTAACAGCAACAGAATTATCCAATTGTGTACTGCCACTTTCTCCTGAACCTCCAATATTAGACCTTAAAGCTACTGAATCTTTAAGTTGGGTAGCCCCTTCCCCCAATTTTTCTTTCACTTTATCTCCTTTGACCAGATCTCCGTTTACCTTATCACCTTGTATCTGTTCTCCTATCTCTACCTTTGTCTCTCTAAAATGGACAGCATCAACCTGTCTATAGTTGGTATTTTTCTGTGCCTTACCTTTTAGAATGTACGTCAATGGTATAGACAGGTTCATGATCTCTTTCCAGTCGTTAGATGAATCCACTTGATTTATGGTCCATTCGATACATGATCTGATAGGTTCCTCATCATATCCTTCACCTATCAAAAGCAAACTTTCTAAAGCTAAAGCTGTGACTTTTTCTTTATTTATCCACCCCCTCTCTGTTCGTTCCTTTTTATAATGGTCTTTTTTGATAGAGTTCTTTAAGAAATCAGCTGTTAATGATAATTGAGCAGGTTCTGCATAAGAATAAAATAAAGCTTGTAATGCGTAAGAACTCACCCAAACTTTTTCGTACCAGCTTCCATTAGGATACCTTTTCTGTAACAATACATCTGCAATATTAGGATAGCTGATACCATACTTACCCAGTGCTTTTATTATCAAAGAATCCAGCCATATCTGGTTTGTCCACCCATTTCTTTTTTTTTCCTTTTCCAGTATTTTGATATAGTTTTTCATATCGCTCTCAGTATAACCAAGTTCTTTTGCAGATAATAGAAAGTATGAGATCGAGATAGTATCCATATCTAACATGAATTTAGCTTCCGTCTTTTTTAATAATTCTTCAGCTATCTCTTCTTCGATACAAGATAAAAGCCGTATACCTGAACTTATGTACCTAATATCATTAGATTCGTAAAGGCATGATAAATCAAATGTATTAAAATTCCTCTCTAAGCAATTTACAACTTCTTTTTTCATTTAACAGCCTCCTCCGATAGAGCTTTTAGATTTAAAGATAATTTCATAATATCTCTTTTCCTAGACCCAACCTGATTACTTAATTCTCTTTTCAACCATTGAACTACATTATCATTTTTATATCCTATGCTATTTAAGCAATCATATATGATTGCGGTGGCCTTCACGTTATCGGTTTGTTTACATTCCCAATGGTTTTCTTTCAATAAAATTTTCAGTTGACTCAATTCTTTACTTGCATCTAAACCAGATATAATTAAACACTCAACAATATATGCTATCACCCATGAGGGAGTAAATTCACTTATCCTATTACGGAGCTTTTCAGCGAGTTCCTTTTTTTCCAATTCCTCTCCACCCAATTTACTCATAACAGAAAGTGCATAAGCAGATATCCAAAGTTGTTCATCCTCTAATATACCACCTCTTAGTTGATCCATAACTTTCTTGGCATTTTGTCTATATATTTCTCTTTCTGTTTCTTCATAGATGAATAAGGTTTCTAATAATAGAAGTGTATGGTAAAATTTAGACCCAGAATATTTTTTCAAAAGAGTATTTACCAATTCTTCACATCTTATTTTTTCCATCGTTGGATTACATTTCATTAAAGCTAACAACGAATTGGCATACTCTTTATAACTTATCGTATAAGATTGCTGGATTGCTTTTTCTAACATTTCATAGGCTTCTTTAATATCCTCATCCCATTCAATCTCTTTTCTTACTTCTTCTTTTTCAACAAATTTAAATTTAATTTTACTTTCTGGAAGTGGTTTTTTCTCATAATCTTCCATAGTAGCCCCGAAAAGTTCTGATACGTATTGATCCTTTTTCTTTGAGAAAAGATGTATCTGCCAATCAGCTAGGTTTCTCTTATGTTTTAAAAATCTTTTCAAAGGTTTGATCTGTTTTTCGTATCCCATTTCCTTGATCTCGGGTTTTAACCAGTCAAAAAATGCTTTTATAACCTCTATAGTAGAAGAGTCTGATACATTTTTATAATGAAAGCACCTTTTCATATCTCTCTTTATAAAGAAACTAGAAGACATACCATTTTTAATAGCTTTGTTTCTGTTATGACCTATATTTATATTTGGTACCCATTTGACTTTATCCAATTTTACAGTTAACGTTCGAAACAAAGCTGCATAAGCTACTGTAAGAGGGATATATGGATGGGTATCTAATAAACGTATTTCCAAAGTTGGTTTATATTCATCTGAGGCCTTACATTTTTGGGTAAAGGGAGATAGGTCGTAATACCTGCTTTTTTTCCTTTTTTCCTCATAAGAGTTTTCATATTCAAAACAAGAAAGATACCCTCTTTTAATATCTTCTTCGTTAAGGTATGGTGCAGGTTTTATGTTTGGATTTACCCTTTTTGAAGGATCATAAGTATCCATACTGGCCCTAACAGACTTCCATTTCGTGATATGATTGTCATGGATCGGTGAATTAGAACTTAAAGCAAATATTTCTGGAACAAAGATTCTGAGAAAATTATTGAGTCTCAATTTTCTCTTATCAGAATTTGCATCGATATGATGCTGTTCTGCAAAATATTCTCCAACTCTACCCTTAGTATGAGGGTTCGCAGCTGTTCCAATTAAGAATAGGTCACACTCACGGGCTGCTTCGTTTACAACTTCTCTCAGTTCTATCAGTTGTTCCTCAAGTTCTTCTAAAGTTTCACAGGTATCAGTAGCTATTTCCAGTTGGGACTGGTATTTATCTTTATATATACCACCTTTTCCAAATTCATAATATTTATCTGGTACTTTATCTAATATCTTTGGGACTTCGTAAACCAGGTGCCCATTTTCATTTACTACTTGTATTTCCTGCTCAACACCGTGTTTCAAATCTATCACTCAACTAAAATTGTATAATATTTCAAATTAATAAAATTATTGGTCAAATAGATTTTGTAATGGTGAACTTTTACATTTTTTCATGAAATTAAAAAAATAATATTTATATGTATTTTGTATGTTAGAAATAGACAAATCTACCTTGACTCTGACCTTAACTCGATTTCAAATTCACGGCCCAATATTTTTTAAGCAGTTTTTCAGTTTCTACTTTAAGCGATCTATAAAGGATGTCCGCACAAAAAAGTACACCAAGGTGTGAATAATAACCTTGTTTTCTTTCTCTGCCTATGATGTTCATCTAGGGTATAATCAGGGGTTTATTGAATATTATATAGAAAATAGGGATTGATAGGCCTCTTCATCTTTGTCTTTTTCACATAATTAAATCTAATTTTTAGTTGAAATCGAGGTAAACATCAATCTTCTGATCTTTTTTTGACTTTAGTAATGAAATATTTAGGCTTATTCAATTTTCGTTTTCTAAATATTAATAAATCAACGGAGGTCAAACATATTTTCATAAAGATTTTAACATATCTACAAACTTACACTCCTAGAAGGGTTTCTCGTAGTCCTCGTAGATGACATCCTGCCGTAAGTTATTCAATTCCTCTTCAATTTCCGCCTTTTTCTGAGTTATACTTTCAGAAGCATCTTTGTATGTTTCTAAATCAATTTTTTCATCTGCAAGTTGTTCAGCAAGTGAAGTCTTTTTATCATCTAAGCTTTTTATTTCTTCTAAAGATTCGTTGTACACTTCATATTTGTTTTTTAGCTCGTTTAATAGATTTTCAGCCTTATCAATATCCATATTTTTAATTGCATCAATTATAGGTCTTTTATCTATCATACTTTCCCTTTCTTCTAATGAAGATACTTCACCTTCTATCTTCTCTATTTTATCTGTGATCTTATTTCTTTCTTTGATTAGAGAGTTTGCCTCTTCAAAATTTCTGTTATCGATCATCCTCTCAATATCACTCGTTTTCATATACCTAGTAGACTCTTTTAATTCGTCTAATTTACTATCTAATTTGACTAATTTTTCAGCAATCGATAGACCTGCAAAAGTAGATGATTTTGGTTTAGACAATTTTTGAGGCTTTTTAGGGATAGGTCTTTTTTTATCAGTTGCCTCAAAACCCTCTTTTCTTTGTTTAACTAGTTCATTAGCACGCCCATATAATCCCTCCTTTAATGCTTCTTCGATATCACTTACGTCTTTTCCTTCTCTTTTCAATTGAGATAACTGTTCTTCTAAAGATTTAATCCATGGGATAAATCCTCCCCGGATATTGATAAGCTGCTCAGCAGTAGTGTAATCTCCACTCATCATATATCGTTCTATATCTTTTGTTTTTATATAAGGAACTTCACGTTTAATTTTGTTGAGTTTTTTTTCAATATTTATGCTAGATTCATCTGCTATATTATCACCAGTTAATTTCGCACTCTTAATCGAATAATTAGTTTATAAACATTTCCTATTTTGTTAAATGGAGTTTTAATTTGATTCTTTTATGTCCGTCTAAATCCAAACCTTAATATTGTTAGACAAACATCACAGTTTGATGAACTTGATATCATTGATAGTAATTTTGTATCTTCTTATGATAAATTTTTCTTCATTTTTGATGTTCGGAATAGATAAGTATAAAGCAAAAAATAATAAAAGAAGAATATCCGAGAAAAATCTTTTTTTCCTGTCTTTTATAGGTGGCATTTTTGGATCTATATTAGGTATGAAAACATACAGACATAAAACTAAGAAATTGAGCTTCAAAACTGCTATCTTTTTCTTGTTAATATGGAACTTTTTCATATACCTACTCATAATAGACCAGTTCTTTTATGAGATAATCAAGTTCATACCTATTTAAGATGAGAGAGAACCTTGAGATTTTTTTGGTAAAATATTACATCATCTTTAAGTTCTAAAGAAAAATTCATTTCACTTAAGCTTCTGAGGAGGTAAAATATTACATTCAACTTCAAAACGGTTTCTGGTAATCTTCGTAGATGACCTCATGTCTTAGTTTGTTCAACCTCTCTTCTAGATCAGCCTTCTTGTGCTCTATACTTTGGACGGCGTCATAGTATGTGTTTTTATCTATTTCATAATCAGCTAACTTTTGAGCTAAAGAGCTTTTCTTATCATCTAGCGTTTCCAATTCCACTATCGTTTCTTTGTATTCCCGATACTTTTCTTCCAAACCTGATAAAAGTTCTCCAGCCTTCTTTACATCACCTTCATCTAAAGCTGAATCGATACCTCTTGTATCTATCATACGTTCATCTTCCTTGAGTTGAGAGATCGTCTTTTTTATATCACTCAAGGAATTATATGCTTTCCTATCTTTACTAATTTCTTCAATTGTTTTACTTTTTTTCTGAGCAGTTTTTACTTTTTTACTTCGTCTGACCCATACAGTCTTATCTATAGATTTTTCGAATCCTACCTGATTTTGGTAAATTATTTTCAGATCGAGAGATGAGTTTTCTCTTGTTGTTTTCCCTTTCATATACACCTTATTAACCCTATTTTCTCCAGCTTTCAATATATCTATTGCTGAATCTTGTCGGATCTCTGTCCCTCCTTCAGATCGAATACGGATATTGAATGCATCGTGGTTTCCTAAATTGGAGATGATTATGTCTTCCCTTGTCCACTTCTCCGGACGGAGTTCTATATTTTCAACTTCAACTTCTAAATCTGGGAAGGCCCTCCATATCCTTTCCCTATCTTTTAAAGTTCTAAATATCTGCTCCGTATTTTTGTCTCTTGCAGAATGCCCAAGACCTTTTCCTCTAAATATGATTATACTCTTTTTTGTTTTTATCTCGATATATTTGGGGTTCATCCATATATCAAATAAGTTCATTTCGATATGTTCTATCTCTGAAGGATGAATTCTTATATTTTGTTTCTTTCCATGATATCTTATCTCGTGTCCGATTATCAATGTTCCCTTATCTGGTACCGGGGATCCCCATCCTTCTAGGCCCTCTTTTTCTTTTTGGGTATAAAAACGAACACTTTCAAACCGAGATTCATTTAATTTACTCTTCATTTTTTTTGGTCCATTTTCTTGTCTTTGGAATTAGAGATATATATTTATAATTTTATCTTCAACCTAAAACCCTTCTACCAATCTTAGTAAATGACTTTCTGTCGTGATCTTTCGAGTCTGTTTTTTTAGCTAATTTCTCCACGCTTTTTTTGCGGAACCCCTCGTTACGATTTCTAATCCTCTCGAATGTCTATCAATTCCGATCCTATCGGTTCTGAAAACAATTACATAGTCTGATGTTGGCGTAATTTTCTAATATCCCTGTCAAAGTTTGTCAAAACGGTTTCTGGTAATCTTCATAGATGACCTCTTTGCGAAGCCTGTTTAATTCTTCCTCAAGATCTGACTTTCTCCATATTACACTCTCACTAGCATCACTATAAGTTTTTCTATCGATCTCACCGTCAGCTAATTTCTCGGCCAATCTACTCTTTCTATCATCTAATTTACCTAACTGTTTTAATGTATCCTTATACTTTTCATAGTTTTCTTTGAGATCATTAAAAAATTCCTCCGCTTCCTCTACTTTATTTTCTTCTAGGAGAGTTTCTATTTCTCGGGTATCGATCATTTTTTCTTCTTCTTTTAAAAAATCGATCTCTTTATTTAATCTCTCTTTTTTCTCGCTTATACTTTCTTTAAAGCTTTCTTTTGATAAAGGTGGTGGCATCGGCTGGTTATCTTTACTTGAAGTTCTTTGATCCTCTTCTGATCTTGTTGGAAATGGTTGGTCATAAGAGTTAGGTTTTGATGGTTGTTGTTGCCATCGTGCTCGCTGTCTATCATATCCATATTGCATTCTCTCTGGCATTGATTTAGTTGTATATATTGTTCCAAAAGCTACTAAATTTAATATCCCAGCGGCTATGGACATGAACCAAGAATATGTTCCACCCCATGACAAATGAAAATTAGAACCATAAATATCCTCATTACTCGATCCGAAGAAGCTTTCATGGGGACCAGATTCGGAACTGTAAAATTCCTCTTCATTCCAAGCATCAGGTAGTGAAACCATCATATAGACAGGCGCTATCAAAGCAATAATGAAACTGATTAGTACAAGTACAGCACCGACTTTTGGAGACAATTTCCCTGTAGCTACAATAAATGCCCCTACACTTCCAAGAGCAGTAAAGAAAATGGAGATCATTACGAATATTTTAGACATATTTAATACGTCTGCGGGTTCAAAATCCTCTGGATATTCATCTCTCTCAGTATCTGTACTGTCATAATCCTCCGATGAAATTTCCATCTCATCAAAATATAAATCAAGGCTAGTAGCTCTATCATCATCTTCTGGTTCAATACTGTAATTATACCAAGGTAGTAAGAAAGTAAATGAAAGGAGTACTAATGCAACAATTGTTAATCCTAATCCAGCAACTACTTTCTTTTTTACCATAATATCGATTCAAGTTCATTAGAAAATAATAAAAGAAATATATATCACTTATGAACAGATGAAAGATTTGAGTCTTTTATATACCTTAAATATTATGGTTAACTTTTGTGAGAGTTTGAGAGAGCTGTAAGTCCTCTTCTTTTAGTGAGTGGATATACGGACTCTCTCAAAAAGGAAAACCTCATCTGCTACTTTCGTAAAATTCTGGTGTCGGGATGTCGGAAAGCTCCCAGTTCCCCAATCTGATGGAGAGCGTTAGGACAGGAGAGGATGAACAACTCTCCTGAATGAATAAAGCCTCTTCTGACATCAGGAGTACCGTGACCGTACTCGAAGTCGCTATTGACGACCTAACCTCTGGATACTACCCGTAGAGAGACAAGTTAGCGAGGTGGGTGAGGAGGTCACTAGTCTCTGTCTAGAATGGTTTTGCATAATCTTCATGAATCACCTTGTTGCGAAGATCACTTAATTTTTCTTCTATTTTTGCTTTTCTATATTCAATACTTTCACTGGCATCTCGATACGTTTCTCTGTCTATTTCACCATCAGCTAATTTTTCAGCTAGTGTAGTTTTTCTTTTATCTAGAGATCTTATCATATCCAATGTTTCTTGATATTCTGAGAAATCTTTTTTCAATGAAGATAGTTCCTCATTGATTTTTACAAAATCCTCTTCAGATATTGCTTTCTCTATCTCTCTAATATCTATCATCGGTTCTTCTTCTTTAAGATCTTCAATCTCTATTTTTGCCTCTGCGATTGTTGATATTTCAAGTTCAGAGTCCTCATCCCTATTTTCATCTTCCTCTTCTTTTTCATTCTCCTTTTGTTCCTCTTCCTGGACTTGATTATCTTCTTCTAGATGGTAGTCTTCGGGGATATAAGGGAGAGATGGAGATTCTTGTTTGTTAAAAGGATAGTTTTCCTCTTCGTCCTCTTGATCTGATGTGGGAACAGATTCAAAATCATCTGTAAAATCATCTGTAGATGTTTCTATTTCCTCAATAGTTCTTCCACCTATTAGAACTATAACAATACCAACAATAACAAGCCAATAACCCATATTCGCCTGGAATACAAAAAAAGGTAATTCATATGCATCAACTAGTATAATGAACCAATAACCTTCAAAAATCAAAAGTACAGCTAGAGTTATATACCCATATTTCAAAACTTTACTTTTACTCTCTGCAGAAGAAAATAACAAGATCAATACCGCTGCAATAGGGATGATGAAGACTATACTTAAAGATCCACCTACAATGTGATAACCATCAATAGCTAGATTTAATCCGGATAAAGAAGAAAACCAATTCAAAAAGAAAGATAGGATCATAATTATACTTCCAACAATCGATAACGCTGCACCTACAGATAGACTTTCCCTTGGCTTGATAAATCCTAGGTTTTTCTTTTCTCTCTCCTTTTTTAAAGATGTTATTTCAATAACTGCTTTTACAATAATTATAACTGCGATTATAAGCGTGAAGAACAAACATACATTTTTAGGTATAATATTATTTCCTCCGCATGCACTATACCTAATATATATTAACTATATATAATTTATTTTTCCACTCACCATTTCTATGTTTTCTTCGGGCCTTTTATTAAGATATCGTTAAAATACATTGTTTAAAAAGGTTTTTCATAATCCTCGTAGACCACCTTATTTCGAAGTTTGCTTAGTTTTTCTTCTAACTCTGCTTTCCTATGTGTAATACTTTGATTTGCATCATTATAAGTATCCCGGTCTATTTTTCCATCAGCCAATTGTTCCGCTAATGAATATCTTCTTTGATCTAACTTTTTCAATGTATCTAAAACTTCTGTATACTCTTCATAGTTCTCTTGGAGTTCAAACAGATGATCTTCAGCTCTTTCTATTTTCCCCTCCTCTAGAGCTTGATTTATTTTCCTTGTATCTATCATCTTTTCATCCTTCTTTAAAGAATCGATGCCTTTCTCTATCTTTTTGATCTTTTTTAGATGATCATTATTCTCTTGTGATAAATTTCTAGAACCCTCTAATAATTTATCATTAGATCCCATGTTTCTATTTGTAGTATTTTGAAATCTTTCTAGTTGTTTGTTTCCATCGAATTTAGTCTCTGAATCTTCTACACTCTTTTGAAACCTTTCTGAATAAGGTGCTGGTGGGGGAGGTGGTTTCTGTTGATACCCTCCTTGTCTCTTTTGTTCTACATCTTCCATAGCAGGTCTGAATACTAACCAGATGATCAACCCGATTATTCCAAGGAATAAACCTAAAATCAGCCAGAGTATAGAGTTTTCATATCTCTTTTTTGCATCTTTATACATCCAAACAGCAATTAGGATATTAATGATAAAACCTATAAACTGTAAACAAAAAAATCCATCTTCCATATTACCAACCTATATATCTCAGATTCATCATCACGATCAAAAAGGTTTCTGATAGTCCTCATAGATGACTTCTTGCCGTAGCCTGTTTAATTCTTCTTCTAAATCATGTTTTTCAGCTTCTATATTTTGCTTTGCTGATTTATAGCTCTCATCACTAATCTCTCCTCTTGCTAATTTTCTTGATAAAGAACTTAAGTCTTTGTCTAAAGATTTGAGTTCATCGATGGTTTCCTTGTATCCTTTATATTTATTTTTAAGTTCCTCTAATAATTTTTCAGCTTCCTTGATGTTGCCTTCATCCAGAGCGGATTTAATGCTTTTTGTATCTAACATTTCTTCTTGCTCTTTTAACAAAGCAAGGTCTTCCTCCAAGTTCTTGATAATATCCAACCTCTCAAATATATTTTCTAATAACTTGTCAGCTAATTCTACATTTCCATCGTTAAGTGCTGATTCTATCTCTTCTGTATCGATATATTCACACTCTATATTAGATAGGGCTTGTTTTATCTCAGCATAGGTACGCCTCCTATTGCTTTCGCCATCTTGAGTTCTAGAAATGTCTGTGAAATCACTTTCTTCATAAGTTGAAGGTTCTTCAATCATAGTATTATCAAATTCGTTCAATATTACATAATTACTATCTTCGTCGATATGGCCGGAAAGTTTACCGGTTGATAGATAATTTTGTATATACTTTAATAAAACATCTTTATCTCTCCCTAAAAGATATTCTAAATTATTGAGGTTTATTTTCTTTTTACCTGATCCATGTATCCCGTCCAATAATAGTTTTCTTTCTTTCCAGACAGCTATACTATAAGTCAATAACAGAGAGATTCCTATAAAATTAAAAGGTACAGAAAAAAAGACACCTGTTAGAAAATCAAAAAAAGATTCTGCACTGGACAAAATACGTATCCCGGGCCATGTAACAATCATTAATAAACTATGTAGTGGATAAAATGGATATGATAATCCCCGAAACACATAAAAGATCAAAACGATAGTAGATAGTAACGTGACTGCAGGTGGAAGGTATGTTCTAGCATTCCAAAGGTATTTTCTATATTTGGCCTTTGTATGTAACATACCAAATATGGATAATGCTAAGGGAGTTAATATCATTAAAAATCCAAGAAAACTATGATAGAAATAGTGAGAGTATGGACCGATGATAGTTAAAACGAAACTAAAAAAAATCACGGTTAAAAAAGTGGATCCAAGATATTTATAGAACTTCTTCTTTGACCATCCTCTTAATTTTTCTTTTTTCTCCTTTAGAAGATAGTTAGCTTTTTTGATTTTACCGTCTTCAAGGGCTATCTCTATCTCCCTTATATCGATATCTTGATCCTGTTCATTTACTCTAGATAACTCATCTTTTATTGCTTCATAAGTCCTATCTGATTCCATCTCTGAATTTAAATAAAGTTTCCATCTTGTTACATTTATTTTTTTAGAAGTCGCCTCAAATCCTGGTCCGTATATAGTCCCTCTATCTCCGGACTTACCAAGGTCTCCATAGATTGATTTATCGATATAAAAAACTCGGTAATTCTCTTCACCATCTATATACTCGACTTCTCCTCTAAATCCTTTTTTTGTTTCCAATTTTTTTAATATCCTCTTTATATGTTTTTCTTTCAGGCCGATCCTTTCCGATAGATGGTTAAGGGGAATTGTGTTTCCCTCCCCTATCCTCAATATCTCACCTAAAATTATTTCTTTTTCCTTTGTTTTACCCTTAACATAAGCTAATAAGAGTCCGATACTACTACAAAGAGATAGAAAACTAATCCCATAATAGCTCAATCCTGACAACATTTCTAAACCAGCTAGTATGAATAAAAAAATAAAAGATATTACCAAAATGACCCCTATACTTGCGAGATAAGAATTCCTATTCCAGAGATGTTTTCCAAATCTTACTTCATGGTACTTAAGATATACCAATAAGTAGATGAAAAGACTATAATAGATGAGATAAAACCATATAAAAAACAATTCTGTGAAGGACGCAGTTATATAAGAAGCAAATATCACAAAGATGATCCCTATTATCGAATATTGGAATTTTTTTCTTTTAGACCAACCTTTGCCATTGCCTTTTTCCTCTAGTGGTTGAGAGTTCTCCTCTAAATTAGTTGGTGGAGGATAGTAACCTTTTAAATCATTGTCATCTTTTTCATGTTCCCATTCCTTTGAATCTTCTATATTATCACTTCACCTATATAATCTGATATATGTTTATAAATCTATCACCAACTATAGAAATAATCCCATATCTTTGATAATCACTTATAATATGCATTTCCTCCTGATCAATCACACTGATACGTATTTCTTTAGATTACATAATATTTATGGTAGTTAGCATTAAATGAGTAAAAAATTTTTAGAAGAAATCCCTTAATTAAGATAAGAGGTGTAGAATCATTTTAAAACTATATCGAGAGACTTACCTACAATTAGAATCCCCACATACAGGACATAACCAACAACCCTCGGTAGGTACCATCTCATTTTCACATGCTTCACATTCCTTACTCATCATCTCACCGTATTGACATCC
>SL_8KL_010_SEDDRAFT_10001789_pt1 | contig 18534 bp, 18 predicted proteins | sample SodLakKL_010_SED_4_FD_11160 | JGI IMG/M metagenome (IMG submission 11160)
AAAAAGCCCTGAAGGATAGACAGTACCAATAACAAAGTTAAAAATGCTAATAAGGGGGCGCAAGGATTCGACGGGAGTTTTATGGGTAGAAGCTGCGAGTCCGGGACCATGCCCCGGTGATCAACATGGAACCTAAAATAAACGCAGAAGATAATTACGCTTTAGCTGCTGCTTAGGCAGTAGCCGTCCCTCTGGTTTTTGCCTGTGAGACTGGAAGGGGCGACAAGGAACAGGCTACCATCTCCTGTATGCTCAGGTAGGGGAAAAGGGAAACTCACATGAGCTAGTGAGGGTAAAATCCTGTCCTGAGGAAATTGCCCCACGAAAAGCCAAATCAGGACTAGGCTCGTAGAGGCTTCTGCTGGTGAACTTCCGGACGCGGGTTCGATTCCCGCCGCCTCCACCAAATATTTAATCAAATATTTAACGTTCTTGTTCATACCAAGAAACACCCCTTGATTTAAGGGGTGTTTGTTCTTTCAGGGGTACGAGTCACTGGGAGGTTTTGTTTTTAACCTTGATTCTAGTAGGTGTTCCCAGGTTGTCTGGCATGATTGCCATAATTACCTGTATTCTGGATTGGGGTGATCAAAACGACAACCGGCAGCCCATTTGCTCCTCTGGTTTCCGTGGGCCGGTATGCCGTCCATGTCTTTAAGCATGCGTGCCAGGTGGAGCAGGTTCCAGGTCATGAAAGTGGTGTTACGGTTAGTGAAATCATTTTCCGGGCCGCCCGAATCCGGATCCAGGTAAGAGGGCCCAGGTCCAATGGGACCTAACCAACCAGCGTCCGCCTGGGGCGGAATTACATACCCCAGATGCTGTAGGGAATAAAGTATGCTCTTGCTGCAGTTTTTAGCCCCATCTTCGTTTCCAGTGATCAGGCAGCCTCCAACCCGGCCATAGTATACATATTGCCCGTTTTCATTTACTTCGCCCGAATGTCCATACAATCGTTCAATGACCTTCTGACAAACGGATGTTTTTTCACCCAGCCAAATTGCTGAACCCAGTACTAATATGTCTGATTGAATCACCTTTTTATAGATTAGAGGCCAGTCATCCTTTTCCCACCCGTGCTTAGTCATGTCATCATAAACACCGTAAGCTATATCATAATCAACGGCCCTGATTACCTCTACTGCTACCTTGTTTTTTTCCATGATCGCCTGGGAAATTTTAATTAACCCTTCGGTGTGTGAAAGATCAGGTGTTTTTTTCAAGGTACAGTTAATAAAAAGAGCTTTTAAGTCAGAGAAATCCCACTTACTACTAATGCAAAGTTCCTCCTGCATTTGGTTTAAAACCGGCTTTTTCATCATTAACCTCCCCGTTATTAATGAAATTAATAGTTATCTTCAGACCCATGAATGTCTGAAGATCTTAGTAACCTTCTTCAAGAAAATTTAAACTTACCCTCTTTCACCATGGCTAGAAAATCAGACACAGCTGCAGCACCTTCAACCATTAAAGGTGCGAACTCTTTAACGAAGGCAATTTCTTCTTTTGAACTGCTGGGGCGCTGATTCTTATATGCTTCATATGCCCTTTGGCCATTGTAATCAACAAAGGCAATCCTTGCTCCGTAATTATCAGGGGGTAAAAGAAGGGAATCTCCGGTAACCGTGGCTATATGGTGGGGGTGAGAAATAAGAGCCTTTCCAAGCTGATTCGAATTATTAACCCCACAAAATTTCAAATTATCTTTAAAGCTATTAAAGTCAATGTAGAAGTAGAATCCCCCTTCTGGCTTCGTCACCTGCAGCCCTTCTATCTCGGTGAATTCTTTGCTCACAGTTAAACCCATAATCCTATGTAGCTCCCTGGTAATAGCAATGTATTCTTCAATTTCGTCATTTTCACTGTAAGCTGCCATGGCAGCCCACTGCACCGGTGTTGTCACATTGGTATAAACAGTTGCAGCAAGTTTTTTAAATCCCATTTTAATCTTTCGGCAATCCGCCTCTGGTAGATAACAAATGCCCAATCTGTAACCTCCCGCTGAACGGTCTTTTGACAGACCGCTTAAAACAAAGGTGCCTTCGGGATAAACAATCCCCATGCTGGTAAAGGCGGAAAAATTAAAAGTGGTAAGGGCATATATTTCATCTGACAATACGACAATGCCGTTTTTCCTGCAAATTGCAGCGATTGAAGAAAGCTCATCTTTACTGTAAACGGCTCCTGTCGGATTGTTGGGATTGTTTAAAACCAACAGGTATTGTTTTTTATCATGTTTTTTTAAAAATGAAACCAGATCCTCCGCCGTCAGCTTATATCCATTGTCATGACTGGTTAAAAGTGGATGATATGTTTTGCCTAAAAAATTGGCCTGGGGTGCATAGCCTATCCATGAGGGAACCGGAATAATAATTTCGCCGTCTAAAATACTGAAGAGGAGAAAAAGCAAGCCCTTTGTTCCTGGCCCTATAATAATACGTTCCGGATTAGGGGCCAAACCAAAATGCCTGGCGTTAAAACCGGCGGCTGCTTTTCGCAACTCAAAAATGCCTTCGGCATCCGCATAACCGCTTTTTACTGCAGCCCTTTCCAGGGCTCGGGCCAAGGGTGGCGGGACATGAAAGGGGGATTGCCCGAAGGCAAAACCGAAGTAATCAAAATCACAGCCTATTGAGGAACATTTTTGGTGTTGTTCGGCTACCATTAATCCGATGGCCAGGTTTTCAGGCATTGTTATCCGATCAATATTTTCTTCTAACAGAATATTATCAAGCATAATACCCCCCCTTCAATGAGTAATTATTAAGTAATCATCTATCTTTCGTATAAATATTCTTTTGCGCAGTCTTTGATGTATTGGACTAAAGATGCAAGTCCGTTGGCCCGGCTGGGTGACAGGTTGGAGCTTAGACCTATAGTATCAAGAAAATACAAGTCCATCGAAGAGATATCTTCCGGTGGCTGATTATTGACCACTTTTAGCAGGATAGCAATAATTCCTCTGATTATGAGTGCGTCACTGTCTGCCTGAAAGATGACTCTACCATTTTCAAGCCTCGAGGTGATCCACACACTGGACTGGCAACCGCTCATCAGATTTGCTTCGGTTTTATACTCTTCGTCCATCACGGGCAGCTTTTTACCCAGGTCGATCAGTTTTTCGTATTTTTCGAACCATTCTTCCAGGGGAGCAAATTCTTTGATTATCTGAGATTGTATTTCGTCTATTTTCATTTTACCCTACCTAATCATAATAGCATTTCACGTGCTTTCTTGATACCATCAACCAGCACGTCAATTTCATCGCGGGTATTATACACAGCGAAGCTGGCACGTATGGTGCCCTTGATGCCGAAGTGCCGCATGACAGGTTCAGTACAGTGATTCCCCGTACGTATAGCAATTCCCAGCTTATCGAGTATCATCCCTACATCATAGGGATGGATGCCATTGAGATTGAAGGATATAGTCCCACACCGATTAGGTGAGTTCCCATAAATGGTGAGGTCATCCATTCCATTTAACTGCTTGACAGTATAGTCCAGCAGTTCTTTTTCGTGGGTAAAAACGTTTTTCATACCAATGCCCCGAAGATACTCTATTGCAGCTGCCAGGCTTATCGCGCCCACGTAGTTAACAGTTCCCGCTTCGAATTTTTGAGGGAGGCCGGCGAATTTGGTTTCGTCAAAACTGACAGAAGTAATCATGCCTCCCCCAGTCTGGTAGGGTGGCATGGCTTCCAACCACTTTTCCTTACCGTACAGAATTCCTACGCCTGTTTCCGCGTACATTTTATGACCGGAAAAAGCGAGAAAATCACAATCAAGGTCTTGTACATCTACGGGAAGGTGCTGTATCGACTGAGCCCCATCTATCAATACAGGAATATTATGCTGATGTGCCATTCGAATGATATCTTTAACAGGATTAACTACTCCAAGGGCGTTGGAGACATGGTTTATAGCAATGAGCTTGGTTTTAATATTGATTAAGTCATGGAGCTTATCAATAAGCAGTAACCCGTTATCGTCGAAAGGGATGATTTTCAGATGTGCTCCTCTCCGTTCGCATAAGACCTGCCAGGGGACTATGTTAGAATGATGTTCCATTTCAGTTATAATAATTTCGTCGCCTTCACGTACATAGGTATTGCCAAAGGAATCTGCCAGCAGGTTAATGGATTCGGTAGTGCTTCGGGTAAAGATAACTTCGGTAAGGGATCGGGCATTAATGAAATCCTTTACGGTTTTGCGGGCGTTTTCGTAAGCAGCGCTTGCTTGTTCGCTCAAGTAGTGTACGCCGCGGTGGATATTACTGTTGATGGTTTTGTAAAACTCAGTGGTTTTGTTCAGGACCACCAGAGGTTTTTGAGTCGTAGCTGCATTATCAAGATATATCAAGGGCCTGCCATAAACCTTTTCATTAATAATAGGGAAATCGGAGCGTATCTTATTAATATCAAACATGATAAGGAAGCTCCTGGTTATATTTAGAGAACAGTACCAGTGAAAACCAGTTATGTTCATCGGTGAATATTTCTTGGATCTCAAAGCCTGCTGTTTTTGCCAGTTCCTTAATGTGTTCATTTGTAAATTTATGTGAGTTCTCGGTGTGGATAGTTTCTCCCTTTTTAATAGTAATTTTCTTTGAGCAGTAGGGGGAAAAAGTATCGATGTCTTTCTTTGCCCGTAAGTGCATTTCGATGCGGGCTTTTTCTTCATTAAAAAATGCCAGGTGCTCAAAAGAACGGGGGTCAAAATCAGTTCCGATCAGTTTGTTTACAACATTAAGGATATTCCGGTTAAATTCGGAAGTGATATTGAGGCTATCGTTGTAAGCCTTAAATAAAATCTCCCTGGATTTAACCATATCCATACCCAGCAAAAATAAATCATTGGGCCGCATTATTCCGGCTACGTTCTTACAGAATCGAAGGGCTTGTTCACGAGTCAGGTTTCCTATAGTACTTCCAAACAAACAAAAAATGCGCCTGCCGGCTCCAGGGATTAACCCCACTTGTTTAACAAAATCGGCTAGAACTATGTGTATCCGAAGTCCGCAGAAGTTATTAAGTAGATTATTGGCAGATTCAAGGATAGCACTGTGGCTGACATCAACCGGAGTGTAGCAGACAGTATTCAGGTTTTCTGTTGAAATAGATTCAAGTAATATAGAAATTTTGGAACAATCTCCGCATCCATACTCAACTATATTCACATTTTGTAACCAGTCATTCAGGTAGGTTGCAGCATTGCGAATCAGAGATTTCTCGATACGTGGTATGTAGTATTCCGGCAAACGGGTAATTTCTTCGAATAACCTGGAGCCTTTTTCGTCATAGAGAAAAATACTAGAGATATATTTGTTTTTACAGGTAAGACCTGCCAATATTTTTTTGATAATTTCTTTCTTGCCAATCTCTGGCAGCAGATTATCAATTTTAATGTTCGGGTGAAGGCATGTCTCCATTTTCTCAAAATGCATAACCAATAATTCCTCCAACTAAATATTATTCCACATCGATTTCATAAGGGTTTGCCTCATCGTTGCTCCATTCGAACCAGCCACCGTCATAGACAGCAATGTCCGGCCAACCCATCAGCCAGGCATTCAGGAAGGCTTCACTTCCTCGCCATCCTGTTCCGCAATAAAAGGCATTCCGCTTATCCGGGGTGATTCCTGCTTCCAGCCAAAGTTTTTCAATCTCATGATATTCCCGGGTTGTGTAATCCAGGTTTCGGAAATTTTCCATATGATATGCATCAGTCCCGGAGTTACTGAATACCGCTCCCGGGATTCGTCCTCTTTTTTCTATGTAGTTATAGCCGCTGACCTTGCCGATATACTCAGGCCAGCTGCGAACACAAACCAGGTTTTGATCGGTTGCTTTTAGTATTTTTTTGGCTTCGGGGGTATCCACCATGATTTCCGGGTGAGCGGGTATTTCTATGCCAAAATCATCTACAGGTTTTACCTCTGTTTCTTCACTGGTAATTTTATATTTGGCGTCATGCCAGGACTGCAGGCCTCCGTTAAGTATCCGTACGTCTTTCACGCCTGCGTATAGCATGATGACTGCACAGCGGATGGCCCCCAAATGTCCTGCATTACTCCCGGGGTAAGGGCTGTTGTTATCTGGGAAGGAATAACGACCGTATAAAATGACAGTGGTATCGCAGGTAATTCCTAGTTTTTCCAGCGTTGACTTTAATTCCTCAGGAGATCTTCGGTTCCATGTCTCTGTAGATTCCAAAGTATTGGTATCCAAAGGAATGGCTCCCGGAATATGGCCTTTTTTGTAATCTTCTTTGTTGCGGTAATGGGCATGGCAGATAGAGAATTTGTCGTTGTCATATTCAGGAGCTTTCCCCGTAATAATTAGTTCATTTAGCCAATCTGCGGATACTAGATGCCGGTATCTTGGCAGATACTCCATGGGTAGCTCAGGATTAACACTCCAGCTATCTAGGAAACCATTANATAATTTAACTTTATGATATCCTGCTCTGATGAACTGTCTGGCGACTTTTTCGGAATCGCTATGATCATAACTATATATTACTAAGGTATGGTCAGGAAAAATATCTTTAGAGCGGACTATTTCCAGCCAGTCGATATAGTTTAGCCATTTGATGGGAAGGCTTTTAGCACCCCGGATATGCCCGCCCCGGTACTCTCCTTTTAGTTTCCAACCGTTGTATGCTTCTACGGAGCGAACATCTATAATTTTTATTTGGTTGTTATTTAGATTTTTCATTAATTGTTCTGTCGAAATATATTCCAGCTTGTCCATTGATATCTCCTTATTTGATAAGTGTTTTTATAATTATTATTATGTTATATAAATTATGTATTTGCAAGAGAAAGTTGTAATTTGAAAAGGGATTAAGGGTTCGTTATTTATTTGCGGGGTTTAAGAAAAGTGTTATAATAACGGTAATTGAAGAAATATTATAAGGTCAGGAGGCGTTACCTGTGAGTAAAACTGTAGATGCCCGGGGTTTAAAATGTCCCCAACCGGTAATTCTTACTAAAAAAGCCCTGGAGGAAATGGAGGAAGGCACCCTGGTAGTTATGGTGGATAATGAAACAGCCAGGACCAATGTGTCCAATATGGCCTCTGCCCGGGCCTGCAGGGTGGAAGTAGAAGAAAAGAAAGGGGCTTATCATATAACCATAACCAAGGGCGAGTCTGTTTGTGACCCATATGACTTTAGAAAAAAACTGGTGATAGTTTTAGGCAGCGATACCCTGGGAAGTGGAGATGAAGAACTGGGGGAAATTTTGATGAAAAGCTTTATATATACTTTGCTTGAAGGTGAAGATATTCCCCAATCAATAATATTTATTAACCGGGGGATTTTTTTGACTATAGAAGGCTCTGAAGTCCAGGAGGATCTTAAGAAACTGGAAAAAAAAGGCGTAGAGATTTTGTCTTGTGGGACCTGCCTGGATTTTTATCAGCAAAAGGATAATTTAGGCATAGGAACGATCACTAACATGTACACCATCACTGAAAAAATGGCAGCAGCGGATAGAGTTTACACAATGTAGCGATTTAATTCGATAATTATCGACATTTATCCACATTTTACACACTATCTGTGGATAAACTGTTAAAAATCTTTTACGGAGTGATGATATGGAGTTTAAAGAAACCTTTGGAGAGATGGAAGGGTTTAAATCGGTGGTGGAGTTTCAGTCAGATATTTCCCAGCGCTTTCGGGAGGATTTCCACAGTCTTATAAGCCTTTATGAGAGTCTGTCGGATATATATTTGAACACGGTTAAAAAGCTGAAGGAAAGGGTTAAAAGGGAAAAGGGAGACTCCCGGAATGAAGTCACTTTTTTACTCATGGCCCGGATATTTAACCACTCCCTCAGCGCCTTTATTCTTTTAGAGCGGGGAATGATCATTGACGGAGCAGCTGTGATCCGGCAGGTTTTAGAAACCCAGTGGCTTTTGGAATACTTTTACGAAAACCCCCAGAAAGTAGACAGCTGGATGGAGGGTAAGCGGATAAAGCCCAGTGAAGTAAGGAGAAATCTAAAGCTGGATGAAGAAAGGTCTTTTCTTTACGGGGAATACTGTAAAATGACCCATAATAATATTGAAGCCGCCAGGTATTTCAGTGGGAGTCAGGGTGATTCTGACTGCATCATATTTGGTGGTTATTATAATCCCCTCTACATTGAACAACTTTTAAGCGAGCTTATCATTTATATTACCACCACCCTGTTTATTGTAAATTATGCCTACCAGGAGGAACTTCATGATTTAACAGCCATTAATCGGAAGTTAAATTCCATGTTAAAAGTTATAATTGGAAGGCTGGCGGAAATTAGCCATATGGAGGAGGAGTAGGAGAGAAGAGCCGGTTAAACCAAAAGATGTTCTCGGAAAGAGTCCGCTTTTATAGATAGCGACACCAGGCTGTTGGAGGATTAATAAAGCTAAAATTTTCTGCTGGGAATGATTCCATATTTTTGGGCTATTTCCAGGGCATCTTCATATTCTCTCATGTATAACCTCCTGCTCAATTCCGGGTAATCATGGGCTTTATAAGCAGGATGATACTGGGCCATGACGTTTACAAAGGAGTCGGAGGATATTTCTTCTCCAATAAATTTCATGGCTTCTTCTGTTCCCGCCAGGTCCTCGGGAAGGACCAGGTGCCTTATAATTAGACCCCGGAGGGCAATACCCTTTTCATCAGTTACCAGGTCACCCACCTGCCTGTGCATTTCCTTTAATGCTCTTTTAGCTGTTTCAGGGTAATTATCTATGCCAGAATATTTTTTTGCCTTCTTCTCATCGGTATATTTAAAGTCGGGCATGTAAATATCTATAATCCCTTCCAGAAGTTTTAAGGTTTTCAGGGACTCGTAGCCGCCGCAATTATAGACCAGGGGAAGTTTTAAACCTTCTGTAGCGGCGATTTCCAGGCTTTTTAGTATCTGGGGAACTACATGGGTGGGGGTAACAAAGTTAATGTTGTGGCATCCCATTTCCTGGAGTTCCAGCATCATATCGGCCACATCATCTTCAGTAGCTTTTTTTCCGTATAAGCCGGAACTGATGTCATAATTCTGGCAGTAGACACATCGGAGATTGCAGTAGGAAAAAAAGATAGTCCCTGATCCTCTGGATCCCACAAGGGGTCTTTCTTCTCCAAAATGGGGGGAATAACTGGCCACCATCATATCCTTACCTGTGCGACAAAACCCCTTTTCTAATTCCAGCCGGTTTACACCGCATTCATGGGGACAAATATCGCAGGCTTCTAACCTGTTAATGCCTTCCTGGACCTTTTTTTTAAGGGTGTTTTTTTCCAGCAGTTCAAGGTACCCGGGTTTAAAATTTTCCAATTTAAAACCTCCAAACAAGGAATATTTATGATAAGATTTAATATAATAACTTCTTTTAAGGTTGATATGATTAACTTATTATTATTTTATCACATCTTGAAGCTTTCTAAAGAGGATATTTGTTTTTGCAAACGAAATATATAGAAGTGGAATCAAGCTGATCAACTGTTAGGAAGGGAGACATAAAAGAAATGAAAAAGGATAAAAAAGGCCACAGGGTGCAGTCCGTGGAAAGGGCCCTTCTACTCCTGGAAATATTATCGGAAATAGGGGAACCTACCACTTTGAGTGAATTAAGTGAAAAGGCAAATTTAAATATCAGCACTGTCCACCGTTTGCTTCATACTTTAATGGCTAACCATTTTGTTGAGCAGGATTTAAACAGCGGTAAATACCGCCTGGGCTTAAGGTTATTTGAAATAGGCAGTAAGGCCCTTTACAGCCTGGATATCCGGCAGGTAGCCAAACCCCACCTCCAGAAGATGGTTCATCAATGTAACGAAACAGCCAATATGGCTATACTGGATAAGGGAGAAGTAGTTTACATTGAGCAGGTGGAATCCCAAAACACAATTAAAATGTTTGCCCGGATAGGAAGCAGGGGGCCTGCCCACTGCACTGCTGCCGGGAAAGCTCTCCTGGCATATCAGGAGATGCCGGAACTGGAACGTATATTAAGCAACAAGGGCCTTCCCAGGTTCACAGAAAATACCATAACCGATCCTGAAAAGTTGAAGGAGGAACTGGGTAAGATCCGGGAGCAGGGGTATTCCCTGGACCTGGAGGAGATGGATGAAGGGGTTAATTGTATAGCTGCCCCTATTATGAATCATGAAGGGAAAGTTATTGCTGCAGTAAGTATTTCCGGCCTCGCTTCTCGAATGCATCGGAAGGTCCTGGAAGAAATATACAGGGAATATTTAAAAGAGGCAGCCCATAGAATATCTCAGGATTTAGGTTACAAAAAATCTTTGTCACCTAAGGAAATACTTTTTTAATAAATATTAACCAGGCTATCCTTTTTACAGGAGAGATTTAGGTGGAACTATTAATTGGATATTTTGTAGTTTTTGCTGCCAGGGCCCTGGATATATCCCTGGCAACGGTAAGGATTTTAATGATTTTGCATGGGCAGCGCAAGTACGCGGCATTCATAGGCTTTTTTGAATCCTTAATTTTTATTGCCGTTTTAACCTACGTGATACAGGGACTGAGCGATATTCCCAGCTTTATTTTTTATGCCCTGGGATTTGCTACAGGCAATTATGTGGGGATTTTTGTGGAAGAAAAGGTGGCCATCGGTTGTGTCACGGTTCAGGTTATTTCGAAAAAAGACCCGGACTTATTAGTTTCCCAAATACGCCAGAAGGGTTTTGGGGTAACGGTAATAGAAGGTTACGGAAGGGAAGGAATCAGGAAGATACTTCATGTCCTTTTAAGGAGAAAGGACTTAAGGACCCTCATGGAGCTCATTGAAGAAGTTGACGAAAAGGCTTTTATAACCATACTGGATACAAAAAAGATTATGGGAGGATATTTTTCTCAAATCAAATATAAGTGAGCAGGTAAGGGAGAAAATTTAAGGTTGGATAATATGATTATATATAATATGTTCAGATGATAAAGATAAAGGTTAGTGGAGTGAGATTATGGATTCGTTAAAGTCTATTGCCCTCCTGGACTCAGGGGTTGGCGGCTTAACCGTAGTTAAGGAAATATTTAAGCAGCTTCCCAATGAAAGAATCGTTTACTTTGGTGATACGGCTCGAATGCCTTATGGGCCAAGGCCCCATCATGAGGTCAGGAAGTTTGCCCTGCAGATTTTGGAGTTTTTACAAACCCAGGATATAAAAATTGTTATTGTGGCCTGCAATTCCGCCAGTGCGGCGGGTTTGTCTTTTACCCGGGAAAATTCGGTGCTTCCTGTTATTGGGGTAATAGAACCTGGAGTAAGGGCTGCTTTGGCTCATACTAAAAATAAAAGGGTAGGAGTTATAGGCACCACCGGCACAATTAACAGCAGGGCTTATGATAAAGTAATTAAAGAACTGGACCCGGAAGTAGAGGTTTTCAGCCAGCCCTGCCCCCTCTTTGTTTTGATAGTGGAAAATAACCTGGTAAATACCCCGGAAGCCATTAAGGTGGCGGAGGAGTACTTAAGGCCTTTGAAAGAGGCAGAAGTTGATGCATTGATTATGGGGTGTACCCACTATCCCTTAATGGAAGAAGTAATTCAAAGGGTGATGGGGCCGGAAGTCAGGCTTATCAGTTCTGCGGAGGAAACTGCCCGGGAGGCCAAGGATATACTGGCCAGAAAAAAACTACTTAACCACGATGTAAAGATTTCAGCTCATCACAGGTTTTTTGTCAGCGCTTCTCCTTCTACCTTTGTAGAGATAGGGGAGAAATTAATAAACCAAAGGGTTAAAGCCTACCAGGTTCTTTTGCCTGATATTACTTAATTAAGATTAAATATAATTTTTTAAGGCCTGGCATAAATTTTTAAATTTATGCCAGGTTTTTTTGTTTTATTGGAATTATTTTCTTATAGATTGTATATATATATATTAAAAGCTTAAGGAGGTGTTTTGATGTATGTGATAAGAAAAGGAAAAGTATTATGGATTTTGATGATTATTTTTGTTTTTGCCCTTAGCCTTTGGGGTGGCTGTGGACTGGTGGAGCAGTTCATGCCGGAGGAAGATGAAGAATTCACAGAAGAATATGAAGAAGAACCTGAAGAAGACGACTATCGAGATACTGTTTTTTATTACCATTATGGTAATGATTACCTGGTACCGGTGGAATTCAGTATTCCCTGGACCGAAGGTATAGCCAGGTCTGCTCTTAACTGGATAACAAGCAGTTCCAAAACAGACCCTCTATTACAGGAAAAGGGATTGAAAGCCCCCCTGCCCTCAGGGACAGAAATAAGGGGATTAACCATCCGGGAAGGCCTGGCGAGTATTGACCTTAACCAGGAGTTTTTAAATGTTTCCGAAGGACTGGAGAGAATAGTACTGGATGCCCTGATCTACACCCTGACGGAATTTGCTTCCGTCGATAAGGTAGAGATAATGGTGGAAGGAGAATACCTGGAGGAGTTCCCCCCGGGAAATCACTTAAACCAGCCTTTAGATAGAAGCAGAAGCCTTAACCTGGAAATATCTGAAGAGGTCGAGAATCTCCAGGATACTTCCCAGGTGGTTGTTTATTTTTGCGGATGGGGAGAAGGGGATTTGACTTATATAGTGCCGGTAACCAGGGTGATTCCTGCTACTTCTAACCTGATAGAGGCAGCCCTTAAGGAGCTGCTGAAGGGACCTCGGCCTGATACAGAATTGTTTTCTGACCTGAATCCCCAGACGGAGGTAAATAGTATTACCCTGGAGGAGGGGGTGGCCACGGTAGACTTTAGCAAGGATTTTCTAATCTATGATGGGGGAGTAAAGGGAGAGGAAAATATTATTAAACAGGTGGTTTTAACCCTTACCCGGTTTCCCGAGATTAATGAAGTTCGCATACTGGTGGAAGGAGCGGAGCCAGACCTGGTCCAGGGACAGCCCTTAAAGGAACCTGATAAAATAAATGTGCTGAATGAATTATAGGGAGGCTAAAGCCTCCTTTTTGTTTTTATAAAAGGGTGTAGGATTTTTCCCGGTAGTTTGGTAAAATATATAAACAGGGACAAATTAAANGAATGTTGATGGAGGATAAAATGAGNAAGAACAGTAGAGAATTAAATGAAATGAGAAAGGTGAAAATCACTCGACCTTATACAAAATTTCCTGAAGGGTCTGTCTTATTTGAAATGGGAGATACCCGGGTAATATGCAGTGCTACGGTAGAAGAAAAGGTTCCCCACTTTATGAAGGGTGAGAAAAAGGGGTGGATTACGGCAGAGTATTCCATGCTCCCCCGGGCTACTGAAGTCCGTAAGGTTAGAGAGGCGGCCAAGGGAAGGTTAGAAGGTCGTACATATGAGATACAAAGGCTAATTGGAAGGGCCTTAAGGTCTGTTATTGACCTGGACTGCCTGGGAGAGAGGACTGTATGGATAGATTGTGATGTAATCCAGGCCGACGGAGGGACAAGAACTGCTTCTATAACGGGAGGATACATAGCCCTGGTTGACGCTTTATATAAGCTCCTTAAAGAAAACCGTATAACCCGATTCCCCATTAAAGATTTTTTGGCTGCCGTCAGTGTAGGCATTGTGGATGCCCGGGAACTTTTAGACCTGGATTTTGATGAGGATTTCACAGCTCAGGTAGATATGAACCTGGTTATGACCGGGGAAGGAAACCTGGTAGAGATACAGGGTACGGCAGAAGGTGAACCCTTTTCCCAGGAAATGATGTTGAACCTTTTACTCCTGGGGCAGGAGGGGATTAAAGATCTTGTCCAGTTTCAAAAGGAAAACCTGGGCCCTGCAGTTCCCTTGATTGGGGGTTAAAGAGATGGTTACCCTGGTAATAGCAACACATAATAAAGGGAAGGTTAAAGAGTTCAGGGAAATGCTGGAGGACTGTCCTGTTGAAGTAAAATCTCTTCTGGACTATCCCCAATGCCCGGAAGTAGTGGAGGATGGTAACAGTTTTGAAGAAAACGCTGTTAAGAAGGCAGAAACCATAAAGGAATACACGGGAGAAATGGTTCTGGCTGATGATTCGGGCCTGGAAGTAGATTATTTGGAGGGTAAGCCGGGAATATACTCAGCCCGTTTTGCTGGCGAGGGTGCCAGAGATGAAGATAATAATAAAAAGCTCCTGGAGCTGTTAAAGGGGGTACCTCCGGAAAAGAGAGGGGCCCAGTTTACCTGCGTAATAGCTATTGCCGCCCCTGGTAGGGAAACGGTTAGCGTTAAAGGTGTTTGCCGGGGCATTATTGTGGATGCCCCCCGGGGAGAAATGGGATTTGGATATGATCCCCTTTTCTTGGTGACTGAATACAAAAAAACCTTTTCTGAGCTGGAGCCAGAAATTAAAAACAGTATAAGCCACCGGGGAAAGGCCATGGAAAAGGCGGCGGCGGTTTTACGGGAACTTTTACAAAGGAGGTAGTTAACATTATTATAGGTGTCCTGAGTGATACCCACGGTAATGTGGTAATTGGAGAAAGAATTATAAGAAAAATTGATAATATGGAGCTCCTGCTCCATGCCGGGGACTTTATAAAAGATGCCGAAAAACTGGAAGAAAGGCTTAACATAAAAGTGGAAGCTGTGGTAGGAAACTGCGATTATCCCCGGACTTCTCCTGAGGAGCGTATTATAGAGGTGGACAGCTGTCGTATTTACATGACCCACGGTCACATATTTGAACCCCATGATTTTTTTAATGCCATAATTAAAAGGAGCAAAGAAAAGGGAGCTAACCTGGTGGTTTTTGGGCATACTCACCTGGCTACCAGTTTTGAAGAAGAGGGAATATTTTTTTTAAACCCGGGTAGTATAAGTATGCCCAGAATGAAAGGGCCTACTTATGGCATCATTGAAATAAATGAGGGGAAAATCAATACTGAGATATTACCCTATAAAGATTAACAGAGGCTGGAATAAACCCATATATGTTTTACAAACTTTTACAAACTGGGTTTTTGCAAACTGTTGTATAATTCATTACAATATGTTAAAATAAACAATGCAACCAGGACTTATAAACCTTTATAAACGCCCTTGTCCCTCCGGGTAAGGTTACAATTAAAACTATTTAATTATTTAATAATAAAGATACTAAAATATATTTGACGAAAGAAGAATTATAAGTTATAATTCTTATTGCTTGCCCGGGGCGTAGCGCAGTTTGGTAGCGCACTTGGTTTGGGACCAAGGGGTCGGGGGTTCGAATCCCTCCGCTCCGACCATGTGCGGGTGTAGCTCAGTGGTAGAGCCCTGGCCTTCCAAGCCAGTCGCGTGGGTTCGATTCCCATCACCCGCTCCATTTTTATTTCAGGGTATTTTTCCCTCCGAATAAAGAAGGAGGGTTTTTTTAATGGTAAAATTGACAGAAAGCCCCGTAGGAAAGCTTTTCAGTTACAGTAGTACAAAAGGAGACACGGATGCTAAATCTTTTAAGGCCTGGACCGGTTACTTACCTCTTTGTTTTTATTACTCTTCTCTGGTGGCTTGAATTTATAATATTTAGTAAAAACCCTGGAGGCAGGGATAAAAAAAGCAAAAAGGGGCATTCTTCCTTTAATTTAATTTTAGGTGCTATTCTTTTTTCCCTGGTCCTGTCTTTATCCCTTTATTTTTTTAATCTGGGTAATCTTAAGAACTCTTCAGCCCTATTTTTCCGTAACTCAGGTATTGTCCTTTATGGGATGGGCATATTTATAAGGTACTGGTCTTTAATTTTGCTGGGAAGTTACTTCACCAGGTACATTGAGGTTCAAAAAGAACAGCCTTTAATAAGTAGTGGCCCCTATAGGATTCTTCGGCATCCTTCTTATACGGGTCTTTTGTTGTTGAATGCAGGTCTTCATTTTTTTATTGGGAACCTGCCAGGAATTATTATATCTTTTATTATTATATTTACAGCTCTTCATGTGAGGATCCTGGAAGAAGAGGCTTCCATGGAGGAATTTTTTGGGGAAAGATATAAAAGGTGGAAGATGGGCAGAAAGCGCCTGTTTCCCTGGATATATTAAAAAACAAGGAGGGCGCAAAAGGCATTGCAAGAGATAAAAGCCGCAGTTAAAAAAAGTAAAGATTTTTTTGCCAGGGGTATAACCAGGGAGGTGGCCTTCAGGTTAAAGCAGTTAAAAACCTTAAAAGGGGCCCTGGAAGAGAATGAAGCCCTTATAATTGAGGCTATGTCCCAGGACCTGGGAAAAAGCTATTTCAACTCTTATGTTACAGAGCTGGGGCTGGTTTACAAAGAAATTGATTTGTTTTTAAAAAATCTAAATACCTGGGCCAACAGAAAAAGGGTTAAGACCCCCCTCATGCACTTTGGATCCAGAAGTTATATATACAAAGAACCTTACGGTACAGTATTAATCTTTTCCCCCTGGAATTATCCCCTTCAGCTTTCCATGCTACCTTTAATCGGAGCTATTGCGGCTGGCAATACAGTAATCTTGAAGCCATCTTCCCAAACCCCTGACACTTCCTCCACCTTGGAAAAAATAGGGAAAAATTATTTTCCTCCAGGATATATTACCTTCATTAAAGGGGGCAGGGAAAAAAGCAGACTTTTGCTAGAGGAAAAGTTTGATTATATATTTTTTACCGGAAGTAAATTTGCCGGGAGAAAAGTCATGGAAGCAGCTGCTTACCACCTGACTCCTGTTACACTGGAACTGGGGGGAAAGAGCCCCTGTATTTTAGATAGAGAAGCTGATATAGACCTGGCAGCCCGGCGAATAGTTTGGGGAAAATATTTAAACTCCGGCCAGACTTGTATAGCCCCCGATTATTTACTGGTTCATGAAGGGGTTAAAGAAGAGTTTTTTAAAAAGGCCAAAGGTTATATCCAAAAATTTTATGGGGATAAACCATTGGAAAGCCCGGATTTTAACCAAATAATTAATAAAAAACACTTTGAAAGATTAATCAAGTATTTACATAAGGGAAGGTTAATAACGGGGGGTAATTTTGATGAAGATAGGTTATATATTTCTCCTACTATAATTGACCAGGTTACCTGGGAAGATCCTGTTATGGAGGAGGAAATATTTGGGCCAATTCTACCCGTCCTTGAATATAAAAATATCCAGGAAGTTGTGGAATGGGTTAATAATAGGTCAACCCCTTTGGCCCTCTATATTTTTTCTAACAATAAAAAGGTTCAAAAGACAATACTGGAGAAAATCCAGTTTGGGGGAGGTTGTGTCAATGATACCCTTTTCCATGCTTCCTCTCCCTATTTGCCCTTTGGAGGGTTAGGAGAAAGCGGTATGGGGGCCTATCACGGAGAAACAAGTTTCAATACCTTTTCCCACGAAAAAAGTATCTTGAAAAGTAGCACCTTCACTGATTTTGCCTTTAGATATCCCCCATATAAATTGAATTTAAAGTTATTAAAAAAAGTTTTCAAATGGTTGTGAGGTTTAATCACTTTTTTGATATTTGGAAAGGTTAAGACTTGAGAGAAAGGGATTCTTGCAGGAAACTCTTTCTGACGCAAAGCTTGACACAGGGCAGATAGGTAAGTATAATAAATACTGCAAGCGCCTGTAGCTCAGCGGATAGAGCAACGGACTTCTAATCCGTGGGTCGGAGGTTCGATCCCTCCCAGGCGTGCCATAATTTTGCCAAAATTGCGGTGAGTGTAGCTCAGGAGGTTAGAGCACCAGATTGTGGCTCTGGGGGCCGTGGGTTCGAGTCCCATCACTCACCCCATTTTATATTAAAAGAGTTTTATTAAATAAGCGCCCGTAGCTCAGCTGGATAGAGTGACAGACTTCGAATCTGGGGGTCGGAGGTTCGAGTCCTCCCGGGCGTGCCATTAATTTACACTGTGTATTAACTTTTTAACTTATAAGTGTTATTGAAGAAGAGGGAAAGCCCTCTTCTTTTTTGTGCGCTAAAATCAAATCTACACTGTGTATTAACATATCAACTTAATTTTAGAAAGCAATTTAAAATAAGGGAAAATAGTTGCCATGATTTTATAATTTAAATATCTTAATATTAATTAATTAATGGTAATAATTAATAACATAGGTAAAATTGACAGGAGTTATTATTTAAATTAAACTAAGGATAGTAAATATTAAATAATATAAAGTATTATATGATAAGCTTTCAACCTCTAGCACTTTCTATTCAACTAACAGGAAACTTACAAGGGAGGTGAAGAGCTAAGGGATCAAATAGAGAACCATTACAATCCTGCCAAGGAATATTTGCTTTGTACAGTTTTTAAAAAATTTAAGGGGGTTTGAAACAAAAATGTCTGCTAAAAAAGAAAAAAAGGATATGAAAAGAACCGTTGATCCAGCAGCACTAGAGATATTGGAACAGGTTGAAGACAAGGGCTATGATACGGCCTTTCAAAGATATCTGGATCAGCAGCCCCAGTGTAACTACGGGGATACAGGTGTTTGCTGTAAGATTTGCCTGGCCGGTCCTTGCCGGATAACTAAAAAAGCCAGTAAAGGTATCTGCGGTGCTACCGCCTACACCATTACCGCCAGGAACGTGGTTAGGGCCGTTGCCGGTGGATGTTCTGCCCACTCGGACCACGGTCGTCATAT
>SL_8KL_010_SEDDRAFT_10001794_pt1 | contig 18498 bp, 17 predicted proteins | sample SodLakKL_010_SED_4_FD_11160 | JGI IMG/M metagenome (IMG submission 11160)
CCGGCGGGCGCTCCACCTCCTCTCCTCTAAGTGCGCGTAGGAAAAGGTCGTTTTTTAAATCAGGGAAATTGTGTTGCATGGTTTTGATTATAAATGTTTTTGGGTTTGGCATTTAAAGTCCCTCCGCCAGCTGGCGGAGGGGATGTGGAAACGCGTTCAGCGGTTACACCGGTGGGATGCTAACGGAGCGTTGATTAAATTACGAATCATTCCAACGCTTATTAGCCCTGCCCTCATCCCCCTGCCCCCACTTTGAAGTCGGACTTTTTTCATCCCCCATTGCCCCCTTCGAAGGGGGACACTCCTTAGCCGGTTTCTGCTCATTTAAAATCCTGGCCACAAACCTTAAATACACCTCCGTATCCGGTTCGGGGGAGACGTGAACGTGTTGGCCCGATTCGATGCTCAGCTCTTCAGCAGTGGTATTTCCAATGGCAAAGAGCTCCGGAAGATCCTCCTTCCTGCTAAATCCCCCGCTGTTTCTATATGCCTGCACCGCGCTGGGACTGTAAAAGAGTACCGCATCAAATTTACCGCCCGGCAGATTCATCTCGTTCAATTCAGTTCTATAAACTACTACATCTTTGATGGGAATATCCGAATCTGTAAGATAGTGTCGAAGCTCGTTCCGGCGGCGGTCACCGCAAAAGTGCAAAACGGTCGCATCTTTGAAGTCTCGTGTTTGAAGAAAGTCGTTGATAATAAGATGTGCCAGCCCAACACCATCCTGCTGTACCGGAGACTTCACATCAGAAAATCCAATCTCATTCAGTGCTTCCGAAGTCTTGCCGCCCACAGCATAAACAGGTGCGTCATCATTTATCTTAACTCCGGCTTTTCTAAAACGTTCAAACCCGGCCACCCCATTCCGGCTGGTGAATGCAAAAACAGGTTTTTCCGTCTCTTTCAGAATCGATTCAAAAGCAAGCCAATCATTTCGGAATTCAATTCTGATTGCCGGTTCAACTACCACATTCAGGCCTATACTCTCTGCGAGCCTGAGCTGTTCATCGCTCAGTTCGCGGGTAACAAGTATGTTGTGGGTTTTGGTCATTTGCTTCTGTTTTTCAGGTCCCTCCGCCAGCCGGCTGAGGGGGTGCTATGTCCCCCTTCCCCCGTAGGGATCCCTATGGGAGAAGGGGGACTATAATTTCTTCATCTCCTCAACCAGTTTGTCCGCTCCCTGCTCCAGCAGTTTACGGGCTGCTTTGCGGCCAAGGTCTTTTGCATCATCTTTTGCTGCTTTCATTTCAATATCATACTGCAGGGAACCATCCACTTTCAGAGCTACAGCGTGCAGAATAACCTCATCACCCTCAATCCAGGCAAAGGCTCCTACAGGGGCGCTGCAGCCGGCTTCCATTTCATTAAGGAGTTCACGCTCAAGTCCTGTACAGAGGTCTGTATCATTGTGATTCAGGCCTGCAGTAATTTCAATCAGGCTCTCATCCTCCTCGCGCACCATTACGGCCATGGCTCCCTGGGCCGGAGCAGGAACCATCCAGTCGAGATATTCTGAAATATTGTGATCCAGGCCTATCCGTTTCAACCCGGCCGCTGCAAATATAGCGCCATCCCAGCCTTTTTCATTCACTTTACGAAGGCGGGTATTCACATTGCCGCGGATGTTTGTAATCTCATGATTGGGGTAGCGATGCAGCCATTGCGCTTTACGCCTGTTGCTGCTGGTTGCGATTACCGCTTTCATGGATTCATCACTCATGAAATCGGTCCCTCTGGGTGCTACAAGAGAGTCGCGCGGATCTTCGCGTTCAAGCACAGCCGAAACGATAAGCGGAAGCGGGTTTTCCGTTGGAAGGTCTTTGTAGGAGTGAACGGCCAGGTCAATTCTTTTTTCCAGAAGGGCATCATCAAGGGCTTTTGTAAAAACTCCCTTTCCTCCCATCTCGGTAAGCGGGGTGGTAAGGTCCAGGTCACCTTCAGATTTTATAAAAACAATCTCCGTCTCCTGACCTGCTTCTATCAGCTCATATTCAACCTTTTTTGCCTGCCAGGTTGCAAGTTCACTGTCGCGTGTGCCAATGCGAATTTTTCTACTCATGCCCGTTCTTGGCTTCCAGTTTAAACATTTCAGAAACCATCTCTGCTACTTCATCAGAGTTATGGTGATCACGCAGATGTTCAATACTGTAAGCCGCAATTTTATTTACAATACGCCGGGTCAGGTTTTCAACTTTATCGTAGTCACCTGTTGAGATTTTATTCTTAAAGAAGTTGAGCTCATCATCCCGAATTGTCTCAAATTTTCTGGTAAGAGCTTTGATGGTAGGTACCACCCGCTGCTCGTTTAGCCACATGATATATCCGGACAGCTCTTCATTAATAATGTTTTTAACAGCCGGTATCTCTTTCTCTCTCTTTTTGTAGGCTTCGTCGGTCACATCACCCAGCATATCCATATTGGCAACGTCCACAAAGTCGAGCGTAGCCACATTCGGATCTATATTTCTGGGCACGGAGAGATCGAGCATTACCTTGAACTTCGGATTTTCCATAGAGGGTTGCATGTGCTCCGGCCTGATAACGGGTTCGGTTGCCCCGGTAGCCACAATTACCAGGTCGGCATCAGCAATCTGCTCAGGCAGATGTTCCATGTCGGCCACCTGGAGATTAAATTTTCCGGCCACAAACTCGGCTTTGTCACGGGTCCGGTTAATGAGCGTCAATTTGCTTGCCCCGAGGTTCACGAGATTTTTGCAGGTTACCTTGCCAATTTTACCGGTTCCCACCAGCAGTATATTTTTGCTTGTCAGGTTATCAAAGGTTCGCATAGCAAACTGTACAGCCGCATAGGCCACTGTTGCGGCACCCTGTCCCAGAGAGGTTTCGCTTCTTGATCTTTTATGGGCTCTGAAAACGTGCTGCATCAATCGGTGAAACTCGCCGGAAATCATCCCTTCGGATGCTGAATACTCATATCCCTCCTTAACCTGCTTTACGATCTGCAGGTCGCCAAGTATCTGGGAGTCGAGACCTGTAGCCACTTTAAAAAGATGCTGAACCGCACGATCGGCTTCGTGTTCAAAACCGTATTTATGAAACTCGTCGAGATTTCCATTTGAATAGCTGGTGAGCAGCCGTATTAATTCTCGGGTGGTTGCCCCCTGCGCAAATACCTCGGTTCGGTTGCAGGTAGACACCACAAATATACTTTTAATGCCTTCGCGGCGGGCACCTTCGAGCATCATCACTTTACCCTTTGAGCAGAGGCTGAATTTTTCACGTATCTCTACAGGGGCGTCCCAATGATTGACACCGATTACTGTAAAATCCTGGATTGTTGGATGAACCATCCCTATGCAGTAACTGCTTTTCTGGTTTCTATATTATCCCATTTCACTTCTTCGCCGGGCACTTCATGCTTTAAACAGTTCAATGCCTCCTCTGCAAGTGCTCTTATATAATCCGGGTGATCATTTAATCCCGTCATTACCCGGTAATTTTCAAACTCAAATCCCTCTTCTTCCATATCCTCAACAAGCTCAACTCCTAATTCATAGAGGGTTTCAATATGATCGGTCACAAAAGCGATCGGCACCATCAAAAAGTTTTTAATCCCATATTCAAGGTGGCGCCTCACCAGATCTTCTGTATTTGGCTGCGTCCATTTCTGCGGACCCACACGGGACTGGAAACTGAGCCAGTACGAATTATTCTCCTCACGCCGTGCCATAACTGCTTCCATGGTCTCTTTAATTTCTGTTGTGTAAGGATCGCCGCTTCTCACTTCCAGTAACGGTGTACCGTGTGCACTGAAAATAAGATGGGTTTTTCGCCGGGTCTCTTCGTCCATATCAGAGAGAGCCTCATCGATCCTGTTATTTACAGAACGTAAATACGACTCATTCAGATGGTAATTCTTTACATGAAACTCAGTCCATGGTTTTTTCCCATCGGGAAATTTCTTCTTAACCACCTCTTCCCAATCCCGGAAACTGCTTCCCGTAGTGGTCCAGGAGAACTGGGGATAAAGCGGCATTAAAACCGTGTGTGTAATACCGTCTTCTACCAAATCGTCCATAATCTGGTCGGCAAACGGAAGCCAATATCGCATGCAGGTATATACCTTAACTTCATGATCAGGCAGGATCTGCTTAAAATAATTCCCAAGACTTCTTCGCTGGGTTTCGGTGAGCCCATTAATAGGTGAGCAGCACTCTGAAACAACTTTATTCTTCCGGTTAAAGCAGTGTTTACTACCGGTGCATCCTTTGGGGCAGCCGTTAATCTCTTTATAGTCTTTCGCTACACTTGGCGCTCTTAATTTTGAAATGACATTTGCGAATGTTCTTTGTGTAATCCCGCCACCCAGTTTGATAATATCTTCGTCACTAAACAGATTCTTGAGAAAGATTTTTACATTATCCTCATGGGTTGGCCCGCCCAAATTCATTAATACAACTCCAATGCGCATATTTGTCATTCTATAAATTTAGTCACTTCTGGTGGTTACAATCGTAAAAGAAACTGTTTTTTTATGAAGCAATCGTGAAGAATTTGGCACAGATAAACCGGCATTTCCAGACCGAAATTTCCTGAAATCCGGTAAAAGCCGCTACTAGTTCAAAAAAATCCGTTTAATACTTCTCTTTTTCAAAAGTCATTACACATGCTTTTACTTGTTGATTAAATTTAATTTAACTGCCAATATTAACTTATTTTTGACAACTGTTAACAAACTAATATAGCCCGCCTTGTAACTTAACTTGCATTATAGGTGCTACTCCAAGTAGATTCGAGAGGTTATCATTTGAATGATTTTCTCATATGCTCAAATTCAGTGCCGAACTATTCGGAACTCTTTTTTTAACGATAGCGGTTGGTTTATCGGGAAACCCAGTGGCTGCCGGTCTGATCCTGGCTGCTCTTATCTATCTTTTCTCAGATATATCAGGCTCGCACTTTAACCCGGCAATCAGCCTCGCTGCCTGGGTATCGGGAAAAATATCTCTGGATCAGCTTCTGTTTCATCTTGCTGCCCAGTTGACCGGTGCAGTTTTTGGGGCTTTCCTTGTCTGGCAAATATCCGGCATTACCCATGTAGCAAGCCCGTCTCCATCAACAGGGACGTATGAATTTATTGTGGTGGAATTTCTCTTTTCATTTTTGTTTGTTCTGATCTTCCTCTTTATGGTCTATCCGGCTGAAAAGCGTCGCAACCCCGTTTTTGGACTGATGATTGGCCTCACTTTCTATGGATCTTATATCATTGCAGAACCCATATCGGGCACAGGATTAAATCCGGCATTTACTTCCGCTTTTGTTTTCACAGATTTTCTAAACAACGGCTTTTCCTACTACTACCTGCCCATCTACATACTGGCTCCTCTTCTTGGAGGATTGGCAGCGTCGTATCTCTATAAAAAACTGCTTTAGCCTTTTTGCAGCCTGAACGAAAAGTCTGAGCCTTCTCCCGGCTTGCTTTTTACCATCACGTCGGAATCATGAGCGCTTAAAATACTTTTTACCACGGCAAGGCCAAGTCCGGTGCCGCCTTTATCCCTTGATCGCGCTTTGTCGGTTCTGTAAAAGCGGTCAAAAAGCCGGTCGAGATGTTCTGAAGAGATACCAATACCTGTATCGATAACATGCACTGAAACGTGTCCGTCTTCTTCGGTCACTTTGATTTCGATTTCACCCTTGTTGGTATATTTAATCGCGTTTGATACCAGATTGTCAATTACCTGCTCAATTTTATCGGGATCGCCAACCACAACTCTGTAGCCCTGATCATACTTCAGGTTAATCCCCTTTTCGGCAGCTTCTTTCTGGTAGAGATCAACTACATGCTTGATGGTTTTGCACAGATCAAATTTCTGTTTTTCAACAAAATAGGAATCTGAATCGTAACGCTGAAGGGTTACCAGGTCTTTATAAAGCCTGTTAATTCTCTCCGTTTGCCTCAAGGCAGTTTGTAAATAGTGTTCTCGCTGCTCTTTCTGCAGGCTTTCCATCTGCAGCATTTCAAGCGAGCCCGCTATGGTGTGCAACGGATTACGGATTTCGTGGGTGATATCGGCAAAAAACTGGCTCTGTTTGTCATAAAGCCGCTTCATCTCCTGATTATCTTGCCGAAACCGCTCTGCCATTCGATTCAGGGATGTTGCAAGCTTGCCAAATTCATCGTTTCTGTCGAGGTTCAGGGTACGTGTCACATCTCCCTCTGCAATGTCGCGTGCTGCCGATTCGAGCTGTAAAATGGGTCTCGAGATATACCTTGAAAAGAGAATACTAACCAAAATAACCAGGCCTATTGAGATAAACATACCCGTGTAGATTATCCAGCGTATCGTTTTTATAGGCTCATAAATTTGATCTTTAAAGATGCTGACCTCCAGGAAACGAGCCGGATTGTGATCTTTGGAAAGCATGGCATAGGCCTCAATTTTGTCGCTGGCGGGGTCATTATTCAGATACACATCCTGCAAAATCGTGAGCGTATCAACCAGAGCCGCGTCAAACATTGAGGATGCCTCGATATCATCAATGTAGGGTACCTTAGCAAAAAGATGACCATCTTCGTCGTATACCGCAATTTGATACCCTGAGGTTCTTGCCACCTCATTCAGATTGGTTTCGAAGTTGTCATCCAGCCGCAGGTTTTGAATCGTAATAGTCAGCCACTCCGTATCATTTATAATCTGTTTTTCTCCCTCCTGTATCAGATAGTTGCGAATAAAAAGAATTGAGTAACTGCTTATCGCCGTTATGCCGAAAATGAGCAGCAGAATAAATGTCCATGCTAATTTGGCTCTGATGCTCATGCTGTTAGCTGGTCTCTGTTCATTCCATAACCCATTCCGCGATATGTCTTAATCATATCGGAAGCAGTACCCAGCTTCAGCCTCAGGTTTTTAATGTGCACATCTACGGTGCGGTCGAATACAAACCGGTCGTCGCCACCGATATGTTCAAGTATTTGCTGTCGGGTATACACCCTTTTGGGGTTTTGGAAAAAAAGCTCCACAAGTGCGTACTCTGTCGAAGTAAGTTCAATCCTCTTATCCCTTAAATAGAGATCTTTCCCGCTGGTATCCAAAAACAGCTCACCATGCTGAATCCATTTACTGTTTTGCGGATTTTGGCGCCGCAGCAGCGATTCGATATGAGCCTTAACCAGTTTCAGGCTGGCCGGCTTGGAGATGTAATCATCCGCTCCCAGTTCCAACCCCTCAATCTCATCTTTCTCCTTGTCTCTGGCAGTGAGAAAAATTACAGGTATATCGCTCAAAACAGGGTGTTTACGAATAATCCTGCAAATCTCTTTTCCGTTCACATGAGGCACCATAATATCCAGCACAGCCAAATCTATATCACCTGCATTCTTTTCAATTAACTCAAGTGCTTTATTTCCATCATGGGCCAGCAACACGTTAAAATCGTTCATCTCAAGAAAGTTTGACAGCATTTCGGCCGGTTCAATCTCATCTTCTACCAATAAAATTGTGTGTTTATGTAGCATATGTCTCAATAAAATTTCATTTCAGATCACGATACCCTTTTCAATCATGGTTAATTTGACAATTATCTCATGATCTCTGAAGATTTCATTCACAACTTTTATAGTTGGAGGTTAATAAAGTATATTTAGCAATACAATCTGAACAAAGGTACAGAATGGACAATCAAAAAAAGGTTATCTGGATTACAGGCGCTTCTTCGGGCATTGGTGAGGCATTAGCCTATGAATTTAACAAAAAGGGAGCAAACTTAATTCTTTCGGCACGCCGTGTGGAGGAACTTGAGCGTGTGCAAGCCGCCTGTGATGATAGTGAAGAAAGAGTGAGAATATTACCTCTCGACCTGAAACAGACTGAGAGCATGCAAGCTAAAACAGCTGAGGCATTAGAGTTTTTTGGCCATATTGATATGCTGATTAATAATGGCGGTGTGAGCCAGCGAGCCTATGCGGTTGATGCAAAACTGGAGACTGTCCGAGAACTGATGGAGGTGAATTTCTTCGGTACCATCGCCTTAACCAAAGCTGTATTGCCTGAATTTATCGGGCAGAAATCGGGGCATATCGTAGTAATCAGCAGCGTGATGGGTAAAATCGGCACAAAGTACAGATCGGCCTATGCTGCTTCAAAACACGCCCTGCATGGCTGGTTCGACTGTCTTCGGCAGGAGGTTTATGAACATAATATTGATATAACCCTCGTCTGCCCCGGTTTTGTAAAAACCAATGTCACTGTTAACGCCCTGAATGCCGACGGTGAGAAGTATGAAAAAATGGAGAGTGCTCATAAAAATGCCATGCCGCCGGAAGAGTTCGCCAAACGTCTTCTCCCAAAACTTGCCCGACAGAAAGAGGAGGTCTATATAGGCGGTTCTGAAATTCTTGCCGTATACATGAAGCGATTGGCCCCAAAACTTTTAAACCGGATTCTCAGACGGGTAAAAGTCACATAACGTTTGTTCGAGATATAGAAAAAGGAGATACTTTCAGTCATATATTAACTCTTTTCTCGAACTCAGGTCAATTACCTTTACTGGTAGATATACTCCATATCCGGTTTTTCTGTGCAATAATAGTGCACCCATATGTACGTGTGTGAAAAAGCCGCTGCTAAAAGTGCCCCTGAAGATTCCAGCATCAATCCCGGCACCCAAAGGAATAGAAAACCAAATAGATACATTCCATTCGAGGTGAACCGGAATATTCCCTTATCCACAAAACCCCACTCTTTAGCCTCATCAGGCTTAAAATGGTCCAGCCCCGCAGCGCGGTTTATGCCAAACCACCTTATGACGGAATAAAAGAGATAGCCTGACAGCAGAAGGAGAATAGAAGACAGACCCCATTGAAAAAGCGCCGGCAGTTCCAGCGTATGCCTGTTGGAATAGGCCATTGGAAAAATCAACAGCCGGCTCAACCCGAAAAAAGCAAAGAGTACCTTAAAAACGGTAAAGGAGTGCTTGCCAAATTTCTTCGTCAGGTATCCCAGGTAGAGCTCCAGACGCCAGAACAGCCAGGTATAGGCCTGGTGAAGAATGGCCGCGAAAATTGAAGCCCAAAACCATATTCCGGAGGATAACCCCAAAAATTCACCTTCCTGATACGACACGATTTCATCTGAATAAAACAGAATACTCATCAAAATGATCAAGGCCGCCAGATGGTAAGCCTGACGTTCAAAGATTCTCTTTACATCAGATTTGGAAGTATCCATCTCTCACGTTTTGATTTAAAGTTTTATTCTGCTAACCCAGTTTTTTTCTCTTATTCAGGTAGGCCAGCAGAGCCAGGTCGAACGGGCTCTGTGTATCGATCTCTTCAAAATCTACACGCGCTTCATTGCAGGCAAGTTTAAAGCGCCTGGTATACTCATTTACCTTTTTCTTATAGTCTTCCTTTACCTGCGCCGGAATCACCTCCATCTCAGAGCCCGTCTCCATATCCTCAAAAAGAAATTTACCGTCGGGAAAATCGAGTTCTCTCTCACTCTGATGTTCCAAAACATTAAAAAGCAGTACTTCATGCTTCTGGTGACGCAAATGCCGGAGTGCAGAGATCAGTGCTTCGTGATTATTCACGTTTTCAAACAGATCGGTGAGTATGATTACCAGACTTCTTTTTTTCAAATTTTCAGCCAGTTGATGCAGCGCTTCGGCCGATGCTGAAGAGCGCTGTAGGCCGGCTTTTTCCTGTTCTTCTGAAAGTTGCTCTTCAAGACGGCTAAAAAGAAGCCTCAAATGGCTGTAAGATGATTTAGCCGGAAACTCCTCTCTCACTTTCTCGTCAAACAGCACAAGCCCTGAAGCATCACGCTGCCGATAAAGCATGTACATCAGCGAAGCCGCCAGGTGAATGGCGTACCTCAGCTTGCTCCAATCGGCGAAATGTTTAAAATACATCGAACTGCTGATGTCGAGCACCACATGCGCGCGAAGGTTGGTTTCGGCCTCATACTGCTTCACATAAAAACGCTCTGTCTTTCCATACACCTTCCAGTCGATATGTTTAAAATCATCTCCCTGGTTATAGGGCTTGTGTTCGGCAAACTCCACACTAAAACCGTGATATGGACTGCGGTGCAGACCTGAGATGAAACCCTCAACAATATGTTCCTGGCTTTCATTTCGAGCGGTGCCAGCTGTGTAAGTATGTTTGGATCTAATATCATAGTGAGAACGTAATTGTTTCTATTTCAAGGGGCAAGTTTCAGCGTGAAAGAAATCTGTTAACTAATGTTAGTTAACGGTCCTCATATATATTTGGACTCATTTAACCATACCCATCATTAAAATTTGATACCTGAAATAATTTGGTGGATAATCACAAATTTTTTACCCTTACATTCCGAGCTAAAGAGTGTTACAATCTGTCGGGGCTGACAACCTCGCAGAACTAAAAACAAATCTCCCATGAAAAAAATTTATACCTCTGTTTCCCAGATCGATTTTAATTTGTCTGACCTGCCTAAAATGCCTGCACCTTCCCGCGTGCTAATGGTTAAACCAACCTATTTTGATGTGGAATATGTGATAAATCCACACATGAAGGGACACATCGGCGGTGTTGATAAAATGCAGGCGCTTAACGAATGGGAGCATCTTGTTGACGGTTATGAGGAACTGGGTTTTGATGTTCAGATCATAAAGGGCGAAAAAGGACTACCCGATATGGTTTTTTGTGCAAACCAAAGCCTGCCCTTTGTTGATACCGATGACACCAAAAAAGTGGTCATGAGCATCATGCACACCGATGAGCGCAAGAGGGAAGTAGAAGCCATTGAAAAGTGGTACAGAACCCAGGATTACGAAGTACTGCATCTCGATCCGGCGATTGTTAACGATTTTGAAGGCATGGGGGATGCCTTATGGCATTTTAAGAGACAGCTGCTCTGGGGAGGGTACGGATTCAGGTCCTCGCTGAAAGCCCACGAACAGGTGTCCGAACTGCTTGACACGCCGGTCATTGCCCTCGAGCTGGTAGATGATAAATTTTATCACCTCGACACCTGCCTCTGTGTTCTGAATGAGAAACATGCACTGATCTACCCCGACGCATTTACGGAAGAGGGACTGAAAATGATCCATAAGCTTTTTGAAAATGTAATTGAAGCAACAAAATACGAAGCGGAAAAAATGTTTGCGGTAAATGCTACCTGTCCCGACGGCAGGAATGTCTTTATCCAGCAGGGCTGCACCGACGTAAACCAGAAGTTGCGCGACGCCGGCTTCTCCGTTCACGAGTTCAGCACCTACGAATTTATCAAGAGCGGCGGCAGCGTTTTTTGCATGAAAATGATGCTTTGGTGATTACTCCCCGGTATNTGGAGATCCCTCCACTCCGCTAACGCTCCGGTCGGGATTGTGGATGACAGGAACGAGTAAGTACTATGTGGGTGACGGGCAATACTATTTTTTAGGTGACTCTATGCATCTCCCCTCGAGGGGAGTCCACGCCTTGGCGTGGGAGGGATGTTCAGTGTACCAGCGGACGTGTAATTTAGATCTCTCACCGGTTGCGAGTAGAGCGAACGCGTCGAAGGGGCTTGGCATCGGGAACAGCGTGGAATAATAACCCGGATTGCCACGTTCTTATAATCTCTGTATTTTACACGAAACTCGTGCACCATGAAAAACATCACCTTTACAGCAAATGAATCGTTAATCAAAAAGGCCCGTGAAAGAGCCAGGAAAGAGAATACGTCTCTGAACAAGCGATTTCGCGAATGGCTCGAGCAATACGCCACTAAAGATGAAAAACCTGATGAGTTTGATCACCTCATGGAAAAGCTGTGCTATGCCCGACCCGGTAAAACATTTACCAGAGAAGAGATGAATGAACGATAGAGCGTTTATTGATACAAATATATTTGTTTGCTCCTTCGACGCCCGCGCTGCAGAGAAACAACAAACTGCAAAGAAAATTATCCATGACGGATTAAAATACCACAACTGCTTTATCAGCTACCAGGTGGTTCAGGAGTTTCTCAATGTCGCTTCAACCAAATTTGAAACCCCTTTAAAAACAGAGGACAGCAGACTGTATTTAAATTCTGTATTGACTCCTCTATGGCGGGTTTACCCAAGTAGTGAACTGTACACATCCGCCCTGGAAATTTCAGACCGCTATCAGTACTCCTTTTACGATTCTCTCATCCTGGCTGCTGCATCCGAGATTTCAGCCGACATACTCTATTCGGAAGATTTTCAGCATGGACAACAAATAGATAGTCTGACGATTGTCAATCCGTTCAGGCAGTAAATTTACGACCTGACATATGAGCATTCACGGCGCTTTTCCGTGCTTCTGACAGCGTCGAAAGCAGTAAGCCCCAACATCTCAAGGCATATATCCTCTTCACCAACGCTTGAAGGATCTGCGGACGCTTCAAGGTTGCTGATAAAAGCCACGCTGTCAGGTTGGGCAGTTTGTTCCTATCTTTTTGTTATTTTCAGTAGAAAGAAACTTTAAATAAACTGTTCACCATGATGAATCGCGTCCGATATCTGTTTTTCATTCCTCTTCTTTTCATCGTATCCGTCTGCTCCGCACAGGATCTGCCTGAACTTTTGCAGCGTTACGCCACCCCTTTCGAAAACATGGATGAACTTACAACCCTCACAAATCACATTGGGGAGGAGCGGCTGGTATTGATGGGCGAAGCTTCACATGGTACTTCTGAATTCTATACAAAAAGAGCCGCTCTGAGCATGAATTTGATTGAAGAGCACGGGTTTAATTTCATTGCCGTTGAGGCCGACTGGTCGTCCACGTCACGAATCAACAAATTTGTAAAGCACAAACCGGGCGGGCCTGCTACAATTGATGAGGCCATGGAATCCATAACCCGATGGCCGCTCTGGATGTGGAAAAATGAAGAGGTCAAAGAGCTGGTACAGTGGATGTATGAACATAACGAAGGCCTTGCAGCTGAGGAGCGCGTTGGCTTTTACGGTATCGATGTGTACGACAATTTTACCGTAATGGATGATGTTCTGGAGTGGATTTCAGGTATTGATCCTGACCTTGGGAGATCAGCCTCCAATGCTTACTCCTGTATGACGCGCTTTTCTGAACCCGGCGACTATGTACGCATGATTCAGCAGTCAGGTCAGGATTGCGCCTCTGACATGCAGGAGGTTCTTGAAATGGTAAGAACCCTTGAGGAGCATCCGGATGCGGATCGCTGGGGATTTTTCAGGGCTGAACACGGAGCCAAGGTAGCCATCAATGCAGAGCGGCACTACAGAGGAAATCTCCAGCGCGATGCCACCTCGTGGAATGAGAGAGCTTCCCACTTTTATCTCACGGCCGAACGACTCCTGGAGTACTACGGTGATAACAGCAGAGGTATAGTCTGGGCTCACAACACCCATATTGGCGATGCAAGGGCTACAGAAATGGGCCGGCAGGGAGCACATAATATCGGGCAGCTGAGCCGTGAAGCCCTTGGCCGGGAGAATGTGTTTGCTATCGGGTTTGGCACGTATACCGGCCGGGTTTTGGCGGCATTTAACTGGGAGGGCAACATGGAAAGCATGGAGGTACCTGAAGCCATGCCGGACAGCTGGGAGGCCATGCTTGAAGCCACCGGCTATGAGACGTTTTACCTCTTATTTGACGAGCGTGAACTTACCGGGGCCCTGGATCGTTGGATACCCCATAGAGCTATCGGCGTAACCTATAATCCGCGAAATGAACGCGGCAACTACGTACAAACCATACTTCCCGAACGCTATGATGCATTCATTTTCATCCGGAATACCGGTGTGCTGTCGCCCTTGTAGGGAATAGTAAACTCTAAAAAAACTTCGTGCACCTTTGTGTCCTCGTGCCTTCGTGGCCTGTTACACATGCATTTTTTTTAAATATCGTCTTAATACTCAATGAACTACCAATTTCCATCTGTATCTCTTTTTACCGTCACACTTTTAACCCTTCTGCTATTCACCGAAATCACACAGGCGCAGGTACTGAACGTGGAACGTGTCCGGTCTGATTCAGACACAACCGGATGGGTGGGAGAACTCGGGTTCGATTTCTCCCTCAACAAATACAACGACCGGGTCATCAAAACCGGCGGGCAAGCCAATGCCGCCTACTTCTCCGACCTGCACCAGTACCTGTTAATCACCCAGCTCGACCTGGTGAATGTGGACGGCAATTCACTCATCAGCAACGGATATATCCATCTTCGTTCTACCTTTTTGAGAAAAGAGAAGTTCTCGCCCGAACTGTTTACTCAGTATCAGTACAACAATAACCTTGGGCTTCGCAACCGGGTGCTTGGCGGGGCCGGTATCCGCTACACCTTTCTCGACAGGCCGAACCTGAGCGGACGTTTTTCAACCGGCGTGATGTTTGAGCATGAAGAGTGGGGGCTCGGAGATGACGAAACCGTGGAGAACAACCTCATTAAAAGCACCAGTAACCTGGTGATCCGCGGGCAGCTCAATCCTCAAACATCTCTTACCATGATCGGCTATTACCAGGCACGACCTGACCGGTTTTTTGAACCGCGCGCTACATCAGAAAATCAGCTCAATATGCGCATTACCCGTAACCTTACCTTCCGCGTGAGCTTTACGATGACATATGATACCGAGCCGGTAATTGACGTGCCAAACCTCACCTATGAGCTGAAAAACGGGCTGGTGTTTTCGTTGTAAAACAGTTGCCACGGAGAGACGGAAGTACACGGAATTCTCCTTAGCTTTTCTTGCCTCCGTGGCAACTGTAATTACCCAAAACAGGGTACGACGCTGACTGCAGCCCCTAATTCCATACGTATTTCTACGTATATAACAATCCGGGTATTGTCGATAATACCGAAGGGGTTTTGAGTCTCATAAATTAGGAAACCCAATACTGAACTAAGTTTATCCGGCCTTGAATTCCCGGTTCGCAAGGTGTAGCAGTGCATTACGAATCCTAAGCCACGCAGGCTTTGATATTACCACGAGTTGGTAGTCATCAAGGCGGGGCCTTGGATTCGTTCTGCGGAGCTGAAGCGAACGGTCTCGGGAATTCACAGCCTTGATTTTTTGGTACTTTTGCATCAAGGCAAAAGTACAAAGACAATTAGATACAAATGGCGCCTTTGCGGTGAACCCCTGAGCAGGGTACGAAGCAATGTTGAATTAACCCTTTCCCATCTCCTCTCATTTCAGTAACGTTCACCGATACATAAAAAACTGACTGATCCATGAGCCCTAAAATATCCCTGCTGATAACGCTTTTCCTTCTGACAGCTGTAATAATTCTCTATTCCATCCCATTGGGCCCGCTGCCGGCCATTGGCTCCTTCTTTCATCCCGGCCAGGGTTTTTGGGCTAACGCTGAAACCCGCGGAATTCATGGACAGCTTCAGCTTTCCACAGGCGAACTCAATTCGCCCGTGGAGGTCTTTTATGATGAGCGTGGAGTCCCGCATATTTTTGCCGAAAATGATTACGATCTCTATTACGCCCAGGGGTATGTAACGGCCCGCGACCGCCTCTTCCAGATGGAGCTGCAGGTACGGGCGGCCGGCGGGATGCTGGCCGAGTGGCTGGGGCCCGGCATGGTCTGGTACGACAGAAACCAGAGGCGCCTCGGTATGCTATATGGAGCAGAGAGGGCTCTTGAAGGCATCATGAATGACGGTGTTGTAAAAGAAGCCTTAGAGGCCTATGCCGACGGCGTGAATGCATATATCGCCACTCTCCGGTACGAAACCTATCCCCTGGAGTACAAGATTTTGGGCATTGAGCCCGGCACCTGGGAGTCGCTTAACACCCCTCTTCTGCTCAAATATATGACACAAATGCTGGCCGGGCGAAACAGCGACGTTCAGACCAGCAACGCTCTTGCCCACTTTGGTGAGGAGTTCGTAGACCGCTTTCTCAGCGCAAGGCCTCTGCTTATGGACCCAATTGTTCCGCCTGGAACCGAATGGCATTTTGAACCCATTCAAACAGAAAGTCCGGATGAACTTTTTCAGCCCTCCTACACAGAAGAAATCCTCCCCTGGCAGCCCGACCCCCACAATGGCAGCAACAACTGGGTGGTTGACGGCACCAAAACTGCAAGCGGATACCCGATCCTGTCCAACGACATGCACCTCAATATGAGTGCGCCGGCCATATGGTATGAATTGCAGCTCCATACACCCGATCACAGCGTATATGGAGTAACCCTGCAAGGTACTCCAACCGTAATTGTGGGCTTTAATGATCACATCGCCTGGGGTTCAACCAATACCGGCGCCGATGTAATGGACTGGTATGAAATCATATTCCGGGATGAAAGCCAGAATGAATACCTCCACGACGGGGATTGGCTGCCCGTAGAGCGCCGCATTGAAACCATTCACGTAAAAGGAGAAGAAGCCGTAAGCGATACGATACTTTACACCCATCACGGACCCGTTTATGAAAGCCGTGAAGAGACGCCTGTGAGCCAGGTTATTCAGCGCAATAAAGCCCTGCGATGGATTGCCCATGAACCCTCAAATGAACTGCTCACCTTCTACAAACTGAATCGGGCTAAAGGTTATGATGATTTCAGGGAAGCCTTCAGAACCTATCAGTCACCGGCACAGAATATGAACTACGCCGGAACCGACGGCAACATTGCCATTCAAACAGGCGGGCTTTTTCCTGTTAAATGGGAGTTTCAGGGACGAACCGTGAGTGACGGGAGCGATTCCCGGTACGACTGGAGGGAGTTTATTCCATTCGAACAGAACCCGTTCAGCCTGAACCCCGAGCGGGGATTTCTCAGCGCGGCCAATCAATATCCTGCCGATGCAGATTATCCCTACTACCTTGGCGATGATTTTGCCCCTTATGAGCGGGGGCGGCGCATCAACGACAGGCTCAGGGTGATGGAGAATATTACTGTGGAAGATTTCCGGGAAATGCTGATGGACAACTTCAGCTATCACGCTTTCAACGCCTTGCCTGTTATGCTTGAACAGATGGAACGTGCCGAACTGAATGAAAATGAGACTGAACTCTTGAATAGTCTAAGAAATTGGGATTACATGAATGAGGGAAACAGTATCGAAGCCTCCGTTTTCCATACCTGGTGGAATGAACTCTATGGGGCCATCTGGGACAATAAATATGACACAGAATATCCAATGCGGCGCCCCGATCGCGACATAACCGTAGAACTGATTCAGGGTGAACCGGAATCTCACTGGTTCAACAATATTCAAACCGAAGAGGTCGAAACATTGGGCGATCTGGTCAAACAGTCGTTCAACAGTGCCATTGAGCGGCTAACCGGCAGATATGGAGAACCGGGACAATCCTGGCAGTGGGGGTATGTGAACAATACCAGCCTCAATCATGTTGCTCAGATACCGGGCATGGGAATCATGAACCTTTTTACAGGTGGAGGGGCTGAGTCGGTGAATGCCATCCGCGGCAGCCACGGACCATCCTGGAGAATGATTGTGGAACTTGATCCTAACGGCGTGCGCGGCTATGGCGTTTATCCCGGCGGGCAGAGCGGTAATCCCGGATCCAAAACCTATGATGAGTTCATTGAAACCTGGCGTAATGGCGAACTGTATGAGCTGCTCTTTCTCCGCGAAAAACCGGAGAGCCGGGAGGATTTTCCATTGGTGATTCGGTTTGAGTAAAGAAAAAGAGTCCCTCCGCCAGCTGGCGGAGGGAATGTGGAAACGCGATCAGCGTTTTCACCGGGGGGATGCTGAAGGAGCGTTGATCTATATCTGAGTTATTTTAAATCTTCTAAACCCTGCACTCATCCCCCATTGCCCTCTTCCCCCGCATGGATCCCTTTGGGGAAAGGGGGACTTATAAGCTATTGCCACACGTGTGAATTAATTTTATATTACACGTGTTACTTATAAGCACAGCACTCAATAAAGCCGCTATGAATAAAAAATTAACCCTTACAATTGATAAGGATGTCATCAAGCAAGCCAAAAAATATTCCAAAGAGAAAGGCAAAAGCCTCTCTGAAATGGTAGAAAATTATTTAAAGGCTACATCAGAAAAGAAAGAGATAAAATCTGATCGCTCTACGGCGCTCACACGGTCTCTACGCGGTTCATTTAAAGAACCCCCCGGTTTTGATTACAAAAAATCACTGTCGGAAGAGTTAGAAAAGAAATACAACTGATTTGTATAAAGTTTTAATTGATACCGACATTTTACTCGATTTTTTCTACGACAGAAAACCATTTGCAGGCAGTGCCGAATCCATATTGGCATTATGTGAAAAGGGCGAGATTAAAGGTTATACCACGTCCGTTATTTTCAGTAACTGCTATTATCTATTACGAAAAACCGGCAGCCATAAAAAAGTGCTTCAACAGCTGCGGAAACTGCTTCAAATTCTTGATATGCTTGTAACCAATAAGGAAACCCTATTAAAAGCGATCGATTCAGAGTTCAAGGATTTTGAGGATGCGATCCAAAATTTTTCAGCTATCTCCAACGGTGAAGTGAATGTAATTATAACCAGAAACACGAAAGATTATCGAAAAAGTGATTTAGCTGTTT